>Ga0307374_10004918_pt1 | contig 21972 bp, 21 predicted proteins | sample OX3MG_FD_202532 | JGI IMG/M metagenome (GOLD analysis project Ga0307374, IMG submission 202532) | Soil microbial communities from Risofladan, Vaasa, Finland - OX-3 | ecosystem: Environmental > Terrestrial > Soil > Coastal area > Acid sulfate soil | place: Finland: Risofladan, Vaasa | collected...
GAGGTAGAGGCCCCATTGGCGCATGGAGTCCTCGGGCTGGCCGTAGGCGACGGGCAGTCTGTCGAGATGCCATTCGTCAACTGTGCGCCGGGCTCGCTCCCCGGTGTCGGCGGACACGGCGACGGTCCTGACGCCAAGGCTTTCCAGCTCATGTAGGGCGGTTTGGAGCTGTTGCAGGTATCCGCGACAGATGGGGCAGTGCCAGCCCCGGTAGAACACGATGAGCGTGAAGTGGTCAGGTCGCTGCTCGCTGAGTGTGAAACGTCCGCCGTCGACGAGCGGCAGTTCGAGCGCCGGGGCCGGGGTCTGGGGCATTGGACGGGTCATGAGCGTTCTCCCTCTTGAAGGTCCTGCCGGCGGGCTGGTCTGGCCTTCCTCCCGCCGGTTTCGATGAACAGCTGGGCGGCTGCTTGGCGGACACCGAGAGTCCACGTGGGGTAGGCCTGCACTGTCAGGGCCAGGCGGGCGGGGAACATGTGGGTTCGCATGGCCAGGGTGGGCACTGCGATCATCTCCCCGGCCCGGGCCGCGACGATGGTGGCCCCGACCAACCGGCCGCCGGCCAGGTCGTGCGTTCCTCGGCGTGGGGCGGTGATCAGTTTGATGTATCCGTCTGTCTTAGCGGCGGTGACGGCACGGTCGAGTTCGCTAAGGGGCAGTTCGGCGACGCGGGCGCCGTCATACGCGGCGGCTGCGGCGTTCTCGGTGAGCCCGACTCGGGCGACCTCGGGCGCCGTGTAGGTGACCGCCGGGATCGCCTGCTCGTCGAAACGGTGCCAGGGAAGGCGGGCCAGGGCGTTGCTGGCTGCGATGCGGCCCATCTCGTCGGCGGCGTGTGTGAACAGCGCTCTCCCGGTGACGTCGCCGGCCGCGTACACACCGGGCAGGGTGGTGCGCATCTTGGTGTCGGTGACAAGGTAGCCGCGCTGGTCGAGTTGGGCGCCGGCTTCGCCTGCGCCGATCCGGTCGGTGGAGGGCTGCCGACCGACCGCTACCAGCAGCTGCTCGGCCCGAGCCTCTCTACCGCCGAACTCGACGGTTACCCCCTGGTCGTAGGGGTGCACGGACCGGACCTTGCAGTTAGTGAGGACCCGGACGCCGTCCCGGCTGAGGGCTTCTGCCGCGGTACGGGAGGCTTCGGGCTCTTCCCGGGACAGGATCCTCTCTCCGGACTCGACGATGGTGACGTCGGTGCCGAACCGGGCGAAGGCCTGGCCGAGCTCGGCCCCGATGGGCCCTCCACCGATGACCACCAAGGACGCGGGAAGCGTCTCGAGGTCGAAGACCGATTCGTTGGTGAGATAGGAGACGCCGTCGAGGCCCGGGATGGGCGGGACAGCCGGGCGGCTGCCAGTGGCGATCACCAGGCGCCGCCAGTCGATCGGCGTGCCGTCGACGAGCAGTCGCCTCGGCCCGGCGAGGCGGGCGGTGGCCGCGATGGGAGTTATGCCTTCCCGGCGGAGGCTGTCGCGGTCCTCGGTGGCGGCGATCTGCTCGATCGTGGACTTGAGGCGCGCGACGGCCGTCTCGTAGTCGACACCTTGGCCGGCGGCCTCAATGAGCGTCTTGGATGGCACGCAGCCGTAGAAGGTGCAGTCGCCACCGAATGGGCCGTCGGCGATCAGGGCGACGCTGGCACCCCGTCGCCGGCCGGTTCTCGCAGCGGACAGCCCGGCGGCGCCTGCGCCGACGACAACCAGATCGAACTCCACCCTCATAGAACCCGGCGGGAGGGCCCCGCCATTCCAAGATCCCGTCGTTGTTGTGCGCTTCTCCGCATTTGGCTGTGTTGTGGCGGCCGGAGAAGGCGGACGGACGCGGATCTTTGGATGGCGAAGAGGCATGGGAAGGGCCCGCACCTGTCGAGGGGTTTCGGCCGGCGGAGACCACGGCCTGGCGAGCGGTGGCCCTGCTCCTACTGACACCCTGCTTGCCGCCCAATGCCGTCATCGTAGGCGGCTTCTCCTGCCGGCGGTCGCACCGGATCGGTGCGGCGATGGGTGTTGTCTACGGTGTGTGGGTGGGCCGGGGTCCGCCGAGCAGCTGGAGCGCGGCGCCGGTGGCCGCCCCGTAGACGACGTGGTCGGCCCAGTCGCGGGCCAGTGTCTTCGGGTCGTAGCGCCATATCGGCTCATAGAGGTGCAGGAGCGGCAGTGTGATGTAGTCGGACAGCCAGACTGTGGTGCCGAACACGGGTCCCCATCTGGCGCTGCGCTGCCCGGTGGCTGCGGCCAGCGCACCGGCGGCGGTGCCCCAGGCGATCCCGTAGGACCAGTGCATGAAGTTGTTGACCGGGTTCGCCTTGTCGTCGGGCAGGTACATGCCAAAGAAGGTCTTGGCGAAGAGCCGGCCGGCTTGGGCGGGAACGGGGGCGTGGTCCCAGTCGCTCACACCCCGAAACTCGTACTCGGCGAAGGGCTGGTCTCCGCCTCCGGCACGGTAGCGGCCGTATTGGATCAGGTCCATGGCCGCCGTGCCTGCCATGCCGCTCAGGGCGCCCCGGACCGCGCCGGCTACCACTGCGGCAGCGTTTCGCTTCGGGGACCGAGCTCTACCAGTCATGGGGCGTTAGGCGATCGGAGCGGTAGCTCACCGGTGGCTTTCGCCGCAGACGGCGGACCGCTACGTACGCGGCGACCGCCACGACGTCGAGGATCCAGCTGATGTCGGAGTGCCCGTAGGCGTCGAGGGCGAAGCTGGCGGCGACCGAGGCGATGACCACGAGCCAGGCGGCGAGCACGGGGACAGCCGGCCAGTCGCGTCTGGGGCGGCCGGGCGCGGAGGGGCCGACGGCGCTCGGGGCCAAGCGGCGGGCTGCGTCGAGCACCTGAGGGCCGGTCGGGTTGACCATGGCGGTGTCGCCGATTACGACGGTCGGCACGGTCTCGTTCCCGCCGGCGATCGCCCGCACCACCGCCGCCGCGTCCCGGTCGGCCCAGATGTTCACCTCGGTGGCGCGTACCCCCAGCTGGGCGAGCCGGCGCTTCAGGCGCGAGCAGAACGGGCAACCCGGTCTCCAGTAGAGCAGGACCTCTGAGCCGGCAGTGTTGCTGAATGTCACAGCGGGGGAACCCGCCACGTCGCCAGTTCATTCCAGTCCACCACCGTGGAGTGACGATCGAACGTCGCTCAACAGATGTTGCCGTCACGCTGGTAGTCCGTAAAGAAAGTGGAAGGATCCGGCCGGCTCAGCGGGTTTCGCCCTGGGTGAGAAGCCAATGAGTGTTGGTGTGATCAGCGGATCTGGGACGGAGAGCTGGCCGGGGCTCGAGCGCGTCGAGCGCCGGGTCCATGACAGCGTCTATGGGCAGGCGGAGCTGACCCTAGGATCGGTCGACGGGGCAAATGTGGTGCACGTGTCCCGTCACGGCCCGGGCCACCAGCGAGTTTCCAGCCATGTGAACCACCGGGCGAACCTGGCTGGGCTCATCGACGCCGGCGTGAATGTCGTGGTCAGCTTGACGGTCTGCGGCTCTGTGCGAGCCGACCTGCCGCTCGGCCGTGTCGTGGTCTTCGACGACCTGTACTTCCCCTTCAACCGCCTGCCCGACGGTTCCCTCTGCACCTGGCACGACACTCCCGGCCAACCGGGCCGGGGCCACTGGATTTTCGACCAGCCGTTCGACCCGGCGCTACGTGGCGCCATGGTGGAATCGGCCCGCCGTGCTGGTATCGAGGCCGTCGACGGGGGCTGCTACGGACATGTCGACGGTCCCCGCTTCAACAGCCGCGCCGAGGTCAGGGCCCTGGCCGCGGCGGGCGTGACCGCTCTGAGCCAGACCGCTGGCCCGGAGGTGGTTCTGGCCGGCGAAGCCCGGTTGCCGCTGGTGCTGCTCGGCTACCTGACCGATTACGCCAACGGGATCTCGACCACGGCGGAGCCGGTCGACGCGTTGCTGGCCAGGGTGAAGGCCAGTACCGACACCTTCGCCGCGGTCGTCAACTCCTCCCTGGCCGCCATCGGCCAACTGCCGTTCCAGGCGGCCGGCACGTTCCATGGCTTCGCGCCGTGACCCGCGCGCCGTCGGTGATCGTCATGGCCAAGGCGCCCCGGGCGGGGCGGGTGAAGACCCGCCTGCACCCGCTGCTCGGACCGCAAGGATGCGCCCAACTGGCGGCCACCCTGCTCGCCCACACCCTGACCGTGGCTGCCGCTTCCGGTTTCGATGTGACCGTCGCCTACGACCCGCCCGACGCCGCCGGTGACTTCAGCGAGTGGCTGTCAACGGGATGTCGACTGCTGCCGCAGTGCCAGGGTGACCTCGGGGATCGCATGGCCGCCGCTGCCGCCGGGCCGCTCGGCCAGGGTCGACCGGCGATCCTGATCGGTACCGACGCCCCCACCCTGCAAGTGGAGACACTCTTGGAGGCGGCCGAACGTCTCGAACGGGCCGATGTCGCGTTCGGGCCCGCCGCTGATGGAGGCTATTACCTGGTCGGCCTGGCCCGGGCGGTACCGGAGATTTTCCAGCTGGGCCCGATATGGGGTGGGCCGTCGGTGCTGCACGAAAGCCTCCACGCCGCGTCGAAGGCAGGGGTGAGCGTCTCGATCCTCGACATGCGGCGGGACCTCGACACCCCCCAAGATGTCGCCGCCCTGCTCGCCGATCCGGCACTTCCCCCCACCGTCCGCCAACTCCTCAGCGTCACCGTATGAACCAGGCCTCTGTGTCCGACCAGCCGCCTGTCTCCATCGTCGTCCCGGTCCTCAACGAAGCCAGCCGCATCGAGGAGTGCCTGACCCGCATCGTCCGGGACTTCGCAGGCTGCGAGCTGGTCGTGGTCGACGGGGGAAGCACAGACGGCACCGTCGAGCGGGCGGCACGTCTGGCCCGCGTGGTTCACTGCCGGCCCGGAAGAGGCCCGCAGCTCAACGCCGGGGCGGCCGCGACCAGCGGTGAGATCATCTGGTTCCTTCACGCCGATACCCGCATCGACCCGGGCGCCCTGGGCCAGATACGGGGCGCCGTGGCCGACCCTGCGGTGGTGGGCGGCGGGCTGTCGATCCGCTTCGATCGTGCCAGCCCGGCTCTCGGCTATCTGGCCTGGTCGTCAAACCAGCGGGCCCGGCGTCTCGGGCACATATTCGGCGACCAGGCCATGTTCGTGCGCCGCACCGTGTTCGACCGGCTGGGTGGCTTCCCTGACATTCCTCTCATGGAGGACTTCGACCTGTCCCGCCGGCTGCGCCGCCGAGGCCGCCTGGTCCTGCTCGACGCCACCTCCACCGCCTCGGCCCGCCGCTTCGAGACCCACGGCACCTGGCGGATGATCGCCTTCATGCAGTACCTCAAGCTGCTGTTCGTGGCCGGCGCCGACCCGCACCGTATCGCCGCCCGGTATCAGGCCGGACCGGGTCTGTGGCTGCCCGCCGCCGGTGCGGACCGCTCGAACGACCGGGGATTTCCCTCCTCGCCCAGCAGCATCGCCAATCTCACCAGGAGGCCACGATGACCGCCACACCCCGGCAGGCGGATACCGCCGCGTCGACGATCCCGGAGCGACTAGACCGGGTGGCCTGGACACCGCTGCACACCACCATCCTGGTGGCGCTCGGCGCCGGGTGGCTGTTCGACTCGTTCGAGGTGCAGATGTTCTCCTCCGCGGTCGGCCCGCTCGGCGACCACTTCCACGCCACCGTCGCCCAGCGCGACGCGGTACTGGCGGTATGGCTGGTCGGCATCCTGCTCGGCGCCCTGGCGGGCGGCCGCCTCGCCGACCGGTTCGGCCGGCGCCGCCTGTTCGTCGCCACCCTGCTCTGGTATGCCGGGTTTACCGTCCTGACCGGGCTGGCCCCCGACCTGGGGGCCGTGTACGGGCTGCGAGGCTTGGCCGCGCTGGGGGTGGGCGCCGAGTACGCCATCGTCAACGCGGCCATCGCCGAGTTCATGCCGGCCCGGGTGCGGGGCAAGGCAAACGCGGTGGTTATGAACTTCTGGCCCGCCGGAGCCATCATCGCCGGCCTGGCCGCCTACCTGGTCCTCGACACGCTGGCCGTCTCCGCGGCCACATCCTGGAGGTACATGTTCGTCCTCGGTGGCGTGGTCGCACTCGTGGTGCTGGTCTTCCGGCGGCGCATCCCCGAATCGCCCCGCTGGCTGGTCTCCCAGGGCCGCCACGCCGAGGCCGAGGCGGTGATGATCTCGCTGGAAGCCGGCGGTGGCCGCCAAGCGGGGCCGCTGGATCGTCTCGATGACGATAAGCCTCTGCGGCTCGGGGCGGCCGTGGCGGAGCTGGTGCGCCGCTACCCCGGACGGCTGGCCCTCGGTGCCATCCTCGACCTGGCCGAAGCGTTCGGCTACTACGGGATCTTCGCCCTTCTGTCGGTGGTGGTCCTGCCTCAGGTCCACATCAGTCAGAAGGCCATCCCGCTGTTCTACATGGTCGGCAACGTAGGAGGCCTGGCCGGGGGGCTGGTCATGTCCAGCTTCTTCGACCGGCTCGGCCGGCGGGCCACCGTCGCCGGGTTCTACACGCTCGCCGCCGGCGGTGTGGGGCTGCTGGCGGCGGCCACCGCCACCGGCAGCGCGGCATGGGTCACCGCCGCGTTCGTCGTCTCCAACGGGGTGGCCACCGCCGCTTGGACCAGCGCCTACCCGACCTTCACCGAGCTGTTCCCGACCCACCTGCGCGGCGCCGGGGTCGGCGCCTCGGTGGCGGTGGGCCGTGTCGGGGCCATCGTCGGCACCCTGTCGCTGCCATCGCTGGCCACCCACCTGGGCGCCACCGCCTCCTACTCGCTGGTGGTGGCGTTCTGGCTGGTCGGCGTGGCCGCCATGGGTGTCTTCGCCCTGCGCGGCGGCCAGGACGGAGCGCGTCGCCCCCTCGAATCACTGGTCCGCGGTCCCTTTGAGTCCCTGGCCCCCGTAGCCGGGCGGTGAGCGCAGTGACCCGCCAGCGCCTCGCGATCTGCGGCGGCCCCTACGCCAACCCCCACTCGCTTCGGGCCTTCGCCGCTGACGCCCGGGCCCGGGGCTGCGACGAGCTGTTCTGCCTCGGGGACCTGGGCGGCTTCGGTGCCGACATCAACGGCCTGTGGCCCGTCCTCGCCGAGGAGGGAATCGTCTGCGTGGCCGGCAACTACGACGTGGCCATCGCCCGGGCCGACCCCGACTGCGGCTGCGGCTACCGAGACCCCACCGACAACGCCTTCGCCCAGCTCATCTACGACCACACCCTGGCCACCTGCGACCGGGACTTCGCGGCCTGGATGGAGACGCTGCCGACAGAGCGCCGCCTGCAGGTGGCGGGCTGCGATCTGCACCTCGTGCACGGCTCGCCGCTGGCCCTGAACGACTTCTGGTGGGAATCCCTGCCCGAGGAGGAACACCGGGCCCGGGTGGAAGCCAGCGGCGCCGATGTCGTTTGCTGCACCCATTCCGGGCTTCCGTGGCAGCGGCGGATAGACGGCACGCTGGTGGTCAACGTCGGTGTGATCGGAAAGCCGGCCAACGACGGCGCCAACCACGTGTGGTACGCCGTCGTCGATTTGGAGGACGGCTGGGCCGACGCGACCCTCGTACCGCTCGACTACGACTGGAAGGCGCAGGCCGCCTCCATGCGCGCCGCCGGGCTGCCCGAAGCGTTCGTGGAGACCATCGAGACCGGCTGGTGGACCACCTGCATCGAGGTCCTGCCGCCCGCCGAAAGGTCGGCCGGGCGCTACCAGCTGTACCGGAGCAGCCTGAGCGGGGCGTTCACCCCGGCGGGCGGCAGCTGGGGCACCGTGGCCGACCCCGACGATGCCGTCGACCGGCCGGTCGTCCCTCTGTTCGCCAGCACCTACTTCCCGGCCCGGCTGTGGGCGTACACCAACTTCCACTGCAACCTGTCCTGCGACTACTGCGCCGTCAACTCCTCCCCGAGGGCCAGGCGGCGCACCATGGGCGGCGAGCGTTTCGCCGCCCTGGTAGACGAGGCCGTCGTCGAGGGCTTCGCCGAGCTTTACGTGACCGGCGGCGAGCCGTTCCTGCATCCCGGCATCGTCGAGCTGCTCGCCTACGCGGCGGCGCGGCTGCCGACGGTGGTGCTCACCAACGCCATGCTCCTCGGGTCCCGCCGGGCCGACGGCCTCCGCCGTCTGGCCGGCACAGGCCGGCTGGTCGTGCAGACCTCGCTCGACGGCTCCCGGGCGGCCATCCACGACGCCCACCGCGGCCGGGGCTCGTGGGAGCGGGCCGTGGCCGGGATCCGCCACGCCGCCGCCGCCGGACTCGACGTCCGGGTGGCCATGACCGAGACCGCCGACAACACCGGTGACATCCCGGCCGTTGCCGCCCTGGTCGCTTCTCTGGGGGTGGCCGCCGACGGGTTCGCGGTGCGGCCCATGCTCCGACGGGGCCTGTCCGACGACGGCGTCGACATCGAACCGGCCAGCACCGTACCCGAGATCACCGTCACCACCGACGGCTACCACTGGCACCCCGCCGGCGCCGACCTCGACGCCAGCCCCGACATGTTCCTCGCCCCCGCCGAGCGCAGCCTGGCGGAGGTAAAGCGTCTGGTGACCGAGCGGTTCTTCGCCGCCCGCCTGGCCGACGGCACCCTCCCCCAGCCCTACCGCTGCGCCATCTGAGCGGGCCGCGCCGGATGACTCCGCTGTCCAGCTCCGCTCCGGATGTGGTGGTGGGCGCCGGCCACAACGGGCTGGTAGCCGCCTGCTACCTGGCCCTCGCCGGGCGCGACGTGGTGGTCCTCGAGGCCCTGGACCGACCCGGGGGCGGGGCCCGAACCGAACAGACCGTCCCCGGCTTTCGTTTCGATCTGCACTCGGTGGCCCACAACATCATCAACATGACCGACATACCGGCCGAACTGGACCTGGCCGGGGCCGGGCTCGTGTATCAGGAGATGGACCCGTTCTCGATAGCCGTCCGCCCCGACGGCGCGCCGGTGCGGTTCTACCGCTCGGTCGAGCGGACGGTGGCGTCGATCGCCGAGCACGACCCGGAGGCGGCGGTCGCCTACGCCAAATTCATCGCCGACGGCACCGCGGTGGTGCGCGCCGTCCTGCCGGCCATGCGCGGCGACCGAGGCGCCCGCGGCGCTTGGGGTGTGGCCCGGGGGCTGGCCGGGATGGCCCGGGCCGGCCCGCTGCGTCTGGCCCGGGACCTGATGGCCCCCTACGAGTCGACTCTCCGGCGACGCGTCGGGGGCGATCTGGTGGCCGGCCCGGTGGCGGCGTTCGCCGCGCATGGCGGTGTGGGTCCCACGGCACCCGGAGGGTCGCTGTTCGTGTACTGGCAGGCGGCATATCACCTCTTCGGCCAGTGGCACGCCCGGGGCGGGTCCCAGGCGCTTACCGACGCCCTGGTCGCCAGGCTTCTCTCCCTCGGCGGCCAGGTCCGGTGCGCCGCCCGGGTAGAGGCCATCGAAACCTCCGCCGGCCGGGTGACCGGCGTCCGGCTGGCCGGCGGCGAAAGGGTCCCTGCCGCGACCGTGACCGCCGCCGTCGACCCCAAGACGGCCCTGCTCGACCTGCTGGAGCCGGCCCTGTCGGGGCCGGCCGGCGCCGATCTGGCCGGCGCCCGGCGCTCCAATGTCGTTCAGGCCGTCATCCACGTCGCCACCCAGTCGCTGCCCGCCTACCCGGCCGGCGCCGCCGGGGACTGGAACGGGCTGCAGAGCTACGTCGACCACGTCGACCAACTGTCAACCGCATGGAAGAAGGCGGAAGCCGGCATCCTCGACCGTCATCCCCCGCTGTACGCCTTCACCCTCTCCGCCATCGACGGCAACCTGGCCCCCGCCGGCCACCACACCGTGTACCTGGCCTGCCCGGCCGCCCCCTCCCGGGTCGACGGCGGCTGGCCCGCACACGTCGACCGGTTCGTCGACAGCTGCCTCGACGTCGTCGAGGAACGGGCCCCCGGCTTCGGGGACAGCATCATCGACCTCGCCGCCCGCACCCCCGACACCATGGAGGCCGAGGGATGGCCGGGCGCCCACCCGATGCACCTCGACCTGTCCCCGGACCAGCTGGGGATCTTCCGGCCCACCCCGGCCCTGGCGCGGTGGCGTACCCCCGTCGAGGGCCTGTACATAACCGGCGCGGGAACCAACCCGACCGGCGGCATCGCCGGCACCCCCGGCCGGCAGTCCGCCCGAGCACTCCTATCCGACCATCACCTCTGACCCGCCGGACCCCGGCCTGCGGAGTTCAAAGGGACCCGTCCTGCCGTTCCCGGAACGGGCGCAGCCCGGGCAGCGGGAGCAGCTGGGACAGCTGCCGGTTCTCCTCAGGGTCGAGGATGCTGTGCTGCACACAGGCGGGGACCAGTCTGCCGGACTCGGGATGGGCCATGGCGTAGGAGCAGGCGGCGAGGCGCTCCTGGGTCTCGATGATCTTCGGGTCGCCGGAGCGTTCCCCTTTTTCCATGAGCTCCCAGGCCACGGCGACGTCGTCGGCGTGCATGAACCGGTGCATCACGAACGTCATCGGCTCAGGGTGGTGGCGGGCCAGCTGGGCCAGGCCCGCCCGCCGCGCCGCCCGGGCCAGCCAGCCGAGCCCGGTCGCCAACGTGGAGGGGTGGGTGGCGGCCACCCGGGCCAGGCGGGCAGCGAGCAGCTTGGGCGGGGCGTTGAAATGAACGCCGCCCAGATGACGGAAGAACCGGTCCCGGGCGGCCAGGTCCCTCGGGTCGGTGTCGTCGAGCAAACTGTGCCAGCGGTCGCCGACGTAGAAACCCCAGGCGGTGCGATTGCAGCGGGTGTCGCCGACCTGCAGCACATCCCACGGCAGCCGGCTGCCCGCCCCCTTCTCGATCAGCGCCCACACGGCATCGGGGTCCAGGGACTGGTAGTCGTCCTTCCAGCGGACGGCGTTGCCGACGTAGGCGGCCGGCTGGAAGGAGAACATCTTGAACCCCATGTGCCGGCACGCCCCGATCACCTCCGGGATCTGCTCCACGTTGGCCGGCGTGATGGTCATGTTGTGGGCCAGGTAGGAGCGGATCCCGTACTCGTCGTGAAGCCGGGCGAACATGTCGCAGAACGCCTGGCGGTGGCCGTGCAGCTCGGACTCCTGCCCGGGGCGGCGGGCCCCGGCGCGCCCGATCATGGTGGTGTCGAAATGGGCGGCGAAGGACACGTAGCCGAAGCGGGGCCGCCCGTCGGGGTCGACGCACACCCGCCGCAGGTAGTCGTAGTCGAAGTCGCCGTGAGTCATGCTCATCGGGTTACGCCCGAACGAGCGCATCACCGCTAGCGCCTTGGCGTGGTCGTCGGGGTCGAGCAGCGACACCTCCCCGCCGATCAGCTGGGCGTGCCCGTGGGGCCCCCGCAGCTTGCGCGTAAGGGCCATCTGGTCGCGGACCTGGGCGATGGTATGGGCGCCGTCGACGCGCACCCGGTTGGCCTCGGCCGAGTGGTAGCAGGGCTGGCAGGAGAAGTTGCACCTGGGAAACACCCCGTGGGTGCCCTCACAGCCCACCGCGTGACGGCCGATGGTCTGGCCCGGGGTGCGCGACCGCTCAGGAAGCTCCGCCCACCGCCGGGCGTACACCTGACGAGTCTCAGGATCCACCGGTCGGGTCAACCTCTCCCACTCCCGGAGACGGCCGGCGACCGCCCCAAGGAGTCCGAGCGCGGGGGTCCCCGCAGCGGGGCCGTCCGCGATCATGGTCGTCTCCGACCAAGCCTGCACGGCGGCATCCCGCCCGGAGATTCTGGATGTTCCACGGCTAGGTAACCCGCCGAGTACAGGTGGTCATTCCAGCATCCAGAAGAACCCCCAGTCTCATCAGCAGGGTCCCTATCCATGGAAAGGTTCGGACGTCGGACCTGCGCAACCTCGAAAGATGGGGAAGATTCTTCGGCTGCCACCGGGTTTGGCTTTCAGGAGGTGTTCGCTCATGGCAGAGCAGGTTGACGCAGTCGTGGTCGGGATGGGACCCGGTGGTGAGGACGTAGCAGGCCGGTTGGCCGAGGCCGGCCTATCCGTGGTCGGCGTCGAGTCCCGCCTCGTGGGCGGTGAATGCCCCTACTGGGGGTGCGTTCCCTCGAAGATGATGATCCGCGCCGCCGACGCGCTGGCGGAAGCGGGCCGGGTGCGCGAGCTGGCAGGTACCGCTTCGGTCCGGCCCGACTGGGCTCCCGTGGCCCGGCGGATCCGCGACGAGGCCACCGACCACTGGGACGACACCGTCGCGGTCAAACGGTTCGAGGACAAAGGCGGCCGCTTCGTGCGCGGCAGGGCCCGCCTCAGCGGTCCATCCACGGTGAGCGTCGACGGGACCGACTACGAGGCGGCCACCGCCGTGGTGATCGCGGTAGGCACCGAGCCGGCTGCACCGCCGATCCCGGGCCTGGCCGGCACCTCCTATTGGAGCAACCGGGAGGCGGTCGAGACCACCGAAGTCCCCCGGTCGCTAGCCGTCATCGGAGGAGGGGCGGTCGGGTTGGAGTTCGCCCAGGTCTTCGCCCGTTTCGGCTCCCAGGTCACCGTCATCGAGGCGGCAGACCGGCTGATACCGCTCGAGGAACCGGAGGTGGGTGACCTGATCGCCGCGGTGTTCCGCGGGGAGGGTCTGAGCGTGATCACCGGGGCCCGCATCGCCCAGATCAGCTGCGACGGAGAGTCGTTCCGGATCGAGTTGGCCGACGCACCCCCTGTCCAGGCGGATCGGCTGCTGGTGGCTACCGGCAGACGAGCCGATCTCTCGGCGTTGGGCGTCGCCGTCGCCGGATTGGACGAGTCTGCCCGGTTCGTCGCGGTCGACGAGCACCTCCGTGCCGGGGAACGGCTGTGGGCGGTGGGCGACATCACCGGCAAAGGTGCATTCACCCACGTGGCCATGTACCAGGCCCGCATCGCCGCCACGGACATCTTGGGCTTGCCCCACGAGCCGGCCGACTACCGGGCCCTGCCGCGCGTGACGTTCACCGACCCGGAGTTGGGCGCGGTCGGGCTGACCGAAGACCAGGCCCGCAAGCAGGGCATCACGGTCTCGATCGCGGTGACTCAGGTTCCCTCCTCAGCCAGGGGCTGGATACACAAGGCCGGCAACGACGGGCTCATCAAGCTTGTGGCCGACCGTGACGCCGGAGTGCTGGTCGGGGCGACCTCGGCCGGGCCGGCCGGCGGGGAGGTCCTCTCCGCCCTGGCCGTCGCCGTGCACGGCCGCGTGCCGATAAGCGTGCTGGCCGAGATGATCTACGCCTACCCCACCTTCCACCGCGGCATAGAAGACGCCATCCGGGGTCTTCGATGACCGCGCCACGGCCGCGACCGGGCGCCGTGGCCGGATCAGGGAACCGGGCGGTTCCGAGACATCCGACTTCAGCAGCGCCCTTCCCCTACTGCGATGCCTGCCCTGGCGCCGTCCTCAGGCTCGCCGTCCACCAACTCGCCGACAGCTGGCGGTCCTGGCGGACCCGACAAGCGGCCTCCCACGATGGTGGACCGGCTGATCACAATGCTGGTGCCGATCCTGGATGGGAACACGGCCGCAACCGGGCCGATGCACCACGAGGCCGCCAGCTGTGAGAGCGGCGACCGTGCAGGAGTGGACTCGGCCAGGGGTATCCGTAGCCGCCGGTGTGGCCGTCACGTCAGCTTCGGCGGTGGTGCTGGGCGACTACCCGCTCAGCGGTGCGGTCCCATGGCTCACTCCGGTCCTCGTGCCGGTACTCGTTGGGGCGACCATGACCCTTATCGACAGGAAGCACGGAGTGTGGCTGTGGGCCCTCACTGGTCCTCTCGCCGCGCTGGCGGTGCTGTGGGGAGCGCGCATCGCCACCGGCTGGGGTCTTGACCCATGGCCGATCTCCTGGTGGGGCGTCGCAGCAGTTGCGCTGGCTTGGCCTCCCCTGTGGGGTGTTCTCAGCCGCCGTCGGGTCCGCTCGTCGGTGGGAGCGGAACCGGCCGCCCCTGATGTTGCCAACGGGCACACATAGACCGGCCTGGGGAGCCGCCCACGGTGGTCGTTGTGAGGTCGGCACCGCAGCGCGGCGTCCGCCGGCGCCAGCTACGGTCGTTGCCGGAACTACGGGCGTGTGCACGGGAACTGAACCCGGTGACGGTCATTCGTGATTCCACCTTTTCGGGGTGCTGCTGGTCATCGGGTGCGGCGCGGTCGGAACTCGCTGACCTCTGGCGCTCCTGGTGGAACGGGAGTTGACGTGTTCAGGTGGGGGGGAGCCAGGCCGCGATGGCGGCACCTATCTGGTCGCCGGAGTCCTCCTGGATGAAGTGGATGCCGGGCACCGTCACCTCGCTCTGGTTGGGCCAGGTGCGGCACAGGTCGCGCTGGCGGCCGGTGAGTATGGCGCCCGGCTCCGCGTTGATGAACAGCTTGGCGATGTCCGTCGTGCCGGCCAGCCACCTGCTGTAGCTGTCGACGATGTCGACGACGTCGGAAGGTTCGCCCTCCACGGGGATCTCGCGCGGCCAGGTGAGGGTGGGCCGGCGGTCCTCGCCGGGCCGGGCGAAGGGGCGGCGGTATTCGGCCATCTCCTCCTCGGTCAGGCTGCGCTGGACGCTGGCGGGCAGGATGGCCTCGACGAAGAGATTCCTCTCGAGGATCATCTCCTCCCCCGCGGGTGAGCGCATGGCCTTGAAGATGTCGCGGGCCGCGTCGGGCCACTCGTCCCACGTGACGGGGCAGACGATGGCTTCCATATAGGCGATGGCCTTGACCGCGCCGGGGTGGCGGGCCGCCCAGTCGAAGCCGAGTGCCGAGCCCCAGTCGTGTAGTACCAGGGTGACCCCGTCAGTGATACCCAGAGCTTCGAGGAGGGCGTCGAGGTAGCGGCGGTGCTCCACGAAGCGGTATGAGCCGGGCCCGGCGTCGGCGAGCTTGTCGGAGTCGCCCATGCCGATCAGGTCCGGGGCGATGCAGCGTCCGAGCGGGCTCAGGTGGGGAATGACCGACCGCCACAGGAACGAAGAGGTCGGGTTGCCGTGAAGGAGGACAATCGGCTTACCCGAGCCGACCTCGACGTAGGCCATCTGGTGCCCGAGGATCTCGGCACTGCGCTTCTCCATGGACTCGTATCCTCCCAGAAGATAGAGGGCCTTACAGCCCGCAGGTTCTAACAGTTACCACCGTCTCGCTCACAGCGGCTAGCCGGCGGTGAGCTGCTCCACAAGTTCGGTCAGGGCGGTGACCGTCAGTTCGGGTGTTGTGAAATACGCCGGATATGGGGCCCCGGCCCGGTCTATCCAGGCGGTACGCATTCCGGCGCGGGCGGCCCCGTCGATGTCCCACGGGTGCACGGCCACCAACAGCATCCGGTCGACCGGCACGCCGCAGGTTTGGGCCGCGTATTGGTAGGCGCGGGCCCCGGGTTTCCACACCCGGGGCGAGTCAACGGATAGGACCTGTTCGAACTGATCCCGGACGCCCGCTTTGGTGAGCAGCCGGTCGGCTACGTCGGTCGAGCCGTTGGTCAAGGTGATCAGCCGAAGGCCGGCTGCTCGGAGCCTAGGGACGCCGTCGACCACGTCAGGATGGACGTCGAGGCTTCCGAAGCCTTCCATCACGTGGGCGACGGCGTGGTCGATGTCCCGATTGAGCGTGAAGCCGGCGAGGACACTGCGCAGGGCGCCTTCGCCCAGCGCTGCGAAGTGTTCATAAGCCGCCGAGGCGGTGAGGGCGAACCCGTCACGCAACAGCGAGGCGAACCAGACCTTGGCCGCCAGTTCGGGGGCCCCGATCTCGGCAAAGCGCCGGCTCATCGGCGCCATGTCGGAGAGAGTCTCGTTTACATCGAGGACGATGACTTGGATCCGTCCTTCGGGAACGCTCATGCCGGGGTGCCTACGGCGTCGGCCAAGGTCATTCAGGACTCCTCTCCGGCGAGCAGAACTGCAGCGGTACTACCCCGGTTCCGGGCTCTTGGCTACAGAAACCCGCCGAGTGGCCCCGCGGATTCCCAGCCGTCATCCCATGGAGAGCGGGTGGCGAAAGCTGCCGAGGCTGACCAGAACCTTTGGAATAACGGCTTGGCGAAGCGGCTTTCCGGTGTGTCAGGGCCAACCCACGCTGTACCCCGCGCGGTCCGCCGATAAGGGGCCGTCGTCTGGCCGTCTTCACAGGAGGAGAGGAACACCTAGATGAGCTCCGCACAGGGGACCGCACACACCGTCGAGCCCACCCATGCCGGGGCGGTACAGGGGTCGGCGTATTCGGCCGTGACCCTGGCCAAGCGGCTGTTCTTCCCGGCCGTCGGAGCCGGACTGGCGGGCGGCCTGTTGCTGATGGTGGTGATGATCCTGGTCATGGGAACCTCGGGAATGGGCTACGCCAGCCCTCTCAACTTGGGGATCCCGGCGTTCGTTTACACGATCAGTCCGCCCCCGGCCATGCTGCCCAGCCTGGTAGGCGCCATGGGTATCAGCCTCCCACCTTCGGTCATGTCCCAGATCGGTCCCATGCTCAAGAGCGGGCACTATCTCAGCCCGGCCATGGCCCACCAGATGGGCGGCATGCTCATGGGCATGCACGTCCCGGCGCAGAAGGTGCAGATGATGGGCGCGCTTATGACGGGGCATGCCACCAATAGCACCGTGGCGACCCTCATGGCGCAGATGCCTCCGCAAGCGCGTCACACGGTGATGGCGTCCATGCCGGTCAGCGCCGGCCATGTGGCGGTGGGCACGGTACTGCATTTCGCGTTCTCCGCCTTCTTGGGGGTCAGCTTCTTCGCCCTCATCGTGGGGGCGGCCTGGTTGGGACTACCGGCCATGCGCACCCGAGCCGCGATGGTCCTCGCCGGCGTGGCGGGCGGCGCCATCGTCTATGCCGTCAACCGGTGGGTCCTGCTGCCGCCGACCAACCCCATGATGCGCCTGGTCCCCCAGACGGCGTTCTTCCTGGCCCACTTGCTCTTCGGGCTGACAGTGGGCGCGGCTATCGCGATGGTGATGCAGCGTCGCTCCTTCCGCGCCGCCCTGCCGGGCCGGCCCTGATCGGGTCCGCTCAGGCCCGAGAAGAAGAGGCCGGTCGGTATGGCCAAGCACCCCCGAAGAAAGGTGCCGTCCAGTCGGCGACGGCCGCGCCCGGCGAGAAGGTCGTCCCCCACCCGGGGATCGGTCCGGCCGGTCCGCAAGACGGCGGCGGCCGCTCGACGGCGCCGCCTGTCGGTGGGTGCCGGCGCTGTGGTCGGGGCGGCCGCCCTGGCTGCAGTGATCGGCCTGGCCGTAACCAGGCATGACTCCACCGCCGGCTACGACACCAACCCCAAGGCCTTCGTGCTACCCAACCTGGGCTCGCCGGGAAAGGTGACGCTCACCGGTTTGCGTGGCCGCCCGGTGGTGGTCAACTTTTTCGCCTCGTGGTGCACCCAGTGCGCGGCTGAACTGCCGGTCTTCGACACCGAAGCCCGAGACCTGCAGGGCAGAGTCGACTTCGTGGAGGTCAACTCCGAAGAGACGGGCGACGGTGGTGCGTTCGCTGACCGCTTCCATCTCGCTTCCTCGGTGACGGCGGTGGCCCACGATGTCGGGGGCGGGCAGGGCGACGGCCTCTATCAGGCATTGGGCGGAAACGGATCGATGCCCATGACGGCCTTCTACGGTCCCGACGGCAGCCTGCTCACCACCCGGATCGGGGCGTTCGACCCCGCCAGCTTGGCCGCTGCCGTCAACCTGCTGTACGGGATCATGGTACCGGCCTAGGCGGATGAGCGCCACGGGAGTGAGCGTGGCTGCCGCCTTCGTCGCGGGAGTGGCGTCCTTTTCCTCGCCGTGCGTCCTACCGCTGGTCCCCGCCTACCTGTCGGTGATCGCCGGCCTGGACGTGGCCGGGTCGGCCGCCCAGCCGAGGGGTGCCGGCCCTGGCGGCGGGCTGGCCGCCCGGCGACGCGTCGGCGCGGTGACCCTGAACGCCTCCTTGTTCGTGGTTGGCTTCGGCACCGTGTTCGTCCTGTTGGGTCTCTCGGCCAGCAGTGTCGGTCGAGCCGTCTTACACGATCACGATGTCTTGACCCGGACCTCAGGGGTGCTGGTGGTGGCCATGGCCCTCTTCCTGGCCGGCACCGCCTTCTTGAGCGCTCCCGGTCTGTACCGGGAGTGGCGTTTGCACCCTCGCCTGGCCCGATTCGGGCCGTTCGCCGCGCCGATAGCCGGGGCTGCGTTCGCGTTCGGCTGGACACCCTGCGTTGGGCCGATCCTGACCTCGGTCCTGGCTCTGTCCGCCCAGCAAGGCGATGTCGGGCAAGGAGTTGTGCTGCTGGGTGTTTACTCGCTGGGGTTGGGCACCCCATTCCTGGCGGTGGCGGTGTTCTTCGAACGCGCCCGCCGGCCGCTGGGCTGGTTGCGCCGTCACGGCCGGGGGGTGACGGTTCTGTCAGCCTGCGGCTTGGGAGCCATGGGGGTACTGCTGGTGCTGGACCGCCTCGCCTGGGTCACTACTTTCGTGGAGCAGGCGAGTTGACAGCCATGGACGCAGCCGCATTGGGCAGCCTGCTGGCGCCGGGCACCGATCGGGCCGTGCTGGTCGAGGTCCTCGCCACCGCAGCGGTCCTCGCTGCGGCCCTGGTATTCACCTGGCGCGATCGCGAGTGGCGGCTCCTCGTCCTCGGGGTCACAGTCTTCGTCTTGGCGTTCTTCGCCTTTCGTACCCTTCACTGACTATCTCCTGAGTCGGGGCGAGAGGTCATCTGATCTCCGAAGTCGAGCGGCCACCGGAGAATCCTCACAGCAGGCTTCTGTGCGGTGCCAGGCCGGCCGCGGTCAGGCGTTGGCGGATCCGGGCCCTGGCCCGGTGCAGCCGGCTCATCACCGTCCCCACCGGCACTCCGATCACATCGGCCGCCTCCGCATACGACAGCCCGTGTATGTCCACCAGTTCCACTACTTGGCGGTGCCGCTGCGGTAGCAGCTCGAGGCACTCGGCTACCACCGCTTCGAATTGTCTGCCGATCACCACGTGCTCCGCCGAATCGGTCACCCGGGCTGGGTCAGCACCGACCATGGTGTCAGGCTGGTCCGCCTCCCTTAGCAGGGTGGGGCGACGCCGGCGGTGACGCTTTGCTTCGGCGTGACGCATGATGGTCAACAACCATGCCCTCGGATGGGCCCCGTCGAATCGGTCGATTCCCTGGAAAGCGCTCAGCAGCGTCTCTTGTACCAGATCCTCGGCGTCGGCACGGTTGCGGGTCAGCGACAGCGCCACTCGTGTCAGAACCTCCAACTCGGGCAGTACGCAACGACAGAAGGCTTCTTCGCGGCCGCGTTCACCGCTCTCCGGCACGGGAAGGGATCCCGCCCGGCATGCCGTCGCATTCCATGGAATGATCCGCCCGCCAGAGCGGGTTCTCAATCACGGTGAGAATGCTGCAGCACCGCAAGATCCGTCGTGCCGTGGAGGTCTGCCTCGATGGTGAAGCCGACGCTGTCCTTGCCGCCGAGGTCCGGCGGCATCTCAGCGAGTGCTGGTCCTGCAGCCAAGACGGTGAATGGCTTCTGCTCATCAGAGCGTCTCTGCACCGCATCGAAGCCCGCCGTCCCGTCGACCTCGCGGTAGCCCGGCTCAACCGGTACGCAACCACGGTGATGAAGGAAGGCCGCTGACCCGATCGAGCCAAATCGTCGGGCACCCCTGATTACGACGGTCGAGAAGTCCACCGGAGCTACGGTCAGTTGACACAGGGGGGCAGAACCGGCAGATCGACAGCCGACTGCGAGCGAGAAACGTCGGCTGTGAGCCGCTGCTGTACCAGCAACGTGATCGCGGATGTCGGGGCTTTGGTCGTCAGCGGTGCAGCAGCCGGGACAGGGCAGATCGTCGGACGGCGGTGCCGTCCTCGCCGACCTCTTCCACGTGCACACCCCGCCAGAACGCCACATGCCCGGCGACGTCGGCGGCCGCCGGGCTCGGATCGGGGTAGTACCAGGCGGCGTCGCGGTTGGTCTTCCCGTCCACCGTCACGGTGTAGTAGCTGGCCATGCCCTTCCAAGGACAGCGGGTATGAGTTTCGCTGCCTGCGAGATACTTGCTGTTGACCGACTCCGCAGGGAAGTAGTGGTTGCCCTCCACCACGACAGTGTGGTCGCTTTCGGCGATGATGGCGCCGTTCCAGGTTGCTCGGATCACAGGTCTGGAACCCGCTTGGCGGCTGGCCCATTCCATCCGAATATCGACTATGAGCGGGATGGCTGTTGGGTACGTCGCCATCGCCTGGTGGACGAGACCGCCCCCCGACCGGGGTCGACGCGTAGTGCGGCAGGAGCTCTACTGCTGGCGGCGCCCCGATGAGGCTCTGGCGGTCCCGTCCATCAGCTTGAAGTCCGTTTGGTCGGCCTGATAATCCATGAACCGTCGGGAATCCCTGAAGCATTTGCTCGAGGCACGGCTGGCCGGTGCGGCGATCTCAGGCGGAGGGCGGTGCCTCATCTGCGCTGGGCTCGCCGCCATCGTCGTCGTGACGTTGCGTGAGAGAGAAGCTGAACTGGCGCAACCGCACCAGAGACTCGTCGTCGAGAGGCTTCGCCTGTCGGGCCAACGCCGCTTTCATCTCTCGATAGATCGACGCCTCCATCCCACAACGACGGCAGGCCTCCAGGTGGTTCGCCACCCGTCGGGCGGTCACCTCGTCGGTGTGGCCGTCCAGGTAGGACTGCAGGACTCGCATGACCTGCAGGCAGCTCGCCGTCTCCTTGTTACCGAACATCCGCCGCGGTTTCGTGCTCATAGCTTCCTCCTGGAGACCAACCCGGCTGCGGCCAGGCGTTGACGCATACGAGAGCGGGCCCGGTGAAGCCGGCTCATAACGGTCCCGATCGGTACCGCCAGAGCGTCGGCGGCCTCCGCGTAGCTCAACCCTTCTACATCCACCAGGGTCACCACTTGCCGGTAGCGTTCGGGAAGGCTGTTGAGGGCGTCGCTGATCACCGCGTCGAATTCCGCTCCCACTATCAGCCCCTCGGGGGTTTCGCCGTCCATGGTTCCGGCGGTGGCCGCCAGGCGCTCCAGGGTGGCATCTTGGTCGTCCAGTAGCACCGGCCGGCGTCGGCGGTTGCGGTTGATGTTGGTGTTACGCAGGATTGTCAACAGCCACGCCCGTGGGTGCCGCCCGTCGAAGCGGTCGATGCTGTTGTAGGCGCGCAGCAAGGTGTCCTGGACCAGGTCCTCGGCGTCGGACGACCGGCCTGTGAGGGAGCGGGCCACCCTCAAGAGGACTTCCAGCTCGGGAACGACATACCGGGCGAACGCCGCGTCCGAGCCCTGTGAGTCGGATCGGGCGGCCGGTTCCACGTCAACAGAAACCCTCCAACTGCGCCGCTCATTCCGATTTCATCGGGCCCGTGACAGCATCGGACGCGATATGGAAGCTGACGACCTCGAACCGGGTTTCCGGGCCCAGATGTCCCCATCCTCGCATCCATCTATGAACAGGACACCTCGACTGTGACAGCCACTGTTCCGCCGACAGGCGACGGGGCCGCACCTATCCGGGACTACGGCCTGCTCTCGGACTGTCAAGGCGCCGCGTTGGTCAGCCGGGACGGCTCCATCGACTGGGCCTGCCTACCCCGTTTCGACTCCCCGGCCGTCTTCGCCCACCTCTTGGGCCGAGACGGCGGCCACTGGCAGATTCGACCGGCCGGGCCGTATGAGACGACGCGTGTCTATCTGGACGACACCCTGGTGCTGAGAACCGAGTTCCACACCCCAGACGGTGTGGTGGCGCTCACCGATGCCATGGTGTTCGGCGCCGACGAGAGGGGCCATCACATCGGCCGGCAGTCCCCGCATGTGATTGTCCGGCGGGTCGAGGGGCAAAGCGGAGCCGTCGAACTGGACATCCACTACGCCCCCCGGGCCGGATACGGGCTCACCGCGCCGGTGCTCATCGCCGAGGACGGAGGGGTTCGCTCCCGGGGAGGACCGTCCAGTTACGTGCTGTCCACCCAGACGCAACTGCACATACGGCACAGCGACGCCAGCGCCCGCGTCCGCGTGACCGCCGGCCAGGTACTGAATTTCGCCATGGAGGTGACGTCACCGTGGGGAGAGCCTCGCGGGT
>Ga0307374_10004920_pt1 | contig 21965 bp, 12 predicted proteins | sample OX3MG_FD_202532 | JGI IMG/M metagenome (GOLD analysis project Ga0307374, IMG submission 202532) | Soil microbial communities from Risofladan, Vaasa, Finland - OX-3 | ecosystem: Environmental > Terrestrial > Soil > Coastal area > Acid sulfate soil | place: Finland: Risofladan, Vaasa | collected...
GATCGTTCAGAATATCCTGGGTCGTACTAGATTCAAATGTGCTAGTTTTGGAACGGTTTTTATCCTTGTTTTCTGTCAACCATTGGGACCAATAGCGCAACACCCAGGGCATAACCGTGTGCATAGCCCGATAATCGTTGTCTTCGATAGGGCGATTCTGGTATGCCACCAGATATGCCACAGCTATTGGAACTTTCATCGCCGCCTGCGGAGAACCCTGGGTCGCTGGAGGACTATTCCTCGGAGGCTCAGCAGGATACGACACGAATCCATGCCTATGCGGTGATATTGTGCCTCCTTGTACCGGCGACGGATTAGCATAGCCTTGCGCTGGGCGTGCTGGTACACCATTGTTCCCAGGCGCGGGTTGAGCAGGCTGTGGCCCTGTCGGCGGTTTAGTAAAAACAGACATCGCTTTGTTCACAATGGCGGGGCGTGCCGCGGCTGCTTCACGCTTACGCCATGCCTCCCACTCGCGAAACATCCACTCAGGCCACATGGCAGAGGATATGCCCTCCTCGATGCTTTTCAGCCGGTTGTTGTCGGCGTTGCCATAGAGCCAGCGCAGGTACTCGTCGAGTTCGTTTTGCGGCGGCCTGGGATTGTTGTTCGCATATTCTCGCAGGTCGTGGAGCAGGTAAGGGGTCAAGCGACTATATTCTTTGTTGGGAGTAAAAAGCGAACCGGCCTCGCGAGCCAATCGACGCAGCAAACTCCAGCGCGAGTCGATCAGCAAAGGCACAAGTATATCGAGGATATTGGTAAGATCATGCTCGATCTCGGCTTTTGTGACAAGTAAAGGGACAAAGGCATTGATGAAGTTCTCGCGGGAACTGATCCCCGGCTCGTTTTGTGTCGCCTGGATGATCGTTTGCAATGACTGTTCCACTTGCTCAAGATCGCTCCGGCTGATCTGACTCAGCTTTAGGAAGCTACCAATGATGAGCCAGTTCTTCACCAGGAGCGCAATCACCGGGGGCAGCGTCGGTTCCTGACCAAGCTGCTTGAGCAAGAGAAATACGTTCTCCCGCCTGATTTTATCCGGCGTGAGATAGAGAATATACTGCCGGATATACTCTGCCAGGATGGGAGAGGCGTTCGCGGCAGCAATCACCTCCGGGCTGCATTCCTCCAGCAACGTTTCGATCTCTCTGAATTGCAGTTGTCGCTCGGTATTGGGTGGCACGCTGGCAAGCAGTCCATCAATTGTACGCGCCTCTTTCGGCGTGACGTTGAGCAGGAAGAGCAGCAGGTCAACGCGCCTGGGATAGCCATGTTCGACCATGACGGTGAAGAAGCGTATCACGATCTCGGTATATTCCGGTATTTGCTGTTGAAGTATCCATTGCAGCGCTGTTTTGAATTTTGCTTCATGGGCCTGGACTACAGGAAGAGCATCCCTCGGTATCGAACGTCCCAGCAAGTTCCAGATAGCGGCGTTTTCCCATACAGCGGGTAGTCTACTGCTCAGAACATCGCTCAATTTTTTCCATGACAGGATGCTCAGCCAGGGGGACATAATTGAGAGATCTGGCGGCTGCTCCATCTTCATGGCACACCGTAGTACCCAGACCTGGAAGTCCCATAGCATATCAGAGGTGATAGCCTCGTAGAACGGCGCTTGCGCGAATTCCTGGAGCAGTGTGAGCCAGATGTGGCGATTGTATTCGGGCTGAGCGAGGATACTAAAGACCTGCGTACAGTATATCAGTTCATCTAAGTTGCCTGTTCTCCTCGCCTCGACAATGGCAGCTTTCATAGCAGCATAGACAGCGTAGGCCACGGCATTGATAAAGGTTGCCAGAGCGGCTTGTGCCTGTGGATCAGGAGCATCTGCTGTCGTGATATTCTCTATGGCTCTGACAAAGGCGGGCTTCTCATTTTTCTCCCAATCTTCGGGTTTTGCGAGTAGTAGCGCCGCGCTGTCTTTCGCGAAGCTGGGGTTGACAAGGTCTTCTTGATTGTCTTTGATCTGGGGATTGCTGACGATTTCAAGCAGTTGCTGATAGCTCAACGTCGTTTGCCGGAAGCGTCGTTTGAACAATTCAAGCAAATCCTCGGTGTTCGCGCTGCCGTGTTTTTCGGCTTCGGCAATTATTCTGCTTAGTTTCGTCTTATCCGCCTTATTCGCGCTGATCAGGCTTTCAACGGCTAATTCTGTGTAGTTTGGGATAGCCGGCGATAGCGGACGGTTGCTCAGTTGTTGCACCATCTCGATCTTGAGCGGAGTCGCGGCGGCCAGCTCTGTTCCCTTGATCGTGCCGATCATCAGCGTCTCGCCCTCTTTTGGGTTGCTCTCATAGGTACTAAAGGTGAGGCCGTCGAACATGGGCTTCGGCAGACTCTTCGTGAGGCCGTAGAGCAGGGCGGCGATCAGCGCGGGTTGTCCTTCGATGCTGACACGACCGGGCAGGCCATGCTTGAGTACCGACTCGATCATGGCGGCCAATTGCGAGTGGATAGCAGTGAAATCGAAGATTGGCCGCGCCTCGCGCACGTATTCTTCCAATTGGCTACAGGCAATGGTGGGGAGTTGGGTATCGTTGACGGCTTTGCCTTCCTCCGAATCGACCCAGAAAGGGTGGTTCCACAGGCTGATTGCCTCGCGCGCGCTGAACGATGGCGGCAGACCGGCGATAAGATGGGTGAAATAAATCGCGTAGCGACCGCTGCTCTCGCGCCCTTTGAAGACTTTACGGATGAGCAGAGTTTCATCGCCGTTTCTGATGAACAGAAGAGTAACGGGTGCGGCCAGCGGATCAAGCGTGGATGGATTGCTATCCTGGGGAAGCTCGTAGCGCAGGAGGCGATCCAGGCGGCGATAGCGCAGGCTGTTCGTATCGTGCAGCTCCGGCGAGGCCGCGCGCACGCGATAGCCCGTGTTCATCGATCCCAATCCCGCGGTAGACCAGGTATACCAGAGTTGGTCTAGCATCGCGTTCTCTGCCATGTCTCGCTCGCTTCCTGCTTGCTCATTGTTGGAACAGGTAGATATCGATCACTACCGTCGAGTGGCCGGGGCCGAACAGGTAGATCGGGTTGTAGTAGGAGGTGCGTTGAAAGAGCGCGCCCTTCCTGCCCATTGGCCGCAACACGTTATTGATGACCGCCTGCGCGATGGTCTGGGCGTCTCCAATGTCGCCGTCGCTTGGGGCGCCATCATAGACGATCACCAGCCCGGCGCTGCGGTTGCGCAGCGCGCGCTGGCCGTTGATAAACTGCTCCAGCGCCCTGACCGCCGAAGCTTTATTGCTCAGGATGCCGTTGTAGTCTACATTGTCATCTCTGAAACGCTGATATTTGAAGTCGAGGCGCGGCACCGGCGTCGGCGTCACAATCGGCGTCGGCGTCGGCGTCGGCGTCGCGGCTACTATCTTGGGAAACGGCGGTTGCGCGGCCAGGAAAATGACCATGAAGGCCAGCAGCAGGTCGGCGAACAGCCAGCCGCCGAGTATCGTCATATCGCGTGTCGTGCGCGGATTTTGTTGGCGCATAGCTTCCTCTTTCTCACATGGACAGAAGCCGGACAGGCGGCGACAAGCTCCCAACCACGCGATCATGTATAAGATGGACGGGCAAGGACAAGTCCCTCAACCCCGCCGCCGCGTCCACCCCCGCTGCACGGGTAGGTTTTTTTCAACATCCAGTTCCAGACCCTGTCATTCTGAGCGCAGCGAAGAATCTCGCTTGCCACCCAGAGATTCTTCGCTGCGCTCAGAATGACCAGGCGAGGAACCAGGTGGGGCAAATACCTCCCTGTGTAAGGTCCATCCCCGCCCCTACTATCTCACCTGCCCAAACGCTTTCATCAGGGATGGCCGCCGTTGAGGCGATTGGCGACTTCATAGAGCTGCCGCGCCGCGTAGCTCAGGTTGTTGCCGCCTTGCGCGACGCTGGCCGCCGCGCTGTTATAGTCGCGCAAGACATCACTCAAACTGGTTCTGACAAGATTAGGGAAGTCTTTCTGAGCATTCATCATGGTAAAGAAGTCGTTTGCCATGCTGCGCAGTTCGTTGGACGCCGCGCTGATCTCCTTGAGAGCCTGCTGCAAGTTCGTCCCGGCGTTGGCCGCCATCTGTGAAAGCGTCGCCTGGGCATTGTACTGGTTGCCCAACTGCGTCACCAGACCTCCCAACTGGTTCGACCACTGATTGATCGCGGAGGGAAGCTGGTTCAGACCCCGCGTTTCCGTGGAGAACTCGTCCAGGGCATCTTTCATCGATGTTCCCCAGGTTTTGAGGTCGCCCATCATCTGCTTGACGTCGCGGTTGGTCTCACCTTGCGACAAAAGCAACTTCCCTACCTCACCCAGCAATTGCTGTTGAGCGGTCGCCATCTGCTGTATAGGCGTGGTAAGATCTTGCAAGACCTGCTTGAGCTGGTCGGTGGCCTGCTGGATATAGCCCGCGCCGTTGAGCATGTTTTGCGAGATAGGCACAAGCGCGTCGGTGAAATCTTTGAGATCGGACAGTTCTTTCTCGCGGCGCAGGGCAAGCGCGTCCAGGCGCTGGCGTTCTTTCGCCAACTCGTCGAGCAGTTGCTTCGCGATATCCACCGCGTCCATCGGCTGCTGCCCGCGCCGGTCGGTCAGGCAGAGCGCGGCATCGGTCAGGGCATCGGTCAATTCTTCTTGCAGTAGTTCCGCCTCCTGCTCTTTCTGGGCGGAGCGCAGGTGCGAGCGAATGTTGACGATGGCGGTGAGTACCACCAGCAGGAGCAGCAGACCAAAATCATAGAGGGCGAGGTTGCCCAACACCAGCCAGCCGGGGAGATGATTGCCGAAGCCCTGCTGCCAGAGGTAAATGAACGGCAATTGCAACAGCGTCCTGTCGGCATTGGGATTGCTGTTGATCGCGTTGACAAATGCTGAATAGCTGCTGACCGCCCTGGAGATGCCGTACCAGGTCATCACCAGGGGAATGAAAATCAGCAGGTTGCGCAGCCATTCCAGCAGCCGCAGCCAGAAGGGCGGGATATCCTTCGCCCGCCACTGCTCCGCGATGACGTGAGCATCGATCATGCGATGCACATCATTCGCGGCCCAGGCATCCGCCATCGACCCCTGATCGCGCCTGACCGCCGCGCTCAAACGCAGCAAACGCGCCGCCGCGCTGGGATTGACGCGCCTGATATTATCCGCCAGCGCATTCAGCTTAACCTGCGTATCGTTGACAATATTCACATTCGCCATAGTCTTCTTCTCCCTTTGTGATAGCGGCCGACGCCAGTGTAGCTTCACATGTATTTGACTTTAGCATCCTTGCGACATTTCTCAATCCACTGCTTCGGATTTTTCTTACCATCCTCCAGATATTGGAGGAATAGATGACGCCGAATCAGCATCCGCAATGCCTGCTCAGCACATTTCTGTGAGGCGGGCTGGTTCCATAGTTCTGATGCGAACGCTTGCAATTCCGGCAACTGTAAAGACATCCAGCGATTTGGATCAAGAAACGCGCTGCTTTGTGGGTTGCTCTGTTCGAGATCTCTGATATATATTTGAATGAGTTTATCGTCCACGAGATAATTCACAAGATTTTTTGATACCTCACCTTGTTTGTCTCGAAGATCGTTCAGGATATCCTGAGTCGTGCTAACTTCATATGCGCTTGATTTTGAGCGGCTTTTATCCTTGTTTTCAGTGAGCCATTTGGACCAGTAGCGCAGCACTGGCGGAATAATCGTGTGCATGGCCCGGTAATAGTCGTCTTTTATAGAGCAATCCTGGTATGCCATCAAGTATGCCACAACGATTGGAACTTTCACTGTTGTCTGTGGAGGACTCTGGGTTGCTGGAGGGCTATTCCACTGAGGCTCAGCAGGATTATACGCAAATCCACGCCTATGCGGCGTTATTGAACCTTCTTGTACAGGTGGCTGATTCGGATAACCTTGCGCCGGGCGTGGGGGTCCACCATTGTTCACAGGCATGGGCTGAGCAGGCTGGGGATCTGTTTGACGCCGTCCAGGCCAGATTTTTTGAACGAGGGTCGGATGCTCGCGCTTACGCCAGCCCTCCCATTCGTCCTTCATCCATTCAGGCCACAAAGCAGAGAATATGCCCTCTTCAGCGCTTCTCAGCACTCTCTCATCCACACCGCCATAGAGCCAGCGCAGATACTCGTCCAGTTCATTTTGTGGCGGCATGGGATTGTTACTTACATATTCCCGCAGGCCGCGGAGCAGGTACGGGGTCAAGCGGCTATATTCTTTGTTGGGAGTAAAAAGCGAACCAGCCTCGCGAGCCAAACGGCGCAGCAACCCCCAACGCGAGCCGACCAGCGAAGGCACAAACGCCTCGGTAATGATTCCTAGATCGTATTCATCCTCAACCTTTTTGACAAGCAGAGGGATAAAGGCATGGATAAACTGCTCCCGTGAGCTGATCCCCGGCTGGTTCTGCGTCGTCTGGATGATCGCTTCCAGCGCCTGCCCCACCTGCCCCAAGTTGCTCTGGCTCATCTGACCGGAGACCAGAAAGTCGCCGATGATGAGCCAGTTCCGCACCAGGAGAGTGATCGTGGGGGGAAACATGGCTCCCTGGCCGAGTTGCTTGAGCAAGAGGAATACGTTCTCCCGCCTAATTTTATCAGGCGTGAGATAGAGGATGTACTGACGGATATACTCCGCCAGGATTTGAGAGGCATTCGCGGCAGCAATCACTGCCGTGCCGTATCCCTCCAGCAACGTTTCGATCTCCTTGAATTGCAGTTGTCGCTCGGTCATCGGCGGCACACTCGCAAGCAGCCCATCTATCGCGCGCGCCTCTTTCGGCATGACGTTGAGCAGGAAGAGCAGCAGGTCAACGCGCTTCGGATAGCCATGTTCGACCATGGCCGCGAAGAAGCGCGTTGCGATCTCGGTATATTCCAGTCGTTGCTGTTGCAATATCCATTGCAACATCGCCTTAAAATTCGCTTCGTGCGTCTGGACAACAGAAAGAGCATCTTTGGGGATCGCACGCTCTAGCAAATTCCAGATGGCGGCGTTTTCCCATTCCGTCAGTAAGCCCAGTCCCAAAACCTTGCCTAATTTTTCCCATGATGGAATGCTCAGCCAGGGCAACACAATCGGCATGTCAGGCAACGGTACCATCTTCATGGCGCTTTGTAACACCCAGACCTGGAAATTCCACAGCACATCAGAGGTGGCGGCCTCGTAGAGCGGCGTCTGCGCGTATTCCTGGAGTAGCCTCAGCCAGATTGGCTGATTATATTTGGGCTGGGCCAGCACGCTAAAGACCAGAGTACAATGAGCGAGTTTATCTAAATTATTCGTTCTTCTCGCCTCGGCAACAGCCGTTTTCATAGCATCGAGCAGCATGTCAGTTACAGCATTGATAAAGCCTGCTGACGTAGCTTGCGTCTGCGAATCAAGTGCATTTGGAGTGTTAATCTTCTGCACCGCTTTGGCGAAGACAAACTTCCCATTCTTTTCCCACTCGTTGGGCTGTGCGAGTAGCAAATCCACGCTTTGCTGCTGTTTGCCGGAATTGGTAAGGTCGTCCTGGTGTTCCTCGTCGCGGGGATCATCAACCATGTCCAGCATCTGTTTGTAGCTCAACGGCGCCGACTCGAAGTATTTTTTGTACGCCGCAAGCATACCCTCGATGGTCGCGTCGTTGTCTCTCTCCAGCCGGTTAATCATTTTGTCCACGGACCTCATGTTATGGGAGGTTAAACAATTGACGAGAGTAGCGGCGCATTTTTGCACCTCTGGCAATGCAGTTTCATACTGCACCAGGGGCTGCGATGCCTGGACTTGCAACTGAGATGGATCCCTCAGTTCTGCTCCCCTCATCGTGCCGACAATGGCCGTTTCGCCCTCGTGGACATTGCTCTCGTAGGTACTAAAGGTAAGATTGACAAACTTCGTTTTTGGCAGGCAGTGCGTGAGGCCGTAGATATAGGCGGCGATCAGCTCGGACCGTCCGGCAATGTAGATGTGCGGGGGCAAGCCGCGCGTGAGAACCGTCAGCAGTGTCTCGAGCAACCGCTGCCTGATACTATTAAAGTCAAAAGGCGGTTGCCTGTTTATATACTGCGCAAGTTCGTTAGAAGAAAGAGTGGGCAACAGGGTATCATTGGCGGCCTTGCCTTCCTCCGAATCGGCCCAGAAAGGGTAGTTCCACAGGCTGATCGCCTCGCGCGCGGTGAACGAAGATGGCACAACAATGAGATGGGTGAAATAGACGCTGTAGCGGCCTGCGGCATCGCGCCCGGCATCACGTCCTTTGAACACTTTGCGAATGAGCAGATTTTCGCCGCCATTTTTGATAAACAGAAGAGAGATGGGCGCGGTATGCTGGTCAAGCATGGACGGATCCATATCCAGGGGAAGCTCGTAACGCAGGAGACGATCCAGTTGGCGATAGCGCATACTGTTTGTATCGTGCAGTTCCGGCGAGGCCGCGCGCACGCGATAGCCCATGTTCATCGATCCTAAGCCCGCGGTAGACCAGGTATACCAGAGTTGATCTAAGTTATCGTTATCAAACATACGCTCACTCTCTTTCTGCACCTTGCTCCAACGCTCAGTTCTTCACGACTGCGACGGCTGCAATGAGGGCGCGGCCTCAATATAGCCCAGCTTCCAAAGCATCCAGACAAAAGGATCGAGGCAGCGCTGCGGCTCCAGCATCACATAATGTCCACTGCCGTCAGGCGGGCCGCCGGTCGCCGAGACGGCAAAGAAATTCATGTTCGTAAAACGACTGCTGGCCTGCAAGAGCGCGCGTTCGCCATAGGCGTTGAGGCAGGCTCCCACTTCCTGATGGATGCGCGCGTACTCTCGCGGATACGCTTTGCCGTCGTAGACTTTATTCTGGAAGATCAGATAATTGCGATGTTCGCTGACCGGGATCGTGTATTTAAGCAGATCGGACTTGGTCAGCATAATCGCGGTGGGAATCTCGATAGTTCCCCCCGGCGGAATGCGCCGGTATTGCTCGAAGCGGAACATCACGTTCGCCAGCACTTCATGCGCGGTGCGCGATGTAATAATGCTGGGGTCAGGCTGCAGGTGCGCCGGCAATTTGTCCCGTACCAGCTCCATAGCGATAGGATCGGCAAGATAGATGATGCCGTCGGCGCGAAAGATATGCTCGCCAAATTGCACAATCAGGTTTGAGTCGGCGATCTCCTCGCCTGAGATATCATAGAAGAGCAGGTTGACACTTTTTACATTGCCCGACTGGTTATCACGCAGCATCAACTGGTAGACGAGCGGTTTGCTGAGTTCAGGCGTGCCGGACGCCGAATAGGAGCCGGGTTTGGTTCCTTTCGTGCGCGCGTTTTTGTCTTGCAGAATGGGTATATAATACTCGTCGCGGTACTTGCGATCGGTTTCCACGCTGAGGCTGATCAGGCGCGTACTGCCGTTGCCGCCCTGCATGAGAACGCCGCGTTTCAATTGATCGATGAGAACGGCAATGAAGTGAGTTTTGCCCGACGAGGTATCGCCGACCACCGCAATGTTGAGTGGAACGTCGGTCTCGCGTTCCGGCAGCAAGCTGCGGCAGAAGGGGCAGACGCGGCGCGCCATCGCGGTCGTATATTTTGCCCCGGTAAGTTCCGTCGTCCAGAAACGCGCGGCGTAGTAGCTCAGGCTGCCCTGCCGCCGCGGCATGTAGAAAATCTTATTAAAGTCAATCGCGGAGCAGATCAGCGCGTCGCTGGGATGAAACTCCTTGCGACAGTAAACGCAGCGAATTTTGAGCCGTGGGCTGACGAATACCATGTCTTATCTCACCCCCTGTAAGAACGCCAGTTTGTACAATATCCAGATGAACGGATCGAGGCAGCGATGCGGCTGAATAAAGGCATATTTGTTGTTGGCGTCAGGAGCATTGCCTGTGGCGGAGACGGCGAAGAAGCTGACCTGATCAAAGCGCCGACTCATTTGCAGCAGAGGAATTTCTCCGTACCGCTCCAAGATTTTATACACTTCCTGATTGATAGAATAGAGTTCTTCCAGGTGCGCTTTGCCATTATAGTGTGGCCTGTACATGAAGCGGAATTTGGCTCGTTCATTGCTGTCAATGACATACTGGAGCAAGTCGGCTTTAGAGACGACTATCGCGGTCGGAATGGCAATATTTTCCCCTGGGCGAACCCTATTGTATTGTTCAAGACGAAACATCATCGTCGATAATACTTCTTCGGCAGTGCGTCCCGTCATCTGCGCGGGTTGTAAGTGAGCCGGTAAGCGCTGGCAGAGATGAATCATTGCCAACGGATCGGCAAGATAGATGATGCCGTCGGCGCGCAGAATATGCTCACCGAATTGCACCAGTTTGGTGCTATCAGCGATATCTTCGCCTGAGATATCGTACAGAAGCAAATTAATGGTACTGCCTGCATCGCCCGTGCGATCTTGCATATGCAACTGATAGACGAGCGGCTCGCTCTTAACCGGTTTGCCGTCAGCATTGTACATGCCTGGTTCAGTGCCGCGCACGGAGGTACGATTCTGAATGATAGGGCGATAGTAGCGGTCTCTGTAGGTGCTGCTGGTGAACTCGTTCAGGTGCATGAGACGAACAAAGCCTGAGCCGTCCTGGATCAGAAAACCGCGCTTCAACTGATCGATCAAGACGGCAATATAGTGCGTTTTGCCGGAGCTGGTATCGCCGACGATGGCGATATTGAGGTTGTCGCACGTCTCGATGCCTTCGAACAGCAGCTTTTTGCAGTGCGGACACTCGCGGCGGGCAATTTCGGTTGTGTACTCAGGCCCGATCAATTCCTCAATCCGGGTACGTGAGAGAGCATATTCTATCGTACCCGGCGTGGGCGCTTTACGCAGGACTTTGAAGTCATTCGTATGGGGATATTTATTGATGCTCGAGACGATAGAGCAGTCGCCGGGATGAAACTTCTCGCGACAGTACGGGCAACGTATTTTGAGAAAAGGGTTGACTAAAGGCATTTTTGACTTCTTCCCTCGTCTATGCTCCAGGATAACGCGCTAGGAAGCGAGCCGCTCCGGCCACTTCGATGTTGGTTCATCACCGCGCGAATAGAACCAGTAGATTTCATTCGTTTGCGCCATGAACTCCGAGAGCGCAAAATAGACTTGCACATAGACCTGGCGCGCCAGGCCCACCGGAAACTGGTAACCGCCATACTGCTCGTAAAAACCGCGATTGACCATGTATAGGACGCGGCCAGGGTCGTCTTTGCGCGGGTGCAGCGGCCAGCGATCATCGCGCCAGACGAGGGCGGCAACCTGCACCAGTTCGTCGTTGGGCCAATCCCAATGAGCATAGGCCAGCCCGTTCTGCATCTGCACGCGCAAGTTTTTTACCTCGAAGGCTTTGATGAAATTCATGCGCGCGATGCTCAAGCGATTATCGGTAATAGGTGTGCGCGTCTGCATCTCTAAGTCCCTGGCTGTGACCAGGGCGAGCCGGTAAGCTTTGCTCTTCAGCGCCCGATCCAGCTTGCCAAAGTTTTTCAGGGTGGCGATGCGCTTGCGCTCTTCGTCCGTAAAGTCGGCGAAACGATTGTCCAACTCCTCGTCATAGACATCGTAGAGTCGCGCCATGTCGCCCTGCCCATTATTCAGAGCCAGCGCATCTCTCACAGCGTCATACATCGTCAGATAACGCCGCGCGTCATCGAGCAGGTCGCGTTCCTTTCGGGAGAGCGCCGGGCTGCCGTCCAGGATGGGATCGTAAGCGCGGACAATGTCGTGAGCATTGCGACTGCGATAACACGTCAGGCGAAACTGCGTGAGCGCGGCCTGGCGGCGCTGGGCTTGCTCCAGCCGCTGCTGCGCCTGCTGGTCGAGTTGGAGCGCGGCGCGCGCCGGGCTATTCTGTATATCTTGCCAGCGATCAACGATCTGCTCGTCGTCAGTGCCGCGATATGCCTGCGCGAAGGCAAGGGCAAGGCGAACGATCTCGCGTTCGACTCCGCTGAGACGCGGACTGTTCAGCGCCTCCGGAATGGCTGCGTCCGCGATCAGCATGACATTTTGCGTGGCAAGCGCGCGCTTGAGCGCGGCCAGCGCGGCGACGCGCTTCTGCGCCAGGGCCGCGCGCGGCTGATACTGCTGCGCCGGAGCATAGCCGGTCAATGGCGCTACCCAGAGCGCAATGATCTGCTCGTCGTCGTCGCGCCGGATCGCCTGCTCCAGCCTTTGCAGCGCCTGCTTGTTGCGATAATCTGGATCGGCGAGATGCAGGGGAAAACGCACCTGGTCAACCGGCTGTTTGCAGGCATCTTTCAAGGCGCTGGCGAAAGCGCGCACCTGCGAGTCCGCGCTGCGCAGCAATTCTGCGAAGAGCGGCGACGTGTCCGGTTTGGCGAAATCGTCGCCGGTGAAGATCATGTTGCCATCCAGTTGCCCGCCTGCGCTGCCCGGCACATATTTGTCCCACCGTTCGGGCCGCTCGTGCAGAGCCAGCAGCGAGAGATAGATCACCATGGCGGAGAAATCGTCCATTTGTTCACTAAAAGGGCGATGCAGCATATCCGGGTGTTGGTAGCCTTGCTGACCGAGGACGACCTGCGGCAAACCGGCGAATTCCGGGATATAGACGCCATCGTAGTCGATCAACGCGAGCTGCCCATTTGTGCGCACCATGACATTGACGCCGGCCAGGTCGCCATGCGCCATATGCGCGGCGCGCATCTGCTCCAGCGCCGCGAGCCATTGCTGCGCCAACTGGCCCAGCGCCTGGCAATCGCGCCGCTTGCACAGTTCGTCAACCTTAACGAGCAAGGTCACGCCATCGATCCACTCCATCACGATCACCGGGCAAACTATCTTTTGTATATTCTGCGCCGCTTCTTTGACCAGAATGCCTTGCTCGTAGTAGCGAAAATCTATAGTGATATCCGGCACATGCTGGGGGAAAAACTGGCTCATGCGCTCGTAACGAGACTGCGTATCGGAATTCATGGCAACGCGGAAGCAGCGCATGGCCTTCATCTGCCCGCTATGCGCGCGAAATTTGTAGACGACGGCAAAGCCGCCCTCCTGGCCCCAGGGCTTTTTTATATCGCCGGCGTGCGTTTTCCCCGTGTAGGTCTCGACGGCGCCCTGCTTGAGATCCGCGTCCTGGATCTTCAAGCAATGTTGCGAATAGAGTATCGCTTCGTCATACGACAATCGATCAGGCATGTTCAGGCTCTCCCGCTGCCGTCTACACTGTTCTGCGCGTTACGAAATCTCCACCATTTAAACAGCCAGCAGCGTTCCCGCTTGTCCGTTATCTGCGCCCCTGGCTCCGGTCGCTCAAAGTAGAGAATCTCCTGCGTCCCCCGCTGTTCCCTCAGCCAGTCTGCCAGGGTGCGCGAGTCGGGAGGATTGCGGTTGAACACCTCAGAGAGGGCCAGGAAGCGCACCGCGTCACGGTCAGATTCTACGCCGGATGAACGCGACAGTTCTTTCAGTATATCGTTTGACGCATCTTTGACTTCATTGTCAAGTTTGATATTGCCGCGCCGTGGAGTACGCTGAAGTTCCTCTTCGAGCAGTCGTTGGGTAACGAGATCGTTCAGAATAGCCTCGTATGAGCAGCCTGAATCAAGCTGCTCCTTCCAATATCTGCTAATCTCTTCGTAAGATTGGCGATCCGTGTCAGAGAGCCGCCCTGCCAGGCGTTTTTGCGCATTCGCAATTTGCAGTTTGGCATGGTCGCGCTTGACTTGGCGCAGCAGAAGTAGCTGAGACATAGTGATAGTGGCGTCATTGACCGCCAGCATGGCGGGCGTTTCGACAGATGAATAGCGTTTGACGCGACTCTCTTCTTGAGCGATAAAAGCTATCCAATAGGGAGCATAGCAGAGCGCGTTGTAGGTCTGCACGAATTGCATCTGTTGCTCCACATTCTTGTTTTGCTGGTCCTGCTGCACATATCGGTAAAGTTGCAGGAAACGGGCAGCCAGATCGACGATATACCGCTCATCTTCGCTTAAATAGCGAACTAAACCGGGCAGAGATTCACGCGCGTTCACCAGTTGCGTCACGGTCGCACCGCCGTCTGTCAGTAGCGCGCGGAACTGCTGGAGCGCGCCGCGTTCTTGACGCGCGTCATGTATGCGCTGCTGGCTCTCCACGGTGAAGATGAAGTGTTTGCGCAGCGGCGAGAACTCGATGGCCCCGTAGGCATCCGAAATGCGCTCGTCGTCATTGACAACCACGGCTTCCACCAGCGCGCGCGCCAGCACAAGCTGCTCTTGCTGCTCCGGCGTCAGAGGCGGACGTTGCCGCAGCAGTGGGCTATCAGCCGTCGCGACCTTTTGTTGGGCCGTTCCCTCGGCCAGAACGTCCAGTAGCGTCTGTACGGCGGCTTTGTGCTGCCTGGCCTCCGCGATCCATTGCTTTTCGTGAGTCTTGAATTCAGCCGGTGATGACGAGGCTTTGTTAGCTTCGTCAACAGCGATAATAGCATCATCATCTTCGCGATCCTTCGCTTCACGGAGACGATCAATGAGATCTTTGGCGGAAGCCGTCGGAGCCGCTTGATCCTGCTGCGCGGGTAATTGCTGCATGGGAGCAGCAGGCAATACCGTCGGCAGAATGGTGGCGGCAAGCGCGGGATCAGTGCCGGACAGAGGCGAGAGCAATTGTCCAGGAACGTTATTGCCGCCTGCGCCCGTCGGTGGCTGGCGCGCGGGCAACTGCGTCATTGGCGGGATAATGTTGTCCCTGAGCGCGGGGCGCGCAGGCGGCGGTGCAGGTTGGGCAAGGCTGATCCCCTGCGACACAAGGGTTTTACGTACAACTTCGGCGCATGATTCGTTCATGAGCTGATCGGCATGGCGCCACCAGACGGGAGCAACTTTCGCAGCGAAGTTGGAGGTATTGAGCGCATCGCGCATAGCCTGGCGCACTTCGCGCAGCGCGTCGGCGACAGCGCGCGCTTTCTTGCGCTCGTCCTCTGACAGAGTGATAGCGACAGACTGTAACATACGCCCGTCGCCATAGACAATCGCGACCTGCTCTTTATTATCCTCTTCCCGCGCTCGCTCGAATTCTTCCTGGCGCAGGCTGATCGTCTCAGGGCGCGGCTCAGCGGTCACGCCAGTCTGCTCGCTTTCCGGTCCCTCGGCCATAAGCTGGATGATCAGCGCCGTGCAATCATCGTCATGGAGTTCGCGATTTCGTCGCGAGCTATCGATGAAGGACGGCCAATCGTCCCCGGTGCGCCGGGAAACCTCAAGCAATGCCTCCCAGGCTTTACTTTCAGCGCCCGATCCACCGCCGCTGACAATCCAGCGTGCCACGGCGTCGGTTGCTAGGATGATCACATCGCCCGCCAGCAACTCCACGATTTGCTCTTTGGGATAGAGCGTGTGGCGATTGAGGTTTTTGAAGAGCGCAGGTACGCAATAGGGCGAGCGGTCAAACTCTTCGTCATGCTGCAAAGGGAAGGCTTCAAGCCGCTGCTCCGCCATGTGGCCGACGAGGACGCAGCTATCGCCCACCGCCAGCAGTGCGACGATCACGGATTGCGCGGTTTGCTGAACGACGCGCAGCGCAACCAGCGTGGAATAGGCCCCCTGGTCTACAGCCTTTTGCTTCGCGCTCCAGTTGAGCAAGCTCAATTTGGGCGCGATCACCGCCTGATATTCCTTCTGAGCCAGGCGAATCCACCATTCCATCTCGAAAGGATCGCTGCTCATGAGCGGATCGCTCACAAACTGCTTGACAAGCATATCCGCCCAGAGATTAGAGAAGAGCGTCGTCCCGGCGCCATCGGCCACGCAGAAAAGCCCGCGCGGCACATCATAGCCCAGCGCGTCTTCGCAGGTTGTCAACTCTGCCCGCTCAGATTTCCAGTAACGCAGGCCGGTTACGTGAGCAAACATCAGCTTCGCCCCTTCTTCGGCGGAAAAAAGCATTTATGCAGACTATTCACGCTCTGCTCGCGCCGCGATTAGCGGTTCGGATCGATCGGCTGCGTTGCCGGCGCGCTCGCGAAAGTGAACATCAGGCGAATGGACGATGCATCACCATTGAAGATCATGCCGCGCGCGCCCGGTGGGACGGGATGGCCGATCAACTGATCGAGCGCGGTGCGGCTCGTTTCTGGGATCACGCTCGACATCCTGAACAATTGCGTGGCATACTGATTGTTCGGCAAGTCTGACTCGCTCACCGGATATAACACCTGCGACGCCTTGATATCGGAGATATGCACATTAAAGAGCAGGGCGTTGCCGTCGTTCGTAGCGATCTGGCTGATCTGCTGCGCGATAGACACCGGGTCGCCATCCGTTGACTGACCATCGGTCAGATTCACAACCACCGGCGGGTAGTTATTGGGATGATTGATAGCCCACTGCGACGCCATATCATAGGCGCAACGCAGCGCGGCGCACATAGGCGTCCCGGCGCCAGTCTTTGCCTTGATCCAGATGGGGAATTGGATCTCTACCTCGTAGAACCCACCAACATCGTCCATCTCTTTGTGCTTGCGCGTCTCGATGTTCAATGGACTCATCTGGAGATCTGCCAGCGTGACAAACGGCTGATTTGCCAGCACGCCGTCGAGCGCGGATGTCACCGTCGTTCCCTCGTAGCCAAGCGCGCAGATGTCAGCGCGCCGCCGCACCTCGGAACTCGCGTCCGGCCGCACCTCGGTGTTGATGGTGATCAGCTCGTTAAGAAAGCTGTTGAAGATGGTCGCGACCACTTCAGATTTCCGCCTGCCGCTGCCCACCACATCCGACGGGAACGGGTCACGCATAGAAGCGGATTGATCGATCAAGAAAATCAGGCAACCGGGGCTGGCCGTGTTCCAGGGACGCGCATAGGTATTCGCCATTCGTATCTCCTTCTCAGTGCCATTCGAGTCTTGCGCGTTCCGCTCGTAGAAGAGGGACGAAACACAAGGAATAGAAACATAACCACGCACTATTTTTCATAAACCGGACGAGATGCATTCAATATGTGTTGTAATATACACATTTTTATCATCGGTGTCAAGTTATGTTCGTTGAGGGTATAATGGAGGACTTGACAGCGCGCCCAATCTCCGCTAGATTATGGATAGTGAGCGCATGGGTAAGTAGGTAGGCGTAGATATACACGAATAGACAGAGAATGGGAGAAATTACAACGATGCCGAGCCGCACAGGTCAACAGTTTGGAGAATACGAACTCATAACCCTCCTGGGCGCGGGAGGATTTGCTGAGGTGTATCTGGGGAAAAATGTCCATCTTCCGCGACAGCAGGTCGCTATAAAAGTTCTGAAAAAAGAGCAACTTGTCACAAGGGTGCTGCAATTTCAGAACGAAGCCAGCATTATTCTCAGCTTTAACCATCCAAATATCATCCATTTTCTCTCGTATGCGATCTACAGCAATCCCAGCATCACCAACACACTCTATCCGTACATCGTGATGGAGTACGCGCCCCAGGGCAGCCTGCGCCAGAATCACCCGCGCAACGTGCCGCTATCTCTGGCACAAATTGCCTCGTACACCGTTCAGATCGCCAGCGCCCTGCAATACGCGCATGATCAGCAAATAATGCATCTTGACGTGAAGCCGGAGAACGTCCTGATCGGCAACCAGGGACAATTGTTGCTCAGCGATTTCGGGCTGGCAACCGTGGTGACGACGCAAGAGAAGAAAAATGATGTGCAAGGGACGTTGATCTACATGGCTCCTGAACAGATTGCCGGGAACCCGCTGCCTGCCAGCGATCAATACGCGCTGGGAATTGTGGTCTACGAGTGGATTTGCGGCCATGTCCCCTTCACAGGGCGCACAGTGGACGAAGTCATTGACAAGCATTGCTTCGAACAGCCTGCTTCGCTGTTTCACGAGGTGCCAACGCTTGCACCAGAAGTCGAGGTGGTGGTGATGCGCGCGTTAGCAAAAGACGCTAAAGATCGTTATCCGTCGGTAAGTGAGTTTGCCCAGAACCTTGAGGGGGCCATCAATCGGGGGAACAACATAGGCGCGGGCGCGAACAACCCCTTTGGCGGCATGGGCGCGAATCCAAATGATCCTTTTGGCAATAACATGGGTGCGGGCGCGAACAACCCGTTCGGCGGCATGGGCGCGAATCCAAATGACCCCTTTGGCAATAACATGGGTGCAGGCGCGAACCCTAACAACCCGTTCGGCGCGGGTGGGCAGGGCGCGGGCGCAAATAACCCACCGCCTTTTTCACCAGGAGGGGCTACATCGCCTTTTTTGGATGATCCATATCCAACTACTCCCGGCGGAGCCGGGGATCCATATGCCGCGCCAACCGTACCCGGCCCTGGTCTGGCTCAATACGCAGCGCAATCTCCTTGGGACAGCGGTTCCGCCAACAATTCTGCCCCGGCTTCCCAGGTAAACAGCATCTCACTCATTATTCAGAAAACGCTCGACATACAACCGCGTACCAGGCGCCGCCGCTATAGCTCACTGCTGTGGGCAGGCACCATTGCCAATGTGATCGGCGCTATCTTCATGGGCCTATGGTTTGTCGGCCAGATGCCATCATATGCGAACGAAGCGGGATGGTGGGCCTTTATCATATTTTCGCTCGGCTCTGCCGGGCTGGGCTGGTTGTTCTTTGCCTCGAGTCGGAAAAAGCTGAACTGGACGCTGGTGGCGATACTCGCCTTCTACTGGGGGCTTGTCGGCAACGCCTTCGCGACCCTGATCGGCGCGGGTACGCGCATCGGCTTCTTACCCGATGGGAACATCATGTTTGTTCTCTTCCTCGTCGTCAGCTTCAGCCTGCATGGTTGGATACTTAGCAGGCGCAAAGCGTAATCTTGTTCTAAAGAACAGTTCAGAACAGCGCGACCAGTATTGTCTCTTCCAACGAGGATGTTTTTCCTGGTGTGGGCGCTGGCTCTACAAAATTGGAATCGATAGTTTCTGCATCTCTTCTCCTTTTGGTACTCCCTATCTTCTACTGTCTTGTCCGATGAGAGACAGAGGTTCGGCCCTGACAGCTTAATTGACAGCTTACACCGCGCAATCCTTGCGAGAAATTGCAAGTGGCTGCGAGTCCAGATTTTGCTGAATCGCGGGAAGAGGCCGGATGAGAGCCATCGGGCAAGCCGTGAGGCGGCGTCAAAAATGCTGGAACGGGCGTTCCCTAGAGTTCAACTCCCCCCCATCTCCACCAACCAGACGAGGTGTGAAACCGCTTCACACCTCGTTTTGTTTTGTGTCATTGGCCGCGATTTGTAGGTTTGGCAGCTTAATACTTTAATCCACAATCCGCTTTATGTGTAACGCCAACGTCAACAGGCAGCAAGCTCGACGGCTTGTGCCTGTTGACGTTGGCTATGGAGAGGTGATGATAGGAGTGACCATCGTGGAATGCCTGGTATGATCTGCTCCTCTCTCTGTCACCTTATTGCTTCGTCCAGGTGCCACAGCCATTTGACTGGAACCCCTTATCTGTTGATGCAATGGTGATAATGGTTGCTGTGTCCACGTTGTTATTCGCGATAATATCGTTGGTTGTATTTCCAAACCCACTGAGTCTCGCATAATAACATCCCTGCGTAGCAGTATTCCTATACGTCCCAGGCGTGATGTCCGTGCCAATGATGTACATCCCATCCCCGAACGTTGTTTTGCTCGTGGTGATTTGTGAGACATCTTTCGTCCAGGTGCCACAGTTCTGCGACGTGAATCCTTTATCGGTCGCGGCAATGGTTACAATGGCAGGGGCATCGGTGAGGTTGTTGGCAATGATTTCACCGACTGATCCGCCAAACCCGCTGAGCCGTGTATAGTAGCACCCAGGAGAGCCAACACGTGTGCGATAGGTGCCTGACTGGATATCTTTGCCAACTTGATAGGTGCCATCGCCAAACTGTGGAAACGCTGGAGCTGGTTTAGCTGTTGGTGCTAGAGTTGGTTGTGTTGTTGGCTGCGATCCCTGTGTGGCCTGCGTTGTGGGAGTAGGTGTGGCACTGCCGCCATGACTTATAACAGAGATGATGATCACGAGTACAATGACAACTGCGATCAGGCCAATCCAGAGTTTCTTGTGTGATTTCTTCTTTGGCGCTGGTGCTGGTTGCATCGGTGGTTGCTCTGCCTGCTGGACGGGCTGTTGATACGGATACGGTTGTGGTTGATCGTTTACCTGCTCATCCGCATCGGAAGATGGTTGAAATGGTGACATGGGTATGTCCTTTCAATAGAAATGTAAGTAAGGGGTGTGTGCAGTTGCTGACAAATCAGATCACCGATGTCACATCTCTTGCTCCTCGTCAAATCGACTGAGGGGATGTTCAGTGGCCTTACACGTAGCGACAGAAACAGGGAAGTACCAAAGCTGATCCTGTGGAAGAAAGAGACACGCGTATACTCTTTTTCTTAATCATATTATAACACGATTTGTCATATTTAACAAGTATGTAAAAGGTTTATTTGCTGGAAACTATAATGCAATTGAGCAAGAACTAGCAATTCTCTTTTCTCAGTAGGAAAACCGGTTGGCGCGAGCAAGTGCCAGCCCGCGCCGTCATTTTGCCAGATTGCCGTCATCGTTTTCTCCCCTTGTTTCTATTCACTTGATTTCGCCGAAGAACGCGAGTTGATCCCTGTCCACCGTCGGCACAAGCACCGATCTATCGAGGTATTTGTTGCCGCGCTCGCAGGAGGTTTCCGGGAGGAAGAGGCAGGCGTGACAGGCGGCCTCGTGCAGCGAGTGATCCTGGACGCAGTGGTGTTCGGCGCAGAGCGGATCGGAGGTGCAGCGCTGCATGCGCTCCAAAGCGCCGTCGAGATGTCGTCCAAGCTCGGCGGGCTGGCCGAGAGCGACGAGGCCGCCGAGCGTTCCTTCGCTGTCGGGAGCCGCCGTGTAAAGCAGAATGCCGGCCATCGGGCCGTGTTCATGTTCGGGCGGCAGAGCATAGATGCGCTCGCGAATGCTGGCTGCGGTGTAGCCGCATTCCAGCGTCAACTGGCGCATGAGGGCGTGAGCCAGCGAATGGAGCAGCACGTCGCGCAGCGAGTTGAGGCAGGTAAAGGGGAACCACGCGCCTTGCTCAGGCGGACGCAGCAGACCGATCGTCTGCCCATCCTTGCGTGTCCGGTAGCCGAGCCGCGTCCCGCTATTTTCCTGCGTTTTCTGCATCCAGTACGCCGTGAGGTCTTGGAGCGCAGCTTCGACCAGTTCTCCGCCGCCCAAAACTTGAAAAAGCTCAATGCTTTGATGTCTTAGAACTTTTTATCGTTATGATACTGTACCATTTTCCTAATAGTATTGACATCTATGCTTGTTCTCTCCTATAGTGAGCGAACCACATTATACGAACGGGGGAAACATCGTATGACGTCCTTAACTGAGGGAATCGCGCCCGCGCTACAAGGCTGGCCGCTAAATGAGCAGCAACACGCTATTGTAGCTCACAAGCGAGGGCCACTCTGCGTCATCGCCGGTCCGGGGTCCGGCAAAACGCGCAGCCTCACGCTCTTAGCCATGAATCTCATCTTGTGCGGAGATGCTCAGCCATCGCAAATTGTCCTTTGTACCTATACCGATAAGGCCGCCTTTGAGCTACAGGACAGGTTGGCACGCATCGCAAGAGAGGTAGACTGTACAGACGATCTATCGCAGATGCAGATCGGCACGATCCATAGCGTGTGCCAGCGATTGCTCAACCAGCATCTTCACCGTTCCCCTCTGGGCAATGAGTATGAAACGCTCAATCAATTTACGCAGCGGTTATTTATTTTTGAGCATCTTGGTAAACTGCGTACAAGGGATGCTATGACCGCGTTCCGGGAGCGCTGGGGAACCGACTGGTCAGTTGCTGAGAAGCTCGGAAAGGTGTTCAACATTGTTGCCGAGGAACTCATCTTCGAGACATTGTGGAAGAGCTATTCCCACCAGCCATGCCCATCATCGAAACGAGAGGCTTTTTTATATTATCTCACCTATGCTTATGCTCGCTATCAACATCTGCTGGCGCAAAACAATTGCCTCGACTTTGCTCACCTGGAGTCATGCGCCTATAAGCTCCTACAAGAAC
>Ga0307374_10004921_pt1 | contig 21964 bp, 20 predicted proteins | sample OX3MG_FD_202532 | JGI IMG/M metagenome (GOLD analysis project Ga0307374, IMG submission 202532) | Soil microbial communities from Risofladan, Vaasa, Finland - OX-3 | ecosystem: Environmental > Terrestrial > Soil > Coastal area > Acid sulfate soil | place: Finland: Risofladan, Vaasa | collected...
TTGCAGGTTCTTGAAGGTTGGTGCGGTGGTCGTCGCGTCTGGGGGATGGTCAGCGCGAGCTGCTCATCACCTCGTACACCACTCTGGTGGACTCAACTGAACGGTGGGATTGAGGGTGGGATTGCGGGACGACGTAGTCAAGTCGTTTAACGGCTGGAAGTCGGAACCAGTGCACCCACTCCCGCCGCGCCTCGAGGCACTGCGTAACCAACCCAGGCGACACCTGGGTGAGGGCTCTCATCCCCTGAGAGCCGCGAACATCACCGCTGTAGTTACAATGATGCCATGTCCCCGACGGGGTCCAACCCATCGAAGTGTCGGGCCTGCGGCGAAGAACTCATCTGGGCAGATGTCCTCCACGAGAACAAGCCTCTCGCGCTCAATTCGGAGCCTGACCGCAGTGGACGCTTCATCCTCCTCCTCGACGACCGCCGAGCCCTTCGGATCAGCGACGAAGAGCTCATCCGGAGAAGCCAGGGGTGGACACCGAAAACGCTTCCCGAGACTGAGGCAAGACGCTTTCGTGACCATTCGAGCACCTGCAGCCACCGATTTCCTACCTACAACCTTCTTGGCGCTCTCCGGCCACAGCAACCCGGTGCCTTCCTGCGCCAGCGAGACAATGTTCGTGAGATCAAGCGCCAGCTTGAGAGAAGTCGCAATCTGTAACTGCGCTGGGTACTCGAGAGGATCTGCGTCCTCGGCCGCGGAGGCGGGCTCGACCGTCGGTGCGGGGCGCGCAGCCCGGGGGCGGCGGTGCCATCCCCGTCCTGCCATCACCTTGGCAAGGTTGGAGAATCCGTCCAGCCCGTCCGGATACGTCCGCTGAGCTGGGGCCTGTCCGGATCGAAGTCCCGTCCGTCCGACGTCGTCCGGCCCGTCGTAGAGGGCTCTACCATCGAGCCGAGCGGTCAGGCTCCATGTCTCGTCAAACGGCAAGACGACGCCGACATCTCCTACGGCCATGGCGCGCTCTGTTAACAGAAAACTGTTAACAACCTCTTGACCCGGCCGAGGGCGCCTCCTACCATTCGAGCCGCGAGCGTCGATCTTCGGCTCGCGGCCGTCATCGGCAAAAGGGGGAAAGTAGATGACACCTAGCAGGGCAATTCGTCGCGCCCTCACAATCGGCGCGCTCGTCAGTCTGACCGCCTGGGCCGGCTCAGCGGCATGGGGCGGCACAGCGACCGTAGCGCGCCGCGCCGCGCAGCCACACCGCGTCTTCAACTCGCACGGCCACTACAGGTTCGCGGTCATCGGTGCCCTGGTGCACCCGTTCTACGGACCGATGCCCGGAGCGCTAAAGGCGGCAGCGAAGGCCTTTCATATCTCGCCGGTACCGACGTTCACCACGCCGCAGACCGTCGACCAGGTTGAACAGAACTCCATTGTCAACGGCTTCCTTGCACAGGGCTACACCGGGATCGCGATGCAGGTCGACGATCCCGTCGCTGGAAACGCCACGATCTCGCGGATCGTGAGCAAGGGGATCCCCGTCGTGGCAACCGGCGCTTGCCCCAACAAGCCGACCAAGGCCGCGTTCTGCCTTGCCACGGCGAACTCCGAGCTCGGATTCCAAGCTGGCGTCGACATGAGCAAGGTGCTTGGCGGCAAGGGCAAAGTCGCGCTGCTCGTCGGTCAGCCAGCGGACATCAACACTGCGATCTACACCAACGCGGTGAAGAAGGCGCTCAAACTCTCTCCCGGCATCGACCTGGTGGAGGTCGTCTCAGGAATGGACTCGTCGCAGACGGCGCAGTCCAATATTGCGAGCCTGATGGCCTCAGAGGCGAGCTCCCTTAATGGGATTATCGTGCTGTCAGGGCTAAGCACGTCGCTCGTCGGTCAGGCGCTGCAGAACGCGCACAACACACATATCAAGGTGATCGGCCTGAACACCTTCCCGGCGACCACCCTGCAACTGGTCAAGACGGGCTACATCTACGGCACAATGGCCCAGAACCCGTACGGGCAGGCGTACCTGGCGGCCTATTCGCTCAAGCTGCTGGACCAGGGCTGCACGTGGAAGGGGCCGTCCTTTGTTGACTCCGGTACGTTCCTGGTGACCAAGGCATCGCTCTCGACCGCGAGCCAGAAGCTCGCCCGCATCACGACCAGCTTGGCTGCGACCTGGAAGACGAAGTACTTCAACTGCCCCGCAGGCGCACACTAGCGTTCGGCAACAATTTGAGAGAGGGCGACCGTCCTGGCTGCGGTCGCCCTCTCTCGCACGGCACTCACCCCAAGATCTGCGAAGGTTCTAAGACATCGTGCCCGCAACATCAACCGAACCACAGAGCAACCGCCAGAGCGCGCTGGCTTCTGCCGGCCGCGACATAAGTGGTGCTGTGCACCTCGGCTCACCGCTACGTCGTGGCGCGCTGATCATCGTGCGTTCAAACAAATCGGCCGTCAGCCTTTCCATCATCGTGTTGGCAGTGGTCCTCTTGTTTCGGGCGCACGGGTTTGCCGCCTCCGCGAACCTCCAGCCGCTGGCCATCACCGTTGCCGTGGCAGCGGTGGTCGGCTGGGCCCAGACCGCTGCGCTTTCGATCGGGCACTTCAACCTTGCCGTCGGGGCAGTCGGTGGCGTCACCGGCATGTTCCTCGGCTGGCTGTTGCAGGACGCCCACGTTGAGCTGGCGCTCGGGATCGTCGCCTCACTGGCATTTGGCGTTGCACTTGGGCTGGTACAGGGCGCGTTGGTTGCGTACTCCGGGATCAACCCGTTTGTGGTCAGCCTGGGGCTGGCTAGCGTGTTCACCGGCGGCATGCTCGTGCTCAGCCAGAGCAACTCCTTCTCGTCTCTGCCGTCAGCATTCGTCGCGCTTGGCCGGAACACCGTCTTCGGCGTGCCACTGTTGTTCTACGTCGCGCTCGGGATCGGAGCGATCTTCGCCGTTCAGATGAACGCCGCGCTGCTGGGCCGACGCCTGATTGCCACGGGCGCCAATCCGCGTGCCGCCGCGCTCTCGGGCATCAGCGTGCGGCAGGCGATCCTCTCCGCCCACGCGCTGAGCGGGTTGCTTGCCGCCGCCGCTGGGATCATGCTCGCGGCCGAGCTCGGATCGAGCCAGCCGTACGGGGGAAACGACTGGTTGCTCGGCTCCTTTGCGGCACCGGTGCTCGGCGGAACGCTGCTCTCCGGAGGGCGAGTGAGCGTGCTCGGCACACTGCTCGGCGCCTGCTTCCTGTCGCTCATCGACAACGGACTGATCATTCTCGGCGTCAACTCCTATTGGTATCAGGTGTTTCTCGGGGGGATCATCCTGATCGCCATCGGGCTCGAGCGGGGGCGGCTCTCGCTGCTCGGCCGAAGGCAGTGGGTCCGGTGAGCGCCATCGCCTCGCGGCCAGAGAAAGCGTCCACTGGTCACGCCGTCAGCGCGCCGTTGAGCGTCCGAGGAGGGCTTGTCGAGACGGCTGGATCGGCGGCGAAAGCCGTCGCGCTGCGAGCGAAGACGGCGCAGGGCATGCTGGTCGCCGCTGTCCTGCTCTTCGGAGGCGTGCTCAGCATCGCGAAGGCCGACTTCCTCACTGTGGCCAATGCTGCAGTCCTGGCGCAAGCGGTTACAGTGAGTGCGATCGTCGCGTTTGCGCAGATGATCGTACTCGGCGCGGGCGGGATGGACCTCTCGATTGGGGGCATCGGCGCGATCTCCGCCGTGATCAGCGGCGGATTGATGACGCACTTCCATGTGAATGCCGTTGCAGCGATCGCTGTCTCGGTTGTGACGGCGGGACTGTGCGGCGTCGCAAACGGCTGGCTCATCGTGCTCACTCGCCTGTCGCCGTTCATTGTGACGCTCGCCACGGGCAGCGTGTTCACCGGCGTGGCGCTCGGGCTCACGAACTCGAACCCCATCGTCGGTCTTCCAAGCTCGTTCAACCGGATCGGAACTCAGACCATCGCGGGGATACCCGCGCAGTTCTATTTCTTGGTCGTGCTTGGCGTGCTGCTCTTCAGCTTGTTTCGCTACGTCGGGATGGGCCGGCAAATTCTCGCTGTCGGCGCGAACCAACATGCTGCCGAGCTCGCCGGCGTCAGCCTCCGCAGAATCCGGATTACCGCCCACGGGATGGCTGCGGTGCTTGCAGGGATTGCCGGCGTCATCCTGGCCGCGACACTCGCCGAGTCAGACCCGACGATTGGCAGCACGTGGTTGCTCAGCTCGTTTGCCGCGCCGATCATCGGTGGGACGCCGCTGACGGGCGGTTACGTTTCGGTGTTCGGGGCGGGACTCGGCAGCCTGCTGCTCGCACAGGTGCAAGACGGCCTCGTCTACCTGCAGGCGAACATCTACTGGCTGCAGTTCTTCTCGGGCACGATCATCATCGCAACGATGGCACTCGACCGTCTTCGAGACCTGCGCGCCAAGAAGGCTCGGCGGCCGCTCGCATCCGATCGCGCGGACACGACGGACGACCTTATCGACTGGGCGAAAGCGGTCGAGGTCGACGAGCATCGGACGCTCGACGACGGGCAAACCGGACCAGTCTCGGCAGGCGAGCCCGCGATGTCGCTCACCAACGTCTCGAAGCGCTTCGGTGGCACCCAGGCGCTCGACGCAGTTTCCTTCTCGGTGAATTCGGGGGAGATTCATGCGCTGCTCGGTGAGAATGGGGCGGGCAAGAGCACGCTCATCAAGATCATCGCCGGGGTGCAGGCAGCCGACCAGGGCGACTACCACCTCAGCGGTACGCGGATCCACCCGACGACGCCCCGGGACGCGGCGGCGATGGGTGTCGCGGTGGTCCACCAGGAGCGCTCGCTGGTACCAAGCTTCACCGTTGGCGAGAACGTGATGCTGTCAGACGTCGTCGGGCGTTCGCTCGCGCTCGTGAATGCCAAGCGACTGTACCGCGCCGCCCGCATGCACATGGCCGAGGTGGGCCTGACGGTCGACCCGGACTCCTCGGTGCGGCTCCTCAGTCCGGGACAGCGACAGCTCGTCGAGATCGCGCGCTCGCTGTCGTCCCGCTCGCGAGTACTTCTGCTGGACGAGCCCACCGCGTCGCTCTCGCTGTCGGAGGTCCGCAGGCTTGTCGGAACGGTGCGGCGGCTGCGCGACAGCGGAGTCGCCGTAGTGTACGTCACCCACAAGCTCGAGGAGGTCTTCGAGCTGTGCGACCGAGTGAGCGTGCTGCGGGACGGCCGGAACGTCGGCGCCACTCAGCGGATCGGTGAACTCACAAAGGAGCGGCTCATCGAGCTGATGGTGGGGCGTCACCGCTCCGCGGCGGACGTGCTGCCGACCAACTCAGAGGAGGCGCCGGTCGCCCTCGAGGCCGAGGCGGTTCGCGGCCCGACCCTGCGCTCACCGGCGTCGTTCCGTCTTCACACGGGTGAGGTGCTCGGCTGGTATGGGCTGGTCGGCGCGGGTCGGACTGAGCTCGCACGCGTGCTCGTTGGTGCCGACCACCGCAGCGGAGGATCGCTTCGTATCAATGGTCTGAACGTCGGACCGCTCACGGTCGCGAAGGCGCTGCGTCGGTGGCGGTTTGTCTATGTCAGCGAGAACAGGCAGGAAGAGGGCTTGTTCTTGATGTTGTCGATCCTCCGCAACTCCACCGTCACGGTGTGGTCAAAGCTGCGCCGAAGGACTGGCCTGATCGACAGCAGGCGTGAGCGAGAGGTCGCGGAACGGTATCAGCAGCTTCTCCAGATCCGAGCGCCCAGCGTGGCGACCACGGTGAGCGAGTTGAGCGGTGGCAACCAGCAGAAGGTGAGCGTCTCGAAGTGGCTCGCCATCGAACCGGCGATCATTGTCTTTGACGAGCCGACCGTCGGCATCGACGTGCGGACCAAGAGCGAGATCCACGGTTTGATACGCGAACTCGCCGGGCGCGGCACGTCGGTGATCGTGATCTCGTCCGATCTGCAGGAGATCATCGACGTGACGGATCGCGTGCTCGTGTTCCGAAACGGCGCGATCGTGGAGTCGGTCGCCAATACCCACGACGCCGAGGAGATGAGCGAAACGATCATTAGCGCCGCCCTCGGCACGATGGACAGCACGTCCATGAGTCGCTAGAGAGAGGCTGCGATGACAGATGGCCGCGGCGCGCTGGACGTGGTGCGAGCAGCAGCGGGCTGGAGGTCCAACAAGATGTTGCGAAGCGCGTACTCCGGTGATGTGCTGCATCTGCTGCGGGACCTGATCGTGGCGCACCGTCTCACCGCCGGTACTCGCCTCGTCGAGACCAACTTGGCCGACGAGTTTGGCGTCAGCCGAGGCCCGGTGAGGTCCGCGCTCTCCGTGCTCGAGGCGGAGGGGCTCGTCGAGACGCTCTCCAACGGCCGGATGGTGGTGGCCACGTTCGGCCTCAACGAGCTGGAGAGCCTGTTCCGAACGCGCTTTTTGTTGGAGAGCGCGGGCATCGAGTGGGGCCTGCGGGAGCAGAAGCCCGCGGCCGCGATCATGGACGCGACGGAAGCACTCGCAGACGTCACTGAGGCCGGCCCGGAGTTCGTCGAGCGAGACATCCAGTTCCATCTCGAGCTCGTTCGCTTTGCCGATAGCCGCTTTCTCCTCCAAGCGTGGATGACGCTCGCACCGGTGATCGAATCGGTGATCCGCCTCGGGCACAAGCTCGCAAGCGACGAATTCCAAGAGCGATCGATGTCACACATCAACGAGGAGCACCGCGGCATCACTGAGGCGATCGTTGCCGGCGACCGCCAAGCGGCCTGTGACCTGCTCAACAAGCAATTCATCGATGCGATCGAGGTCCGTCGCAAAGCGATGGAACGAAGCGGAGCTGCGCGTGTCACCATTGAGTGAGCGCCATAGTGAGGAGCACCAGGTTGTCGTGCACGCAGACGCCGACCTGTTTCCCCAGGCGCAATTTGCCCAGGAGCTCATCGAGTCCGCCGGCTTCGACTACGTGCCGCTCAGCGCAAGCACGGCTCGGATCCCGGAGTACATCGCTCCGCTCGCTGTCGCGCTGCTCTGTTCTCGAGCGACGGTGGACAAGTCCGTGATCGACGGTCTGAGCCGCTGCAGGGTGATCGTGCGGCTCGGCGCCGGGCTCGACAACATTGATGTCGACGCCGCACGCGGCGCCGGAATCCAGGTCACCCACGTGCCCCACTACTGCGCCGATGAAGTCGCGGAGCACACCTTCGCGCTTCTCTTCGCGTGCGAGCGGAGGATCGCGTTCTGTGACGCCGAGATGCGCGAGCGCCGCTGGCCGACGTATGCCGAACTTGGACCGATGCGCCGCGTTCGTGGCCTTCGGCTCGGCGTCGTCGGGTTTGGCCGAATCGGACAGAGGGTTGCGAGTATCGGCCGGTCGTTCGGCATGGAAGTGATCGCACACGATCTCCGCACCACTCCTTCGACGATCGGAGTGGAGTGCGTGTCGATGCACGAGGTGTTGGCCACCGCAGACGTGCTGTCGTTGCATCTGCCGCTCACGATGGAGACACGCCACTGGCTCGGTGAGGACCAGATTGCGATGCTCAGGCCGGGTGTGACATTGCTCAACACGGGCCGAGGCGGCCTCATCGACGAGGACGCCCTGTTCGATGGCCTCCAGGCGGGAGTGATACGGGCAGCGGGGCTCGACGTGTTCGAGACCGAGCCGCACCCCGCCGAACGCCTCGTGCGGCACCCGAGGGTAGTGAGTTCGCCTCACTCCGCCGCGCTGTCGGATTCGGCACTGCGCGAGCTCTTCGTCACGGGCGCCGAGGATGCGGTTGCCGTGCTCCGAGGCGAAGCACCGCAGCACCCAGTGGAGACAAGGACGAATGATGGGGACTGAAGCACTGAAGAGAATGCTCACGATTCGCACCTTCGAGCAGAACATTGCGGCCCTCGTCAATGCGAACCGTGTGACCGGTGTGACGCATGAGTACATCGGCCAAGAGGCCGTCGCGGTCGGGATATGTGCCGAGCTGCAGCAAGATGACGTGATCACGAGCACGCATCGCGGGCACGGGCACGTGATTGCCAAGGGGGGCGACATCGTTCGGATGTTCGCCGAGCTGATGGGCCGGGCGACCGGGATGAACCGCGGCCGCGGCGGTTCGATGCACATAGCGGACGTGAGCATCGGGGTGTTCGGTGCGAACGGCATCGTCGCGGCGGGCGCGCCGATCGCTGGCGGCGCCGCGTTGGCGATGCGGCTGAGCGGCACCGACCGGGTCAGCGCGACGTTCTTCGGCGATGGCGGGTCGAACCAAGGCGTGCTCTTCGAGACGCTGAACCTCGCCGCGCTGTGGAAGCTCCCCATGCTCTTCGTCTGCGAGAACAACGGGTACGCCGCCACAACATCGATCGACTCGGTGCTCGCCGTAAAGAGCATCTCCAAGCGGGCAGCTGCGTTCGGCATGCCAGCAGAGACCGTAGACGGCATGGACGTGCGAGCGGTGCGAGACGCGGCGCAACGCGCGGTCACGCTTGCTCGATCCGGTGGCGGTCCGAGCTTCATCGAGGCCCTGACCTACCGCTTTGTCGGCCATCATACCGCGGAGACCTTGATGAAGATGGAGTACCGGTCCGACGAGGAGCTCGTCACTTGGAAAGAGCGCGATCCGATCGAGCTTGAAGCCGCCCGGCTGCTTGCGGAAGGCGTCAGCGACGCGGCGATCGATGAGCTGCGCTCGCAGGTCGCTGCACACGTCAAACGCGCGATCGAGATGGCGGACGGTGCCCCGCGGCCGTCGCCGGAATCGGCAACCGACTTTATGTACGCCTCGGGGACACGCCCGGTGGGGGGGAGGCAATGAGCGAGGTCCAGCGCTACATCCACGCGTTGAACAGCGTGCTGCGCGAGTACATGGGGGCGGACCCGCGCTACCTCTACATGGGCGAGGACGTGCGCTTTGCTACGAGAGGCGTGGCGAAGGGGCTCGTCGACGAGTTCGGGCCGGACCGCGTGCTTGACTGTCCAATCTCCGAGCAGGGCTTTACTGGCGTGGCGACGGGCCTTGCGATGGCTGGCTACCGCCCGATCGTCGAGTACCAGATCACCGCCCTGCTCTACGTCGCCTTCGACCAGCTGGTTGATCAAGCGCAGAAGATGAGCTTCATCACCGGCGGCCAGACCGCAGTGCCGGTCACCTACCTGATGGCGGGCTCCGGTTGGAGACCAGGGATCGCTGGTCAGCACGCCGACAATCCCTATGCCCTGCTCGTCCACTGTGGAATGAAGACAGGCATCCCGGTGGCGGCCGATGACGCGGCGGGGATGCTGCGGGCAGCACTCGACGACCCCGATCCGGTGATGTTGTTCCTTCCGGCCGCCTGCCTACCCTCGCGAGGCGAGATCAGCGGCGACGTGGCACCCATCGGGACGGGCAGGATTGCAAGGCCGGGGACGGACATCTCCGTCTGTGCCATCGGGCCGATGGTGAACCTCGCCCTAGAGGCTGCAGAGGCGATGGAGCTAGACGGGGTCAGTGTGGAAGTCATCGACCCTCGATGGCTGCTGCCATTCGACTATGACCTACTCCGCCAGTCGATACGGAAGACAGGCCGTCTGGTGGTATGCGACGACGCGAGCAGATCATGCGGCATCGCCAGTGAGATCGCGGCGTCGGTCCATGAGATGTTCCCGCACGACCTACGGGCGCCTGTTGAACGCCTCACTCGACCCGATGTCCCGATGCCCTTCGCGCCGACGCTCGAGAGTGCGGTCGTTCCGAACGTGGTGAAGCTGTGTGACGCGATCAGAAGAGCGCTACGGACGACGGAGGGAACGCGCCGATGACTGACGTGCTATTGCCGAAGATGGGAATGCAGACCGTCGAGGCGGACGTCGTTCGGGTCTTTGTCGAGGTCGGACAGATCGTCGACATCGGCCAAGCGTTGCTCGAAGTCGAGAGCGAGAAGTTGATCATGGAAGTGGCCGCGGACGTGGCGGGCCGAGTCGCCGAGGTACTCGTCGCACCCGGTGACGTCGTCGAGCCAGGCCAGGCGTTGGTTCGGATCGTGACGTCCGCGGATGCGGCTGACTAGCGGGAAGTCCAGGAGAGAGAAAGGATCCTCATCGTGGGCCGGGTAGTTTCTATTGAGAGTGCAGTCTGCAAGAAGCGCTCTGGCGAGAAGCCAGGGGGCTTGCCGGACCTCTACGACTCCTTCGGCGACCAGGTCGTGGTGGTCAAGTTAGTGACCGACGACGGCCTCGAGGGCGTCGGCACCGTGCTCGCCGCAACTGGGACTGGCATTCCGCTCGCGTATGTGCGGGATGTGATCGCTCCGGTGGTGCTCGGACGCGAGGTCCACGACCGCGAGCGCATCTGGCAGGAGCTGTATCTGCTCAATCGGCGGTTCGGCTTCTTCCCGTTGTCGCTGCCCGGTCCTGTGGACGTGGCGCTGTGGGACATTGCCTCCAAGGAAGCACAGCTCCCTCTGTATCGGTACCTCGGGTCCTACCGAGACCGCATTCCCGCGTACGCGAGCAGCCAGTTCATGCCGAATCTCGAGGACTACCTCACACAGGTGAGGCGCTACGAGGAGCTCGGCGTCACCGCTTACAAGATCCATCCCTCGGGTGACTGGCGACAGCACTTGGAGATCGCCGAGGCGGTGCGACACGAGGCACCGAAGATGGTCCTCATGCTTGACCCGGCACTCAGCGACTACAGCCTCACCACCGCGGTGAAGGTAGGCCGAGAACTCGAGCGGCTCGGCTTCCACTGGCTCGAGGAGCCGTTCCATGACCAGTTCGTGGGCAAGTACGCCGAGCTCGCGCGCACCCTCGACATCTCCGTGTGCGCCACCGAGGCCGCCTACGGTGGTCCCGCGGGCGTGGCGGAATTCCTGCGCTGCGGGGCGGCCGACATCGTGCGCGCGGACGTCTCATGGAAGTGGGGCGTCACTGGGACAATGAAGGTCTTTCACCTGGCCGAGGCCTTCGGCATCAACTGCGAGCTCCACACCACATTGATGGGACCAATGGACGTCGCCAATCTCCACGTGGCATGCGCCGTGAAGAACTCCGAGTACTTCGAGCTGTTCGCCCCGCACGAGCAGTGGACCTTCCCGATGCTCGAGTCGCTCGACATTGATGAGGCGGGCGACGTGCACGTGCCTACCGAACCCGGTCTCGGAATCACCATCGACTGGGACGCCGTGGACGACGCCACCGTCGCCGTCGCGAGTGCGCAGCTCTAGGCGCACCCGGACATCGTGACCAGCGAGAGCAACGCGCCTACCGCGGTCGTCAGCGGCTCCGGCGGAGGGATCGGGCGCGCGACAGCGCTAACGTTGGCCGAGTCGGGCTACCGACTCGCATTGGCCGATCGGGACGAACCCGCGCTGCAACGAACCGCAAACGACGTCGAGCGGCGGGGCGCTGTCGTTGCCGTCCGTGCTTTCGAGGCATCCGATCGCGCTGAAGTCCGGCGTTTCGTGTCGGATGTGGCGTCGGCATTCGGGCCGATTACCGCGCTCGCGAACTGTGTCGGCTTGTTCCAGATCGCGGCATATGACATGGCAACCGAGGAGTGCTGGAACGCCGCGATGTCCGCCAACCTTCTTGCGCCGTATCTCCTGTGCCAGGCAGTGCTGCCCGAGATGGCCAAGTCAGCGGGGGGCGCCGTCGTGAACGTGGCGTCCGCGGCCGGAGAATACGGTTCGTTGCGGCCAGCGGCGCACTACGCGGCAGCAAAGGGTGGCCTGATCGCCCTCTCCAAGTCACTCGCCCGAGAGGTGGCCGGCTGCGGCGTACGGGTGAACGTGGTCTCGCCGGGCCCCATCGACACGCCGATGCTACAGGCGCCGACGCGGGAGCTGAAAGAGCGCGCCGGCAGCGGCACCTTGGTCGGACGCGTCGGGCAGCCGCATGAGGTGGCGGCCGCGATCCGCTTCCTGCTGAGCGACGAAGCCTCCTACGTCACCGGACAGGTTCTGAGGGTCAATGGTGGCATCCTCCTCTAGTCGCGCCCCGTCGCACCGACGTCAGGTGACGGGGACACCTCGGGCTTGTGCGAGCCGCACGAGCGCCTCCCAGGTCACGTCGTCGATCACGATCTCGTCGTCCTCCTGGCGGCGCGCGTACTCGAGCGCGCCAGGAAGCAGCACGGATACCTCCGCGCGACGCGGTGGCGTCGAGAGGATGTAGGCGGCGAGATCATTGGCCCGATCGGTAAAGCCAACGTCTGGCGAAACGGCGATCATCGCAACGTTGTTCCCGACGCGAGTGGCGTCGGTGGTGAGTTCCCCGGGCAGGAGCGTCGCGAATGCTTCGACCAGCAGACCGAGCGCATACCCGCGGTGGCCCTGGTGCTCGCCGCCAAAGGGAAGGATGGCGCCCGGCGGCGAGGCATACAGGGCATGTGGGTCCGACGTGACGTCGCCTCGGGCGTCGATGATCGAGTCGTCAGGTGCTGGCTCATCCAGATGTGCCAGCCTGCGGATCCTCCCCTCCGGCGTTGCTGACGTGGAGAAGTCGCCGACAATCGGTTGGCCGCCAGTCGGGATCGAGAAGGCGATGGGGTTCGTGGCAAGACGCCCCTCGCGTCCATTGAACGGGGCGACGTAGTGCCGCAGGCGCTTCGGACCGCTGCAGAACAGCATGCTCAGCAGGCCCTCTCGCCCCAGCGCTTCCGCATACGCGCCAAGTCGCCCGGAGTGGCCAGCGTTTTTCACAGTCGCGAGCCCGAGCGTGCGGTGCTTCATGCTCTTGACCAGCTCACGGACTGCGGTCTCGCACGCCACCTGCCCAAAGCACCGGAACCCGTCAACGTCGATGCACTCACTCCCGCCGCCGCGCACGACGGGCTGTGCATCGGCGACGAGCTCCCCCGTTCCGAGCTGGGCCACGTACTGCGGAAGGCGGAGGATCCCATGGGAAGGCACGCCCGACAGATCGGCCTCGATGAGGTGGTTGGCGACGCTCTGCGCCTGCGATCTGGGCACGCCATAGGCGGCCAAGAGGCAGACGACGAGATCGGTGGCGCTGGATGCGGCGAGCGCAGGCACTGCGAATCCTCCGGTAAGTCGGTGCTGCAGCTGAGTCTGCCGCAAGTCACCTAGGGAATCCAGCAAGAAGATTATGCGATGGCAGCAACGTTCAGTCTAGTGCGGCATGCTGTCGCCATCTATCAGCGACGAGCGCAGCGGTAGGGAAAGCGAGGCGAGGTGGTCGAGCCGGAGTGGCATGAGCTTATGGTCAGCTGCTCGAACGAGGGCCGTTGGGGGGCGGCCGATGACCGCGGGACACTCAACTACATCTCGGCGGAACAGGTAGTCGCCGCATTGGGTCTCGTGAAGGCAGGGGATGTGGTTTCGATTGCTTATGACATCCCCTTCGTGAGCGAGGAGGCGAGCGCGCTCGAGGTAAGGCGCGAAGGAAACTCTCTTCTTGACAGGTTCACATTGGCCGTGCACGGCTTCGACGTCACGCATCTAGACGCCGTCGGGCACGTGTTCTGCGGCGAGCGCGCCTACAACGGACGGAAGGCCGCGGACAGCTATGACGAGCACGGCCTGTCCTTCGGCTCGATCGCGGCAATGACCGGCGGCATCGTGACCCGTGGCGTGCTCTTGGACGTCGCCCGAGTCCGCGGAGTCGAGTCCCTGACGGCGGGCGAGGGAATATCCGTCGAAGATGTCGAGCAAGCAGAACGAGCGGCCGGCGTGACGGTGGGTGAGGGGGACGCCGTCTTCATTCGGTCAGGCATCGGGCGAAACCTCTATTGGCTGCGCAGCGAGGGGGCGGCTGACCGCCCCGGCATCCTTGCCGAGGTCGTTCCCTGGCTCCATGCGAGGCGAGTCGCCGTGTATAGCGGGGACTGCATCGAGCAGCTACCTGCCGGGGGCGTCGCGTCCCACATGCCCCTCCATGAGATCGGCCTTGCGGCGATGGGTCTTGCGCTGCTCGACAACCCCGACGTCGAAACATTGAGGGCGGCATGTGACCGGCATGGTCGGCAGGAGTTTCTCCTCGTCGTCTCGCCGTTGCGGATCCGGGGCGGGACCGGTAGCGCAGTCAATCCGCTAGCCCTCTTCTGAGCACGATAGCGACACTTGATGCGGGTGCGGTCGGCGCGCCGGGCGCCGTCAGACTGATCGAAGCGGAGGAGGAACGGTGAAGCTCGCGGCTCTCTATGGTGACGGCGACACGAGCGCTCTCCACCTGGCAATCGATGGCGACGGCTACGTTCCGATCGACCTGCTACTGCCTCCAAGCAGCGGTTTGCTGGGCTTGAGCGATGTGGGGGCGCTGCTCGCGGCGGGGCCCGAGGCGCTCGAGCAGATCAGGGCGCTCGCGAGTGGCGATCTGTGCCCCACGGTTCCCTGGCCTGCGGCCCGGCTTGCGCCGCCGGTACGCAGGCCCGGGAAGCTCATCTGCGTCGGCTTGAACTATGCGGCCCACATCGAGGAGAGTCGACTGTCGCGCCCCGAGCACATCGTCCTCTTCGCCAAGTTCGCGACGTCCCTGGTGGGCCACGACGCGCCCGTGCTCCTACACGATTGCACCGAGGAGCTGGACTACGAAGGGGAACTGGCGGTTGTGATCGGAAGGAGAGCCGCCAGGGTGAGCGCGGACGAGGCGATGCGGTATGTGGCGGGTTACACGATCATCAACGACGTCTCGGCGCGCGACCTCCAAGCGAGCGAGCCGCAATGGTTACGCGGCAAGGCGCTCGATACGTTCGCACCGCTCGGGCCGGTGTTCCTGGACATCGAAGCGGCACCGCCGATTGAGTCAATGCACATCCGCACTCGAGTCAACGGTGAGGTGAGGCAAGATGCCAGTTGTTCGCTGATGCTCACGCCGGTCCCTCAACTCCTCGAGCACATCTCGCGGGCGATGACGCTCGAGCCCGGCGACATCATCGCGACCGGCACGCCCTCTGGCGTGGGCATGGCGATGGATCCGCCCGTCTTCCTCAAGCCCGATGACGTGGTTGAGATCGAGCTTGAACCGATCGGCACCCTCGTCAGCAAGGTGGTGCGCAGAGAGGTGGCCGAGCAGGCGATCAGCGCTCCAACTGTTTCGACCGGACGAGCGCACCCGTGAGTGCCGCGGCGGGTACGGCGGATTCGAGAGGACCAAGCGCCCCTCTGTCTGGGATGTCGCCGTTCGCCGGCCTGCCGCCGCGCCGTCGTGAGTTGGCAGCGAGATCCCAGATTCGCGACGGTCACCTGATACATGGCGCGCGGGTCGCGGTGTTCGACGACGATCCGACGGGCTCACAATGCGTGAGCGGCTGTTCCGTCGTCACCGACGCGCAGGACGTCGCCGAGATCGAGCGGGGACTGGCGCGTGTTGGCAGCACCTGCTTTGTGTGGACGAACACCCGTAGCTTGCCACCCCTGGCAGCGAGTGAGGTAAATGCGACCGTCGCTCGAGGCATCTGGGACTTCAGTCTCCGAACTGCCGCACCGGTGGAGATCGTCAGTCGAAGCGACTCGACGCTGCGGGGCCACGTCGTGGAGGAGATCGCAACCCTCAACTCCGTCCGCAGACAAGTCAGCGGGAAGGGCTATGACGGTGTGCTTTTCGTGCCGTCCTACTTCGAGGCCGGTCGATGCACCGTCGGCGACATTCACCTCGCCCAGGTGAGGAAAGCCTGGACCCCGGTCGCCGAGACGGAGTTCGCTCGTGATGCGACCTTCGGCTACGGGTCGTCGAACTTGCGGAACTTCCTCAGCGAGAAGAGCGCCGGCGCGATTGACGCGAGTCAGGTGAAGAGCGTGAGCATCGAGGACATCCGTGTCGGCGGGCGAGCTCGCGTCGGAGAGATCCTCTGCACGGCACCGTCGGGAAGCTGGTTCGTGATCAACGCCACCTGCTACGAGGATCTGGACATCGTCGCCCTCGCCGCGATGGACACGATCAGGACAGGGCGCTCGCTGGTGTACCGAACTGGTCCGTCCTTTGTGCAGGTCATCGCCGGCTTGCCCGCGGAGCCCCCGCTGAATCACCGACAGCTGTGGCCGGACGGTCGAGTCGGCGGCAACGGTCTTGTCGTGGTGGGCTCGCACGTCGGGCTGACCACCCGTCAGATCGCGGTGGCGCGTGAGGCTGGTGGGCTCGACTGCGTTGAGCTTGACGTCGACGCGATACTTGGGCAGCGTCGCCGCAGCAACGTGGAGCACGTCGTGCGGCAGGTCGCAGAGCGACTCAGACGGTCAGACGTGATGCTGATGACGTCGCGCGCCCCTCGCCGGGACCCCGATCCCGAGAAGAGCCTGAAGATCGCACGAGCCGTTTCGCAGGGCATCGTCGACGTCGTCCGCGGGGTGCGCAGCCGCTCCGAGCCGGGATGGGTCGTCGCGAAGGGCGGCATCACCTCGCACGACGTCGCGGTGGGAGGGCTCGGCATCCGCCGGGCGGTGGTTGCCGGTCAGCTGTTGCCCGGTTACGTGAGCGTGCTGCGGTCAGCGGACGGTGCTGGCGGGTTCCTCGGGCCTTACGTCGTGTTCGCCGGCAATGTCGGCGACGAATCGACGCTCGCCTATGTCGTCGCAATGCTCCGAGGTCGTGCACATGCTTGACCGTGGTCTGGAGTCTTTGCTGCGGGCGAGAGCGGAAGGCTATGCGATCGCGGCTTTCACCACGTACACGCTCGAGTCGACTCGTGCGATCTGCACCGCGGGGGAGCGCACGGGGCTGCCCGTCGTGATCTGCGCAGGCGCGAGCTCGTACCGCTGGGTCGGGCGAGAGCAGCTTGCGAGCTCGTCAATTGCCGCCGCGGAGGCGGCGTCGACACCCGTCGGTGTGCATCTTGACCACTCGCGGGACTTGGGCGAGATTCGCGCATGCATCGAGCTTGGCTACTCCTCGGTGATGTTCGATGGGTCGAGCTTGCCGTACGAGGAGAATGTGTCGTTGACCAAGGCGCTCGCTGACATGGCGCATGCGAGCGGTGTGTGGGTCGAGGCCGAGCTGGGAGGTATCGGCGGCGAGGAGGACGCCTCGACGGACGCCGTGCCGTTCGAGCTGACCGACCCCGAGCAGGCCCGCGACTTCGTCGCGCGCGCCGGGGTCGACGCGCTGGCGCCGGCTGTGGGGACGGTGCACGGCTTCACGAGACGGCCCGTCAGTGTCGACATCGCCCGGGTGAGGGCGATCGCGGAGGCGACCGGAGTACCACTGGTGCTCCACGGCGGCAGCGGGCTCAGCGCGGGCGTCCTGGCGCAGCTGATAGACGCAGGCATCGCGAAGGTGAACATCAACGCGCAGTTGCGACGGAGCTACATCGACGCGCTGCGCCACGGCGCCCGCCGCGGCGGCGACGACGTCGCGGCACTACAGATGGAGGCAATCGAGGCGATGACTGAGGCGGCAACCGCACTGGTCCTGGCCCTCCGACCTCGTACCGATGTTCAATGGGGGACGCAATGACCACGATTGGCTGGATCGGCCTGGGCGCGATGGGCGCCCCCATGTCCGAGCGCCTTGCAGAGCTGGGCCACACGGTGGTCGGCTTCGACGTCGATCCTCGCCGAGTCACCGAGGCGGAGCGGCATGGCGTGGTGCCGGTGACCTCGGTTCGCGAGGTTGCAGAGGCGGCCGGCATCCTGGTGCTTATGGTGGCGACCGGAATGCAGGCCGACGCCGCGCTATTCGGAGCTGGTGGCGCCGCAGCTCAGCTGAGCGAGGAGAGCGTCGTCGTGGTGATGGCGACCGTGGGCCCCGCGGCGGTCTCCGCCTGGAGTGACCGCCTGGCAACCAGCGGCATCATGCTGGTTGATGCCCCAGTGTCCGGCGGCGTCGAACGGGCCGGCAGGGGGGAACTCTTGATCATGGCGAGCGGATGTGAGCCCGCTATGAGGCGAGTGCGGCCGATCTTCGACGCACTCGCGAGCCGGGCAGCGGTCGTCGGGCCGATGCCAGGCGATGGACAGAAGTTCAAGCTCGTCAATCAACTCCTGTGCGGCGTGCACATCGCTGCGGCAGCGGAGGCCCTGACGTTCGCAGAGGCGATGGGCCTCGACTCCCGAGCATGCTGGGAACTGCTCCAGAGCGGTGGGGCAACGTCGTTCATGTTCGCTGACCGTGGAGCGCGTATGGTCGATGCGAAGTATACGGAGGTCCACAGCGCTCTGGACATCTTTGTGAAGGACATGGGACTTGTAATGGACACTGCGCGACAGAGTGGAGCACCAGCGTTTTTCGCTGCTGCCGCTGCGCAGCTCTACCTAATGGGCGGACGTGCAGGGCTCGGTGGCCTCGACGACTCGTCGATTGTTGAGGTGTATCGAGGCGGCGCCCGGCTCTCCGCTGCAGGTGCAAACGTGAACCCACCCGAGCCAAGCTGATCCTGCCAATTCGGGGCCTCCCGGCATGAATGTGGGTCGATCTAGGGATCGACTACTGGCACACGCTCATAGGGCAGGACGTCCTCGATCGGTCCGAGGGTGAGCATGATGAGCCCGAGGGCTGCCTTCGCGGAGTGAAAGCCGTAGGCCCGGTTGACGATCAGGCGCACGCGACGATTGAGTCCCTCGTGGCGTGCGTTGTTGATCTTGAGGCGAACGGCGGCGAGGATGCCCGCCTTGCGCTTGCGGATCGTCTTCTCAGCAGTGACGAACGGCTTCAGGCCGCTGCGCTGCGCTCTCGAGCAGAAGCGGTCGAGGAGCATGGCGACCTCATCCTCGGAGAGGTCCCCAGCGAACACGGCACGAAGTGCTTCCTTCAGTGCATACGCGCGCCACAGGTCACCTCCTCTTCGCTTCAGCTTGCGGAGCGTGACGGCCTGGTCGTCGGTGAGATCACCGGGGTTCTTGAGCAGTGCCCAGCGTGCCCCCTTGAACCGGTGCGCCGCGTCCTTGTCGGGGAGTCTGCGCAGGTCCTGCCAGACCTGACGACGGACCGTGTCGAGCGCGTTCGTGACGAGTTGCACCACATGAAACGGGTCGTAGCAGATGATCGCCTTGGTGGCGTGCCCGGGCGCGCGTGCGGACTTCTCGAACGCGGGGCCCATGTCCATCGATGCCGTTGTGACCGAGCTGCAGATGCCCGGAGGTCACCGACCAGCGCTCCGCCGCGAGCGACCGCCAGGCGTTCCTCCCTCCGCCAACGTGGCGGAGCTACAGGAGCTCGGACACGTCTAGGGCGCTTCGAGCGCTCGCCGGAGCTCGGCGCCGGCGCGTGGCAACCGGAGCGGGTCCTCAACACTCGGTGATGTTCACGGCGAGCCCGCCGCGGGCAGTCTCCTTGTACTTCGACTTCATGTCGGCGCCGGTCTGGCGCATCGTCGCGAGGACTTTGTCGAATGAGACCACGTGGGTGCCGTCACAGCGCAGCGCGATCCGGGCCGCATTCACCGACTTCACCGCACCCATCGCATTGCGCTCGATGCACGGCACCTGCACATATCCGCCGATCGGGTCGCAGGTCAGACCGAGGTTGTGCTCGATCCCGATCTCCGCGGCGTTCTCCACCTGGCGCGGCGAGCCACCGAGCACCTCGCACAGTCCCGCTGCTGCCATTGCGGACGCCGAACCCACCTCGCCCTGGCAGCCGACTTCGGCGCCGGAGATCGATGCGTTCTCCTTGCACAGTAGCCCGATCGCTCCTGCCGTGAGCAGGAAGCCGACGACGCCGTCGTCGGAAGCGCCCGGGATGAACCGGGTGTAGTAGTGGAGCGTGGCGGGCACGATGCCGGCGGCGCCGTTCGTCGGCGCCGTCACGATCCGTCCACCGGCGGCGTTCTCCTCGCTCACCGCCAGCGCGAACAGATCGACCCAGTCGAGCACGCTTAGCGGATCGCTCCCGTCCCCTTCGGACTCGAGCTGACGACGCAGCCCCGGGGCACGCCGAGGTACGCGGAGGAATCCCGGCAGAGTTCCCTCCGTGACGAGCCCGCGCTGCACACACTCCTCCATCGCCGCCCAGATGCGCAGCAGGCCGTCCCGCACCTCCTCCCGACTTCGCCAACAGGTCTCGTTGGCGAGCATCACCTCGCTGACAGCGAATTCTGCTGTCTCGCAGTGGCCGAGCAGCTCTGCGCCGGTCGTGAAGGGGAACGGCAGGTCCGCCGAAGGTCGACCGCCCGCCAGGGCGAGCTCGCCCTCCGCGGCGACGAAGCCGCCACCGATCGAGTAGTAGGTGGCCATCAAGAGCTCGGAACCGACTGCATCGGACGCGCTGAACACGATCCCGTTGGGGTGGCCCGCGAGCGTTTCACGGCGGTTGAGCACGACGTCGCGCTCCTCGTCGAAGCTGAGCCGATGGCGTCCGCCCAGCTGGAGCTGCTTCGCGGCGCGGATGGCGGCAACCCGTTCGCCGATCCCATCGGTTTCGACCGTCTCGGGCAGTGCTCCCTCCAGGCCGAGCAGCACCGCGCGGTCGGTACCGTGGGCGCGCCCCGTGGCGGCGAGCGAGCCGTACAGGTCGACGCGGACCCGGTCGACTGCGGCCAGCTCGCCGCGCGCCTCGAGTGCCGCGAGAAAGCGCGCCGCGGCGCGCATCGGGCCGACGGTGTGCGAGCTCGACGGGCCGATTCCGATGCTGAACAAGTCGAACACCGAGATCGCCATCGCTATATCTTGCCGCGGTCTACGAGGGCTCCTTCGCAAAGGACTGGCGGTGCAGGCTCCTTGGCTGCCGCAGATCTCTGCAGTCGCCCCTCCCACGTCCCGATCGAGAAGCGGTGCCGACTGGGACGTGTCGGCAAACCGGCATCGATCTCCGTCTGAGGGCGAGTGACGCAGTGTTCATCCGAGCACGAGGCGCTGGGGATACGTCGCGCCCACGAGTAAATTCCGCCGCTCGTTACGATCCACCGTAAACGCATGTGCATCAGCCGAATTGTCCGCCGCGCATCCCAGCGAGTGTCAGTAGATCGCGAGGCCGGTGCGGCGATCGAAGAAGTGAAGCCGTCCAGGATCGATCGCGAATGGAACTCGTTCACCCGGCTTCACCGGCGAGCGCGGCTCCACGCGTGCCACGCCCTCACCGAGGACGTCCAAGGTCCCCAGCGTGAGGCCGGACGCGTCGGCCTCGTCCGTCCCTTCGGCGCGGACGCGGCGCGCGTCAATCGTGAAGTGGATCACCAGCTCGGAGCCGAGCGCTTCCACGATATCGACATCGCCCACGAGCGCTTGTTCTGCCGCGGACCGATCTTCGACCGGGAACGAGAGATCCTCCGGCCGTATTCCGACGACGATCTCCGTTCCCCCGTGATGGCGAAGAGACGGCCGAGCGAGGATACACCCGTCTGGGAGCGCGACATGCTGCGAACCAATGCGTACACCAGTTGCCCCTGCGTCCAGCGTCGCCTCGTAGAGATTCATGGCCGGTGAACCGATGAACTCGGCGACGAAGAGGTTCGCCGGACGATCATAGAGTATCTGCGGATCGTCACATTGCTGGAGAATTCCGCCGCTCATGACGGCGACGCGGTCCCCCATGGTCATTGCTTCGGTCTGGTCGTGAGTGACGTAGATCGTGGCCACGCCGAGCCGTCTCTGGATCCGGTTCACCTCGGCGCGCATCTGTACCCGCAGCTTCGCGTCAAGATTCGACAGCGGCTCGTCCATCAGGAACACCGCGGGCTCGCGGACGATCGCGCGGCCCATCGCGACCCGTTGACGTTGTCCTCCAGACAATTGCGCGGGCTTGCGGTTCAGCCAGTCAGTCAGGCCCAGGATCCTCGCCGCGTCGAAGACCTTGCGGTTAATCTGCTCCTTCGGCATCTTGCGCATCTTCAGCGCGAAGCCGATGTTCTCCGCCACCGACATGTGCGGATAGAGCGCATAGTTTTGAAAGACCATCGCGATGTCGCGATTCTTCGACGTGACGTCGTTCACCACGTCCTCGCCGATCCGGATCGTGCCGGACGTGATCTCCTCGAGACCCGCGACCATCCGCAATGCTGTCGTCTTGCCGCAGCCCGAGGGTCCCACGAGCACCATGAACTCCCGATCCGCGATCGCGAGGTCCAACTCGTGCACGGCCTCGAATCCATTTGCATAGACCTTCGTCACCTTCTCGAGGGTCACCGAGGCCATCTTCGCCCTCCTTACGTATTGCGCCAGGATCGCGTGGCGCCAAGC
>Ga0307374_10004922_pt1 | contig 21964 bp, 17 predicted proteins | sample OX3MG_FD_202532 | JGI IMG/M metagenome (GOLD analysis project Ga0307374, IMG submission 202532) | Soil microbial communities from Risofladan, Vaasa, Finland - OX-3 | ecosystem: Environmental > Terrestrial > Soil > Coastal area > Acid sulfate soil | place: Finland: Risofladan, Vaasa | collected...
GAAAGAGCCTCCGCCAGCAAGCCTCAAGGCACGTGGCCGCCCGAGTTCAAGAATAACGAGGTGGGGTGGCTAGTGGGATTTGAACCCACGACCCCCAGGGCCACAACCTGGTGCTCTGCCGCTGAGCTATAGCCACCGAGGCGGCCCCGATTCTACCGTCTGCGGCCGCGCGCTCGCCCCGGTTGAGGCCCCGGCTCGGGGCTGATGGGACTCAGGCTGTCGGGAGGGCGCTCGCCGGGTGCTTGGCTCCGGGTCGGGCGACCGTGAGGTAGTCCTGGCGCAGTCGCTCGGTGAGCGAGGACCTCATGCGCAGATCCAGGTCGGCCACGGCGCGCAGCGATTCGAACTGGCTGACGGACGCGACCAGCGCCCGAGCGGGGGTCACCGTTCGAACAGTCACTCCAGCCTCCCGGCCGTCGAGCAGACTGGGCAGGCCGAGCAGGTCCCCGGGACCGTGGCGGCGCAGCACCTTGCCCCGCAGGCTCACCTCGGCCTCGCCCTCGGTCAGGATCACCAGGGTGCGATTGGGAGCCCCCTCACGGATCAGCGTCTCGCCCGGCTCGGGCATGGTGACGTGATCGACCAGGCCGGCCACACGGGCCAGATCAGCGCGAGATAGCTCGGCGAACATGGGGATCCCGCGCAGTAGGCTCAGCTTGGGGTCGCGTTCGGTCACCTGGCGCAGTCGCTGGTTAAGCCGGTCGGCCACACTCTGGGGGCGTCGGGCGTCAGTTGTAAGGTTCATGGTTTTCTTTCCTTGACTTGTCACCCCTACAACTACCGTCCAGAGGGGTCCGATATTCCAAGCCCGACGCCGCGCCGGCTCCCGCCGGGCCCCTCAGCTGTCGCGCCGAGGCTGCTTGCCGACCTCTTTTTGAAGCAGGCGTTGAATGGACTCTGGAAGCACCGGGGAGCGCTGCAGGGAGGCTGTCATGCGCCGGGCCGATATGGGCCGGCCGAGCAGGTAGCCCTGGGCGTAATCACAGCCGAAGGCCGCGGCCATGGCCCACTGCCGCGGTTCCTCGACCCCTTCCGCCACCACCTTGAGACCGAGATTGTGGCCGAGGTCGGCGGTGGAGCGGACGATGACCGCGGCGTTGGCGTCGGTGGTCATGTCGGCCACGAACGAACGGTCGATCTTGATCTCCCGCACCGGTAGGCGGCGGAGGTAGGACAAAGAGGAGTACCCGGTACCGAAGTCGTCGATCGACAGGCCCACGCCCATTGAGTCGAGGCGGGCCAGGATCTGCTCGGCGTGATCCGGATCGGCCATGAGGGCGCTCTCGGTGATCTCGATCTGAAAGCGGCTGGGATCGACCTGGTGACGGGCGAAGAGCGCGGCCAGGGTCTCGGGCAGGTCGGGGTCGTGGATCGAGGGCATGGGCAGGTTGACCGCCATGCGTAGGCGCAGTCCCAGGTCCTGCCAGGCCCGGGCCTGGCGCAAAGCGGTGGTGAGCACCCACAGACTGAGCGGTCGGATCAGTCCGGTCTGCTCGGCCAGGGGAACGAACTCCTCGGGCAGGAGCAGGCCGCGCTCGGGATGGCGCCAGCGCACCAGCGCCTCCATGCCCGACACGCGTCGCGTCTTGATGTCGATCTCGGGCTGGAAGACGAGCTCGAGTTGCCCGCCGTCGATGGCGGTGCGAAGGTCGGCGACCAAGGCCATGCGGCCCGGGCTGTGGGTGTCGGCCTCGGCGGCGTAGACGGCGCAACCGCCGCCCGAACGCTTGGCCACGTACATGGCGACGTCGGCGTGGCGCATGAGGACGTCCGGATCGTCGCCGTGGTCGGGGGAGAGGGCGATGCCGACCGAGGCGGCGACGTGCAGCGAGCCCCCGTCGGCGCGAAACGGCGTCTCCATGACGCGCAGAAGCTTGCGCGCGGTCGCCGTCGCGCCAACCTCGCCCTCGACCCCGGAGAGGACGATGGCGAACTCGTCTCCGCCCAGACGGGCGACGGTGTCGGAGTCACGCAGTTCGGCCTGCAGGCGCTGGGCGACCTCGGCCAGCATCACGTCCCCGACGTGATGACCGAAGGTGTCGTTGACGTCCTTGAATCGATCCAGGTCCATCATCAGGAGCGCCATCCGCTCCTCAGTCCGCCTCGTCATCCGGATCGACTGCTGGAGTCGGTCGTGGAGCAGCAGACGGTTGGGGAGGCCGGTCAGGGCGTCGTGCAGGGCCTGGTGTTCGAGCGCGTCCTGCTGCGCCTTCTCCTCCGTCACGTCCTCGACCATCACGATCACGAACGAGTTGTTGCCCGCCGCCTCCTGGACCAACGAGGCGACCGTGCGGACCCAGATCGGATTGCCCTCGCGAGTCTGGGACAGGGCCTCCGCGCTGACCTCGCCCACGCCGCCGCTGAGGCGTTCGAGGGACGCGGCCGAATAGCCCTGCTCCCCCAGCAGCGCCACCGCCGGAGTGCCCAACAGATCTTCGGCCGGCCATCCGAACATGCTCGCCAGGGTGGGGTTGACCTCGATCAGTCGGCCGTCCAAATCGACCCGGGCGATGCCCACCGCGGCGCGGTCGAACACGGCTCGGAACCTGGATTCGGATTCTCTCAGCGCGGCCTCCGCCCGGCGCATCTCGGTCACGTCGAGAAAGCTCGTGACCACGCGGGCCGGTTGCCCGTCCGCCCCCAGCATGGGCACCGAATCGCACTGCAACCAGCGGTCCCCGCCTCCCCGGCGCGTGATGCGCAGGAGCCGGTTCAGGACCGGCTGACCGCTGGCCAGTGCCTCCATGCCCGGGCGGTGCCCTGATCCCCCCTCCTCACCAAAGGCCTCCCAGAGCTCGTTCGAGCTTCGTCCCAGCATCTCCTCCAGGCTGTAGCCGAAGACCTCCTCGGCGGTGCGATTGGCGTCCAGCACCCGACCCCTGGCGTCGAGCACCAGGATGCCGGAGGCGATGGCCTGGTAGAGCGAGCGATAGCGCTCCTCGGAGGTGACGAGATCAGCGTGGAGGCGGGCCGACTCGAGGGCAGGGGCGACCTGGGCGGCCAGCAGGGTGAGCAGGCGCAGGTGATCGCCCGAATAGCGGATCGAGCGGAGACTGGCGACGGCGAGAACGCCCAGGGGCCGATCTCCCGCCATCAGGGGCACGGCGGCGGCGCTGCGGATGCCGTCGCGAATGCTCGCCCGGTCGGCTCCCTCCCAGGCCGGATAGTCCTCCACCACAACCGGCAACGCGCCCCCGAAGGCGCGCCCGATCACGCCCCCGGCGTGGGCCGGGCCACCCAGGTGCAGCGAGTGGCCGACCTCGGCCACCACGCTGAGCCTCCAATCCGCCTCGCTCCAGAGCAGCAGGGCGGCGTGGTCGGCCTCCATCACGTCGCGGGCGTGAGCCACGGCCAGGCCGGCCAGGGCGTCGGTCTCCAGCACCCCGCCCGCGGCCACCGCGAGCTCGTGCAGGAGTCGGAAACGACGGGCGTCGTCGACGCGCTCCTGGACCAGTCGCGCCGACTCCATGGCCGGCGCCACCTGGGATGCGACCAGCGACATCAGCTTCAGCTTCTCAGGGTCGAAGTAGCCGGGCTGCCGGCTCCGTGCCACGAGCACCCCGAGGGCGCGGTCGCCCACCAGCAGGGGAACGCCCGCGAAGCTGCGCACCCCGGAGCGGACCAGGCGCGGGTTGGCGCTGGGAAGGCTCTCGTACTCGCCGCTCTGGACCGGCTGGCGGCTGTAGAAGGCCTCGCCGGCCACCGCACTGTCGAGGGCCAGCGCGCTCGGGCTCTCGGCCGCCGGATCGTTGTCGGCGATCAGGCGCAGGAGGTCGTAGTCGGCGTCGTGCCAACCCAGCCCGGCGCTGTCGGCGCCCAGCAGGTCACGCACCCGGTCGGCCGCCAGCTGGCCCAGGGCGGCCGGATCCAGCACCCCGCCGGCGGCCACGGCGAGCTCGTGCAGTGCCTCGAACGTGCGCGCCTTGCTTTCGGTGTCCTCGGTCAGGTGCGCCGACTCGATCGTGGGGCCGACCTGGGAGGCGAAGAGGGCCAGGAGCTGGACCTCGCGGGGCAGGATCCGGTGTGGCTCGTGATACCAGGCGGCGACGGCTCCGACCGCGCGGTCCCCGACCATCAGCGGCACCGCGAAGACCGAACTCACCCGGCCCTGGGGTGCGTCGGTTCCCGGCCAGCGCGGATAGTCGTCGACGATCACCGAGCGCCTCTTGTCGAAGGCCAGGCGCACGACCTCCTCGCCACTTAGATGGTCGCCGGAAGCGCGCAGCGCGGGCGGAAAGGCGTCAACCAGGTGCTGAAGCGCCTGTCGCCCCGGCTCCCACCACCACATGCCCACCCCGCCCGCCCCGAGCATGGCTCGGGCCCGGTCCACGCCCAGCTGGGCCAGCTCGCGGATGTCGAGCACCCCGGCGGCGGCGACCGCGACCTCGTGCAGGGCCTGGAACATGGCCGCGTTGAATTCGGATTCGCGCCCCAGCCGGGCGGACTCTAGAGCGGGTGCGACCTGGGCCGCGACCAGCGAGGCGAGCTGTACGTCGGCGTCGTCAAAGAGCCGCTGCCGATCCGACCAGATCCCCATGGCCCCGATCGCGCGCTGCTCGAATATGAGCGGCACCGCGAGCCCGCTGCGGACCCCCCGGCGGCGCGATGAGACCACCGCCTGGGGCCAGGTCTCGTAGTCGGTGATGACCACCGGTTCTCCGCTCTGGAAGCTGAGCCCGACGGCTCCCTCTCCCGGTACCAGGGGGCCCTCCGCGCTGGCCGTCGGCGACTCCTGGAGCGGGCGCAATAGTCCGGTCACGGTGTCGAAGCCGTAGATGGCCGAGCTGTCGGCCGAAAGCAGCTCGCGCACCCGCTCCACGGCCAGACGCGCCACCGCCAGCGGGTCGCGTTCACCTCCGGCCGCGACCGCCATCTCGTGCAGTGCGCGAAATACCGCCTCGCCCGCGGCGGGGCCGCTGCTCAATGCTGGCCGATCGGGTTCCAACGTGCCTCGACCCTAGCACGCCGCGGTGAAGGTTCTGCCAAATTGGAGCCATGAATCCGCTGCAGCCTCTGGTGGAGGACCCCAAGGAGGCGGCGGGCAGCCTGCCCGAGCCTCTGCGCCGGCTCTACGGTGGCGGCCTCCACCTCGCCCCCGACGCGGTCTACGCCAACTTCGTCACCTCACTCGACGGGGTTGCCGCGCTCAGCGCGCCCGGGGGTGGCCCGGCGGCTCTGAGCGGGCGCAGCGAGGCCGATCGGCTGGTCATGGCCCTGCTCCGCGCCCGCGCCGACGCGGTGGTGATCGGCGCCTCCACCATGCGCGAGGATCCGGGACATCTTTGGACCCCGGCCTATATCCATCCCGCCTCAGCTGCCGCGCTGGCCGAGATCGGTCCCGAGCCTGAGCTCGTGGTGGTCAGCTCGGGGGGTGAGATCGACCCCGGCGAGCGGGCGCTGGCCGGTCGGGCCCTGATCCTGACCAGCCCTCAGGGGCGGTCCCGCCTGCGCGGACGCGTCTCCTCAGGGGTCGAGCTGGTGGACCTGGGTCCGCCTCCGTTCGCCGCCGCCGCCATGGTGGAGGCGCTGCGGGCCCGGGGGCACCGCCGCATCCTGACCGAGGGGGGCCCGCACCTCCTCGCCTCATTACTGCGCGAGCGGGTGCTGGATGAGCTCTTCCTGACCTTCTCGCCCGTCCTCGCCGGACGCGACCCGGGTGAGATTCGTCAGGGCCTCATCGAGGGGGTGCGCCTGCTCCCCGAGGCGGGGATATGGGCCGGGCTCAAAAGCCTCCGGCGGCAGGGCTCGCATCTTTTTCTGCGCTACGATCTGCGGCCCCCCACGGAGCCGCGCTGACCGCCGCCCGCTCGAGCCGGGTTCGGCCGCGTTCAAAGCCGGTCCACCAGCTCGCCCCTTGCAGTTCCATCCTCCACGCCCGACCCGCCGGCAGTCGTCCGTAGCGCAAAAGCACCCGGCGCCGGGCATCGGGCTCGCTCGCCAGCGCGCCCCAGAGGCTGGCCCCCACCATCTGCGTGGCCCGATAGGGATGTGGCCGCTCAAGCGCCAGGGTCACCCGCCGGCCGGCTTGAAGAGCGCCGATGCGGCCCAGGGGCAGGGCCAGCATGCCATCCCCGTCCGGCGCCCACCCGCTTGGTGCGAGCTCGGGCCCAAGGGGCCCGACCCAGCTCACGTAGGCCAGCGGACGCAAGGCCAGGGCGGCCGCCACGCTTCCCGGCAGCAACGCCGGGGGCATGGCTCGGGGCGCATCGAGCGGGGGCAGCCGAAAGCCCCGGCGGCGCTGCACGCGGAGCGCGATGAGGACGCGATCATGCGGCCACCAGCCCCCGGGCACGCGGTCCCGATCGCCCAGGTAACCGGCCATGTAGGCGGCGTTCTGGAGCAGGTAGGCGGCCATGCCCGCGAGCAGCGCCGGGGCCCGGCGCACGGCCCGCCAAGAGGAAGTGAGGGAGCGCGGGTCGTAGATCTCGATAGGGCCGGACAGCACCAGGGCGAGGTCGGGCCAGGTGAGGGCGAACGCGGCCCGCGGTCGGCGCCGGAGCAGTCTCACCTTGGCCGCGTGGCGGGAGGTGGTCATGTAGATCACGCCATCGTGCTCGGCGAACGCGGCCGGTCCGACCACGGGATGGCTTCTGCCCTCCAGCGCCAGCAGCCCGACCGGCGAGGCCAGCTTCGATCGATCGTGGCGGGAGTCGAGCCGCATCGTTTCCAACCTTAGGTCTGGCCGGCGTACCACTCCGGGCTCGGCGCGAGCGATCGATCCTCCATCTCCCAGGCGTGGTCGAGCACGTGCCAGGCCATGCGGCGGGCGGCGTAGCGGAGAGGCCAGCGGGCGTCCTCCGCCGGGGCTACGGCCGACGTCAGCTGGGCCAGAATCCAGGTCCCGCACGGTGACCGCGGCCACCGGATCCGGGGATTTGGGGCTCGGCCCCAACCCCAGGCGCCGCGCGTACACGGATTCGGCTCCGAGGACGTGGGCCACGATCGCGTCGCGGTCGCGACCCCCTCCTCGAGGGCCCTTGCGGAGCCGGCTGGGGGCGGCCGCGACCGCCTCATCGAGGCGTTGCCAGGCTGAGCCCAAGAGGGCGGCGAGGCGGGTGCCGTCTTGGGCCCCGAGGGTTACGCGATCGCAGCTGGGAATCTGGCCCGGGGCGCCGAAGTCGGTCGTCGACGAACCGCGCAGGCGCTCGACGACCTGGAAGCTGACCGGCTCCGGGAAGACGAGACCGGCTCCGGTTGCGACCGTCCGGTAGCGCGGCGTGTAGGCCCCGAGCGCGGCCAGCGCCTCCTCCTCGCTCCTCCCCGAGCGCGCCCAACCGGGCCACTCGCAGGCGCAGGCAAAGGTCCGTCGGCTGCCCAGCTCGAGGTACACGCGGACCTCAGCTCCCGCCTCGGCGTCGCTCAAGGACCCGGCTCCGAGCTGGTGGCGCTCGCCTCCAGCGCCTCGCGGAGGCGGGCCAGGGCGCGTTCCAGGCGCCCCCGCACCGCGCCCTCGATAAGCCGGCCGATGGCCGAGTTGCTCAGGGCATCGGGGGCTCGAAACCCGATCTCCAGGCTGACCTCGGCACCCTGGGCGGTGGGGCGCAGAATCCAGCCCCCATGCTGGCCGATGGCGCCCCCCTCGGAGACCCACCCGATCTCGCTCGGAGGATCCCAGAGATCGATCACCAGCACCTGGTGGAGGGGGAAACCGAAGACGGTCATGATCACCTCGAAGCGGGCCCCGAGGCCGGTGGCGACGCCGAGGGGTTGCCAGCGCTCGACCCCCTCCAGCACCTCGGGCACGTGGCGGTGATCGCTGATGAAGGCGAACACCTCGGCGGGGCTGGCGCTGATGGCGACAGAGGCGGCGAACCGGCGTTCACGCATTGCGGTACATATGGCTCAATGGCCCAGGTTCAAGACCGCGTCCGCTGCCCGCGTCCGATCGGGGCCGCGACGCTCAAGGAGGCCTACTTCAACTGGCTCGGGGGGCTGGGTCGGTTGACTGCGAGCGGGCCTCAAATCGGTCGCGGAGCCGCCATTCTGCTCCGATTCGGTCCGCCCACCGCACTCGAGCAGGGTTGGCGCTGGCCCATAACCGGCGGGCTGCTGACCCGCCGACCGGGAGGGGAGATGCGCCTGCAGTGGGAGGAGGGCGAACTTCTGCTCACCGTGAGCGGCTACTCGCCCCGCCTTCCATCGCGCCTTTATTCGCTCTTCCAGATCCCCGCCCACCATCTGGTCAGCCGGCTCTTCCTGCTCCAGCTGCGGGGCCCGATGCCCGCGCCCGGGATGCCGGGACCCCCGCTCCCGCGGCTGGCCGCGGCCGGTCTCGATCTCGCTCTGGTGGCGCTGGCCGGTCGGCGCTGGCGCCGGCACCCCTGGTCGGGCGTGTTGGCGCTGGCGGCGGCCTACCATCTCATCGCCTGGTCCTGGGGCGGCCGCACCGTGGGTGCGCGCTGCCTGGGGTTGAAGGTGGTGGCGAGGGACGGCTCACCCCTGAGCGCCGGTCAGGCGCTGGTGCGCCTGCTCGCGGCGCCGCTCTCCCTGCCGCTGCGGGGCGCGCTCCACGACCGCCTGGCCCAGAGCGAGGTCGTCAGGCCCCACGCCGACTGATCAGGGCTGGGGCCGGGCCAGGGTCTCGTACTCGAAGGGCAGTCTCTCCAGCCGCCGGCCGAGCACGTCGCGCACCGCGTTGGCCACCGCCGCCGGGCCGGGCACCGCGGGGGGCTCGCCCACGCCCTTGGCGCCGAAGGGGCCGAGGGCGCTCGGCACCTCGACCAGCTCGACGTCGAATCGGGCCGGGGCCTGCTCGATGCTGGGCAGGGCATAGTCCAAAAAGCTCGCCCCCACCATGCTTCCGTCCCCGTCCCAGACCATCTCCTCGCCCAGGGCCCGACCCAGCGCCTGCAGGGTGCCGCCATGAATCTGGCCCTCCACCTCGGGTGGATTGAGAGCTCGTCCCACGTCCTGTATCGCGGCCACCTGGGTGATCCACCAGCGCCCACTGGCCCGGTCCAGGCGCACGCGCACGATCTGAACCGTGAACATGGGCGACTGCTGCAGCTGAGCCGAGCGTCCCTGGCCCAGGACGGGGCGATATCGGCCCCCGAAGCGGGCGGCGAGCCCGGCCAGGGTGCCGATATCGATCTCGCGGGCGGGGACCCCGCGCACGTGCACCGAGCCGGCCTCGATCTCCAGATCGTCGACCGCGGCCTCGAGCTCCTCGGCCGCGATCTCCAGCAGCTGCCGGCGCGCCTCCTGGGCCGCCTCCTGAACCGCCAGCCCGACCGTATACACGGTCTTGCTGCCCCCGGCCATGCCAGCGTGGGGGGAGGTCTCGGTGTCGCCGCCGCGCACCCTGACCCGGTCCACCGCCACCCCCATGACCTCGGCCGCGATCATGGCCATGGTGGTGTGGGTGCCGCTGATATCGGAATGTCCGGCCAGCACGACGAGGCTGCCATCGGGCTCGACCCGGCAGGCGGCGGCGGCCGGCTCCAGGCCCCCGAGCCAGCAGCCCAGCGCCACGCCCACGCCCTCGTCTTCGCCCCGGGGCTCGAGGTAGAGGGGATGGGCCATGGCGGCCTCAAGGCATTCGCGCATGCCGATCCGGGGCCAGGGCCGCCCGTCGGGGCGCGGATCGCCCTCGGCCACCGCGTTGTCCAAGCGCAGCAGCAGAGGATCCAGCTCGAGCCGCCGGGCGAGCTCGTCGACGGCCGATTCGAGGGCAAAGAAGGCCTGGGTGGCGCCCGGGGCTCGGTAGGCCGCGACCGGGGTCTTGTTGGTCGCGACCTCGATCGTGGTCACCTCGAAGTCGGCGATGCGGTAGGTTCCGGCCAGCATCGGCGCCGCCATTCCGGCCAGCCCGCCGGCGCAGGCACCGTCGTCCACCTGGACCTGGGCCCGCAGCGCCAGCATGCGGCCCTGGCCATCGGCGCCGAGTTCGACGTCGATGCTGAAGCCCGGAGCGCCCCGGCCCAGCATGAACTCCTCGCCCCGGGTCAGGGCGAGCCGCACCGGCCGGTCCACGAGCCGGGCGAGAAGCGCGGCCAGCGGCTCCAGGAGGAGGCCCTTGCCACCGAAGCCACCTCCGACCTCGGTCTGCATGACCCGGATGTCCGACAGTGGCACGCCCAGGGCCGCGCTGAGGCCGGCGCGGGTGACGAAGACCCCCTGGGTGGGGCTGAAAACGGTGAAGCCGCCGTCGTCTTCGGGCCGGACCGTGGTCACGTGCGGTTCCAAGAAGCCCTGATGCACCGGTGGCGAGACGAATCGACCGCGCACCACGACCTCGCAGCGCTGGAGCGCGGCGGCCACGTCGCCGCGCTCGATCCGGCTCTGCGCGGTGACGTTGGGGCCGCGCTCTTCGGCGAGCTCGCGCCCGGCCGGGCCGACTCCGTGGGCCGCGGCGTCGTCCGCCGCCTCCGCCCCTTCGACCAGGACCCGAGGGGCGCCTGGCCGCATCGCGTCCTCCAGGTTCAGGACGGCGGGGAGGACCTCGTATTCGACCTCGATCAGGGCTGCGGCGTCGGTGGCGATGGCCTCGGTCTCGGCCACCACGGCGGCCACGGGCTGTCCAGCGAAGTACACCCGCTCCCGCGCCAGGGGTGCGTCGGCACCATGCGCGGGGGTCGGCGGCAGGTCGGCGCCGGCGACCGCGGCCAGGACGCCGGGCAGGGCTCGGGCTCGGCTCAGATCCACCCGGACGATTCGCGCGGCGGGGTAGGGGCTGAGCTGAAGCCGGGCGTGGCTCAGGCGGTCGACCCTCATGTCCGCGGTGTAGCGCGTCTGTCCGGTGACCAGCATGCGCTGATGATATGTGAGTGAGCCCCACCGATCGGCCCTCCCAGATAGTTGTCTTCGGCGCCTCGGGTGATCTGGCCCGGCGCAAGGTGCTACCGGCGCTGGGCGCGCTCAGCGCCGAGCGAGAGATGCGCGTCATCGGAGCCGGCCGCTCCCAGATCAGCCAGGCCGGCTTTCGCGAGATCGTGGCCGAGTCGAACCCTGGGGGCAATCTGGCCGAGACCGCGGAGTGGGTTCAACTCGACTATTCCGATCCCGGCGCCTACGGGCCCATCCAAGAGCTGGTGGGCGACACCGCCGACGTCGTCTTCTACCTCGCCACGCCGCCGGTGACGTTCAGCCCCATCCTGGCCGGGCTGACCCAGAACGGGCTCGCCCACCGCGGCGGCCAGCGCCGGATCGTGGTCGAAAAGCCGCTGGGGCACGACGCCGCCAGCGCCCGCACCATCAACGCCCAGCTGAGCGAGCTCTTCGAGGACCGGCAGGTCTTCCGGATTGACCACTACCTGGCCAAGGACACGGTCCAGAACGTGCTCGCGCTGCGCTTTTCCAACTCCCTGTTCGAGCGCGTCTGGAACCGGACCATGATCGAGTCGATCCAGATCACGGCGGCCGAGCAGCACGACATCGGAAGCCGGGCCGGCTACTACGACCAGATCGGCGCCACCCGCGACATGGTCCAGAACCACGTGCTCCAGCTGCTCGCGCTGATCGCCATGGAGCCGCCGACCACCTTCGATCCCGCCGACGTCTCCAACGCCAAGCTCGAGCTGCTTCGGGCGGTGCTACCCCTGGACCCCTCGCAGGCCGTCCGGGGTCAGTACGAGGGCTACCTGGATGCGCCGGGAGTGGCCCGCAATTCGCGCCGCGACACCTACGTCGCGGCCCAGGTGGCGATCGAGAACTGGCGCTGGGACGGGGTTCCCATCTTCCTGCGCACGGGCAAGGCGCTGCGCCGGCAGCTGACCGAGGTGGTGATCAGGCTGCGCGACGCCCCCGCCCTGCGCATCGGGGGCCGGCGCCAGCGGCCCATCCCCACCCTGCTCGTGATCCGTTTTCAGCCCGACGAGGGGATCACTCTGCGGATCGGTGCCAAACGGCCGGGGTCGCGCTTTGAGATGGTCCCGGCGGGAATGCGCCTGCAATATCAGGGGCTGGCCCGCACCAGCCTGCCCGACGCTTACGAGAACGTGCTCTTTGAGGTTCTGGCCGGAGGCCACAGCCTCTTCCCCTCGGGCAAGGAGATCGAGCGCTCCTGGGAGATAGTCGATCCCCTGATCGCCGCCTGGGAGGCGGAGGGTCATCCCGAGGTGTACACGCCCGGCTCCTGGGGTCCGGGAGCGGCGGATGATCTGGTCAGCGCCAGTGGCGGGGGCCGCTGGATCGCCTCGGGAGACGAGCCTGGAACGCTCTGAGCGGCCGGCGGAGGCCGGCGTCCCGAACGGGTTCCGGAGCCCCATCCCGCGCCGATCCGGGAGTGGGCGCGGGCTCTGAGCGGTCAGTCGACGTCGTCCAGGTGGGTCGAATCGCCCATCGAACGCACGACGTAGCGATCTCCGTCGGTGACCACGACGCTGACGCTGGTGAAGCGCGGCAGCCAGTGCAGGCGAGCAAAGCTGATACCGAGGAGGTGGGCGAGGTAGGTTGCGATCCAGCCCGAGTGGGTGAGCAGGAGGCCGCGGCCCCCAGGCTCGAGCTGGCGGGCGAGCTCGGCCACCGCCACCACCGCCCGCGTCACCACTTCCGCCTCGGCCTCAGCGAAGGGATAGACGCCCCGGCGCTGCCGGCGAGGGGTGCCGCCGCGTTCCCAATCCGTGGCCACCTCACGCAGACCGGGGTCGACCACGAATTCAGCCTGGGGCTGCTCCAGGTGGACCAGGCGGGCAGTGTCCAAAGCCCGCCGCAGGGGGCTTGAGTGGATGCGATCAATTCGCGTGCGCCCGAGCCGCGCCGCCAGCCTGGCGGCTTCAAGGAGCCCGCTCGGGCTGAGCTCAGGATCGAAGTCAAGGTCCAGGGCGGGCATCGAGGCATAGGCGTCGGCGTGACGCACAATCCAGATCTGGCGCGCTCCGTCCACTCCGACCAGGTGGCGGCGGTGGACCCGGTCCAGGACGTCGAGGAACGCGCGCTGGCGCGGGTCAGCCGCCAACTGCCCGGATGATGGCGTCGCGCAGGGTGCTGACGGCAGCCGCCCCCAGGCTGAGCGGGTCGCACTCGAGCTCGCCGCAGGACAGGGCGAAGACGGTGTCGCCGTCGAAGCGGGTGTGCACCGGACGAATGGCCAGGGCCAGCGCATCGTGGGCGATCTGGGCCAGCTTGCTCGCCCCGGCCCGGTCCAGCCGGGCGTCCGTCGCCACCACACCCAAGGTGGTGTTGGGCCCGCTCTCGCCGACCTCGCTCGCCTGGCTCAACAGCAGCTCGAAGGCGTCGGCAAAGCCTCCCCCAGGCGCCCGGGCCCCGGCCACGATGGCGCCGGAGCGGTCGACCACGTCGCCGAGCGCGTTGACCACCGCCAGGGCGCCCACGCTCACCCCCGAGGGCAGTCGGAGCCAGGCGCTACCCACCCCGCCCGGCATCGAGGCCGCCCGCCCCAGCAGCTTGCCCACCCGCGCCCCCGCGCCCGCGCCCACCCGGCCTTCCACCTCGCCCGCGCCCTGCTCGGCCGCGAGCGCGGCGCGGTAGCCGGAGCGGGCTCCCGGGTGCTCCCGCCGGCGGCCTGCAACCAGGTCGTAGATGACCGCCGCAGGCACGATCGGGACCGGCCCCGCAGGGGTGGCAAAGCCAACCCCGCGCTCGGACAGGTAGGTCATCACCCCGTCGGCGGCGGCGAGGCCGAAGGCCGACCCACCGCACAGCACGACGGCGTGGATCCGCTCCACCAGGGCCTCGGGCCGGAGCAGATCGGTCTCCCGCGTGCCCGGGGCCGAACCCCGCACGTCCACCCCCGCGACGGCGCCCCCCGGCGGGCACAACACCACCGTGCAGCCGGTGCGTCCGCCGCGCACGGTGTCGTGGCCGACCCGAATCCCGGGCACTTCCCGCAGCATCTTGCAGAGCAAGCCTAAACCGCGCGCTCGCACGCAGCGCCCCCCTGGCCCGCGGGAGAGTGGAGAATGTCCCAGATGCGAGCCGCTCTGGTGCTCGGCCGAGGCGCGCTGGGACGCACCCTGGCCGGCGCCCTCGACCTGCCCCTTCTGCCCGGCCGCTCCACCGCGGCCGAGGTCGAGCAGGCTTTGACCCAGAGCGGATCGGGGATCGTGCTTCTGGCGCTACCCGACTCGGCCCTGGCCGGGGCGGCTGCTGAGCTTGCCCTCATCCCCCCCAGGCAGCTGCAGGGCCTGGTCCACCTCGCTGGCGGCCACACCCTGGAGGTGTTGAGGGCGGCGCGCGATGCCGGCCACCCAGTCGGTTCGATGCATCCCCTGCAGGCGTTCTCATCGGTCCGGAGCAGGCGGGCCTTCGCGGGGGTGAGTTTTGCCGTCGACGCCAGCAGCGTCCCCTTGGAGCTGGCCCTGGAGCGGATGGCGCGCCGCCTGGGCGGCACGCCGCACCACCTGGCGGCTGCTGATCGACCGCTCTACCATGCCGCCGCGGTCCTGGCCGGGAACGGACTGGTGGCGCTGGCCGCGCTGGCTCGCGACCTGCTCTGCGAGGCAGGCTGGAGCAGCTCGGACGCGGTCACAGCCCTGGTGCCACTGATGCGGGGCGCCCTCGACGGTCTGGATCGCGAGGGGCTGCCGGCCGCCCTCAGCGGTCCGCTGCGCCGGGGCGAGGAGGAGGTGGTCCGACTCCACCTCGGTGCGCTGTCGCGCCCGGGCCGGGAGCGGGCGCGTCGCGCTTATCAGGTGCTGGGTCTGAGCGCGCTCGATCTGGCCCGCGAATTGGGCCTGGAACCCGCCCGCGGCGAGGTGTTGCAGGGCATGCTGGAGGAGGTGAGCGCGTGACCACGGCGCCCGATTTGATCCGGTTCAAGGCTGAGGGCCGGCGATTTGCCGTGCTCACGGCCTACGACTACCCCACGGCCGTGATCCTGGACCGGGCCGAGATCCCGGTGCTGCTGGTTGGAGATTCGGTCGCCAACACCGTCCTCGGCTATCCGACCACCCTGCAGGTCACGCTGGAGGAGATGGTCCAGCACTGCCGGGCGGTATCCCGCGGGAGTAGGAACGCGCTCCTGGTGGGCGATCTGCCCTTTGGGACCTACGAGGCCTCGCCCGAGCAGGCGCTGGTCTCGGCCGCCCGCCTGCTGCGCGAGGGAGGCGTGCACGCGGTCAAGCTCGAGGGCGGTCTGTCTCAGATCCAGACCGTGCGCCGGCTCACCCAGGCCGGGATCCCGGTCATGGGGCACCTGGGGCTGACGCCCCAGAGCGTGCACCAGTTCGGCGGGTACAAGGTCCAGGGTCGAGACGCCAAGAGCCAGGCCGAGATTCTCGAGGGGGCGGGGGAGCTGGAGGCCGCGGGGGCCTTTTCGATCGTGCTCGAGGCCGTCCCCGCTCCGCTCGCCGAGAGCGTCACCCGGGCACTGCGGATTCCCACCATCGGCATCGGCGCCGGCCCCGCCTGCGATGGGCAGGTGCTGGTCCTGCACGACATGCTCGGCATCCCCGAGCGGGTGCCGCGCTTTGTCAAGCGCTACGGCGAGCTGGGCTCAGAGATCGAGCGCCTGGCCCGCCAGTATGCGTCCGAGGTGGCCGACGGCACCTTCCCCGGTCCCGAGCACAGCTATCCGAAGTGAGGCGGGACGGCTCCCTGTGCGTTTGATCGAGGATCCCCAGGCGATGCGCGAGCTGGCCCTGGACTGGAGCCGCCAGCGCCTTGAGATCGGTCTGGTGCCGACCATGGGCGCGTTGCACGAAGGCCATATGAGCCTGGTTCGCCGGGCCCGCGAGGAGAACCAGCGGGTGGTGGTCAGCGTCTTCGTCAATCCGCTCCAGTTCGGTCCCGGCGAGGACCTGGACCGCTACCCGCGCGACCTGGACCAGGACCGCGTCCGGCTGGCCGGGGCCGGGGTGGACGCGGTGTTCGCCCCCTCGACCCAGGCCATGTACGGCGCCGGCGCCGCCACCCGCGTCAGCGTGGTCCCGCTGGGCCAGGTCCTGGAGGCGGTGCAGCGTCCGGGTCACTTTGAGGGCGTCGCCACCGTGGTGACCAAGCTGTTCAATCTCTGCCGTCCCGACCGGGCCTACTTCGGGCGCAAGGACGCACAGCAGCTGGCCCTGGTTCAGCGCCTGGCCGAGGATCTGGACTTCGGGCTCAGCGTGGTGCCGGTGGCGACCGTGCGCGACCCCGACGGTCTGGCCCTGAGCTCGCGCAACGCCTACCTGTCCCCGGCCGAGCGGGCCGCGGCGCCGTGCCTCTGGCGCGCTCTGGTGGGTGCGGGCCGCGCCTATCGTCAGGGGGTGCGGCAACCCGAGGCGCTTAGCCGCCTGCTCCGGGACTCGATCTCCGCCGAGCCCCTGGCCGAGCTCGAGTACGCCGAATTGGTCGACCCCAGCAGCTTCACCAGCCCCGGCCCACTGGCCGTGCTCGCCGTCCGCCTCGGTTCAGCCCGCCTGATCGACAACCTGCGTCTGGACGAGTTTGAAGAGGTCAGCTGACGCGGGCCGGGAGCGGGGGCCGGTGCCGGCGCACCGCGGCAGCCGAGATGTGGCTCGGGCACACGCCCGCTTCACCGCCGCCCGCCCGTGCACCTTGTCCCGCCCGCTGCTGACTCCCGCCCCGGCCGGGCCGGGGGCGGCTCCGACCCTGATCCGACGGGGGGAGGGCGGGTGAGCGCGCAGGCGGTCAGGACACCGCGAAGGATCAAGGTCCGCGGCGGCAACCTGGGACCGTTCCTGTGCTGGGCGGTGGTCTTCGCCGACATCGGAACCTCCATCTACTACGTCCCCGGCATCCTCTATCAGCAGGGCTACACGACCCGCTCGTCGCTTTTCGTTCTCATGACCCTGTTCGTCTTCATCCTCCTCACCTTCAAGTACGCCGAGGTCGCGTGGCGCTATCCCGGTGGTGGGGGGGTGGTCACCGTCGCCTCACGCGCACTGCACCCGGTGGTGGGGCTGATCGGCGGTCTTTTCATCAGCGTCGACTACTACCTGACCGCCGCCCTGAGCGGCCTGTCCGGGGTCCTGTATCTGGCCGTGCTGGCTCCAGGACTGGCCCCCGTCGCCGCGCCCGCGACCGTGATTGCGCTCTGCGCCCTGGCCGTTCTCAACTGGTTTGGAATCAAGGAGAGCGCGCGCGCCAGCGCCATCTTCGCCGCCCTCGCCGCCCTGGGCCAGCTGGTGGTGGTGGTCGCGGTCGCCTGGAGTCTGGGCCCGGGGGGAATCGCGCATTCGATCAGCCTGGTCGGGCGCGGTCCGGCCCTGACCCCGGGACGGGTGGTGACGGGCTACGCGGCCGCGTTCCTGGCCTTCTCCGGCCTTGAGAGCATCGCCCAGGTCGCCCCCGCCATGCGTGAGCCCCGGGCGCGCACCGCGCGCCGGGCGATGCTGCTCGTGATCCTGACCATGGCCGTGACCAGCCCCCTGCTCACGCTCTGGTCGACCACGCTGCTGCCCTCGAGCGCCAACCCCAATCAGTTCATCTCGCTCCTTGGCCAGCAGGTGTCGGGTCGCGCGCTCGGCGACTACGTGGCGGTGAGCGGCGCGCTGCTTTTGATCTTCGCCGCCAACACCGCCATCATCGGCTCCTACCACGTGTTCATCGCCATGGCCCGGATGGGATTTCTGCCCCGGGTCATCGAGCACCGCAACCGCTGGCGACGGACGCCCCACTGGGCGATTCTGACCGCGGTCATCGTGCCCGTGGCCGTCATCCTGGTGGTGGGCGCGAACAGCACCCTGCTGGGGGACCTGTACGCCTTCGGTCTGCTCGGCGCGTTCGTGCTCACCGGGCTCGGGGTGGACGTGGTGCGCTGGCGCGAGGGCCAGCGCTCACTCTGGTTCTTCATCGGGGTCCTCACCACCGCCCTGGTTCTGCTGGCGTGGGCGGTGAACCTGGTCGCCAAGCCCCTCGCCACCGCCTTTGGCGGCGGGCTCACCGTGCTCGGCCTGCTCATCGGACTGGCCACCTGGAACTGGTCCAAGCGCCACCGTCCGTCGGTCTTCCCGGTTCCCTACCATCCCGAGCGCGCGGCCGAGTCGATCGCGGCCGCGCTGGCCGGGTACCCGGCCGAGCTCCTGGTCGTGATTCCGCACGGGGTGGACGAGCAGGAATCGGTCCTGGCCGCCGCCCTGCACGCCGCCGCCGGGCGCCGCATCCTATTCCTGTACCGAGGCACGCCCCCCCAGGGACCGCATCCCGAGCTGCTCGAGGTCGCCGACCCCTACCTGCGCGACTACTCCGCCCAGGATGCCTTCTCCCGCATCGAGGCGGCCAGCCGCCGCAAATCCGGACCGCGCCGCTACGTGTACGTGCCCGGTAATCTGCGCCCGGACGTGGTCGGACGCATCTGGCGCCTGGTCGAACCCCGGGAGACCGTGGTCCTGGACGGCGACCAGGCCCTGATTCCGGCTGTCGCCCTGGATCGCGTGCGCCGGCACGTGGTCGACGGCGTGTCGGTGCTGCACATGATCAGCGGACGGCCGAGCCACCTGGGGCTGGTCCCCGCCTGAGCTGGAGCTAAAGCGCGGGCGACCTTGAGCTCAGGCGGCGTCCGCCAACCCCGCGGGCTGCTCCCCGCCGGCCCCGGTTGGGGTCACACAGTCAACGACGCGGAGAGCGGGCTCAGGGCCTGCCAATCCGCTCGCCGCCGACGCGGATCGGGCTGCTCACCGAGTCGGAGGCGCAGGCAGGATTCCTATCGGACAGCTCACCCCGGTCCCGCCCAGCCCGCAATACCCGTTCGGATTTCGCTCCAGGTACTGCTGGTGGTAGTCCTCGGCAAAGTAGAACTCGCCGGCGGGCTCGATCTGGGTCGTGATCGGACCCCGCCCCACCTGGGCCAGCGCCCCGGCGTAGGCCTCGAGCGTGGATCGAGCCAGATCCTCCTCGCTCTTGGAGCGAACCAGGATCAGGGATCGGTACTGCGTACCGACGTCGTTGCCCTGGCGCATGCCGGTGGTGGGATCGTGTGCCTCCCAGAACTGGCGCAGGAGCTCGGAGTAGGTGATGCGGGCCGGGTCGTAGACCACGCGAACCACCTCGGCGTGCCCGGTCTGACCGCTGCAGACCTCCTCGTAGGTGGGGTTGGGGGTGATGCCGCCGGCGTAACCGACGGCGGTAGAGAGCACGCCTGGCAGGCGCCAGAAGTGGCGCTCCGCCCCCCAGAAGCAGCCCAGAGCGAATTCGGCCAGGGCGGAGCCCTCGGGGTAGGGCGGGCGCAGCGCGCCTCCCAGCACCAGGTGCCGCTCCGGCACCGCGATTGGGTCAGGGCGGCCGGGCAGGGCCTGCTCGGGCGTCGGCAGTTGAAGCGCCTTGGACGTCCTCCACCACATGCCCCTAGACAACCCCCGGCCGGGGGCGACTCATTCCCAGCCCCGATCTAAAGCTCGGCGCCCGGAGCCGGGCCCGGCTCCAGCGCGGCGGCCAGCGCTAGCTCAAAGCCGGCGAGGTCCAATTCGAGCGGGGCTCCCCGGAAGCTGAACGCGGCCGCTCGGGCGTGGCCGCCGCCGCCCTGGGTCTGGGCCCGCTGGGAGACGTCCACGCTCCGGCCGCGCAGCGAGACCGTGCGTTTGCCCGGGTTCACGATCGCCGTCGCCGCCACCTTGAGCTCGGCCATCAGGCGCTCGGCCAGCTCCGATTGATGCTGTTCGGCGTAGCACAGGGCCCAGCGTTCCTGACCCAGCTCCAACACCTGAGCCTGCTCCAGCTTCTTGGCCAGGTACTCCTCGCGCCAGACCTCGGATCGGTCCAGGAGGAGCTCCTCGGCCGCCGTGAATTGAACCTCCGGCTGGCGGGCGAAGCGGTCCATGAAGGCCTCGGTGCCGAGCAGGGCCAGCAGTGCCGCCAGCCGTCCCGCGCGCGGATCGCGCCGCAGCCAGAGGTCGTGGTCGGCGACCAGAGCGCAGAACTCGGCGTAGGCCGAAGGACTACCGACGTGCTCGTAGGCGAGCTGGGTGGCGCAGCGCTCGGTGTCGATGGTGGCCCAGGACCGGCCCTCCAGCGCCAGTGACGAGGTGTGGTGATCGAGCAGCGTGAGCCGTCCGCCGGCGGCCACGAATAGGTCCGCCGCAGCCGCCGCCCGATCTCCCAATCCGTGGTCGACGATCATGACCTCAGCTTCGCCCGCGCGTTCCAGCAGCCGGATCAGGGCGCCGTCGACCTCGCCGTTCTCGCAGCGATGAATCTGGGCTCGGGGGTGGCGCGCGAGCACCACGATCGCCGCCCCCACGCCGTCGAGATCGGTGTGGGTCAGAAGTTCAAGGTCCGGCATCGGCCTAACGCTACACGCACCGGATCTCGGCCCTGCCCGGCGACTTGCACCCCGGGGACCGAGAGCGTCAGGCTCCAGGGGTTGAGCCAGGAGCAAAGACCCAACCCCGCCCGCACCCAGACCCTATGGCGCCCGCCCTACCAGGTCGCCCTGGTCGTGGCCGGGATCGTGCTCGGCGCGGTGCCCGGGCTGCCCCGGGTGCACCTGGCTCCCGGGCTCCTGCTCGGGCTCTTCATCCCCCCCCTGGTCTTCCATGCCGCCCTCACTCAGGACCGCGCCCAGCTCCGCGGCGTCATCCGTCCGGTGGCGCTGCTGGCCGTGCTTGGCGTCGTTTTAAGCCTGGCCATGATCGGAGTCGGGGCCCACGCCCTGGTCGGGTTGGGCTGGACCAGCGCCCTTCTGCTGGGAGCCGTACTCAGTCCGACCGACCCCATCGCGGTCGTCGCCGTGCTCCGCCGCCTGCGCCCGCCGGGCCGGCTCCGGGCGCTCCTAGAGGGTGAGAGCCTGTTCAACGACGCCATCGGAGCGGCCGCCTTCGGAGCCCTCCTGGCCGCCCTCGGAGGGCACGCGCCGGGCCCGCTCGACCTCCTCTTGACGTTTGGGCGTCAGAGCCTGATCGCGGTCATCGCCGGGCTCCTGCTCGGGGCTGCGGTCCGCCTGCTCCTGAGCCGCCTCGGATCGGGGTTGGCCGGACTCGTGCTCTTGATCCTCGGCGCCTATCTGGCGTACGCCATCGCCGCCCGGGCCGGGGGTTCGGGGGTCATGGCGGACGTCGTCGCCGGTCTGGTGGCGGGGGGGTCGCGGGCACTGGAACCGGCGCTCGATGCGCTCTGGGAGACGCCCCTGCGCGGCCTCAACTCCGCCCTCTTCCTGCTCGCCGGCTGGGGCCTGCCGGCAGCCTTGGTGCTGGGGCAGGCGGTCCCGATCCTTGCCCTTTTCGCGGTCCTGCAGGTGGCGCGCGGATTGCTGATCCCGCTCGTGGTCCGCGGCCAGGGGAGGTGGACCGCGCCGCTGATGGTCTGGGGCGGCCTGCGCGGCGCCCTGTCGATCGCCCTGGCCCTGGCTGCGGGGAGCGCGGCGGGTGTGGATCCCCGCCTGCCCGCGATCGGCTACGGCGTGGTGGCCCTCTCGCTTCTGCTCCAGGGCCTCACCCTGGGACCGCTCTGGAGCCGGCTCGGGCCCCGGGATGAGGCTGCGGCGACTTCGGCTTAAGGCCCGGGGTTGGATCGGGGGGCGGACGGGAGCAGAGTCCCCGCGTGGCCACCCCGACTCCACCGCCCGCGAGCGCGTCCTCAGCTCCCGACGCGGGGGATCTGCTCCAGCGCCTGCGGTCGGGGATTCTGGAGCTGACCGGCTCCGAGCGCTGGCGCGCGCACCTCGACTGGCTGCGACGCTTTCACTCCTACAGCTTTGGCAACGTGGTCCTGATCCGGCTCCAGCGTCCGGATGCGACCTGGGTGGCCGGGTTCGGGACCTGGCGCCGTCTGGGCCACCGGGTCCGGCGGGGAGAGCGAGCCATATCCATCCTGGCTCCCATCCTCGCCCCGGGCCGGCCCCGGCCCAAGCTTGAAGGTGAGGAGGTGGAAATCCTGGGCTTTCGCGCCGCCCGCGTGTTCGACGTCGCGCAGACCAGCGGGCGGGGGCCGGTCGAGCTCGTCGCGCGCCTTGAGGGGGAAGATCCCGAGCGCGGTCTGGAGCGTCTTTGGGCCCTCGCCCAAGGGCTCGGATTCGAGCCCGCCTGGGCCGACTTTGACGACCAGCGCAACGGCCAGACCGAGTTCTCGCCGCCGCGCATTCTGATCCGGCGCGACCTCTCTCCCGCCCAGAGCCTTAAGACCATGGCCC
>Ga0307374_10004923_pt1 | contig 21962 bp, 18 predicted proteins | sample OX3MG_FD_202532 | JGI IMG/M metagenome (GOLD analysis project Ga0307374, IMG submission 202532) | Soil microbial communities from Risofladan, Vaasa, Finland - OX-3 | ecosystem: Environmental > Terrestrial > Soil > Coastal area > Acid sulfate soil | place: Finland: Risofladan, Vaasa | collected...
TTCTCGCCGTCGGAGCGCACCTCCGCATCGCGCTCCTGCAGCAGCGCCAGCCGCGCCGCGCTCTCCGGCTGCAACTCCTGGGGCCTGGGCTCGCCCGGGGCCGGCGGGCGCAGCGAATAGTCGGGGGGCAGGGTGAGCGGCGCCTTGGTCACCACCCGGAACTCGTCCGGCGTCACCTTGGCGACGCCGAAGGCGCGCGAGGCGGACTGGCATCCGGCCAGGCCCGCCGCGGCGATGAGGAGGCCTGCGGTGAGCGCGCGGGTGTGATGCATCGTCGTCTCTTCGTCACAAAGGCCGCCCCGGCCCCGAGGGTCCGTTCGATACCGCATCGGCGCACCCGGCGCCAACGCTGTTCAGACCGGTGCGCGCTTGGGCGGCGCCAGGAGCGCGTCGGCGATCAGCAGGATCACGCCGATGGTGATGGCGCTGTCGGCGATGTTGAACACCCAGGGGAACCACAGCCGCCTGAAATCGAGGAAATCCACCACCGCGCCCAGGCGCAGGCGGTCGATCAGGTTGCCGATCGCCCCGCCCATGACGAGGCCGATCGCCAGCGCCAGAAGCGGCCGGCGGACCCGCCAGGCCCAGAGCGCCAGGGCGATGGCCACCGCCAGATCGAACCCAGAGAGCGCCCAGCGCGTCCAGTCGGCCTCGCCATCGAGAAAGCCGAAGCTCACCCCCTGGTTCATCACCAGACTGAGGTGGAACGGTCCGAGGACGGGGAGGTTCGGATAGCCGGTCGCGAGCATCAGCGAGCGTTCGGCCAGCCTTTGCGGCAGGTCGAACACATAGAGCATCCAGTATTTCAGCGCCTGGTCGGACGCCGCGACCAGCGCCGCTGCGCCGTAGGCGCCCAGGGCGAGCCGGCCGAAGCGGGTCATGCCGCGGTCCTCGCATCCCACGCGGCGACGGCGTCCGCGCAGCGCCCGCAGAGCATCGCCGGCGGCTTCACCTCCTCCAGCACGCGCCAGCAGCGCCCGCATTTGCGCCCGGCGGGGCGCTCGGCGATCACGCCGACGCCGCCCAGGTCCTCCAGGCGCCAAGCCCCGTCTAGACCGTCGCCGGCCTCGAGCCGCGCGGCGCTGGTGCGGAACACCTCGGCGGCGTCCAGGCCGTCGAAGGCCGCGCGAAGCTCGGGATCGGCGATGCAGACGCGCGGCGCCGCTTCGAGGGCGCCGCCGAGGCGCTTTTCGCGCCGCTCCGCCTCCAGCGCCCCGGTCACCGCCTGCGTCACGCGTTCGACCTTGCGCCAGCGCGCCGCCTCGGCGGGGTCCGACCACTCGGCGGGCGTCGGCGGGAAGACGCGCAGGGCGTTGGGGCCGGCATCCGCGAACCGCGCCGTCCAGGCCTCCTCGGTGGTGAAGGCGAGGATCGGCGCCAGCCAGACGCCAAGGCGCTCGAAGGCGAGATCCATCACGGTGCGCGCGGCGCGACGGCGCACCGAATCGGGCCGGTCGCAATAGAGCACGTCGCGGCGGATGTCGAAGAACAGCGCCGACAGGTCGTTCGAGCAGAAGTCGGCGAGCGGCCGGATCACCTCGACGAACGCATAGGATTCGTAGGCGGCGCGCACCTGCAGATCCAGTTCGCGCAGCCGGTGCAGGATGAAGCGCTCCAGCGGCGGCATGGCCTCCAGCCCGACCCGTTCGGCCCCGGTGAATCCCGCCAGGGCGCCCAGCAGGTATCTGAGCGTGTTGCGAAGCTTGCGGTAGGCGTCGATGGTGGTCTGCAGGATGGCGGGGCCGATGCGGGTATCCTCGGCATAATCCACCATCGCCGCCCAGAGCCGCAGGATCTCGGCCCCGGACTGGCCGATGACCTCGGCGGGATCGACGGCGTTGCCGAGGGACTTCGACATCTTTTCGCCGGTCTCGGTGACCACGAAGCCATGGGTCATCACCGCATCGTAGGGCGCGCGGCCGCGGGTCCCGCAGGCCTCGAGCAGCGACGACTGGAACCAGCCGCGGTGCTGGTCCGAGCCTTCCAGGTAGAGGTCGGCGGGCCAGCGCGTCGCGTCCCGGCCCTCGAGCACGAAGGCGTGGGTCGAGCCGGAATCGAACCAGACGTCGAGGATGTCCTCGACCTTCTCGTAGGCGAGCGGGTCTCGGCCGCCGAGGAAATCGCTGGACGGGCGCGTGAACCAGGCGTCGGCGCCCTCCCGCGCGATCAGCTCGACGATGCGCGCGTTCACCGCCTCGTCGCGCAGCGGCGCGCCGGTCGCTTTTTCCACGAACATGGCCAGCGGCGCGCCCCAGGCGCGCTGGCGGCTGATCAGCCAGTCCGGCCGGCTCTCGACCATGGAACGGATGCGGTTGCGCCCGCTCTCAGGGTAGAACCGGGTCGCCTCGATGGCCGCGAGCGCCGTCTCGCGCAGCGTGGCGCCCGCGTGGACGGGATCCTCCAGCGGATGGTCCAGGCGGATGAACCACTGCGGCGTCGCGCGATAGATCACCGGCGCCCTGGAGCGCCAGGAGTGCGGATAGCTGTGCTCGACCTTGCCGCGCGCCAGCAGCGTCCCCGCCTCGATCAGCCTGGCGACGACCGCCTCGTTGGCGGGACCAAACTTTCCGGCCTTGCGGCCCTCGGTCTCCAGCACCTTCAGGCCGGCGAACAGCGGCACGCCGGCGCAATAGGCGCCGTCCTCGTCGACGGTTTCGGGAATCTCGCGATGGCCGTGGGCGATCCAGAGCGCATAGTCCTCCGCGCCGTGGCCAGGGGCGGTGTGGACGAACCCGGTTCCGACATCGTCGGTGGCGTGCTCGCCGGCCAGAAGCGGCACGGGAAAACCATAGCCGGAGTCGAGCGCCCCCAGCGGGTGCCCGCACACCATGCCCTGGGGCTCGATGCGCTCCAGCTTCAGCCAGCGGGCGACCCTGGCGGCGGCGAAGACCTCGTCCGCCAGCTTCTCCGCCACGATCAGCCGTTCGCCCACCCTGGCCCAGGGTTCGAACGGCAGGTCCTGCTGCAGCGCCTCGACCCTGTAGGCGGCGTAGGCGATGTCGGGATTGTATTCGATGGCGCGGTTGCCCGGGATGGTCCAGGGCGTCGTGGTCCAGATCACCACCGCGCCGCCCAGCGCCGCGTCCGAGCCCTCGGTGACCGGAAAACGGACCCAGATGGTCGGCGAGACGTGGTCGCGGTACTCGACTTCGGCGTCGGCGAGCGCGGTGCGCTCGACCGGGCTCCACATCACCGGCTTTGAGCCGCGGTAGATCTGGCCCGTGGCGAGGAACTTGTGAAATTCGGCGACGATGGCCGCCTCGCTGGCGAAATCCATGGTCGAATAGCGGCGCTCCCAGTCGCCGAGCACGCCGAGGCGCTTGAACCCCTGCATCTGCACGTCGATCCAGCGATCGGCCTCCTGCCGGCAGCGGGCGCGGAACTCGGCTTTGGACACCTCGTCCTTGCGCCGGCCCTTGGCCCTGAGATCCTCCTCGACCTTCCACTCGATCGGCAGGCCGTGGCAGTCCCAGCCGGGCAGGTAGTCGACGTCGTAGCCCAGGGCGAAGCGGGAGCGCACGACGAAGTCCTTCAAGATCTTTTGCAGGCAGTGGCCGATGTGGATGGCGCCGTTGGCGTAGGGCGGCCCGTCATGCAGCACGAACAGCGGCGCCCCCGCGGCCTGGCGGGCGGCCCGGATCCGGCCATAGAGGTCGCCGAGCCGCTCCAGGATGCGCGGCTCGGCCTGCGGCAGGCCGCCTCGCATCGGAAAGGCGGTGTCGGGCAGGAAGACCGTCTCGCGATAGTCGCGCTGCGGCGTCTCGGCGTCGTCGGACATGACGGCTCCAGCTTTGGTTGCGGACGAGAGATTGCGGGCGGACCCGGCGCGCGCTGGAGGATCGTCCGGCGGCGTCACGCCGGGCGGCTAATTCGCAGATCCGTCCGAACCTGGGTCATCGGGCGGATGTAACAGAGGCGAGCCCCCGGGGCCAGCGGCCGGCGCGGTTGCCACGGCGCCTGCGAGCGCCCTATGGATCGATGCCCGCAGACCCGAGGACCCGCCCATGAGCCGTGATCTTTCTCCCGCCGCGCCCGAGGAGGTGGGCCTGAAGCGCGAAGGGCTCGCGGCCATCGACGCCTTTCTGCAGGGCCTCGTCGACAAGGGCGAACTGGCCGGCGTCGTCACCCTGGTGGCGCGGCATGGCAGGCTCGTTCACTCCAGCGTCATGGGAATGAAGGACATCGCCTCGGGCGAGCCGCTCGCAAGCGACACCATCTTCCGCATCTTCTCGATGACCAAGCCGGTGACCGGCGTGGCGATGTCGATCCTGCTGGACCAGGGGCTGTGGTCGCCGGACGATCCTATCCGGAAGTACGTGCCGCAGTTCGAATCCGTGAAGGTGTTCGCCGGCCTCGCGGCGGACGGGACGCCTAAGCTGAGCGAGCCGGACCATGCGCCCACCATGCGCGAACTGATGACCCACACGGCGGGCCTGAGCTACGGCTTCGATCCGAAGGATCCGCTCGACCGGCTCTACCAGGGCGCCAAGGTGTGGGAGTCCGGGTCGCTGGAGGAATTCGCCGCCAAGGTGGCGCGCCTGCCGCTCGCCTACCAGCCGGGCTCGAAGTGGCGCTACAGCCTCTCGATGGACGTCCAGGGCGCCATCGTCGAGAAGCTGTCGGGCCAGAGCCTGCCGGACTTCTACCGCACGCGCATCTTCGAACCGCTCGGCATGGCGGACACGGCCTTCCATACCCCGCCCCACAAAAAGCCGAGGCTCGCCACGCTCTACCGCTGGACCGCCGCGAACGGCCTCGAGCCCATGAAGAATCCGCTCGCGCGCGACCACGAGAGCCCGCCGGCGCTCGCCAACGGCGGCGGCGGCCTCGTCTCCACCGCGGCCGATTACGCGAGGTTCGCCCAGATGCTGCTGAACGGCGGCGAACTGCACGGCCGGCGCATCGTCGGCGCCGAGGCGCTGAAACTGCAGATGTCGAACCATCTCTCCGACGAGATCATGCGCGGCGGCTACGGCGTCGGCCTGCAGCAGATCCGCCCGGGCTATGGCCACGGCTTCGACGGCGCCGTCTTCACCGATCCGGCGGCTGCAGGCGTTCCCGTGGGCCGGGGGACCTATCAGTGGGACGGGGCGGCGGGCACCTGGTTCTGGGTCGATCCGGTTCACGACCTGCTCTACGTCGGCCTGATCCAGCGGCTGGGCGAGAACGCCCCGGCGCTGCAGCGGATCACCCAGACGATGATGGCGGACGCCTACGCCTGAGACGGCGTTCGCGGGGAGCCGCGCATGGGCCAGCTGCATTATCTTCCTGTAGGGCTGCCGCTCTTCCTGACGCTCGCCGGGGCGCTCTTGCTGCTGGTGGTGCTCGTCCCCTTCGGGGTGCTGCGCAACGCCTACGCCAGCCTGGGCGTCAGTTCGACCACCGTCCTCTTCGTGCTGCTGGCTTCGCTGGTGGGTGGCTATTTCAACATACCGGTGGCGCACCTGCCGCAGCGTCGTATGGCCTCGGCCGGCGAGGTCAGGGCCTTCGGCGAGGTCTACGTGGTGCCGCTGGTGGTGAACTGGCCCGGCACGATCGTCGCCGTCAACGTCGGCGGGGCGCTGATCCCCGGCGCGGCCTCGCTCTATCTGCTCTTCAAGCACGCGCTGTGGGCGCGCGGCGCCATCGCCGTCGCCCTGGTGGCCGGCGTGTGTCATGCCCTCGCCAGGCCGGTTCCGGGGCTCGGGATCGCCCTGCCGGATTTCGTGCCGGGGCTCGCCGCCGCGGCGGCGGCCCTGGCGCTGTCGCCGCGGCGAGCCGCGCCGCTCGCCTACGTCGGCGGCAGCCTCGGCGTCCTCGTCGGCGCGGACCTGCTCAACCTCGCCAAGCTGCAAGGGCTGGGCGCCCCGGTCGCCTCCATCGGCGGCGCTGGCGCCTTCGATGGCATCTTTCTCACCGGCATCGTCGCCGTCGTCATCGCCAGCCTGCCCTGGAGCGGGCGCGCAGGGATTTGACTGGAGCCAGCGCTCACATCCGCTCCGGCGCGGCGATGCCCAGGAGGTCGAGGGCGCGTTCGAGCTGGCGCAGGCTGGCCGCCGCCAGCGCCAGGCGCGAGCCGCGCACCGGGTCGGGACGGGCGAGGATCGGGCAGGCGTCGTAGAACTTCGAGAACGCCTGAGCGAGGCGCCAGGCGTGCTCGGCGACGAGGTGCGGCGCCTTGCGCTCATAGGCCTCGGCGAGGACGTGCTCGAAGCCGTCGAGCGCCAGCACTAGGTCGCGCTCGGCGCCGGCCCTCACCTCGATCGGCCCGGCGGTCGCACCGGCCTCGGCGGCCTTGCGCATCAGCGACTTCACCCGCACCGCCTGATAGAGCAGATAGGGGCCGGTCCTGCCGCCGAAGCTCGAGAACCGGTCGAGGTCGAAGACGTAGGAGGTGCCGCGGAAGTTCGAGAGGTCGGCGAACTTCAAGGTGGCGATGGCGACCTTCAGGGCCGTGTCCTCGAAGGCGTCCGGCGCCAGCTCGGCGCCGAGCCCCGCCTCGCGCAGGCGCTCGCGCGCCTTGGCGGTGGTCGTCTGGATGAGATCGCGCAGCTTCAGCACGCCGCCCGCGCGGGTCTTGAAGGGCTTGCTGTCGGCGCCGTTCATGGTGCCGAAGCCGACGTGCTCCAGTTCGCCCTCGGCGGCGTAGCCGGCCAGGACCGCGGCGCGGAACACCACCTCGAAGTGATCGGCCTGACGCTGATCGACCACGTAGAGCGCCAGCTGCGGGTCGAAGCTGGCCCTGCGGTCGAGGATCGTCGCCAGATCGGTGGCGCCGTACAGGGCCGAGCCTTCGGAGGAGACCACGATCAGCGGCGGCAGCTCGCGGCGGTCGCCGTTCCGGCCCACCCGGATGATCTCGGCGCCCTGATCGGCGAAGACCAGGCCCTTGCGGCGCAGTTCGTCGACCATGGGCTCGAGCAGGTCGTTGACGTCGCTCTCGCCCTTCCAGACGTCGAAATCGATGCCGAGGGCGTGGAAGTCGCGTTGCAGCGCCGCGCGGGTGACCTGGGCGAAATGACCCCAGAGCAGGCGATAGCCGCTGCGGCCCGCCTGCAGCTCGGCGGTGGCGCGCCGGGCGCGCTCGCGCCAGGCCGGCTCGGCCTTCGCCCGCTCGGCCGCGGCCGGATAGATGCGGTCGAGATCCTCCAGCGAAACGGCCTGCGACACCCGCCCCAGCAAGGCGTCGCGGCTGGCCGCGTCGCCGCGGGCCTCGAAGCTGGCCACGAGTTCGGCCAGCGTCGGGTCCTGGTCCAGCACCGCGGCGATCAGCAGCCCCATCTGGAAGCCCCAGTCGCCGAAGTGGGCGTCGCCCAGCACCTCGTCGCCCCGGAACCGGTAGAGGCGCTTGATGGCGTCGCCGATGATCGACGAGCGCAGATGGCCGACATGCATCTCCTTGGCGACGTTCGGCCCGGCATAGTCGATGACGACGCGCCTGGGGCTCGCCACCACGCCGGCGCCGGCGCGCGCGTCGGCGGCGATCTCGGCCGCCCTGGCCGAGAGCGCGGCGTCGCTGAGCCTCAGATTGATGAAGCCGGGGCCGGCGAGGCTGGCGCCGTCGAGGCGCGCATCGCCTCGCAGGCGCGCCACCACGGCCTCGGCGATCTGGCGCGGCTGGCGCCCCGCCGCCTTGGCGCCCGCCAGCGCGCCGTTGCACTGGAAGTCGGCGATGTCCGGGCGCTCGCAGGGCGTCACGCGCCCGAACGCCGCATCCAGTCCGGCCTCGGCGAAGGCGGCTCCGAGCGCCTCGCCAAGGCCGCGCCGGAAATCGGTCATGGGTGGGCGGAGGGGCTCGCCTGGGCCGCGAGATTCACGTTGGGGCGGAAGCGCTTGCCCATCCGGTTGAACTCGGCCATCTGCGGCGTCACGTCGAAGCCGACCAGCACCTCGAAGTTGCCGCCGCTCACCTTCTCGCCGGCGCGCGGAATGGTGATGCCGAAGACATCCTGGGTCGCCTGGGTGCGATGTTTTCCGGGGGGGAAAACCACCGGCAGATCGAAATACTGCTTGGCCAGGACGGCATGGTTGCGGTCGGTGACGGCGACCCAATAGCGATAGGTCTTGCGGTTTCCGTGGGCCTGCGGGCCGCGGCCGAGCCAGAACAGCAGCCGCGCCTGCACCCGGATCGGCTGGGCTTTCTTGTACTCGCAGTTCGACGAAAGTCCCTCGAGTTCGCCGGTGAAGCCGACGGCGGAGGGGATTTCCTGGTTGTCCTTCAGCTCCACGTAGCGGGCGGCGTCGTAGAGAATCTTCACGTAGGGACAGGGCCCGGCGTTGCGAAGCTGCGGCAGGGCAAGATTCTTGTTGTTCTTGCCCCAGATCTCGTCGTGCTTGCGCTGCTTCTCGTCCTGCTCCTGCTGGTTGGCGCCGCCGCCGGGACCGCCGCCGCCGGGACCGCCGCCGTATTGCGCCAGGGCAGGCGCCGCCACCGACCAGGCGGCCGTGGCGCAGGCGATGACGAAAAAGGAAACCATAGGGCGCATGGAAGGGTCCCGACCTGGGGCTGAAGCGGCCCGGACGTCGATGGCGAGGGCCGGCCAGTCACGCCGTCTGATAATGGCATATCCGCGGCGCCGCAACGCGCGGCTGGCGATAGCGCCGCCGAGCGCCTACTCTGCAGCGTGCGTCACGAAAGTCCGTCCTGCCCATGCGCCCGCGTCTCAAGGTTCTGCTCGCCAGCCCTCGCGGCTTCTGCGCCGGCGTCGATCGGGCGATCCAGATCGTCGAGCGCGCCATCGCGACCTATGGCGCGCCGGTCTACGTGCGCCACGAGATCGTCCACAACCGCCATGTCGTCGAGCGCCTGCGCGCCGTGGGCGCCATCTTCGTCGAGGATCTGGCCGAATGTCCGGACGATCGGCCGGTGGTGTTCTCCGCGCACGGCGTGCCCAAGGCGGTCCCGAGGGAAGCCAAGCGGCGCAAGATGATCTATCTGGACGCCACCTGCCCTCTGGTCTCCAAGGTCCACGTCGAGGCGCAGCGGCACTACGCCGCGGGGCGCGAGATCGTGCTGATCGGCCACGCCGGCCATCCGGAGGTGGTGGGCACCATGGGCCAGCTGCCCGCGGGCGCCGTGACGCTGATCCAGACCGTCGCGGAGGCGCAGGCCTATACGCCGCGCGACCCGGCCAATCTCGCCTTCGTCACCCAGACCACGCTGTCGCTGGAAGACACCGCCGAGATGGTGGGCGCGCTGCGCCGGCGCTTCCCCGAAATCGCCGCCCCGCACAAGGAGGACATCTGCTACGCCACCACCAACCGGCAGGAGGCGGTGAAGGCGCTGGCGCGGCGCTGCGATCTGCTCCTGGTGGTGGGGGCGCGCAACTCGTCCAATTCCGTCCGCCTCGTCGAGGTTGGCCGCACCTCCGGCGCCCGCGAGGCGCGGCTGATCGACGAGGCGTCGGGCATCGACTGGGCCTGGTTCGACGGCGTCGCGACCCTGGGCCTCACCGCCGGAGCGTCCGCCCCGGAGCTCCTGGTCCAGGGCGTCGTCGCGGCGCTCTCCGAGCGCTACGAGATCCAGATCGAGGAGATCTCCACGCGCCAGGAGACGGTCACCTTCAAGCTGCCGCGCGCCGTCGCGGTCTGACCCGTCGCTTCAGCCCGGCGCGCGCAGCTGCCCGATCACCTGGGCCAGCGGCGGCCAGGCGGCGTCGCGCTCGTTGGTGCTGACCTGGCCGGCGGCGAGGGGCCATTCGATGCCGAGCGCAGGGTCATCCCAGCGCAGGCCGGCCTCTGCCTGCGGCGCATGATAGGCGCTCACCTTGTAGCTCACGGCGCAGCCCGCGACCAAGGTCAGGTAGCCGTGGGCGAAGCCGCGGGGGACGAGGAGCTGGCGCGGTTCGCTCGCGTCCAGGGTGACGCCCGCCCACCGGCCCAGCGTCGGCGATCCCGGCCGCAGGTCCACGGCCACGTCGAAGATGCGCCCCGCGGCGGCCTGGACGAGCTTGTCCTGGGCGAAGGGCTCGCGTTGAAAATGCAGGCCCCTCAGCACGCCGGCGGCCCGGGTCAAGACCAGGTTCTCCTGCACGAACGGCCGATCGAAGCCGGCGGCGGCCAGCTCGGAAGCCCGCCAGGCCTCGGTGAACGCGCCGCGCGCATCGACGTGACGCGTGCCGCGCACCACGAACAGGCCAGCCAGGTCCAGGGGCTCGATCACCGGGAGCTCATCGCCTCCAGGCAGCGATCGAGGGCGCCCGCGAGCGGCGGCGCGCGCCAGTCCGACATCGCCTCGAGCCGCCGGCAGGCGAGGCGGCTGTCCCTGGGGCGTGGGGCCGGCGTGGGAAAGGCCGAGGCGGCGACGCGCACGATGCGGGCGCTCGGGCCGCCGTGCGCCGCGCTCGCGGCGAAGATCGCCTCGGCGAAATCGGCCCAGGAGAGCCCGTCCGCCCCGGCGGCATGGAAGCGCCCGCGGGCGCGGCGGTCGCCGCTCGCCAGGGCGGCGCAGATAGTCAGGGCCGCCTCGGCGCAAGCCGTCGCCGGCGTAGGGCAAGCGAATTGGTCGCAGACCACCTCGATGGCGTCACGCCGGCGTGCGAGCTCGAGCATGGTCTGCAAAAAGCCGGTCCCTCCCGGGCTGAACACCCGGCTGGTGCGGATGATGGCGAGTGGCGCGCCCTGGCGCACCATCGCCTCCAGCCTCGCTTCGCCCTGCGCCTTGGCGCGGCCGTAGACGCTGAGCGGACGGCGCTCGTCATCTTCTTCGTAGGGAGCGCCCTTCTCGCCGTCGAAGACGTAGTCGGTGGAAAAGTGGACGAAGGCGACGCCCGCCGCGATGCAGGCCTCGCCCATCAGCCCCGGCGCGTCGCGGTTGAGGCGCTCGCAGGCAGTGGCGTCGGTCTGCGCCCGGTCGACCATGTTGTAGGCGGTCGCGTTGATCACGGCGTCGGGGCGGGTCTCGGCGATGACCTTGGCGACGTCGGGGGCGTCGGCGGCCAGGTCGAGGCGCTCGCGCCCGGCGAAGGCCAGATCGAAGCGGCCGGCGTGCGCGGCCAGGGCTCGCGCCACCTGTCCCTGCCGGCCGAACACGAGGATACGCATGGACCTGACCTAGCTTCGCCGCCGTGCGCTGGGAAGGCCCGGGAAGCTTCTTGAATTGGCAACCATCTGCGTTGCCGGCCCCTTAAGCCTGGCCGAGCGAGACTGGGCGCATGAGCCCCGCCGCCGCCATCGCCTCGAGCGGCCTTTTCGCCGCCACGCTGAGGCTGGGCGCCTCGGCGTCGAACCTCGCCAACGCCGGCGATGCGACGGCCGTCGGCCAGAGCGGCTACCGGCCGCTCGGCGTCCTCGCCACGCCAGCCCCCGGGGGCGGCGTCGCGGCCACGCTGGTCGCGACCAAGCCGGCATCCTTCCTCGCCTACGATCCAGCCTCGCCGCTTGCCAGCGCCCAGGGCCTCGTCGCCATGCCGCAGATCGACCCCATCGCCGAGGTCGCGCGCCAACTCGTCGCCGGCCGCGCCTTCGCTGCCGCGCTCGAGGCGCTGGAGGTCGCCGGCCGCAACGAGAAGACGCTGCTCGACCTGAAGACCTGACTTTCGGCCGGGTTCAGAACGGCACGTCCGAAATCGGAGCCGCGCCCGACCCGTTCTCGCTGCCGCTCGGCTTGGCGGCGTTCGCCGGGCTGGCGGCGCCGGCGCCGGCCTGGGTCGCCGAAGCCGAGGACATGGTCTGAGCCGCCTGGGCCGCGGCGGTCCCGGCCGCCATGGCGTTGCTGTCGGCGGTCTCGTCGGCGGAATTGTCCTCGGCGGCGTTGGCGGCGGCGGTCGGCGCCGCGGCGGCCTGCTGCTGGACGGAAGGGATCTCGACGATGGGTATGGCCGGGGTGGCGTCGTCGGCGACGCTGGTCTGCTCGGTCTGGTCCAGCGTCGGGCGCCCGCCGTCGCGCCAGCCGGAGCGCAGGCCGAAGCCGGCGCCCGCCAGCGCCAGCGTCGCCACCAGCATCGCGACCACATAGACGGCCGACCTGGGCGGCAGGGAGACGGGACCGTTCTGGCGCCAGATCATGGGCTGCGCTCTGACTGGGACTGGGATCGGCGCCCTCAATAGCGATAGCGCGGCGGCGCGTCAGCCCAATAGTCGGGTGCATCCTCGCCGTCGCCGCGGGAGCGGTCGTTGCGCGGCCAAGCGCCCTGATCGGGCGCAAGGCGGGCATCCGGCGGCGCGTCGCTCCAGGAGCGGAGGTCGGGCGGATGGCGGCGGCGGGGCGGCGGCGCTCCCCAGGCGCCGGCGTCGCCGTAGGGCGGCGGCCCCTGATCACCGAATTGCGGCGGCTCGTCCTGGCTCGAAGGAGGACCGTCCCCGTCTTCGCCGCCGCTTGCTCCCGCCTCGGCGTCGCTGGCATCGCCCGCCATGTCCGGCGGCAGGTCGGGGAAAGCGCCCGGCGCACTCGCCAGCATCGGCGCGGGCAGGGGCGTCGGCTCGGGCGTCAGCCAGGGGAAGTCGCGCGGCGGCAGGCCGCGCTCGGCCACGGTCATGAACCGGCGCCAGATCTGCGCCGGCAGTTCGCCGCCGGTCACCCGGTCCATCGGCGCCCCGTCGTCGTTGCCGACCCAGACGGCGGTGAGCACGTCGGGCGTGAAGCCGACGAACCAGGCGTCGCGGTAGTTCTGGCTGGTTCCGGTCTTGCCCGCCGCCGGCCGGCCGATGCCCGCGGCGGTTCCGGTCCCGGAGGTGATGACGGCCTTCATCATCTCCACCATGCGCGTGGCGAAGAGCGGGTCCAGCACCGGCGTCGGCGCCGACGGGGCGTGGGCGTAGAGCACGTCGCCGCGGGTGGAACGGATCTGGCTGATCAGATAGGGCGTGGTGCGCCCGCCGCCGGTCTGGAACACCTGATAGCCGGCGGCAAGCTCCAGCGGACTGACCTCGTAAGCGCCCAGCGCGATCGACGGCCCCGGATGCAGGGCGATATCCGCGAGGCCGAGCCGGCGGGCGAAGTCGGCGACCACGTCCGGGCCGAGCTCCAGGGTCAGCCGCACCGAGACGGTGTTCAGCGAGCGCGCGAAGCCCTCCATAAGCGTCACCGGCCCGGCGTAGTCGCGGCCGTAGTCCTGCGGCGACCAGTCGCCGTACGAGATCGGCGCATCGTCGCGCACCGTCGCGGGCGTCAGGCCGTGCTCCATGGCGGCGCCATAGACGAAGGCCTTGAAGGCCGAGCCGGGCTGGCGCCTGGCCTGGACCACCCGGTCGAAGGCGCTCTTGTCGTGATCGAGGCCGCCCACCAGGGCGAGGATCGCTCCGTCCGGTGCGAGCGACACCAGCGCCCCCTGGGAGACCCGGCGACGGGCGCCCGCCTTCTCGACCACGTCGCGGACGGTCTCGACGGCGGCGGTCTGCAGGGTCGGGTCGATGGTGGTGGTGACGACGAGGTCCGGCTCCGCGCCGTCGGTGAGCTGGCCGGCCTGCGCCGCCGCCTCGTCGAGCACGTAGCCATAGTCGCCTTCGCCGACGTGGGTGCTCGCCAGCACCGGCGGATCGGCCTCGGCCTGCGCCAGCTGGGCCGGGGTGATCCAGCCTTCCGTGCGCATCACCTCGAGAACGTGATGGGCGCGGGCCAGCGCCGCTGGCATGTCGTTGGTGAGGGCGAGCCGGGTGGGCGCATTGGGCAGGGCCGCCAGCGTCGCCGCCTCGGCCAGGGTGAGCTGGGTCGCCGGCTTGCCGAAATAGGTCTGTGCGGCCGCATCCAGGCCATAGGCGCCCGCCCCGAAATAGGTGCGGTTCATGTAGAGTTCGAGGATCTGGTCCTTGGAGAGTTTCTGCTCCAGGCGCCAGGCCAGGTACGCTTCCTGGACCTTGCGCTTCAGCGACTGGTCGCGCCTGAGGAAGAGGGTGCGCGCCAGTTGCTGCGTCAGCGTCGAGGCGCCCTGCGCCGTGCGGTGCTGGCGCAGGTCGGTGATGGCGGCGCGGACGATGGCGCGCAGGTCCAGCGGGCCGTGCTGGTAGAAGCGCCGGTCCTCGGCCGCCAGGAACGCCTTGGGCGCGTAGGGCGGCAAGGTGGCCAGGCTCACCGGCTGGCCGTACTTGGCGCCGCGGGTGGCGATCGGCTGGCCGAACTTGTCGAGGAAGGTCATCCCCGGCGAGCGGCGCACGCTCCACAGCTCCGCGCGCGGCGGCAGCTTCGGGGCGTCGGCGAGGTAGCTGCGTGCGAGCGCCAGGGCGCCCAGCGCGCCCACGCCCATGACGAGGATCAGGCTCGCCGCGACGAGGGCGAGCACGCCCATGCCGCCGCCGTCGCGCCGGGAGGCGCGGGCGCGCGGTCTGGCGGGCCGAGGGGGATCCGGCGTCAGCGGCACTGGGCGATCAAGGTGGAGGCGAAGCCTTTAGCAAGCGATAAAGCGCCCGGCGGCGGCGAGGTTCAACCGGCTGCGGCGCAACGAGGCGCCCGCCCGACGCTGGTCTCACTGCCTGTGCGCCGCGAGCGGCGCGCCGTGCGCGGCTGCTTCGGCCAGCAGCGCGCCGCAGTCGGCGTTCTTGGCGCCGCCTGGGGCCACCAGCGGCAGGATGGCCGCCAGCGGCGAGACGACGGCGCCCAGCACTGCGCCGATCCCGAGCTGGCCGGCGGCCTTGCCGATCTCCACGCCGAATTTCGGCGAGGAGAGCGGTCCCTTGATGGTGATCGGGGCGGCGAGCCGGATCAGCCGGAACTTCTTGGGCTTGCCGGCGATGGTGAGGTCCATCCTCTGGCTGCGCAGATTCACATAGCCCTTGCCCTGGGCCTGCACGACGCCGGTGTCGATGAGGAGCCGCCGGGCGTTCAGCACGCCGGCGCGGGCCTGGAACTCGGCCACGGCGCAGCGCACCGGCGTCGGCTTCTCGTCCTTGGAAAGGTAGAGGAAAAGGCTCTTGGCGACGTCGATGCCCATGAGTTCGGCCAGCAACTGGCGCATCTGGCCGTGCGGGATGGCGAGCGCGACCACGCCGCGGGCGTTGGCGGCCGCGGCTCTGACCGAATCGCCGACGCTCGATAGCCGCGCCCCCGCCTCGAGTTCGCCCCGCAGCGGCGCCGCGCCCTTGGGCTTGGGCAGCAGATCCTCGATCCGCGCGTGCGCGAGCGAGAGGTCGAGAGCCTCGGCCGGCCGCGCGCCGCGGGCGTCGATGCGGACCCAGCCGGAGAGCGCGCCCTGCGGCAGGACCATGGCGAGCGGGTCCACGGCGAGCAGGCTGTGGTCCAGCCTCACGTGCAGGATCACCTGCCGGATCGGCAGCGGTCCGGCCGCGACGCTTGCGGCGCGATAGGACACGTCCGCGTCCATGCCCCTGAGCCGCGAGACCTCGAGCCGCGAGGTCGGGAATACCTCGTGCCTGGCCGAGAGCATCGCCGCTTGCGCCTTCTGCCCGGGCGACGCGATGGTTCCCCTGATGACGCCCTTGGGAGCGCCGCCGATGACGGCGGTGAGGTCGGCGAGGTTCAGCCGGCGCGAGGCGAGCGCGCCGGTGAGATCGCGCCGGCCGCCCACGTCGCGCAGCGTCAGGTGGCCGGAAAGATCGCTCGTGCCGGTGCGGCCGCGGATGCGGGTCAGGTCGTAGCGCGTGCCGTTGCGGGCCACGTGCAAGGCGACGTCGTAGGGCGGGGTGTCGGGAAGCGCCAATCCGGTCAGTCCATAGAGGTCGGACATGTCCGGCCCGCCGACGTGCAGGCTTGCCTGAACCCGGCTCAGGTCGAAGGGGCGCGCTAGGGCGCCGGCGGCGAAGAGGTGGGTCGCGCCCGCGGTGATGGCGGCCGTGAAGGGGTAGGGGCGGTTCGGGTCGATGTCGACCAGCGGCCCCCCCACGATGCGCGCCGAAAAGGGGGCGCGGTTCAGGACGCCTCGGCCGACCAGGGTGAATCGACCGCGGCCCCAGCCGATCAGCCGCTCGTTGGACGAGACCACGCCGGAAAAACTCAGGCGCCGGCGGGCGTCGTCGAAGCGGATGCGGCCCGCGTCGATGGTGAAATGGCGGATCGGCGGCAGTTTCAGCGGCTGCGGCGTCGCCCGACCGAAGCTCCAGTTGGTGCGCCCGGCGCGATCGCGCAGCAGGATGACGTCCGGGTGCTCGGCGTCCACCACGGGAAGCACGAGCTTGCCCCGCAACAGCAGGCTCTTCAGGTCGATGCCGATGGTGAGGCTCGGCAGTCGCGCCATCGACCCCTTTCCGGCCCAGGCGGGCTCGGCCACGGTGATGTCCGTGGCCGTCGCCGTCGGCGTCCAGGACCAGGGATGCACGCTGAGGTCGCCCGCGATCCGCACCTGGCGGTGCAGCCGGCCCGAGGCCCACGACGAGATCGGCCCGCGCAGCCAGTTCCACTGGAACACCAGCGCCAGGATCACGATCGCCAGCACGACGAGACCGAGGATCGCGCCCGTCAAGTTCAGGGGCGACAGGGGGCCGCGCCAGCGCCGCCCCGAAGCCGGCTCGGCCCGGGGCGCACGGCCGGGCGCTGGCGTGGCGCTGGGCTGCGGCATCCAGCCACAACGCGCCGGGACGCAAGTTGGCTTCAGCCGCCGCAGCGGCGCTCCCGGCGCGGCCTGCGCCTTCTAGCCGCCGAGGCCGATCAGCCAGGCGGCGAGGGCGGGCAGCAGCGCCGTATCCGCCGCCTCGAGCACCACGATCAGGATCACCGGCGTGATGTCGATGCCGCCCAGCGGCGGGATGATCCGGCGCAGCGGGCGCAGCAGCGGTCGCGTCACCGCATCGAGGAAATGCACCACCTGACTGGCCAGCCTGTTGCGCAGGTTGATTACGTCGAAGGCGACCAGCCAGCTCATGATGGCGTTGGCGATGACGATCCAGATCACCGCCTGGAGCAGCAGGTGGATGACGATGAAGAGAAACGTGATCAGCGCCGCCATCGTCGTCCGACCCCCGTCTTCGCCGCCCCGCTAGCTATAGCGCGCCGCTCCCAGCGGCAAGGCGAACCGGACGCGCGGCATCCCGGCCGCCGTCCTTGACAGCGAAACGCGCCCATCCTCTAAGTGCGCCGCCCTGCGCCCCGCGGCGGAATGGGGCCGTAGCTCAGTTGGTAGAGCGCCTCGTTCGCAATGAGGAGGTCTGGGGTTCGACTCCCCACGGCTCCACCAGTGTTGGAATCCGGCGGGTTGCGCGTGGCTCCTTCGATTTGAACGGCGCCCGGGACCTTGTCGCCGCCAACGCGCTGGCGTGAAAGCCGGCCTCGCCTTCCGCCGCCTCGCTGATCATCGCCCGCAGCCCCCTCCGCCGTCGGCGCTGCCGCGCCGAGGGGCGCCTCCCCCGTTGCACGGGTGAGGAGGAAGCCTGCTTCACTCCTTCCCCGCGAGCGGGGACCGCCGCGCCGCCAGGCGCGGGGGTGGAAGGGGCGCGACGCGGCGAGCCATGGCGCTTCGCCCCGGGCGGCTAGCGCCGCCTTAACGCGGGGCGCCGCTGGGTTACCCTGGGCGCGACCGAGCAAGCCGCATCCCGCGCGCCCGCCGTTCAGACGAGGATGATCTCCATGAGCGAACATGCCGCCCTCGCTCGCCGAACTGGAGGGGCCGCTCTTTGCGGCGCGGTCGCGGCCACCGTAAACTACGATGCGAATACGGCCGCAGGCGCGGTGAGCGCCGCCATCGCCTCCGGGCCGGCGAGGACCGCCGGCCCGGCCGCCGTAGACTACGGTGCGAATACGGGCGGCCGCGGGACCGCGACCGCACTCTGCGCGCGCGAGCCTGCGAGACGGCCCGTTGATCGAACCGCCTCTTGCCAGGGGGTCGCTTCGGGCGCCGCCGACCGTAGACTACGGTGCGAATACGGTGGCCGCGGCGGCCCAGGCGGCGGCGATCGACAACCAGAGCGGCAGGCGCAGCGCGCCACGAATGCGAGGGCCATGGCGGCTCATCGTCTACCGTGCGCCGCGCCGCCGCCAGCCGCGCGGCGGGACGAGCCAGAACAGCGCCACGACATAGGCGAAGATGGCGACGTAGACGGCCTCGAACACCCAGAGCGGCAGCGGCCAGAAGACTGCCGAATCGACCCAGCGCATGATCAGTGGCTGGCTCTGGCGCGCGCCGGCAAGCTGGTCCTGCCAGATGGTGAGGAAACAGGCGCGGCCGGCGATCGCCTGGGCCGCGACGATCGCCAGGCTGGCGAGGTGCGCGAGGCGCCAGCCGGGCCGGCGCACGAAGCTCCATTTCAGCCGCGCCCCGAGCGGGATGGCGACGAGGCCGAAGAGGTTGAAGGCGATGACGGCCAGATGCGCCGCCAGCACCAGGTCAGCGGCGAGCCATGCCTGGGAGAGCGCCGGCGCCATGCGCCGGTTCTAGCATGGCGCCGTCGGCCGGGTCGGGCGAATACTCGATGCCGGAGAGCTTCTGGTGGCGAATCTGCGCCTCGAAGGCGCGCAGGCGCCGGTAGATCGATTGCAGCTCGACGATCGTGGTCCAGGAGCTGACCAGATACTGGAAGGCCGACAGCACCTGGCCGAAGGCGGCGGTGATCTGAGTAAAGACGCCCAGGGTGATGGCGCCGGCGACGATGCTGGGGCCGAGCGCGATGAAGGGCACGATGACGCTGGTCTGCAGATAGAGGATGCGCGCCACGTTGAAATAGACGAAATTGAAGTAGAGCGAGAAGTAGTTCTTGCGCACCGCCGAGAACAGTTCCCGCAGCGTCGGCGGCCGGGCCCGGTCGGGATCGTCCTCGCCATAGACCAGCTCCTTGCGATAGGCCGCCTCAACCCTCTGGTTGCGGAACTCGATCCCCGGCAGCCTGACGCCGACCAGGGCCAGCAGGCCGGTGCCGAAGATCGACCAGACCACCGCGACCCAGACGAGCGCGCCCGGTACGTCGCCCAGCAGCGGCAGCTGGGTGATGTGGGCCGAAAGGCCGATCAGCACCGGGATGAAGGCGATCAGCGTCATCAGCGAGGAGATGAAGCTGAGGCCCAGGCTCTCGGTGGTGGAGGAGAACCGCATGGTGTCCTCCTGGATGCGCTGCGAGGCGCCCTCGATGCCCCGCAGCTGCGGCCAGCGGGCGACGTAGTGGTCGTTCATCGCCGTGCGCCAGCGGAAGATGTAGTGGCTGATGAAGAAATAGGTCAGAACGCCCACGAACACCGCCGCGAGCGCCAGCCACAGGAAGACGAGCAGCAGGCCGTAGTACTCGGACGCCGCTATGTGGCGGGTGTGGCCGAGCGCCGCCTGGATCAGGTCGTAGAACGGCCCATACCAGTTGTTGACGCCGACGCTGACCTCGACCTGCAGGTAGGTGACGAAGAGGATCAGCGCCGAACCGAGCACCGACCAGCGCCACCATGGGTGCGGGGCGAACAGCCGCCAGAAGCCGGCGAAGAGGGCGACGGCCAGCCCATAGTAGAGATCGAACCAGAGGAACGGGCCGGTCCAGAACATGGCGATGCCGATCACCGGCGGACCGTGCTGGGCGAAGCCCAGCCGGGCGCCCAAGGCCCGCGCCCAGCCGTACCAGAGCCCGACCGCGAGCGCGGCCCAGAGCGCCGCCGAGGGGAAGAACAGCCGCGGCCGCGGAAAGAAGGAGACGAACATCGGGCGCCTTTTGCTAGCGGCCCCGTCGCGGCGAGGCGCGGGGCCGGTGACGACCTCGCGCGACCCCCGCTCCCAGCCTCATGCGTCCGCCGGTAGCGCTAAACGAGGTCCTTGGCCAGCTCTGCGCGCGTCGCAGCGGCGAGCCCGGCCATGTGCGGGTAGAGCGGATGGTCGCAGCCCACCACCCACTCGGCGTCCGGCCGGCGCAAGGCTGCGATCTGGGCCTGGCTCAGCGGAAAGTGCAGGAAATGCACCGACGAGGTCTTGCCGTCCTCGCGGGTGCGCTCCACGTCGGCCTCGTGCACTGCGCCGATGCGCTCGCCGCCGATCTGCAGGAAAAAGCAGTCCTCGACGCCGCCGAGCTGGGCGAGCAGCCGGGCGCGGCGCACCGCATCGTCGATCTCGAACATCGCCGTCGCCACCAGTTCTGCGCCTTGGGGGACGAGGGGATTATAGGCGGCGAGTTCGTCCGCGAGCTGGGCCGCGCCGCCCTTTTCCACCAGCAGCATCTCCTGCACCTGGAAGAGCATGGTCTCGAAGCTCTCGAAGTAGAGCGTGCACCAGGGGCCAAGCGCCACCCGGCGCAGCCGCTTGGCGGGCGCGAGCGCGGCGCGGCGCGTCCGGCGCTGCGCGGCGAACTCGGCGTCCGGGACGATGTCGGCGGCGGTGATGCGGCGTTCGGCGGCGGACATGTTGGGCTCAGGCGAGGCCGTAGGCTCTGGCGAGGATCTCGATCGGGTGGGCCTGCAGCGGCGCCGCGGCGCCGGGCCCGAGCTCGGCGCCGACGAGCTGGCCCAGGTGTTCGCAGGCGAGCGGGCAGTCGGAGCAGAGCGCCGCATTGGCCTTCTGCCGCACGAGCCGGGCCGCCGGGCGCCCGACCTTCACGGCGATGGCGTGCGTCGGCTTCATCACCCCGAACGTGCCGCCGTGGCCCGAGCAGCGCTCGACCAGATCGACCTTCGTGCCCGGGATCAGCCGCAGCATCTCGGCGGACTTGGCGCCCATGTTCTGGGCGCGGGCGTGGCAGGCGTGGTGCAAAGTGACGCCGCCATCGATGGGCGCGAGGCCCGGCGCCAGGCCGTCGGCCTTGGCGAGCGCCACCACGTACTGGCAGATGTCCCGCGTCGAAGCGGCGAGGCGGCGCACCGCCTCGTCTTCCGGCAGGATCAGCGGCCACTCGAACTTCATCATCAGGCCGCAGCTCGCCGTGAGGGTCACCACCTCGTAGCCGTCGTCCAGCCCGGTCGCGGGGGCGGCGGCGACCCCGCGCGCCCGCTTGGCCACCTCGGCGATGTCGCCGGCCTCGAGCTGGGGCATGCCGCAGCAGACCGGATAGACGAGCCGGGCCTCGACGCCCTGCCGCGCCAGCACCGCCATGGCCGCGGCGGCGGTGGAGGGCTGGTTGTATTCGGCAAAGCAGGTTGCATAGATCACCGCCTTGCGCTTGCCGGCGGAGGGACCGGCGGGATCGGGCGCGGGCGCGTTCCTCGCCAGGTCCGTCGCGGTCTTGGCGTGGTAGAGCGGCAGCTCGGCGTCCGGATCGATGCCCAGCACCGCAGCCATGGCCGGGCGGGTGAGGGCGTTGCCCTTGCGGCTGGCCCAGTTGGCGAGGCCGGAGACCGCGCCGGCGAGCTTGCCGTTGCGATCGGTCTGGCCGAGTTGCTCGCGCAGGATCTCCGCCCCCTCGTGCCTGCGCTTGGCGGCGCGGTGGCGCAGCATCAGGTGCGCGAAGTCCACGTCCCACTCATGCGGCGGCACATAGGGGCACTTGGTCATGAAGCACATGTCGCAGAGCGTGCAGGCCTCGGTGACCTTGCCGTAGTCGGCCTTGGCCACGCCGTCGATTTCGCCCGTCGGTCCTGAATCGATCATGTCGAAAAGGCGCGGAAAGCTGTCGCACAGGTTGAAGCAGCGGCGGCAGCCGTGGCAGATCCCGAACACCCGCTCCATCTCGGTTTCGACCTGGGCGAGGTCGTAGTAGTCCGGGTCGCGCCAGGCGATCGGGTGGCGCAGCGGCGCCCCGAGAGAGCCTTCGCGCGGCGCAGCAACGGGCGGGATGTCGGTCATGGGATGTCCTGCCTCCCCTCACTGGGGAGGGGAGATCGCGGAACGGTCGGGTGGGAAGGTCGCGGGGCCATCTCGGATGCGCCGGGCGCCCAGCCACCTCTCCCTTCGAGGAGGTGGCGGATGCTAGTCCAGCGTGTCGAGGGCGCGGGTGAAGCGGCCGGCGTGCGACTTCTCGGCCTTGGCGAGGGTCTCGAACCAGTCGCCGATCTCCTCGAAGCCCTCGTCCCGGGCGGTGCGCGCCATGCCGGGATACATGTCGGTGTACTCATGGGTCTCGCCGGCGATGGCCGCCTTGAGATTCTTGGAGGTTTCGCCGATGGGCAGGCCGGTGGCCGGATCGCCGACCGCCTCGAGGAACTCGAGGTGCCCGTGGGCGTGGCCGGTCTCGCCTTCCGCCGTGGAGCGGAACACCGCGGCGAC
>Ga0307374_10004925_pt1 | contig 21954 bp, 24 predicted proteins | sample OX3MG_FD_202532 | JGI IMG/M metagenome (GOLD analysis project Ga0307374, IMG submission 202532) | Soil microbial communities from Risofladan, Vaasa, Finland - OX-3 | ecosystem: Environmental > Terrestrial > Soil > Coastal area > Acid sulfate soil | place: Finland: Risofladan, Vaasa | collected...
CGACCCTGTGGGTCTTCAGCCGCGATAGTCCCGCCTCCTGCGTGATGAACTTCTGGACGTAGGTCCCTCCGTGGACCTTGAGGACGCCGACCACCTTCCTCTCGTCGGGCTTCAGGGTCCGCATCACGATGGCGCTCGCCTCCTTCCCTGCGGGCTCCGAGCTCGCGTAGTAGTTCTTCACTTCGGGCAGGACGAGGAAGTAGATCACGCCCACCATGCTGGCGAGCACGGTGCTGAGGAAGAGTAGGGACGAGAGGGGGATGAGGATTGACAGCCCCGGCGGGAAGTCTCCGGTGACCACGTGGTAGAGCACCGAGGTCGGCGAGCCTGCGGGTCCAAAGATCAGGGCTACGAGATAGATCGAGACGGCGAGTCCCGAGGTCGCGACCAACAGAAGTATCAGCAGCACTTTCAGCTTCTGCACGTCGCTCTGGACCTCGCGCTCCCTAGGCCCGACGAGTCTTTACGTTGTCCGCCGCGGACCGGCTGCTAGGGTTGCCCCGAAGGCGCGTGCCAGGTGAGGGCCAATATGCCCCCAATAATGCCTAGTATGGCGCCCACGACGAACCCGCCTGTCCCGAGGAAGCTGAGGACCGAGAACACCAGTATCAGCGTCCCCCACAGGGTGCGCTGGCCGGGGCTGGTCCTTAGCATCACGCCAGAGACCAGGACGATGATCCCCGACACGAGCCCGAAGACGCCCACGGAGGTCACGATGCCCCCCACGAAGCCGGGGACGCTCGAGGACAGGAAGTTCGTGCTGTTGACGTGGTTGAAGAAGCTGTTGTTGAAGTTCGGGGACGTCACGTTGAATGCCCCGGAGCGGATCCCCTGGGCGATGAAGTCGTTGATGTGGGGCATGATGTATGCCGAGACCACTAGGAGGATTACCCCTGCCGCGACCATGAGGGCGCCCGCGACGATCGCGAGGACCGAGGCTTTGCTGGGATGAGTTTCTTGCGTCATTTCTGATTCACTGGCTACCTATGGCTGTGGTAGGGGTAAATCGGTTCGGTGAAACGATGTCGATACGGTCCATACTTTGGTGAAACCAGGGTGAAACAGTCGCGTTTGCTCCTATGGAGTCGCTTTCTCAGGTCGAGCGAGCGCTGGTGTTGTCGGTCGCGTCCTTTCTTCGCGTTATTCTCGGCCTTTGGGGGTCCGAGGCCACAATCGCTTTGGTCGCGCCCGCTGCCCAAAGGCGTGGGCATCGGCGTGGGCAGTTGCAACTTCGGTCGTCCCTCAGTCCGAAACAGGGGCAACGGAAGTCTCACTAGCTTAAATCGGTAGGGCCTTGAACGAGCGAGCGTTCCCCATTGAAGTTCTGTCCCAAGTGTGGCAAGCGCCTCCGGCTCCTGACGGGGAGGTCTCAAGGCCAGGCGCTCTGCCCCAACTGCGGGACCCGAGTGAGCGACACCGGGAAGGCCGAGGCGCCGGTAGAGAGCGCGAGGACCCCGCTGGTCAAATCGTTCCCCTACGCGACAATGCGCCCCTACCAGAAGGACGTCCTCGAGAGGATCGAGTCGGCGATCGCCTCCGGGAAGAAGTTCATCATCCTCGAGGCCCCCGTGGGGTTCGGCAAGTCGGCGGTCGCGGCCGCTGTGTGCCGCAACCTCAAGTCAGCCTACGTCCTGACCTCTACAAAGCAGCTACAGGAGCAGTACTCCGCCGACTTTGGGTTCACCACCGTGATGGGCAAGTCGAACTTCACGTGCCAGGTCCCGACGAGCTCAGGGCGGCTCGTGGCATGCAACAAGGGGAGGTGCGAGGCTGACTGGTCGCTCTCCGAGTGCCCGCACTACCTCTCCTTCGACCAGTACGAGGACCACCTCAAGGGTTTGTGCGACAAGGACTCCAAGTGCGAGCAGGTCCTGAGGACGGCCGGCAAGGGGAAGCTCTGCACATACTACAAGCAAAAGTGGGACTCGTTCAGGGAGAAGGTCACCGTCGGCAACTACGCCTTCTTCTTCAGCGAGCTGAGGTACACCGAGGACGTCAGGAAGAGGAAGCTCCTCGTTTGCGACGAGGCCCACGACCTCGAGAGGCAGCTCGTCGGCTCGGCGTCGTTCACTCTAAAGGCCTCTACGGTTCGCCAGTACCCCTCGGGCGAGGAGAAGGAGTTCGCTATCGCGTATGAGGAGGGGATGGACAGTCATGCCGAGGACTGGCTAAGGTCGCTGGGGACGGCGAGGGAGTCGCTGAAGGGTTTCCTCGACGCCCACGACGGCGACCTGGCCATGCAGGACCGCCTGATATCGTGCAGGGGGATGCTAGAGTCCCTCGAGGGGTTCATCGACGCGCTGAAGGCATCGCCCGAGAACTGGATCGTGAGCGGAATCCGGACGTCTACCGCGCTCGACGCGTACGGCGGAGGGGCGACGCTGGTCGACGAGGTCGTGTTCCAACCGCTCGAGGTCGCGGCGTTCACGTCACAGCTCTTCGACTCGGCAGAGACGGTCCTGCTCATGTCGGCGACGGTCTTCTCGGAGGAGCTGCTCTGCAGGTCCCTCGGAATATCCCTGGACCAGGCGCAGTTCGTCAAGGTCGCAGAGTCCACGTTCCCTGTCGAGAACAGGAGGATTCACGCGATGGATGTGGCCCAGCTCAACCGGGCGTCGATGGACACGTCGATGGAGGGCATCGCGAAGGCGGTCGAAGAGATAATGGACAGGCACTCCAGCGAGAGGGGCGTCATCCACACGACCAACTACTCCCAAGTGAACTACATCCTCGGGCACGTCTCGGAGCACAACCGGGCGCGGCTCGTCACCACGGAGGGGAGCACTTCCAGGACGGTGCTGCTACAGTCCCACGGGGCGACAGGAGCGTCGGTCCTGATCTCTCCGAGCCTCTACCAGGGAGTCGACCTGAAGGACGACCTCGCGAGGTTCCAGGTCATCGTGAAGGTGCCCTACTCGGACCTCTCCGACAAGAGGACGCAGGTCAAGATGCACAGGGACAGGGGGTGGTACGACTGGCAGACTGCGCTAAGGCTAGTCCAGACCTACGGGAGGAGCGTGAGGAGCGAGACGGACAGCGCCGTCACCTATGTGCTGGACTCGAACTTCACGAGCTTCGTCAACTCGCACAAGGAGTTGTTCCCCGCGTATTTCCTAGAGGCGCTCTCAGAGCCCGGGGCGTAGCTCGACGCCGGGCGATGCGACGGCCTAGTGGCGTCCGCATCATCTAATGCCCGTGTCGATCGAGACGTCGATGCTCGTAGACTGGCCGGTGACTATCACGAAGCTCTTCGGGAGCGCCGAGGCGCAGCCCATGAACGTGCAGCTCGACAGGCTGAGGGAGTACGAGCCGGGGGCCAGAGAAGCCTAGACCGTCCCGGACACCCCGCACCCGTTGGAAGTCCACGCGATCGGGAGGTTCGTTGCTTGACCCGGAGGCGAGGGAGAGACCACGGCCTCGATGGAGGAGTACGAGCTGGGCGCAGGCCCTACCGTCGAGTTGGCGCTGCACACGGGCTGGGTGGGGCCGACGGAGAAGCCGGCTATCAGGGTTCCCATGGGGGACGTCCCCGTGCTGGTCGATGATGCGCTAACACTCGTGCTGGTCGATGACGCGCCTGCGCCGATGCCAATCGTGAAGTGTATTACAACCACCGAGCCCCACTCGTCTCCCGCCGCCACGGTATACGTTCCGAGGCCCAGATGAGAAGGCGAGGACGACGGCGCCCCGACGACCGTGTATACAGCCGTAGCCGTGACGTTCGCAGACATCAGCGTCGCGGTCGCGTTCGGGCCGCTCGGGAGCACCACCGCCAGGTCGCTCGTAGGCTGGAAGAGGTACGCCGTGATGAGCCTGATAAGCATCGGGCACGCGACGATCGGATAGATCTGGAGCGGCTGGGCCTTGGAGACGTTCGCGGCAGTGTACATCCCGCTGTAGAGCGCCACGCCGAACGGGTAGATCTGGGTCCCGCAAGCCCCGAGGGAGAGGCCGCCCAGCCCCCACTGCGTCGCCTTCGAGACGTTGTTCGCGGTGGCCAGCGTGTTGTATTCGTCCACCCTGATCGAGACCGTCGCGTTGCCGTGCGAGCCTCCCGTGGAAGACGCGTTTACCGAGAGCCGGAGTTGCAGGTTCTGGGGGGCGTTGACGTAGCTCCCGCCCGTTCCGACGCTGGTCGAGGATTGGGACTCCGTGCTGGTGGTGGTGGCGCCCAACTGCATGACGACAAGGAACGTCCCTGCCAGCAGGACTATGACTACGACGGACAGCGAGACTACGAGCCTCGAGTTCAAGGTGATTCGGGTCACCTATGAACCGCCGCATAGTTAATTCTAGAGACCAGAACAACCCGTTTCCCCGTCGAAACGACCGCGAAGCCCTGGAAGTCCTTCTGGAAGCCGACTAGAATATTGACCCGTGCACACCGCCAGCAAGCGCCATGGCAGTCAGGGTGGAGACCAGAAGCTTCGAAGTCAGCAGCGAAGGCGAGGACGAGGTGCTCGACATCACCCGCCTCGTCCGGGAGGCTGTCGCCGGTTCCGGGCTATCCGACGGGGTTGCGACGGTCTTCGTAGCGGGCTCGACCGCGGCAATCACCACGATAGAGTTCGAGCCGGGACTAGTCAAAGACTTCCCCGCCATGCTCGAGCGGGCTGCGCCGAGGAGGGGCGTCAAGTACGAGCACCAGAGGAGGTGGCACGATGGCAACGGCCATTCGCACGTGAGGGCCTCGCTCGTCGGGCCGAGCCTGTCGGTCCCGCTCGTCAGAGGGGACCTTGCGCTGGGCGAATGGCAGCAGATAGTGCTCGTGGAGTTCGACGTCAGGCCGAGGACGAGGAAGGTCGTCGTCCAGCTCATCGGGGAGTAGGTTCGGGCGCGACCGGGTACTCCGCCCAGAGCATCCTGAGGAAGAGGATGAAAGCGACGTCGGGGAGAAGGGCCGGCGGAAGCGGCAGCTCCGATATTACGCCGATTGCCGCTATCGGCACGACGAGACCGAGGGCGAGGGCGATCAGGTTCCTCTCGTTTTCCCGCGAGCCGACGACGCGCACGACGCCGGCCAAGAAGAGCCCCTGCACCACCACGACTAATACGAAGTCGGCCGCAGAGGGGAGCCTGGCCCATGCCCAAGCCCTCCGCAAGCAGCATGGAGGTGTAGAAGAGGGCGCCTATCACGCACGTGGCCCTCGGACCGCCCCTAGGCAGGCCGCTGGCGGCGTGGATCGCCCTTCCGTGACCCGCCGGGCAGCCACAGCGAGCAGGGCCATGGCGACGAGGCTCGACGCGAAAACCGGCCACCCCATCCAGAAGTGCGAGACCTTCGTCAGCAGCAGGAACAGGGAAGGCGACGTTGACGCCAAGCACGGTTGAAGCGACGAGCAAGCCCCGCCGCGAGAGGAGGCTCGCGCCCCTCCTCCTCGGGACGGCCAGCCCCAGGAGCAGGATGGGGAGCGAGATGCTGAAGATCATGTGGACCGGGAGGATTCCTGCGACCCAGATCCAGTTGACCCCGAGCCAGTGGCCGTACGTGCCGAGCTTGCCGACGGGAGTGGCGTCGGGATTGAAGAGCGTGCTGAGAGCGACCCCTCCTCCAGGATGCCGTATGCGGCTCCGAGCAGGAGGACGGTGGCCCACCCCTTGTTCCACCTGACCATAGCCTCCCTGACCAGCAGGACGCCGGGGCCGTAGAGGCCGAGGTTGGCCACGAGCTGGAACCCGAACATCGGCGGGTTCAGGACGATGGCGCTGGTGGGGCTGGACCCGGAGATGTACTCAGGGATCCCGGGCGAGAGCAAAAGCAGGCGGACGACCGGGTGCCTCCGCAGGAATTCAATGACCCTCGCGCCAAAGATGCGGTAACTCTAGAGATTGCATAAAAATCGGCCGCTCTCACAAGAGTAGTTCTATAATCTTGGTCTGCGCCATCACAAGCATTGAGCCTGCCAAACTACGCCGATGTCAAGGCGGACGCGAGGCACCTCTCTTGAAGGTGCAGCTCGAGGAAGAGGATAACAAGATATGGAAGGTCGTTGCATGGGGGTTGCGCGACCTGTCCACCTTGAAGACCAAGCTCAAGACGGAATTCAACGCGGGGTTCGGAGACCTTGCCGTCGTCCGGCTGCTCGGCTCGTCGGACAGCACCGCGCATCTGTTGACGCTGGGCGGGCAATCGGTGCTAGACGGCTCCGACTCGGCCCGGGGGAGCCGAAGGCGACGGCGCAACGGCCGCCCTTCGCATGCCATCGGTTGATGGACCTTGGGCGCCGAAGCCAACACCACCGAGTCGCCGCGTCGGAGGCTCAACCGCGAGCTCGTCCAGATGGCACACTGCCTCGCTGAGGTCGGCCCCAATGTCAACGAGATCGCCAGGCGGACCGGCCAGTACAAGGAGACGGTGCGCTACAGGTACCACCGATTCTTTCTGGACAAGGGCATCACAGTCCAGGCGGTCCCCAGCTACCCCAGGCTGGGGTTCAAGAGGCTCATAGTTTTCGCGAAGCTCGCCCCCTCCTGCGAGGCCAATTCGAAATCGATCTTCACCGCCTTGTGCGAGCTTTGCTATCTCCACAGCTTCACGCGCGTGATGCTCAGCGGCGAGTACGTCATCCACGTCGCGGTGCCATCAGAGCAGGCAGAAAGGTGCGCCGCCGTCTACAGAGCCCTTCGCGAGTCGGGGCTGTTCACGGAATTGGAAATCCTCGAGTTCGACGAGATGAGGAACCCGCCCATGAAGCCCGAGCTGTTTGACTTCATCAGGGGGACGTGGTCCTTCGACTGGAGCTCTGCCCGCGCGAAAAGCACGAAGCTGCCGTTGAGCGTGAAGCCGAAGGTCGAGAGGTACGACAGGGTCGACCTCCTGATCTTGAAGGAGCTCGACATCGACGCGAACAGGACCCTCGTGAAAATGGTTGAAAACGTGAAGGTAAGTTTGAACGCGCTGGAGTTCCACTATCGAGACCATGTCAAAGCTCGCGGCCTGATCAAGGGCTATCGGCTGGTCTGGCAGGGCACCAAGTACGACCGAGAGCGAGAGATGGCCGTCTCGAGGAAGGAATTCTACATAGAGCTCACGATTCTCCTGAAGGATGGCACGCGCGAGGAGGTGGCCGAGCTCATGTTGCTCCTCAACGGCACGCCTTTCCTCTGGAGCGAGGCCTACGGCGCCGCCTACTGCGCCGAGGTCTTCCTCCCGAACTACGCCTACGTCGGGTTTCTTGAATACGTCGACGAGTTCGCCAACAGGGCACGAGGGAAGCTGCGCATCTTCGTTATGGACCAGAGCCACGCGCTGAGGTTCGTGGTCCAATACGACCTCTTCGACGGCGGGTCCAGGAAGTGGCTGTTGGACGCAAAGGCGGTCCTGAAGACGTTGGGCAGCCTGGCACCCGTGGTCGGGAGGGACGCGGACTCACGTGGATGAGCCCGATCAAGCTCCTTAACTCTTAAATTCCTTCGAGAGGCCGTCGCCCCATGGACTCACCGCTCGCAGGAAAACGAGTCGCCGTGCTCGCGGAGAACATGTACGAGGACATGGAACTTTGGTACCCGCTCATCCGCCTGAGGGAGGCCGGGGCAGAGGTCTCGGTAGTCGCCCCTACGGCCGGCGCGACCTACAAGAGCAAGCATGGGCTCGAGGTCAAGGCCGACCTGTCGGCGGAGGACGCCAAGGCGAAGCAGTTCGACGCGGTAGTGATCCCCGGTGGGTTCGCCCCCGACTACATGAGGAGGTCGGAGGCGATGGTCAGGTTCGTGAAGGACGCCAACGACGAGGGGAAGATCGTCGCGGCCATCTGCCACGCCGGGTCGATGCTCGTCTCCGCGAAGGTGCTGAAGGGAAAGACCGTCACCTGCTACAAATCGATCAAGGACGATGTGGTGAACGCAGGAGGGAACTATGTGGACAGAGCGGTAGTGAGAGATGGCAACCTCATCACCTCGCGAGTCCCGGACGACCTCCCCGCGTTCTGCAGCGAGATAATAACTGCCCTTTCGACGACGAAGACAGGCGGCCGCGATTAAGCGGCCCGTCCTCTGGCCGGACGCGGAGCCGCCTTGTCCAAGCCGCCGGTCGTCATTCAGGGCCGACGCGTCGACCTTACTGACTGGTACTTCTCGATGATCTTCGAGGCCGAGGGGGTGAGGCTTGGGCCCAGCCCGTCGTAGTACGCGACGCGCTTGACCTCCAGCCCCGGCTCTGGGGTCCCCGTCGCGGTCACGAGGAAAACCTTGTGGGCGTTCCTGAAGGTGCCTCCCCTCGGACCTTTGTGCATCCCTCCCATGAACTCGAAGAGGTGTGTCAGGTCGACCGCCTTCATGCCGGTCTCCTCCATGAGCTCCCGGATCGCGGCTTCTCGCCTGCTCTCGTCGCGGTGGGCGCCTCCCCCTGGCAGAGTGAAATTGCTGCCGTCCAGGCTTACCACGAGTATGCCGTTCGGAGTGTCGACGATGGCCGTCCCCCTCCTCCTTGTATAGACCATCTGGCCACCGATTCGCAGCTCTCGGAATATAAGCTTCGGGTCGCCCCGGTCCGGGTCCGTCGTGCCTCCGCCGGCAGGCGAGCGCCAGCTATCGCAGCGACGGGCTACCGGGGCGGTTCTCTGACCTGGAAGGATTCGCCCGTCTCGGCGGCGCGGGCGCATTGATTCGGGAGGCTATCAATTCGATCGTCTCCCTCAGCCTCGTCCTTCTTAGTTCCAACCCCTTGTTCTCGGACTCCAAGCCTCCAATCCTCCTCTCCAGACTCGAAATCTCGCTCCGAAGCTTGAAGTCCTCAATCTCGGCTGCGAGGCTGTGCGACCTCTTCTCCATCAGCTTCACGCTCCCCAATATCTCCGAGTTCCGCTGCTTGGCCTCTTCGAGCTCCGCCATCAGGGTCGAAAGCTTCTGCGGGGGCACCAGAGTGTACTTCCTCCTTCCCCTTATCGAAGGAAAGTTGATGGCGCAGCGCTCGCAACCCATCAGGTCGACCGTGACCGTCGTGGGGGCGGCGCCTTCGACGGGCTCGGCGACCGCCTTGAAGCTGCTTCGCTCCGTGAGGCTGGCGCCACTGCAGTTAGGGCAAGGCATGTCAGCCGCACCAAGTCCTGCGCTGGGCGCGGACCTCTAGGACAGAGGCTCGGGTGGGCGCCGAAGCGGCGCGGCCATCAACTCTCTTGGTTTGCAATCTAGTTCGACGGGATCGCGGGGGCGGCTGATTCGCTCGCTGCGCCTAGCCTGTCCTGGCTCAGCACCTGGAGCATGTCCCTGACGAGCCTGAGAGAGCTGGTGTTCGATTCTAGGATAGATGCGTATCTCGACATCTCGAGGATAGGTATCTGCTCAACTAGAGCCGAGATCTCGCTCTCTAGCGACGTCTTTTGTTGCTCAAGGTCGTCGATGCGCCCCTTGAGGTCTTCCACTCTGTCTTCTGTTGTTGTGACAGTTTCCATGAGCCCTCAATCCCGAAGGCATTATGTCTGGGGTCTCGGCCAAATGAGTTGAGCCGCCGGTGAAAATTAGTGGACACGCCCTGGCCGAAGATGCCTGCGACTCCTGAGAGGGTGTCCTAATGATAGCCCGAGTGATGGCTAGGCGGATTCTGTCTCTTGGGCGATGGCCTCGATGACGGGCGCGTCCTTCGCCACCGAGGGTGCCGCCTGCGCTGGAGGCTCCTCAGTCGGCGCCTCGCCGATGGTAGCATCTTCGCCCTGCGCCTCCTGTGCCTGTGAATTGATCTCTGCTAGCTGGGACGCCACCTCCCGGATCTCTGGGGCGAGGTTGTCGGCAGCGGCAGGCGCTGAAGCTGCGGGCACCTCCACCTGAGGGCTCGGCTCCGTGGCCTCTGGAATCGGCTGTTCGGGGCCGATGTCGTAGGCTACCACCTCGGCCGCAATCTGTGCGACGGGTTCTGGTGCGATGGCGACTGGTTCTGGTGCGATGGCGACTGGTTCTGGTGCGATGGCGACTGGTTCTGGTGCGATGGCGACTGGTTCTGGTGCGATGGCGACTGGTTCTGGTGCGATGGCGACTGGTTCAGGTCCTGCGATCGTCTCCGCGACCTGTGCTAGGGCCTCTGGTGCGGCAGTGGCGTCGTCGTTGGCGGATACCACCTTGGCCGCGATCTGTGCTAGCGGTTCTGGTGCCGTGGCCTCGACGACTTCGGGCTGGGGTTCTGCGATCGCCTGCGCGAGCGGTTCTGGTGCGGCGGCTTCCGGTTGAGGTTCTGCCCTCGTCTCCTCGGGCTGGACGGCCCCTCCTGTGACCGCTTCAGCGAGGGAGACGACCCTTGACACCAGCTCGTCGTAGATGCTCTGGGGCACGTGCTCTGCGAGCCTCGCCTCGAGCTCGCTCACCCTTGCCTCGCTGGAAGCGAACTGCTCTCGCGGAACCGTCGACGAGATTGCGCTCTCAAGCTCCTCTACCCTCTGTTTCAGGGCGGAGTAGTCTGATGTGGGGACCATGTTCTCCATCTGCTTCGTGACCTCGTCGAACCTCTCCTTGAGAGAAGAGTAGTCTGAGGACGGGACCATCGTGGCCAGCTGGCGCGAAAGCTCTGCGCACCGCCCCTCGAGGGAATTGTAGTCGAACCTCCTGACCATCCCCCGCTTGTCCTCCTCGAGGTCCCGGATCTTGGAGAGGGCCTGAAGGTGGACGTTGGAGGGGACCGTGCCCTGAGACAACTTCGTGGCCACGACGTCGAGGACCTTGCCGTGAGCGGTCAGCGCCTTGCCCCGCGTCGAGGCCTCCTCCTCTATGAAATCGAGCGTCTTGCCTTGGGCGTTGGCCGTCTTGATGAGGGACGAGATGAGCCCTTCCACGCCGGCGATCTGTTTGTTGATTGCAATCGTCTTCTGGTTCTCAGCCCTCGCCCGGTCCAGATCCCGCTCTAGGGAGTCGACCTGTTTTTCGAGCTTGGAGGTGATCTCGTGGTGCTCCTTCTTGGACACCGACTGTCGCAGCTGCATCTCGAGCGTCTTGCACCTCAGCGCAAGCTTCTTCGGGTCGTCAACCTGAGTCTCTACTTTGCTCATTTCGAGTAATCATATCGTAATCGCGCGCCTGGCTCATATTGCGCAAAGTCAATACGATTTTACCCAAGCATGAACTGTTGTGCGCGTGTCCGCGAGGAATTCATACTTGATGAAGACTGGCCTGGTCCTCGTCGAGCGCTTCGTCGGTAGGAGCGGGGCCTATTCGGCGTTGATGAAGCCCTTCTGGCCGCTACCCTTCTGCCAGCCGTCGACTGCCAGCACTATGGCGAGTATGAAGGGCAGGATTCCGAGGGTAAAGATGCCCAATATGAAGTAGATCACAAGCGCCAGGACGACGAAGACGATTGTCTGCACTCCGAGCACTTTTTTGTAGCCCAGATAGAGATAGCCCAATCCAAAGAAAAAGTTCAACACGGCTGCGACCACCGCGTTCTTGCCCTGGACACTCGCCGAGGAAGACATCCCCGGACTCTGGGTAGGAAGCATGGACGACGTCGGCAGTACGTCAAGCTTGTTTCCGCAGCTGAGGCAGAAGGCAGCTCCGTCCGCGTTCTGTGCTCCGCATTTCGGGCAAAACACAAACTCGCACTTCTTGTTCGAATATAAAAGCAAGATGCAATCGCCGGAGCCGATTTCAAGCTCGTTGCGCCCTCCGCTGAGGTATTTCGGTAATTTCCGGCCGGGCATAGCATCAGAGTTAAATACGGCGGGGCAGTGTTGATTTCTCGCAGGCAAGTCTCGGTTCGACGATTCGGAACGCTCTGGCTTCTGATTCTCTGACAACGATTATCCTGTGGGAGCAAAAATAGAATTGAGTACATTTGAAGAAATGAAGCTAGACCCCCTGATAATGAGGGGAGTCGAAAAGATGGGTTTCACCAAGCCGACCCCCATCCAGGAGAAGACGATCGGACCTCTACTGAGGGGCAAGGACGTGATAGGGCAGGCCAAGACGGGCTCTGGAAAGACGCTCGCCTTCTCCGTGCCCCTGTTGCACTCGATAGACCCAAGGAACCACCAGGTCCAGGCGCTCGTCCTGGCGCCGACGCGGGAGCTGGCAGTCCAGATAACGCACGAGATGAGGAAGCTCGGCGCCCACACCGGCGTCAAGGTGGTCACAATCTACGGCGGCCAGTCCATAGGCGCGCAGCGGGAGGAGCTCAGGCGGGGAGCCCACGTCGTCGTCGGCACCACGGGCAGGGTGATCGACCACATCAAGCGCAGGTGGCTCGACCTCCGCTCGGTCCGTTTCGTGGTCCTGGACGAGGCGGACACCATGCTCGACATGGGCTTCATCGACGACGTCGACTACATCCTCGGCTGCATCCAGGGGAAGAAGCAGGTGTGCATCTTCTCGGCCACCATGCCCCAGAAGATAACGGAGCTCTCGAGGAAGTACATGACCGACCCGGAGAAGATCCTCGTGGACTCGGACGAGCCCTCCGTCGAGACGCTCGACCAATACTACGCCGTACTCAAGCACGACGAGAAGCTCGCTTTCCTCACCGACCTCCTCCAGAAGGAGCGCCCGGCCAGCACGATAATATTCCGCAGGACGAAGCACGGGGCGGACCGGCTCGCTATGGACCTCCACAATAAGGGATACGAGGTGGTGCCGCTCCACGGGAACCTCTCGCAGAACCAGAGGGACCACTACATGGACGCGTTCAGGAACGGGCGCGCCGACATCCTCGTCGCAACGGACATCGCAAGCAGGGGCATAGACGTGTCCCAAGTGGCCTGCGTCGTGAACTACGACGTCCCCGTGGATCCGCTGATCTACTTCCACCGGGTCGGCAGGACCGCCAGGGCGGGGAGACAGGGGAAGGCATTCTCTTTCGTCTCGAAGGAGGAGTCGGGCGACTTCGGCAGGATCCTCAGGATGACAAAGGCCCCGATACTGCCCATGAGGCCGGAGGACAAGCTGCACACGTTCGTGCCAGGTACGTCAGTCCACAACAACGGAGGCAGGCGGCAGGGGGGCGGCTACGGCCACCGTGACCAGGGGTCGCGGAACCAGCACGGCTACAGACGCTCTCGATAAACGTAGGGTTCGTCGCGCCGCTTCCGGGCATTTCACTCACACAAGGTCGGAGTTTCCCCTGCCGAAGTAGATTCGCTCTGGGTAGTCGTCGCCGTGTCACAGAGGAGCTGTCGGGTAGGGCTCGCGCGCCTTCGTCTGGGCCGGGAGCAAGTCAGCCCGAAGCCAAGTCCCGCACGTTCTCCTTCCTGCGTCGGCCGCGAATCCAGAGGGAGCCCGCTAGCAGGTTGAGGACCAGGGCGGCAGACAGGGAAAGCAGGACCAGAACGCCGGCGTAGTCGTACGTCGACTTTCCGGTCACGGCGGCGGGAGAGTCGACGGCAAGGACCAAAGAATGATTCTTCGGGTTCGCGATGCTCGCTCCTTGCCATGAGGCGAAGGAGTAGACGAAGAACGAGGGGGTCGCGCGCAAGGTCACGTCGGAAGGAGGGACGTAGAGGGTCTTGGTCGTCCCTGCCTGGACGGTCCCGGTCTGGGAGGGATACGAGAAGGCGACGTTCGTGCCCGCGTCCGCCGTGATCACGAGCTGGACGTAGAACGTGGCGCTCTCGTTCAAGGGCCCTGCCACGACGACGTCTATGGACGGGCTCGTCCCGGCGTACGCTTCCGCTCCAGAGCCGCTCCAGCCCTCGAAGTGCCACCCCTGGCTCGCCGAGGCGCTCGCGGTCAAGGTGCTCCCAAGGTCGAACCATCCCGAGACCCCGGATACGGCGCCTCCCCTCGCATCGTTCACGGAGAGACGGTCGTAGTACTGGTGGGTGTAGACCGTCGAGAACGCCTCGCCAGCCGAGGAGATGACCGTTGGCGCGGACCCCGCTCCTCCGGAATAGACCCACCTCTCCGCGCCCGCCGAGCCGTTTACGACGGCCGTGAAGGAATACGCGCTCCCGGCGTCGAACCAGCCCAGGGTCGCGTTGCTCGAGAGCGGAATCGGAGCCAAGCTCCCCAAGGAGGCGGCCGTGAACAGGGGAGAATTGGAGGGGGTCCCGCCTCCGAGGACGGAGTAACCGACGGAGACCTCGTACTGCTGGTAGAACACGATCGGGACGGGGATCAAGCCTGACTCGGTGATGCTCCAGTCATGCGCGCCGGAGACGACCCAGCGCTCTCCGGCGGGTCCGGAGACTATCCCGTCGATGCTGGCGTTCGACCCCAATAGCGCGTAGATCACGACTGGCGTCGTGCCGAGCGCCTGTTTGACGACCACCGGTGCCGCCGTGGCGGAGGCGAAGGGCGGGGGGACTTCGTAGCTGACGGCTGGCGCCGACGATTCGGGCAACGCCTGCCCTCCGGCTGCGACCTGGTACGCGACCGTCTCCCGCAACAGGTCGTACAAGACGTACGTCGCGTTCGTTCCTGCGGCCATGGTCACCACGGTCCCAGAGGTGCCGTTGAAGACCCACCTGTCGAGGAGGCTGGAGACCGAGTTGATCGAGATCTTTATCGAAGTCCCCGGGTCGGCCTCCAGGACGATCGCCCCGGCCGGTATGGAGACGGTCTGCGCGTGGCCCGAGAGGGTGTAGACCGCTGAGAAGCTCGGGGTGGGCGTCCCCTTCGCGGCGGGCGTGATTGTCAACTTCGACGACGCGGCGACCGGCAGCCCGGTGATGAACTGGTGAGCCGAGATGTACATCGTGGCTCCGTGGGCGAAGAATGGGTAGACCTGCTGGTCGTTGGCGAAGGTCGTCCGGGTGTAATTATGGAAGATGGACGGACCCTGGCCTGCGCTTGAGGTGTTGAACTCGTCCATCCACATCCAGGCCGAGGTCAGGGCGACGGCATCGTTGGTGTAGGTGACCGCGCCCTCGTTCCCTGAATAGGGGGCGACGTGGTACCACTCGGTCATCAGGCCCGTGAAGTACCCACGAAAGTCGGACGGGTCCGACGGGCTCCCGACGAAGCTTGAGGACCCGAGGCTGCTATAATTCGTCTCCGCGGTGGCGCCCGTGTTCCAGTCTTGCGCCAGCAACTGGACTGTCGGCCCGGTGAAGGTGAGGCTGAGGAGGACGCTGTCCCCGGAGTTCACCGGCGCAGAGAAATTCACGAGCCCGGAGCCCCCGGCCGACGGGTACACCGGCGCGTCGTTGGGGCCAAAGACCTGGTAGCCAAACCCGAACCCGGGGAAGAACCCGGGGCTGGTAGGCCAGTGGTAGGAGACCCCCACCTGATAGAAGTAGCCCGCGGCTGTCAGGCCGTTCAGGAGGTAGCCGGGGCCGTAGCCGTCAGCGTCGGTCTGCGCCAGAACGGTGACGTTGTAGGTAAGGGAGGTGAAGTTGCCGATGAACGTGGTGCCGAGCTGCTCGTCGTAGGTCGCGGCGGACGAGTTCTGCGCGACCACGCCGGAAGGGCCAGCCGCCAGCCACATCGAAGCCGGGCGGAGTGCGGCCCCACGGAGGGAGAGGGAAGGAACGCTCGGTGAATGGGAGCTCTGACTCGGGGCGCCGACGTGCGGCTGCCAGACAGACGCCAACAGGATGAGCACTACGACCGCGACTGCGACCGAGGGAACGCTCCGCCTCGCCCGCCTCCAGGCTCGCCTCGCCGCCCCCAAGAGGGCTGCGGAACCTTCGCGCTTGAAACCAATGGACGCCAACGGGGCTCGGAGTCACGTTCGGGCGCAGCCTCTTAAACATCACCTCGCTCTCGTGAGCGAGCTCGGATGCGCTTGTGCCATCGAACTGAGCAGCAGATGCGCGGCTACGGCAGCGCTAGTCCAGAGCACTCGACCAAACTCGTCGACTAGACTGTGACGCCGCCAGATCTTCGAAGAAGGTATTTATTTGAAAATCACGGGATTGATTGATCGGGACGCATTGACGGCTACCTCAACCCATGACCCCCATTACGACGTATTGTCCGCCGCAGTCTCTGGAACTGCCGCGACGATGCTTACACTGCTGGCCATGCTTGGCGGGAGCAGTGCACACACGGTCTACCTCAGGATACTTTTTGATTCCCAACTTGTGGTCCTCGAGTTGGCTTTGATAGTCGGGGTGTCAGGGATAATAAGAAGGCCAGACCCCCAAAAGCGGAAGCTCTCATATTTCGCCGCAGTCCTCTTGATCACCGGAACGATCCTTGTCTCTCTGGGTGCGGCATTGCCCATAAACTAGATGCCAAAGCGCGCTTCCAAAGCGCTGCTAGACTCTCTGAAGAGCGTGTGGAGTCGATGCCGCCCGTAGGGCTCGTCGCGCCTCCGCCGGCCGGCGCATTTCATTACAGGCGTTGAGCCGAGGTGACGGACGAGCTGAACTCTTGCGGCGGATAAGCGGCGTGTGGGCTTGAAGGAGGTGGTTGTCTCATTACCGGCGAGAAAACGACGAAAATCCTCGGTTTTCTAGGCTGTTTCCATGGAAGAGTGCTATGGACCCAGAAAACTTAGGCGTTATTATAACAAGAGGTCGTTCTCTTTCGTGAGTTTGTCTTCCGCCGAGTTGGATCCGATTGGGTCGCGAATGCTCGATTCGATAAAGGCGACCCTAACGAGGGTTCTGGGTCAAGAGAGCGCGCAGGCAATAGAGTTCTATGTCGACGAGCACCTCGCCCTGAATGACCCGGGAGCCTTCGAGGAAGCTCTAGCCGACTTCCTGGGGTCGCAGGCAGGAAGAATCCTAATCGAGGCTATCAAGGCGGACATGCGGAGCGAGAATGAGAAGCATGGGATGCCCGAGCCCGTCTCCAGATTCCTATCCTACCAGATTGAGAACACCACAAACCGGCCCCCCGGAAGCCCTACGAAGAGACGAACGCCCAGGCCAGCCGGCGCTCCCCGGGAGCGCTTCGTCGAGACGGCCAACTTGGCGACGGCGACGGGGATCACCTTTAGTGACCTGGTCACCGAGGGCCTGGTGGCAAGCGAAGGCGAGACCTGCGGGTACGCGACCCTTGCCTGCCTTGGCAGAAAGGCCCTGGATAATCCCAATGCTTTCGCAGAGAAGGCCGCGACGATCTTCGGTTTGGAAGGGGCGACGATACTGAACAGCCTGGCCGCCTTCTGCGAAACGAGGGCAAAAGGCCCGCAAATCGCCGTGTCCTGACCGGACCGGGCAGGCACCGCGCAAGAAAGACAACTGCTCAGGCTGTCTATCTGCCCCCTCGGCTCCAACTCTGGAAACATTGCCCGGATCACATATTGAGGTCGTTCCTTCCCAAGACTTATAATCGTAGAATCCTGCCTTGCGCGCGTTTACGATTTTGCGAATTCAAGCGACCTCAAGCAGTTCTCTCCAAGCACGGCAACGACCCGGGATTGCGATCACCGTAATCGTGGCGGCAATCATCGTCGTCCTCGTGGTCGCTAGCGCGGCCACATACTACCTAGTGATAGCCCACTCGTCGTCTACCTCCCTGAGCAAGAGCTCCACCCAGGCCTCGACCGCTTCGTCATCGACTTCGAGGACGAGCGCTTCCTCCTCCACCATCTCGACGACGGGCTCGTCAACACTGAAGACCTACAGCGTCACGTTCAACTTCAGTCAGCCGTTGGGTCCGTTCGGAGAACTCACCTACAGCAACAATGACACGGTCAAGACGTACAGCTCGGTGCAGGTGGCATCGGGTTCGTTCACCTTCTCGATAAACCCCGCCAACTACTCAGGATCCGGGAGCGGGCACGGCACAATGACCGTGACCACCACCGGGTTCTGCAGCGGACGCACCGCCTTTCCCTACACCTTCAAGATTCCAGACGCCACCAACCTCCTCGGCGGGAACATAACGGTCTTCATCGGGGACCCCACCCCTCTGAACTTCACAGTCCCGCTGACCTGCACGGCCGCGGCGAATCCGGGCTCCTCGAATGGTAACACCTTCCCGTTCCTCAGCGTCTATCCTAACGAGATCTCCGTCGCCGCGGTCCCGGTTACGGTGACGCAGCACCTCTCGGGAGGCATAACCTATTCGTACACCATCAGCCCAACCAACTAGGCTGGCGGAGCCTAGGTTTCGCTGCGCTTCCCCGAGCATGGAATTGCTCGCTCTCTCGCACAAAGCGTGCAAGCTAGCCGCCAGGGAGGAGGTCGGCGAAATAGAAGCCGTCTCTGAGGACCACCTCTCCTTTCGTCACCTCTATCTCGTTCTTCAAGATGGGTCCGGCGTAGACAAACGTGTGAAACTCGCCGTTCTCTCCGCAGGGATCCACGCCGGGAGGAAGCGACTCTAGGAATGAGCGATCGAATTCCCTTCCACAGAACTCCCTTCCCGAGCCGTCTTGGGTCGACGCAACAGACCACCGCCCTGAAACCGAGTTCGATGAACTCCCTCGACAGCCTGCCTGTGTCCCGCCCCCAGAGGGGGAAAAGGCCTCGCATCGCCATCTGTCCGAGCCTGTCCTCCCTGTAGTCGCGTATGTCCCGTAGGAAGAGATCTCCGAACGCTACCTCATCGACGCCTCGTCCCTTGTGCTTCGACAAAGCGGCCCTCATCCGCTCTTCGTACGTTTCGTTGGAGGCGCCCTTCGGGATCCAGACTACCTCGAGCGGGAGCCCCAGGGAGGAGGCCTGCGCGTGAAGAAGGCTACGTCGAACGCCGTGCATGCTTATCCGGTCGAAATCCGCGGTGACCGTCGTTAGCAACGCCCTGACCTCGCAGCAGCCCGTCTTGATGACTTCGTGCAGTGCGAGCGCGCTGTCTTTTCCGCCGCTCCAAGACATCAGGATGCCCTTGACCAGTTTCCTCTCCTTGCTCCACACGCTCGTTCCGGTATTAAATCTCCGAGGTCACGCCGACTCGCCTTCTCCGGCATCGGCTTCAGGGCCTGGTGACGCACCGACCGGCGCTCTGACGCTTAAAAGAAGACCCTGTGGCTGAGATGTCCGGGCGCCGGCGTGACGTTTGAGATAATCCTTGAGGTGTTGCCGGTCCTCGCCTCCTCCATACTCCTGGGGGAGGCCTTCGAGCAGCTCAGGCTCCCCTCCGTCGCTGGCCAGCTCCTCAGCGGCATGATACTCGGACCTACGGTTGTCGGCCTCATCGCTCCTGACCCGCAGCTGCAGGGCGTCGCCTCGGTATCGCTGTTCTTCATCATATTCATGATCGGCCTGGAGATGAACACGAAGACCCTGGGGAAGCACGTGTCGCAGGGCACGCTCCTGACGCTGACGTCCTTCATCATCCCGTTCGTCCTCTGTCTGGGCGTGGGGCTCGTGGTGTTCCCGTTCGACACCATCACCGTCTTCATCGTCGCGCTCGCGGTCTGCGTCCCTTCGATCTCGATAATCTCAGTGCTCGTGATGCAGTACAAGATGCTCGAGGACGCGTCCGGGCTGATAATCCTCGCGACGGTCACCATCACGGACATCGTCGCCTTCGTCATCCTTGCGGCGGCCTCAGGCCCTGTGGTCGCGACCCTCAGGGTGATCGCTGGGACTGGCATATTCGTGGCGGCGTTCCTTGTGATCGACTGGTCGCTGAACCACGAGCAGGCGCTGATTCGGCGCGCCCTCGGGAGGGCGGGCCGCCTGGCAAAGAGCGATAGGATCCCCTACGCCGCCCTCATACTCGTCGGGCTCACGGTCGCCGCGATCTTCCAGAGCATCGGGCTGAGCTACATTATCGGGGCGTTCTTCGCCGGCCTCATCGTGCACGACGGGCTGATAGGAAAGAAGCCCTTCAAGGAGGTCTCCGAGACCTTTGCCAGGATCAACGGGGCGTTCTTCATCCCGTTCTTCTTCGGCTTCGCGGGGGTGGAGGCAGACCTCACGGCCTCCGGCCTCAGGCTCATCCCCGCGCTCGCGGTGGTGGTTGCCATATCGCTGGGGTTGGGCATATCTCTGACATACTACGTGACGAAGAAGCTGTTCAAGGTTCATGGCGCCGGCGCCACGAAGCAGGTCGCCGTCACGCTGGGCGGACGGGGGGCCGTGGGAATCGTGATAGCCTCTGTGGCTCTGGCCACGAACGTCATAGACGTCACCGCGTACTCGTTGATCCTCGTCAGCACGGTGGCCGCGTCGCTCATAGTATCCCTGCTCCTTGGCAGGAAGGGGGCGGGCGGTCGAGGTGCCGCCGCAGGACAAACGCCTTGAGAGATGATGTGCGCCGCGAGCTGCTCAGGGCCGCAGTTGACCGGAGAACAGTGACCTACGGATTCCTGATGAGGAAGTTCCGCATTTCGCGTGGCACGCCCGGTGGGAAGGGAATCGCCGGCGTCATAGGCGAAATCGACAGGCATGAGGCTCAGAGGAAGGCCCCTGGTTTCGCGGCCATAGTGGTCCGGAAGGACACGGGGTATCCCGGCGGCGGATTCTTCTGCTGGGACGGCATCCCGCCCGCCCTGAGGAGGAGGAAGCGCGAGGGTTTGAACCCCAAGATGTCCGACGCAGAGAAGAAGTACGTCAGAAATTTGCAAGAAGGGATTTGGGGGTTCTACCAGAGAGCTTCGCGACCGGTCCGCGTAGCGTAAGCAAGCTCACTAACATCTTTCTCAGCTCATCCACGGGACGACGTTTATTGAACAAGATGCATTCTGGTAGTAGGGTTCATCGCGCCGCCGGGGCGTTTCATTCACACGTTGAGCTGCAGGTGGTGTGCGGGCAGCGTTCGAAAATTCTCACGGCGAGAATCGCCTCTCGCCGCGTTTCTCCAAGTCTGCCCACAGCTCAGTCCCGGCACGCACTAGCCTCTCGAAATCGAACCGAGGGACGGGGGCGCCTGGGGAGAGCGCCAACACGGATGTGACTTCACGCGGTAGTTTCAGCTCGCGGTAGAATTCCATGACGATCGCGCGCTCCAAGATTGCTGCGCCATTCCCCAATATCTGGCCCAGCCTTTCCTGAACCGTCCCTGGCCCGACGTCTGCTGGTCCGAGGTTGATGTGGTAAAAGATGGATGCGGCCCCAGACTCCCCCAAAACATCGACCAGGGCTACGCGAAACCGAATTGGAGAAGATTGCTCTCGACGAGAGCGCGTCGTCATACCGTTCTCGTAGGATACTAGTCTCCATGTTCAGGATTACGGCAACATGGCACTTGGGGATTTCTGCCGAATTCCATAAGATAACGGCTCGCGAGGTCGCTCCTGTCCTCTGCAGTGTCCTCCAGACTTCGCTGGCCGTTAGAAGCCCCGCTAATCTCCCAAAATCATAGAGAAAAGGTGTTCGCCATACGTAGACTCATTGCACCACCGTCTGACGTGGTCTAGGCTGTCCCGTCGGTATACCAGCCGTCCGGCGAGCCCGCAAAGTTCTCCGGGCACGTGGTCACCCGGCCGAGCCTGAACTGAAGCCAGACCTTGTCCGTCCTCCTCGTTATCTTGATCACCTCGCCCTCCCAGGATTTCTCGGGGGTCCTCATCTCCTTGTCCACCTTGACGAAGACCGCCGGCGTGTGGTCCGCCAGCTTCTCGGGGTTCATCACTGCGCCACGGAGCATCTCGTACGGATACGAGGAGACGTTGCCCACCCTGTCCCAGTGGTTCGACCGGCTGGTAATCAGGACGTACCTCAAGGCCAGTGGCGTTGCGGTCGGCCAGGTAGATAACGGTTCGAGGCGGTCCTCGGCGGGTGGGTCTCCCTGCAGCCTGGGTCGCCGCGCAAGGCTCGCTGAGGGGAGGCTGTCAAGCCGACGATCACGGCCGCCAGCCCGCCGAAAAAAGGTAAAGCGGTTGCCCAGCGAGCTGGGCCATGGTCAGCATGACGTCCGGGGCCAGCTGCTCGCCTTCGAGATAATTCTTCGCAACTACGCTTGCGACTCGCAACCGACTCCAGCCTAGGAGTCGGGCTGGCTCTCTGGCGCTACTGAGAGCTTGGAAGGGCTTGAGGCGGACGTGCGGTCTTGTATCCTTTTCGCAGGGAACCGATTAAATCCTTTCCGAGAAGCTGGGCGATCAAGGACGTTGCCAATCTGCTAAACCTAGCTGTAGAGTGACAGAGATAATGTCCATCTAGCGTGACACAGTTCGTGTCCATGCTCGTTGACCATGCCCGAGCCCCGAAGCGTGGTGCATGGCGAAGGCGACAATGGATGCAAGGGCAAGAGCGGTTC
>Ga0307374_10004926_pt1 | contig 21952 bp, 19 predicted proteins | sample OX3MG_FD_202532 | JGI IMG/M metagenome (GOLD analysis project Ga0307374, IMG submission 202532) | Soil microbial communities from Risofladan, Vaasa, Finland - OX-3 | ecosystem: Environmental > Terrestrial > Soil > Coastal area > Acid sulfate soil | place: Finland: Risofladan, Vaasa | collected...
GTCACGGTGGATGAGCCCGGCGCGGACGGAAGCGTGAATACCTTCATGGCTCGCAAGGAGATCGCGTAAGCGTATCACATTGACACGCAGCGTCTCGTTGTGTGCGTGTCAAGGAGCGACAGGTCGACGCGAGGCGCGACGGCCGGTCGCTCCTTTGTCGTTCAAGTGCAACGACTTGGCTAATGACCGCGGTTGGCACCCGGTCTGCTATGGATGGCATCGTCCGCGCGGCGATATCTGCCGCGCAACCGGGGCGGGCGGCGACCCGTTCTCGCCGCCCCGTCCCGTGTCATCTGAGTGAGCGGCAGTGGTGATTCTATAATGAAAGCGGAACGCAAGACGACCAAGGAACTGGAGCCGGTGGGCATCGTCATCTCGCAGGGGTGGCAGGAGGAGAAGCCCACGGTGTTCAGCGCCTACGTGTGGGGGCCGGCGCCAGAGGACGGCGTGGGCAAGGGCAAGCCGGTGGCGGCGTAGCCAGCAGGGCCGTCGGCGGGGATGGCTCGAGACCCCGGGCCCAGAACCTCGGCCTCCAGAAGATACGGAAACAAGAAAGCCGGCGCTCGCGCGCCGGCTTTCTTGTTTTCCTGCGAAGAGCGCGAACTACTTTCTCTTCTTACGGCCGCCCTTCTTGGCCGGACGACGCTTCGTCGCCTTCTTGGCGGCCTTGCGGCCTTTCTTGGCGCCCTTACGGGCCTTCTTTGCAGCTGCCATGGTCAAATCTCCAATATTGGAGGTTGATCTACTCGACCGATCCCCCGGTGGATCGGCGAGTCAGCGACCGGAAACCGAAGTCTCCGGCCGCCGCTGCATTCGTCTCCGCGGAGACGAATGAAGCTCGTATCCGTCGCGTGATACCGTGCGGCGGATGAAGGGGAACACTGAGCATACGCTGTTTGATTCGAACGACGACTGGAAACGAAAAACGCCACGTGCGGAGCGGCGCGCGGCGGTGACGATCGAATGGATGGCGCGGTGTCGTGCGTGACACGCGGATTGTGATTCTCGCGCGTCGGATGACGAATGCGGAGCACGGTGGGAGACGGCGAGCCCGCCGCGGACGGTGCTGATCGCGGCCTGCGATTGCTGCAGTTGGAGGAACGCTCGTCGCGATGAATCCACCGAGTACCCTCGAGTGCACGTCAATAGTTACTCCGCGCGAATATAGGAACGCGCCAAGTTGCGCGCAATAGTGAGTTTACGGGTCGCGCCGCGCGCTGCACACGGACTTCCATCATCGAATGCGCGAGGCGAGTTTCCATGCGCGCCACGCAACGTGGCGGAAACCACCCACACGAAAATCAGAAGCGAGGCACGCGTGAGAGCGCTGGTCAAGGAAACTGCGGCTCCCGGATTCACAATGAAGAACGTCCCTGAGCCGACGATCAGAGACGATGAAGTGCTCATCCGCGTGCGGGCCGCGGGTGTCTGCGGCACCGACGTGCACATCTACGAATGGGATGCGTGGGCGCAGGGGCGCTGTAAGCCGCCGTTCACAGTCGGCCACGAATTCGCCGGCGAAGTAGCGCGGGTGGGCAAGCTGGTGACCGACGTGCATGTGGGCGACCGGGTGACGGCGGAGGGGCACATCGTGGACGGGCGCTGCCTGCTGTGCCGCACCGGCAACTCCCACGTCTGCCCGTACACCAAGATCATCGGCGTCGATCGCGACGGGTGCTTTGCCGACTACATCGCGATGCCCGCCACCAACGTCTGGCACCTGGACGACGACGTGTCGTTCGACGTCGGCGGCATCCACGACCCGATGGGCAACGCCTTCCACACCGCGCTCACCGCCGACATCCCGGGCGCCACGGTGCTCATCACCGGCTGCGGCCCGATCGGACTGTTCGCGGTGGGCATCTGCAAGGCGGCCGGCGCGTCGCGCATCATCGCCTCCGACGTCAACGAGACACGGCTCGCACTCGCCCGCCGTATGGGGGCGCACGACGTCGTCCACCCGAACGAAGCGGCGGCCGCCGTGCGCGCCGCCACCGAAGGACTTGGCGTGGACGTCGTGCTCGAGATGTCGGGGGTGCCGTCCGCCATCCACCAGGCGTTCGAGCTGGTGCGGGTGGGGGGACGGGTCCAGATGCTCGGCATCCCGTCCAAGCCGATCGAGATCAATCTCGCCACCGAAGTGATTTTCAAGGGAATCACGATCTACGGGGTCGTGGGCCGCCGGATGTACGATACCTGGCATCAGGTCACGCGGTTCCTGCGCTCCGGAATGTTCGACCCGACGCCGGTGATCACACATCGCTTCCCCCTCGAGCAGTTCGACGAGGCGATCAATGCCATCAAGACCGGCGCCGCCGGCAAGGTGATCTTCGAGATCGCATGACGAACCACCGTATGACCGCAGCACAGGCAGACCACACGGCCACGGATCATGGATCGCGGCCGCGAATCCGCATGCGCCAAACGAGGTGACTGGACCATGTCCGTGAATCAGCGATTCGTGAAGCAACTCAGCGGCGCGATCGACCAGCTCAAGGCCGACCGCGTGTACAAGACGCTCAATCATCTCGAATCACCCCAGGCCGCCCGAGTGCGCATGGAAGGCCGCGGCGAGGTGATCATTCTCTCGTCGAACAACTACCTCGGACTGTGCAACGAGCCGGCCGTGGTGCAGGCCGGGATCGACGGGCTCAGGACGTTCGGTGCCGGCACCGGCAGCGTGCGGTTCATCTGCGGGACGTTCACCGTGCACCGCGACCTCGAAGCGGGGCTGGCGCGGTTCGTGGGGTGCGAGGCATCGATGTCGTACGTGAGCGCCTGGAACGCGAACGAGGGACTCACCGCGACGATCGTCGAGGAGGGAGACTTCGTCGTGAGCGACGCCCTCAACCACGCCTCGATCATCGACTCCATCCGTCTCGCCAAGGCGATTACCAAGTGCACGACCGGCGTGTACAAGCACGGCGATCTGGACGACCTGCGCGCCAAGCTCGAAGGGGCCCGGTCGGCCCGCCGGCGGTTGATCTGGACCGACGGCGTGTTCTCGATGGAGGGTTCCATCGCCAGGCTCCCCGAGCTCGTGCAGATGGCGCGCGACCACGACGCCGTGCTCATCGTCGACGATTCACACGCCACGGGAGTGCTCGGCAAGAACGGCCGCGGCAGCGCCGAGCATTTCGGGTTGCTCGGTGAGATCGACATCATCACATCCACGCTGGGTAAGGCCCTCGGCGGGGCAGCGGGCGGATTCACGGCCGGCCCGGCAGCCCTCACCGATTATCTGATCCAGCGATCGCGCCCGCAGCTCTTCTCGAACGCGCTGCCCCCCACCGTGGCGGCCAGCGCCCTGGCCTCGGTGCGGTTCATCGAGCAGCACCCCGACCGCGTGCAGACGCTGCGCGACAACGCCCGCTACTTCCGCGAGCAGATCATCGAGGCTGGTTTCAAGCCGCTGGCCGGTGAGACCCCGATCATCCCGATCATCGTGGGCGAAACCGCAGCCGCGATTCAGATGTCGGACATGCTCCTCGCCGAGGGGGTGTTCGTGACGGGATTCGGCTTCCCGGTGGTGCCCCAGGGGCAGGCCCGGGTCCGTTGCCAGATCTCGGCGGCCCATACGAAGGCGGATCTGGACCAGGCGATCGAGGCATTCAAGCGAGTCGGGAGGAAGTTGAAGCTGGTGTGAGTCGACGAACGGTGGGATGGTGGCGTGCGTCACGCAGTGAACCGTCCTACCGAGCGGCGACGGGGTTCTGTGACCCCAGCCCCCCGGACCTCGTCCGTGTGACGGGAGACCGCCGTGGGCGGCACTCGGACTTCACCTCGAGGAATCGTATGAAAGCGATCCGTTCACTGGCGGCAGCCGTCGCGGTCTTGACGCTGGTGCCCGTAGGCGCCAAGGCCCAGGCCGTTCGCCCGTTCCAGAACTCCTGGTTCTGGGGGCTGAAAGCGGGCAGTACGCTCATGTCGGCACCTAGCCAGTCCAACGTCACCTCCGCGATGGCCGGTATCGACTGGCTGATCACGCGCGACCGCGGCGGTCTGTACGTGTCGTTCGATCAGTCGTTTCTGTCCCAGTCCGCCGTGCTCGCCGACTCGGCGAATCCCACCGACACGCCGAGCCAGGTGAGCCTGAAGAACATGAGGCGGTTCACGATCCTGCTCATGGCCTACCCCGGATCGAGCCTCCGCTACCACCCGTATGCGGGATTGGGCATGACGTACAACCAAGTGGGCTCGGTCACGCCCGCCACGCCCTACACCTCGGCGGACCAGTCGACGTTGGCCCAGAACATCATCCAGCAGTACGAGTCGGTGTTCGCGCCGGCGGTGATGCTCGGAGTGCAGATGCAGTTCCGCAACTCCGGCCTCTTCGTGCAGGGCATGGGATGGCCGGCCAACCAGAATTTCTTCTTGTACAACAGCCGCTCATTCAACGCCTCGATCGAGATCGGGCTCCGCTACAACTTCGGCAGTTCCATCGAAGACGACCGCTGATCGTACCGCATGACGTGAACACGGGCGTGGATCGATACGGTCCACGCCCGTTCTTCTTCGTCCCCTGGAAGGCTCAGGGCTTGCCGCTCGGTTGGCGGTCGAGCACGATCTCGATCACTCGCAGCATATTGCCGCCCAGGATCTTGGTGATGTCGGTGTCGGTGTACCCCCGGTCGATGAGACCCTGTGCGATGTTCGGCAGGTAGGTCACGTCGAGCATATCGGCGGGAAGCAGGCCGTCCACGCCGTCGAAGTCGCTGCCCAGCCCCACATGGTCCACGCCAGCCACCTGGACGATATGATCGATGTGGTCGAGGAGCACGGACAGCGGCGGGCGCGGCAGAGCATGGATGCGCTGATTCGTGAGGCTGTCATATGCGGAGCGCAACTTGGCGGTGTCGGCTCCGGGCTGGCGCATGGCGGCCTCCGCCTCAGCTGCCGTGGTCTTCCGGACGCTGTCTTCGGCAGCGGCAAACGTGGGATCGATGAACGGTGCATTGAAGTTCACGTCCACCACCCCGTCGTTGCGCGCCACGGCGCGCAACATGTCGTCGGTCATGTTGCGGGGGTGCCCGCCCAACGCCCGAGAACTGGAGTGCGACGCGATCACCGGGTCCTTGCTCGTGGCGATCACATCATAGAACGTCGAATCCGACACATGCGAGATGTCGACGAGCATGCCCAGCCGGTTCATCTCGCGCACGACATCCTTGCCGAAGTCGGTGAGCCCGGCGGTGCTCGTGCCGTTCACGCCGATGGATGAGCCGGCCCAGTCGTTGCCGTTGTTCCAGGTGAGGGTCATGTACCGCGCACCCTGGGCGTAGAGCTGGCGCAGCTTGTCCAGCGAGTTCTCGATGGCGTGGCCGCCCTCGACGCCGATGAAGATGGCGACCTTGCCCTCCTTCTTCGCCCGGCGCACGTCGTCCGAGTTGGTGGCGAAGATCAGGGAATCGGGATGGCGGTCCACGAACGCATGGATCGTGTCCATGTACGCTTCCACCCGAACCCAGGACTGGCCGGGCTTGACCAGGGGGTACTTCGCATCGATGAATGCCGACAGGAACTGCGCGGTGATGCCCGATTCGACGAGCCGCGGCAGATCGGTGTCGCCTTTCGTCTTTCCGTAACCAGGCTGGTGGCGGACGTCGGCGTCGTAGCCGTCGTCGAGCATGCGGCTGGGAAGGTCGTTGTGCGTGTCGATGACCACGGCGTTGCGATAGACCTTGGCGGCGCGGGCGGACACGGGCGGAACGGTGACGGCGGATGACGGCATATGGGAAGACTCCGGCCGGCCGCAGGCCGTGCAGGCGAGGGCGAGGGCGAGGGCGAGGGCGACGATGGCCGCGGGGGCATGGCGGCGCACGGGCTTGGGGGGAAGGGGGATCACGGCGAGTAGCGCCGTCGCGGAAAGTTGGGCGGGGTGCGCGACACGAAGGGATCGCCGGCCACGGCGAAGCGCAAGAGCCAGTCGGCGGCGCGGCGAATGCCGATGCGCGGCGTCACCACCACCTCGCCGTCGGCTACCGGAGCGCTGGCGCGGATAACGAGTGGCGAGCGCTGCAGGGAGCACGCGTTGTGTCGCCCGTCTATGCCCAGCGCGTCGCAGAGCTTGGCCGGCCCATTGGTGAGGTCCACATCCCGCCGGGGATGGCCCCGCCGGTCCCGCATCAGCGCCAGACCCGCCACCGGCGACACGGCGCGGATGAGCACGGCGCTGGGCAGTCCGCGCGCACGCGTGACCGCATTGACGCACCAGTGCATGCCGTAGATGAAGTACACGTACGCCGATCCCGGCGGCCCGTACAGTGGCGCGGTGCGCGCCGTGAGCCCGGCGGCCGCATGGCACGCGGCATCGTGTTCACCGAGGTAGGCCTCGGTCTCCACGATGCGCCCGCTGGCCACGCCGTCGGCGGTCCGGCATTCGAGTATGGCGCCGAGTAGATCGCGTGCGACCAATTCCGTGTCGCGCGCGAAGAAGCGGGCCGGGAGCACGGCCCCATGGCGCGAGCGCCGCGCGGGAAGCGCGGCGCTCGTCGTCATGCCTCGGCCGTCTCGGTCGTCGCGGGCTTCCGGCCGCGCCGAGCACGCGGCTTCTTGGCCGGAGATTCGGCCGCCGTCTCCGGCGCTCCGCTCTCGATCTTGGCGGCTTTGGGTCGACCACGCGTCTTCTTGGCCATCGGCTTCGCCTCTGCGATAGCGGAAGTCGCCACCACGGCGGCCGAAGGCGCCGTTTCCACGACCCCGAAGCTGAGCAGGTTGGGAGGCAGTTCGCCGGTCTTTCCGCCGCGGCCACGAGCGCCGCCGCCACGGGGTCCCAGCCCAAGCCGCAGGCCGGGGACTGCCGGGGGCTTGGCCGGCGTCGCCGTGACCTCGGCCGCCGCCAGCTGTTCAGCCACGGGCGCCGCCGATACGGCGCGCGATACGTCGTAGTCGTCGCCGTGGCGGCGCAGATCGATCATGTCCGCGTCGTGCGCGTCCTGAAGGATGCGCGCGAAGTTGCGCTCGCCCAGGCTCTCGCTGTCGCGGCCGAGCAGCTCGTGTGCGCGTTGGCGCACGGCGCTGGCCTGCACGGTCTCTACACCCGTGGTGAGCGTCTCGACGGCGCGGCGTACAAGGTCGAACGCTTCGTTGCGCGTCAGTCTTTCGCCGACCGTGCCCACGCTCTGGCCGCTCCGGCGCGCGGGGCGCGCGGCCTCGGGGACCGGCTCTACCGTCGCCGCCACTTCGCTGCCCGCACTGAGTTCGAGTTGCGGTGCTTCGGCGCTGCGTCCCCCGCGGCCGCGCCCGCGTCCGCCGCGGCGGCCGCGGCGGCCACCGCGCTCCTCGGCCGGTGCCTCGCTGCGCTCGGCGGCCGGCTGGACGGGGGCGTGACCCGCCTCGCCCGATGGCATACCCACTTCGAGCTGTCCGTTCTCGAGCTTCGTGAGGCTGAGCAGCCCGCGGGCGGCGGCATCCTGCACGAACTTGGAAAACTTGGAGTGGCCGGTGTTCTTCTCGTCGAACGTGTTGTCGATGTCCTGCATCACCTGCTTGAGGCGGTCGGAGCGCATGACGTCGCCATTGCGCTTCATCCGGCCGATGGCCTCGCTGACCAACTCCCATGGATCGTACTTGCGGGACGTCTCCTCTTCGCTGGCTTTCACGAGGCCGGCCAGCGCGTTGTAGCTGTAGTATTCGTCGCAGTTCATCACGAGCAGGTCACTCGACGACTCGCGGATGCCCACGCCGATCACGTACTTGCCGTACTCCTTGAGCTTGATGACGAGACTCGAGAAGTCGGAGTCGCCCGAGAGGAGAATGAAGGTGCCGATCTCGAGGCGCGTGAATACGAGTTCGAGCGCGTCGATCGCCAACCGGATGTCGGTGGCATTCTTCTTGGCAGAGCCGTACGCCGGCGCGAAGATGAGATCGATGGACGCTTCGGTGAGCGGGACGATGTACTGCGGATACCGGCGCCAATCGGCGTAGGCGCGCTGGACGGCCACCTTGCCCTTGATGATGTCGGAGCCGAGCAGGTTGCGGAGTTCGTTCCCGAGGTCGGAGCGAATCCCCATCGTCACATTGTCGAAGTCGATGAGGAGGGCCGCGTTTGGCGCGTGCATCGGCACGGCGGCCATCGGGTGCGCGGAAGCGACCGTGGCTTGCGGGCCGCGGTGGATGAGGGCGCCGTGCGAGCGAGTCGGCTCACGGCGCTGATTACGAGGGTTCATGCCCTTTCCTAAGTCGAGTCCCAGGGACTCGTAGCGGTGGTCGGTTCGACCGCCGAGTGCGCGGGGCAGATCGTCTGCGAAGTTGGAGCGCGGACGATCGTCACCGGGCAGCGCCCGTCGATCGGCACGCGACCCGCCGGGCGCCCACCTGCGGAGCGGCGCTGCGGAGAGTCTCGGTTCGGAGGGCGCGCCCGGAGGCGGCGCTCTCCCGGCAGGCGTACGGCTGCCGTGCTGCCGCCCGGTCCGCAGGACCGCGCCATCGCATCTGTTGCGACGTACGCGGAGGGCCGAGCGCCAAGCATTTAATGTATCGCTGAACTGGTTGGGAGGAAAGTGAGCCCGGGTGGTTGGGGGGTTCGCCCGCCTGTATGTTTGGTTCGAAACCGCCGCGCATGACGCGCGTACGGACGGAGGGTTCGTGACGCGATTTGGGTTTCGCAACCGGCTGTTTGTCATCCTCCTGTCGTTCGCCCTCGTGCCCTCGGCGGTACTGGCGGCCGGCTGGTTCGCGACCAGCCAATACGTGTTCTCTCTGGTCGGGGCCAGCACGGCCTGGGATAGCACGGCCGCCACCGGCGCGCGCGCCTTCCAAGCCATGCGGGGCCTACCTCTCACCCCTGCCCAGGAGGGAGCCATCAACGCCCATGAAAAGCGTCTCCACGACAACCTCGTGCAGTCCAAGCGCGCCGCCTTCGTGTACCAGCGCGCCGTCTACGTGGCCGCCGGGGTGCTCCTCCTGGCGCTGGGTGTGTTGGGGCTGGGCGCGTCGCGGGTGGCCGGGCACCTGAGCCGGCAGCTCAGCCGCCCCCTGCTGGAACTGGTGGGATGGACGGGGCGCATCGGACGCGGAGAACCGCTTCCCGAACGTTCGTCCACGCGTGGGGCGCCGGAGTTCGAGACACTCCGCACGCGGATGCGGACGATGTCCGATGAACTGGCGCTCGGCCGGACGCGCGCGCTCGAAGCGGAGCGGGCATCGGCCCTGCGCGATGCAGCCCGCCAGGCGGCGCACGAACTGAAGAATCCGTTGACTCCCATCCGGTTCGCCGTCGCCCGGCTGAAGCGCGAGGCGCCGTCGGCGCTTGCGGAGACCGTCGAGGTGCTGGCCACGGAAACGGCTCGGTTGGAGGCGTTGGCGAGGAATTTCTCGCAATTCGGCAAACTGCCCGAGGGGCCGCGGTCGCGGGTGGACGTGGGGGAGTTGGTGCGGTACACGGCGCGGGCATCGGTGCCCGAATCGATGCCGCTCACCGTGCACGTGGACGAGGACCTCCCGATGGTGTGGGGACACCACGACGCACTGCAGCGCGCGGTGAGCAACGTGGTGTTGAATGCGGTGGAGGCCTGCCGTGAGGCCGGACATGGCGCGATCGCTGTACAGGTGGGCCGTGCCGAGTGCGACGGGCGGGATGCCGTGTCGCTCGCCGTGACCGACACCGGCCCCGGCATCGCCCCGGAACGGGTGGCGCGAATGTGGGAGCCATACGTGACGTACAAGGCAGGCGGGACGGGCCTCGGTATGGCGATTGCACGCCAGACCGTACTGGCCCACGATGGGAAGGTGTTTGCCGAGAGCGCGCCAGGCGCGGGGACGACCATTCGGTTCGTCCTCCCCGTGGGCGCGGAGGAACCTGGGGCGCAGCCGCCCGCCGCCAACTTGACGAGGGAAGAAGCATGAGATTGGAAGACATGTTCGTTGCCATCGCCGGCGTGGCCCTCACGGCCTATATCTTTCGCGGCATCTTCAGCCTGATCGCGCGGTACCTGGACGCCAGGGCACGGCCGGTCATGGGTTCCGAGACCGAGCAGCGGATCGCGCGGATCGAGCAGGCCGTGGACGCGATCGCGGTGGAGGTCGAACGCATTTCCGAAGGGCAGCGCTTCACCACGCGTCTGTTGTCCGATCGCGCGGCCCCCTCCGTCCATCCTCCGTCCAAACCCGGGGTACCATCATGACGGCGTCCATTCTTGCCCAGCAAGTCATACTGCCTCCCGGCATACCCGACAACGCCATCCCGATCGTCGGCATCGTGTTCGGCACGATCATGATCATGGTGATCGCGACGCCGATCATCCGGGCCGTGATCCGGGCCGTGGAGCGTCGCACCACGCCGCCGACCGCGGAGACCCTGCCACCGGATCTCGACGCACGGCTGGATCGTATCGAACAGGCCGTGGATTCGATCGCCGTGGAAATCGAGCGGGTGGCCGAATCGCAGCGCTTTCTGACCAAGCTCCAGACCGAACAGCGCTCGCTCGGCGCGCCCCAGCAGCCGCCCCGCTGAGGAGCGCGGCCACTGATGCCCAGCGTGCTGATCATCGACGACGAGCCCAACATCAGGCGGATGGTTGGCGCTTTGCTCGCTTCCGAAGGGTTTGAAGTGCGCGAGGCCGCGGATGGCGCCACCGGCGTACTGCGGGCCGCCGAGAGTGAGCCAGACGCGGTGCTCCTCGATCTCATGATTCCCGGGGAGATGGACGGCATGGCCGTGCTGGCCAAGCTGCGCGAGACGACGCCCGACACGCCGGTAGTGATGATGAGCGGTAAGGCCGGGCTCACCGACGCCGTGAAGGCCACCAAGCTCGGCGCTTTCAACTTTCTGGAAAAACCTCTGAGCCCCGAAGGCGTGCTGCTCGCGCTCTCCTCGGCCATCGAACTGCGACGCGCCCGACGCGAAGCCAAGGCGTTGCGCGCCGAGGTGGGACTGGGCGGCGAGATGGTGGGCCGGAGCCAGGCCATGGAGCGCGTGCGTGAGATGATCGCGCGCGTGGCGGCCACCGACGCCCGCGTGCTCATCACGGGTGAATCGGGCACGGGCAAGGAGTTGGTGGCCGCGGCCATCCACGAGGGAAGCCCGCGGCGGGACCGGGCGTTCGTGCGGGTGAATTGCGCCGCCATTCCCCGGGACCTCGTGGAGAGCGAGATGTTCGGCCACGAGAAGGGCGCGTTCACCGGAGCGTCGGACCGCCGCATCGGACGGTTCGAGTTGGCGCACGGCGGCACCCTGCTGCTCGATGAGGTTGGGGATCTGGGACAGGAAGCGCAGGCCAAGTTGCTCCGCGCCATCGAAGCCAAGGAGATCGAGCGCGTGGGCGGCGGGAGCCCCATCCGCGTGGATGTGCGCATCCTGGCGGCGACCAACAAGGATCTCTCGCGCGCCGTGGCCGAGGGCGCGTTTCGCGAGGACTTGCTGTTCCGCCTCAACGTGATCCCGTTGTTCGTGCCGCCGCTGCGTGAACGCCCCGACGACATCCCACTGCTCGTGGCGCACTTCTCGGTGCTCCACCGTGGCCGCACCGGTCATCCGGCACCGCGATGGACCGACGACGCGATCGCGTTGCTCACGCGCTACCGGTGGCCCGGCAACGTGCGCGAGTTGGCCAACGTGGTGGAGCGACTCGCCATTCTGCAGGCCGGACGCCAGGTGACCGCAGCGGACGTGCAGCGCGTGGTGGCCATCGGCCGTGGCGAAGGTGCCGTGGATACGCCGCCGTTTCCCGACCCCGCCCAGCTCACCCGGCCGCTGAGCGACACGCTCGACGAATACGAGCGCACGCTGATCTCGCGGGCGCTGTCGATGGCCGGAGGAAACGTGGCCGAAGCGGCGCGCCGACTGCAGACCGACCGCCCGAATCTGTATCGGCGGATGCGGCGGCTGGGGATCGGGCATGACGCGGGATAGGGGTGCCGCCGTTCCGGCACGGGGGGTGCGTATCGCGGACTCGACCCACGACATTAGGAGCATGCTCATGCGTCGCACCACGCTCACGCTGGCGCTCATCCTTGTTCCGCTCCTATTGCACGCCCAGCAGCGCGACTCCACGCTCCACCGGCGGGCGCTTCCGCGCGACATCGCGCAGCGGGTCGTGCGCCTGTACAACGCGAGCGGCACGCTGCGCGCCCAGGGCCCGTTCGACGTCGATTCCGGCCGGAAGATCGGTGGCGCCCTGGCGGTGCTGGACGGACCGTTGACCATCGCCGGCCACGTGGCCGGCGACGTCGTGGTCATCAACGGGAACGTGACGGTGACCGAGACGGCCCGGATCGACGGCGACCTCTTGGTCGTGGGCGGTGAAGTGGCGGGCCGCGCTCGTGGGTACGTGGGCGGTGAGATTCGCATCTACCGCGACGAGCTGCGCTACGTGCGCCGGGACGACCGCATCGCGGTCGCTGACTCGGGCGGCGAGGAGGACGCGTGGTGGCGACGGTTCGAACCCCGTCGCGACGCGAGTGGCAGCAAGTTCCAGGTGGCGAGCGCCGGCGTCTACAACCGCGTGGAAGGGCTGGCGGTGAATCTCGGGCCGCAGGTGTTCTACGACTTCGGCAACGGAAGCGCACAACTGGACGGGTACGCGGTGCTCCGCACGGCGAGCAGCTTCCGGTCGAGAGCCAACGACGTGGGGCACAACCTGCATGGCGAACTGAAGCTCGGAACCGCCCGCGGCGTCCTGATTGGTGCGGGCGCATACAACCTGGTGGCACCGGTGGAGTCGTGGGGACTGTCGAGCCTCGAGACCGGACTGGCGGCCGCCCTCTTTCGGCGGGACTACCGCGACTATTACGAACAACACGGGGGAGGCCTGACCGCCGGGGTATTCCAGGGTCTCAACAATCGGTTCACCCTGTCGTATGCCGACGAACATTGGACGCCGCGCACCGCCAACAACGCATGGACCCTGTTCCGATCGAACGTCGCGTGGCGCCCCAATCCGGTGGAGGACGCCGCCCACCTGCACCTGCTGGACGCGACACTCGAACTAGACACGCGCACCGACGTGGAGAACCCGTGGGCGGGCTGGTATCTGATGGCCCAACTCGAGCACGGGGTCGGACACATGGATTCGCTCGGCATAACCGACGCGACCCGCGCCTACCCCAACGGCCGAGTGAATTACAACCGCGCGTTCGTGGACGCGCGGCGGTACAACCGCATCTCACGCGGCGCGCAACTCAATCTGCGCGTCGTCGCGGGCGGCTGGATCAGCGGCGATCCGCTGCCGCTCGAGCGCCGGCTGTCCGTGGACGGCTACGCGGCCCTCCCGGGATTCGCATTCCGCAGCCCGCAGGGCGGCGAAGACGTATCTACGTGCACGTACGGCACGATTCCTTCGGGTTACCCCGCGCAGTGCGATCGGATCGCGCTGGCTCAGGCCGAATACCGCAGCGATCTCCATGTGCGCCTGTTCGACTGGGACGAGGACAGTTGGCTCCGCCCGCATTTCCGCGCCGATGGGGCCTGGGTGGTGTTCCTCGACGCGGGGCGCGGATGGCTGGTGGGCGACCGCGGGGGCCCGATGACCTATCGGTCGGGCGAGATGCCCGCGCTGTCGACGTTCCGCAGCGATCTCGGCGCGGGGTTGGACTTTGACGTGTTCGGCATCTACGTGGCCAAGGCGCTCTCGACGGCGGGGCTGCCGGCGCGCGTGTTCGTCCGCTTCCAACATCGCTTCTAGCGCGTGCGCGCCCCCGTCCGGCTCCTCCTCGCGTCCCTGCTGGCGTTCGCCGCGCCGGCCCTCGCGCAGCGCGATGCCGGCGTGCACGTGTCCATCCAACCGGACCACGGATCCTTGGCCCCGATGGTCTCGGCGTCCGGCGTGCTCGATGACCCGCAGTTCCAGGAGCTGATGAAGAACGGGTTTCCCGTCCAGCTGCACTTCCGGCTGGAACTGTGGCGCACCGGCGGACTGTTCAACGAACTGGAGCGGTCCACGTCCTGGGACATGTTCGTGCAGTATGACCCCGACCCGTATCAGTCGGCGTACCGCGTTCTTCGTCGCAACGGCAAATTGCGCGAAGATTTCGGAGCGCTCCCCTCGCTCGCCTCGGCGCAGGCCATCCTCGCGCGTCCGTACCGCGTGTCGCTGGCGCCGGCCCGGGCCGGCACGAAGTACTACTACAACGTGGTGCTCGATGTCGAGTCGCTGAGCGCCAGCGATCTGAGCGAACTGCAGCGCTGGCTGCACGGCGACCTGCAACCCGCGGTACGGGGACGGGCCAATCCGCTGTCGGCGTTGAAGAATGGCATCGGACGCCTGTTGTCGCGCGTGCTCGGCGGCGCCAAGCGCAGTTACGAGGCCACGTCCCCCACCTTCGTCGCGCCCCGCCGGTAGCGCCTAGGCGCCTCACGCCGGCAGACTGGCCCCGCGGTGCTCGAGCCGCTCGAGTTGGTGCAGCACGGCATCGCCGTAGAAGGTACGGATGTAATGCGCCTGGATCGGCGTGAGCCGCCGCACGGCCCAGCTCAGATGCACGAAATGCGGCTCCATGGGGCGGGTGTGCGGATGCATGCCGATTTCTTCCGGCATGCGATTGCCCTTGCGTGTGTTGCAGGGGCTGCACGCCGCCACCACGTTGGTCCACTCGTTCGTGCCGCCTCGCGACAACGGAATGAGGTGGTCCCGGGTGAGCGATTCGCGCGGCTTGAGTTCAGTCACGTGCCGACCGCAGTACTGGCACCGGTAGTGATCGCGCGCGAACAGGAACGTGTTGGTCACCTGCCGGCGGAAGCGCCGTGGCACGTGGATGAACTTGGTGAGACGAATGACGACCGGGCGCGGCATCGTCAGCCGTTCGGACCGCACAACGCGGTCGGTCTCGGCCTCGACGATCTCGGCCTTGCCGTCGATCACCAACCGCAGCGCCCGTTTGAGCGGCACCATGGTGAGCGGTTCGAACGAGGCGTTGAGCGCCAGACAGCCGACGATCACCCGTGCCTCCCGGACCGGGCGCGACCCCCCAGCCGGCACCGCCGCCTACACATGCGCCACCCCCGCAACGGCGGGCTCCGGCACCATGGTCAGCCAGCCGTGCCGGTCGGAAATCCGCCCGTGCACGGTGTCGAGATAGTCCTGCTGCAGCATTGCCGTGATCGGCCCCCGCTTGCCGTCGGCGATCGGCACGCGGTCGACGCTGCGGATGGGTGTGACCTCCACCGCCGTGCCGCAGAAGAACAGCTCGTCGGCCACGTACAGGAACTCGCGCGGCAGCAGCTGCTCGCGCACCTCGATGCCTCGATCGTGCGCGAACTGCAGAAGCGCGTCGCGGGTGATCCCCGGCAGGATCGCGGCGCCGAGCGGCGCCGTGTAGAGCACGCCGTCGCGCACCGCGAACAGGTTCTCGCCGCTCCCCTCCGACACGAACCCGAAGGAGTCGAGCATGATGCCTTCGGCGTAGTTGTCGGCCTTGGCCTCCATCTTGGACAGCTGGGAATTCAGGTAGTTTCCGCCGGCCTTTGCCATCGTCGGGAACGTGTCGGGCGCCGCCCGGCGCCAGCTCGACACGCGGGTATCCACGCCGGTCTCGAGCCCGTCCTGACCGAGGTACGGGCCCCAGTGCCATGCGATGATGAATACCTCGGTTGGCGCTGTGTTGGAGTGCACGCCCATCTGTTCGCCCGTCCTGATGACCACGGGTCGGATGTAGCACTCCCGGAGGTCGTTGGCCGCGACGGTATCGAGGCACGCCTGCACCAACTCGTCCAACGAGTACTTGATGGGGATCCGATAGATCTTGCAGGAGTCGATGAGCCGCCGCATGTGCTCGCGGGCACGGAACACGGCCCCGCCGCCCGGCGTCTCGTAGGCGCGCATCCCCTCGAAGACGCTCGATCCGTACTGGACGACGTGGCTGATCACGTGGATCGTCGCGTCCTCCCAGTTCACGAGTCGACCGTCGCGCCAGATCTTGGACGTGCGGCCGCTCTTCGGCTGCGCCATGGGCTTGCTCCTTGAAAGCAGGGTATTATCAATCTTAAGTGGGGAGCCGCGCCCCCCGCCAGCGGATGTTCCCCGCTACTCGCGCCCAGCCTGCCATTGCTGCAGCAGGTTGGCGGTGTGCTGGACACGGCCGGCCAGCGCCGGGTCGCCGTGCGCCACGGCCCCGTTCTGCACGAGGACCTTGCCCGCGACGGCCACGAGCGATGCCGGCACCCCATTCAACGCGAACACGATCGCGCTCTCGACGTCGTGCGTTGGCCCGAACCGCCCGTCGAGTGGGAAGGCCGCCAGGTCCGCCGCCTTGCCCGGCTCCAGCGACCCCACCTCGGCGTCGAGGCCGAGGGCGCGGGCACCGTCGATCGTGGCCAGCCGCAGGGCCCGCGCCGCCGGCATCACGTCGGGGCGCCGCACGCGCGCACGCTGCTGCAACGCGGCCAGCCGGGCCTCGCCGAGGATGTCCATGCGATTGTTGGCGGCCACCGAATCGGACCCCAGCCCCACCGAGACGCCGGCGCTGAGGAAGTCCGTGAGCGGGGCCACACCATGACCCAGCTTGGCATTGGACGCTGGACAGTGGGCCACGGAACTCCCCGACGCGGCGATCGCGTGCACATCCACGGCATCGGCGTGCACGCAATGGATGAGGAGCGGTTGAGCGTCGAGCACGCGGAGGCCGCGCAGCAATTGGATGGGACTGCGAGCGCGTCCCTCGACGCGGATGCCGCGCTTGATGAGTGCGTCGGCGAACTCCCCCCGTCCCTCGACCACCAACTGCTGTTCGGCTTCGCTCTCCGCGATGTGAATGGCCATCGGCAATCCGGCCTGGCTGGCGTACCGCGCCACCGCAGCGAACAGCCGGTCGCTGACCGTATACGGAGCGTGCGGGGACACGCCGACGCTCACCAGCGGCGTTTGCCGTCTCTGCAGTGCGGCCACCCTGGCTTTGAGTTCCTCCAGGACCTCATCGCACGCCACGGGCGCGGGCCCGAACACCTCCTGGTACACGATGCCGCGCACGCCGCGTTCGAGCATCGCGTCGAACGCCGCCCCCGACTCGCAGGTGTCGCCGTACGTGGTGATCCCAGCGGCCAGGCCTTCGTCGATCCCGAACCGCGCCCCGTCCACCAGCATGTCGCGGGTCAGGACTTCGCGGCGGGCGAGGGTGAGACGGAGGATCCACGACCGGAAGTCGAGGTCCTCCAGGAACCCGCGCATCGACGTCAGCTCGAGATGGCAATGAGCATTTACTAATCCCGGCAGGAGAGCGGCGTCGCCCAGGTCCACGTCGTCGCCCGCCGGCGCGCCGGCGCGCCGGCCGACGTACACGATGCGGCCGTCGGCCACGGCCACCGTGCCGTCGCGCACGGGTGGCATGGTGATCGGGAGCACCCACGCCGCGTGGTACCGCCTCACCACAGTCGGCCGCCGCCGCCCGGCTTCCGTTTGGGTGGGATGTAGAACGGATTCGTCGTGTCCGGGATGGTCAGCTTCCGGGGCACCAATACCGCGGGCGTCGTATCGGGCTTGAGCACGATGCCGTGGGCGGTATGTACGTCGCACGGCCGCGTGGGTTCCGTGCCCGCGATGTAGACCTCGGACATGACGTCGGCCGGCGGGCAATACTGAGTGCGCAGCATGTTGGTGGTGAAGTCGATGTCCCGCGACACGATCCCTTCGGGCCGCGGCCAATCGGGCGGGGCCGGTTTGCGACGATACACCTCGTTCATGAACGCCGTCCAGGCAGGCGCCGCGAGCAGCCCACCCTGGGCGTTCGCCTTGATCTTGGCCGGTTTGTCGAGCCCGATCCAGAGCCCCGCCACCAGATCCGACGTGTAGCCGATGAACCAGACGTCCGCACCGTCGTTGGTCGTGCCCGTCTTGCCGCCGGCCGGCAAGTGGAAGTACTGCCCCACCGACCCCGCCGCCGACCCCTGGGTCACGACGTCCTTCATCATGTCCACCATGATCCACGCCTGTTGCGGCGTGAGGATGGTCGTGAGCTGCGGCGCCTGCTGCCAGAGCACTTTGCCCGCGGCGTTTTCGACGCGCGTGATGCCGATCGGCGCGGCGCGGGTGCCCAGCGTGGCGAAGGTGCTATAGGCAGCGATCAACTCAAGGGGATAGACGTCGGCGGCCCCGATGTGGATGGAGGGATAGGGCGGGATCGGCGTCGTGATGCCGAATTTTCGCGCCTCGTCGATCACGTTCTGTTCGCCAAGCTCCATGCCGATGCGGATGGCCGGCACATTGCGCGACTGGTAGAACGCGCGCCGCATGGTCATGCGACCTTCGAATTTGAGGTCGAAGTTCTGCGGCGTCCAATCCGTCCCGTCCACCTGCGGCACGGCGAGCGGCTCGTCATCCACCAGATACGAGGGCGGCATCCCCGCCTGCACGGCCGTGGAATACACGATCGGCTTGAACGTCGACCCCGGCTGGCGCAGCGCCTGGGTGGCGCGATTGAACTTGGAATCGTCGAAATCGCGCCCGCCGACCATGGCGAGCACCGCCCCGGTGCGCGGATCCATGGCCACGAACGCCCCCTGCAGATACGGCGAGTTCGCGTCGGTCCGCGCCTCCCCCTCGCCCGCGCGCGCCAGGTACTGCTCGAACGTGGGATGCCGGTACGGCCCGTAGCGCCCCGCCTCGATCGCCCGCAGCTGCGTTTCCAGTGCGCGTTCGGCGGCCGACTGGAGTTCCAGGTCAAGGGTGGTGTAGACCTTGAGCCCCTGCTCGTAGAGGCGCTGGCCGAACCGGGCATCGAGTTGCTGCCGCACCCACTCGATGAAGTAGGGAGCGATGTCCCCCGATTCGGCTCGCCCGGCCAGATCGAGCGGATAGGCCCGCGCCATGCTGGCGTCGGCGGCGTCCACGAGCCCATCCTGTTGCATCAACTCGATGATGGTATTGCGCCGCTGCACCGCCCGATCGGGAAAACGCCTCGGGTCATATCGGCTCGGCGCCTTGGGCAGGGCGGCGAGCGTCGCCGCTTCGGCAAGGTTCAGGTCGCGCACCGACTTGCCGAAGTACCGCTGCGAGGCGGTCTCCACACCGTGGGCGCCGTTGCCCAGGTAGATCTGGTTCAGGTACAACTCCAGGATCTTGTCCTTGGAGTAGTGGCGTTCGATGGCCAGCGCGACCTTGGTCTCCTTGAGCTTGCGGATGAGCGACTTCTCGCGGGTGATCCGTTCGGGAAACACGTTGCGCGCCAGTTGCATCGTGATCGTGGAGAAGCCCTGCGCGTAACCGCCGCTCCGCAGGTTGCGCAGCCCGGCCCCCACCATGCGGATGAAGTCGATGCCGTGGTGCGAGTAGAATCGCTTGTCCTCGGTGGCGAGGAAGGCATCCCGCACGACCATCGGAATATCGGCCAATTTGACGAGCGTGCGGCGCTCCAATCCCAGTTCGGTGATGAACTGGCCGTCGGCGGCGTACACCTTGGACGTCTGGCGCGGTGTGTAGGCCTCGAGCACGCTCACCGACGGGCAGCGGCCGGCGTCGCACACCAGCGCCCAGCTGGACGTCGCGACCCCGGCCGCGAAGCACGTCGCGAACACGCCGGCGATCAGGGCGCGGCGGGTCAGCACCGGGTGCCGTTTGCGGAAGCGTTGAAGTGGCAGCTGCACGATGGGCAGGAAGCTAACGGCTGGGCGCGCCGCGCACCAACGCGGCGCGTGTGACTTTGTCTCTATACGCCTCTATAATTGGGGATGCCTTCGCACCCCCTGCTCGACGAGCTCCAGTGGCGCGGGCTCCTCTACCAGCACACCGACGGTCTGGCCGACGCGTTGCACGCGGGCGTCGTCTCCGGCTACGCGGGGTTTGACCCCACGGCGGCCAGCCTCCACGTGGGCAATCTGATCCCCGTGATGGGGCTCGTGCACCTGCAGCGAGCCGGCCACCGGCCGGTGGTACTCGTGGGCGGGGGCACCGGCCTCATCGGCGATCCCAGCGGCCGGTCGACCGAACGGCAGCTCGCGTCGGCGGCCGAGGTCGAGGCGAATGCCCGCGCCATCCGAGACCAGCTGGCGCGGTTCATGGATTTCGAGGGCCGGCACGCCGCGATCATGCGCAACAACGCCGACTGGCTCACCAAGCTCGGCGCCATCGAGTTCATGCGCGACGTGGGCAAGCATTTCACGGTGAACTACATGCTCCAGAAGGAGTCGGTGAAGACCCGCCTCGAGGGCGGCATCTCGTACACCGAGTTCTCGTACATGCTGCTCCAGGCTTACGACTTCCTGGAGTTGTGGCGCCGCGACGGCGTCACCCTGCAGCTCGGCGGCAGCGACCAGTGGGGAAACATCACGGCCGGCATCGAACTCATTCACCGCGCGGAGGGCACCGGCGCACACGGGCACGCCCTCACCCTGCCGCTCGTGACCACCGCCGGCGGCGCCAAGTTCGGCAAGAGCGAGACGGGCGCCGTGTGGCTCGACGCCCGCCTCACCTCTCCCTACCGTTTCTACCAGTACTGGATCAACACCGACGACCGCGACGCGGGGAAATACCTGCGCTACTTCACCCTGCTGTCGCGCGACGAGATCGAGGCGTTCGATCGCGCCGTGGCCGAGCATCCGGAACAGCGGAACGCGCAGCGCGCGCTGGCACGCGAGATGACACGCCGCCTGCATGGCGAGGCGGCGCTCGCCGCCGCTGAAGAGGTGTCGGGGTTCTATTTCGGCGGGCTGGATCCGGCGTCGCTATCGGCGGGTGCGCTGGCGCAGTTGAGCACCGACGCGCCCTTCACCCAGGTGCGGGAGGCCGACGTGGCGGGCGAGACGCCCGGGCAGCTCGACGTGTGCAAGCTGCTCACCGCGGCAGGCATCGCCAGCTCCAACGGCGCCGCGCGGCGGTTGCTCGAGCAGGGCGGCGTATCAGTGAACAAGCGCAAACTGGCCGCGTCGGAGCGCTATGTCGACACGATCGGCGTGCTGCTGACCGGCCGCCACGTGATCCTGGGCAAGGGCAAGCGTGAGTACGCGCTGGTGCGCATCCTGGTCTGACCACCGGTTAGTGGGCGCCGATCACGTCGAGCGCGCGCGTGACGTCGTCGTCGCTGTTGAAGGCGTGGATGGCCAGGCGCATGGCGCCCTCGCGCTGCGAGTGCGCGATGCCGGCCTCGCGCAGCCGCTGGCTCGTGGCCTCCGGGTCGGGAGGGGCCACGCACACGATACCGGCGCGATGGGCCGGATCGGCGGGCGTCACCAACCCCATGTCCGGGCGGCGACCGGCCCACGCCACCACGCGGTCGGCCAGCCGCCGCACGTGGGCGGCGACCGCCTCGGGGCCCAACTCGAGCAGCAACTCGAGACTCGCATTCATGCCCGCAAAATCCTGAAACGGGACGGTGACGAACTCGAACCGACGCGCGTCGTCGCGCCAGGTCATGTCGTAGTCGAGCAAATTGCGGAAGTCATCGGAGCCCTTTACCGCCATCCAGCTCACGAACGGAGGGTCGAGGTGCGGCACGAGGTCCTGTCGCACATAGGTGAACCCGGCCCCCCACGGCGAGAGCAGCCACTTCTGGGCGCCACACGCGAGAATCGCCGGCTGTACCTCGCGCACATCCAACGGAACCACGCCCAGCCCCTGGATGGCATCCACCACCAGGTGCACGCCGCGCTCGCGGCAGCGGCGGCCCAGCGCCGCCAGATCCACGCGGTAGCCCGTGGCGAACCCGACCCACGAGACCGCCACGACTTTCACGGCCGGATCGTCGACCGCATCTATAAGTCTCTGCTCATCACACACGCCGTCGCGTAGCGGGATCACCCGCACCGTGGCCCCTCGCTTCGGCGCCAGCGCCAGCCACGGATACATATTGGCCGGGAACTCACCGTCGGGCACCACCACGACGTCGCCGGGCCCAAGCGGCAGCGCCGCGGCGGCCATGTTGATGCCGTAGCTCGTGTTCACGGCGAGCGCGATCTCCTCCTGGGTGGAGTGGATCAGCCGCGCGACCAGCGCGCGGGACCGGGCCAGCGTCTCGAACAGGAGCGGGTCCGGCATCCGATGCGGCTCGTGCCGCAGATCGGTGAAGGCCCCGACCGCCCGCACGGTGCGCC
>Ga0307374_10004927_pt1 | contig 21946 bp, 25 predicted proteins | sample OX3MG_FD_202532 | JGI IMG/M metagenome (GOLD analysis project Ga0307374, IMG submission 202532) | Soil microbial communities from Risofladan, Vaasa, Finland - OX-3 | ecosystem: Environmental > Terrestrial > Soil > Coastal area > Acid sulfate soil | place: Finland: Risofladan, Vaasa | collected...
TACGGCTACCTGGTGGTGTCGGTGGTCATGTTGCTGGTGAAGGCCGTGCAACTGGGCGTGCACCACTGACCACGGCCGGCTGACGCGCCGGGCTCCTCAGCCGGCCGGACGCTCCTCAGCTCGCTGGTCGGGTTGAACGTGGAGGCCAAGCAGGTCGCCGAGCACCGACAGGAAGCGCAGCTCCCACTGGCGGGTGTTGGCCACCGGCCACGGACGGGCGGCGGGCTCGATGCCGTGGACAGCGGCCGACACCGCTCCGAGCACAGCCTCGGGCCGCGGCGTGCAGGCCAGGGCCCCGCCGTGCTCCAGTTCCAGCAGGAGGTTCTCCCGGCCGTGGCCTGGCACCACGTCGAGCACTACCAAGGGCCGGTCCACCACCCGGGCCTCGTGGCAGGTCTGGCCCGGCGAGGTGACCACGACGTCGGCGGCCGCCATGAGGCTCGGGATGTGCTCGGTGAAGCCGAAAGCGGTGATGCCGGGCCCCGTGGAAGCCGGGCAGTGGGCGGCCGAATCCCTGAGCCGGCGCTGCAGCTTGCGGTTGGCCCCGGCCACGGCCAGCACCCGGTATCCGGCGCCGGCCAGGGCCTCGGCCGCTCCCTGTAGCGGAGCCAGACCCCAGCCACCGGCCATGAGCAGGACGCACGGCACCTCGTCGTCGATCCCGAAGGCCCGGCGGGCCTCGGCTCGGGTCGGTGCGCCGAAGAAGGCGGGGCGGACCGGTGGTGGGACCAAGACGATGTCGGCGGCCGGCAGGTACTGGCGCACCGTGCCGGCTGCCATGGCCGAGCAAACGACGTAGCGGTCGACCCCCGGGTGGGCCCAGAAACGATGGGCGGTGGCGTCGGTGCACACCACCACAGCCGGGGTATCGGGCAGTTCGGCCCGGAGCCGGCCCAGGGCCCCGGCGCCGGTGGCGAACACCGACAGCAGGAGATCGGCGTGCTCCTGGGCCAGCTGGCGACGGAGCCTCGGCACCAGCCGGTCGGCCGAGGCGCGCTCACCTTTCTCGACCAAGCGGGTGCCCACCCGCATCTGGGAGAAGTGGAAGGCGTCGTAGAGCGGGGGGACCGACAGCATCCAGCGGAAGACGGCGTCGCCCAGCACGCTTTCCACCCGTCCGAGCAGGCGCATGCAGTCGAGGATCCCGGCTGACACCTCGGCGCGCGCCAGGGCGGCCACACAGGCCTCGGCCACCGAGTCATGTCCACGGCCGATGGAGCCCGACAGCACGAGGGCCCGGCGGCGGCCGGCTTCTGCCGGCCGCACACCAGTACCGCTCACCACGACACCGGCTCGGCGGCCGGCGCCACCTCGAAGAGGGTGTCGAGGTCCACCGCCTGCAGCCCCCGGTCGGCGAGCGCTCCGGCCAACAGCTCGAGGCTCCGGTGGGTGACCGCCGCCGTGCCGGGCGGGCAGCTCACGTCGTTGTCGTGCAGCAGGACGATGGCGCCGGGTTGGAGCCCGGGCGACAGACGGGCCATGACCGGCTCAGGGTCGGTCTCGGACCACTCGTGGCCCCATACCGACCACAGCACGACCTCCATGTCGTGGCGCCGGGCCTCGAGCACGGTGCGGGCCGTGAGCTGGCCGTAGGCGGGGCGGTACCACCGGGGACGCTCGCCCGTGGCCTCGATGGCGGCCACTGCCGCTGCCATGTCCTGGCGGATCCAGCCCGGCGTGCGCAGGAGATGGTGCTCGTGGCGATAGCCATGGGACCCGACTCCGTGTCCTCGTCGTCGCAGCTCGGCCACCAGTTCGGGGTGGTACTCGGCTTGCGAGCCCAGGACGAAGAACGTGGCCCGCATGCCCAGGTCGTCGAGCAGGTCGAGCGTGCGCGGCGTGGTATCGGGCGACGGACCGTCGTCGAAGGTCAGGGCCACGTGGGCGCTCCCCGGCGGTCCCCACCAGCGACACCATCCGCCGGGCAACGCCCGCAGCCGAACCGGCGACCACTGGCCGAGCACGCAAACACTGGGCAGGAAATGGGCGAAGGTGGCCGCCCCGGCGGCACCGGCTGCCCAGGCACCGGCCCGCCGGCCAAGGCGACGGTCGTGTGGGGCCACCCTGTCTCTCTTTCGGTCGACTGCGTTGCCCACGCTAACGGGCTAGGCGACGCCCATCTCGGTCCCCGGCTCGGCTTCGCTGACCACGACGGGAGCAGTCGCGCCACGCTCGTGCTCCCGGCGGTGGCGCCGGCGGGTGAGCCCAGAGGCCGCCACCGTGGACAGCGCCCCCACGGCCAGAGCCACACGAGGGCTGCTCTGCTGGGAAATCCAGCCCACCAGCGGGCTGCCGATGGGCGTTGTGCCGAGAAAGGCGATGGCGTACAGGGCCATGACCCGGCCCCGCATGGAGGGATCGGCCCGCAGCTGCAAGGTGGCATTGGCCGTGGCGATGAAGGCGATGGACAGCGCGCCCATGGGCACCAGCATGATGAGGGCGACCACCAGGTCCGGGCTCAGGGCCACGGCCATTATGAGAGCACCGAATCCCAGGCCGATGGCTGTGAGCCGGTGGATGTTGGGCCGGTTGCGCCCGGCCACCACCAGCCCGCCTATCACGGCTCCCCCGCCCATGGCGGAGGTCAGGGCCGAGTACGTGCCTGCTCCCCCGTGGAACGTGAACTTCGAGAACAGAGCCAGGACGACCTGGAAGTTGTAGGCCAGGGTCCCCACCACCGCCACCAGGACCAATGGATCACGCAGCCCCGGGGTATTCCACACGTAGCGCAGGCCCTGGCGTAGCTGGCCCCGAGCCCGCAGTACCGGGGCCGACGGGTGGAGCTCGCCCCGGCGCATCAGCGCCAGACCGGCTATGACAGCCAAGTAGGAAGCGGCGTTGGCCTCGAAGCAAACAGCCAGACCGACGAAGGCGATGAGCAGACCGCCGATGGCCGGGCCGATGACCCGAGCCGAGTTCATGACAACGCTGTTCAAGCTCACGGCGTTGGGCAGGTCTTGGCGTCCCACCATCTCGAGCACGAAGGTCTGGCGAGCCGGGTTGTCCATCATGTTGACGAAACCCAACAGCGAGGCGAGCACGAAAACCTGCCACAGGTGGACGGCGTGCGTCGCTGTGAGCAACCCCAGCACCAGAGCCAGGATCCCGGCTGCGGTCTGGGTGCAATAGAGCAGGCGCCGCTTGTCGACACGATCGGCCACCAGGCCGCCGTAGGTGCCGAAGAGCAGCATGGGGAGGAATTGGAGCGCTGTAACCAACCCGAGGTCTATACCCTGGTGGGCCGGGGGAGCCAAACGCAGCACCAGCCACGCCTGGGCCACCGTCTGCATCCACGTCCCGCTCACGGAGATGCTCTGAGCGATGAAATACAGCCGGTAGTTCCGCACCCGCAGCGATCGGAAGGTTGACGACGCCACCACGCGCAACGGGGTCATCCCTCCTCCACCAAGCGCTCGAGCAGACGGACCAACTGCTCGAGCTGGTCGCGCTCGGTCGGCGTGAGGCGCCGCAGGCGGCGCACGAGGAGGGCGTTGCGCAACGAGCGGCTGCGCTGCAGCGTTCGGCGACCCTCGGGTGTGACCTCGACGCGCACGACTCGGCCGTCGGCGGGATCCACCGACCGGGTCACGTGGCCGGCGGCTTCCAAGCCCACGATCAGGCGCGTCATGCTCGGCGGCTGCACCTGCTCCACGGCGGCCAGCTCACCGAGGGTGGGACGCCCTAGCCGCTCGGCGGCGGCCAGGGCCGAGATCTGTGACGGGGTCAAGCCGCCGGCAACCTGCTGGCGCAACGGCCGGTACAGGCGGGTGATGGCCAGGCGCAGACGGGCGGCCAACTCGGTTTGGGTGTCGGCGGGCTCCAGAACCGGGGTCATCGTTCTCTATTCTAATTAGTTCTGCTAACGAATGTGCACCGGCCCGGAGGAGGCGGCTCCGCCAATGGGGTGCGGCGAGGAGTTCTGGAACCGGCGCGCCGCCGGAGTGCCTCAGGAGAAGCGGGGTACGTAGCCGCCCTGGCCCAGAGCGGCGCTCTCGAGCGGGTCAGCCGACTCGTCCACCCCACCGGTCACCTCGGTGACCCAGGCCAGGCGGCCGCGCAGGATGCGCTCGACGCCTCCCTGCAACGTGGCCGACGAGATGGCACAGGAACTGCAGGCTCCCTGCAGCTGCACCTCGACCGTGCCGGCGGCGACGTCGAAGGCGACCAATTCGAGGTCGCCACCGTCAGCCTGGACCGCCGGCCTCATGACCTCGATCAAGGCCCGGAGCTCGGACTCGCGCCCGGCGCGATCCTCGTCGGTGAGTGCGGCCATACCTCCATTGTGCCGTGCCATCTCCACCTATCGAACACGCCGAGATATCAGTGGCACCTATTTGAGATCAATAGAGTTCACCTCAGCGTCATATTTCTAGAGCCTGTAGATGCCAAATCGCACCTCGGCCCAAACCAGGGGCCGCTAACGATAGGAGGATTGTTCTGCACCTTTGCCCACCGGCTGGCACATTGCGGAGGAATCGTTCCGACTGGGATTTCGCGCCCACTCTCCCCCTATATTCGATACTTCCCCGTCGTTATAAGCCTCGCTTTATCAGATCTTGTTCGGCCCAGGATGGGCCGACGTATAGCCCCACGACCCCGGCTCCCCGTCCTTGGCCTCCTCCCGTTCCACGGCCCCTCGGTACGATGGGGTGTGGCCCCTGGGAGCGCGAGAGTGAGCCGGTGCAGCCAGCGCGGGGCCCGAGGGGCGAAATGAGGCAGCGTTGAGGTCGGACGTCAGCGTCGTGGGGATCGGCATGACGCCGATGGACCGCCGCGACCGGGGCCCCGAGGAGATGGTTCGCCAGGTGGTGGGCGAGGCGCTCGGCGATGCCGGGCTCAACCCCGGCGATGTCGGCCTTGTGGTCATGGCCAATGCCCTCGGCGGCCGGCTGTGCGATCAGGGCTGCATCCGGGGCCAGGCCTGGCTGAGAGGCGTCGGCATGGGGACCACCGGAGTGGTGAACGTCGACAACTCCTGTGCCGGTGGTTCCTCCGCCTTGCACCTCGGTGTGATGGCCGCCATGGCCGGCCAGTCACCGGTGTTGGTGGTGGGTGTCGAGAAGATGTGGACCGGCGACAGGCAGGCCACCCTGTCGGGCATCGAGGACGGTCTCCCTTCTGACGAGCGCGCCGCCTTGCAGCGGGAGCTCGACAACAACGCCGGCAGCGTCCTCATGGGTCTGAACGCCACCTGGGTGCGCCACCAAATCGACGAGCGCGGCACCAATATCGAGCAGATCGCTGCTACAGCGGCCAAGGCCCGCCACCATGCTTCGCTCAACCCTCTGGCCCAGTTCCGTTCCCCCGTGACCAGCGCCGAGGTTCTCGACTCGCCCACGGTGGTGGCGCCCCTCACCCGCCTCATGTGCTCGTCATTCACCGACGGCGCCGCCGCCGTGGTCCTGGCCAATGGTTCGGCGCCCGGTGCGCCACGGGTCACCGCCAGCGTTCTGCGCTCGGGCGACGGTGAGCTGGACTACCACGACCGGCTGGCCGAAACGGCGGAGGAGGCTTGGAAGGCAGCCGGCGTCGGGCCCACCGACATCGACGTGGCGGAGATCCATGACGCCACCAGCGCCGAGGAGCTGTATGCCCTCGAGTCCCTCGGGTTCTTCGCTGCCGGCGATGCCGGCGCCGCCACTGTGGCGGGAGTGACCGCCGTTGACGGCAGTGGGCCTTGCGTCAACCCCAGTGGGGGCCTGGTGGGTCGAGGTCATCCGCTGGGGGCCACCGGGTTGTGCCAGGTGGTGGAACTGACCAACCAACTCCGGGGCCGGGCCGGGAATCGTCAACGTCGAGGAGCGCGACTGGCCATGAGCGTCAATACCGGGGGCATCCTCTCGGCGCGCGACGCTGCGCTGGTCGCCATCCACGTGCTGCAGCGCGACTGATCGTGTCCGGCGCCGTCATCACCGGCTGGGGCTCAGCCGTCCCCGACAAGATCGTCACCAACGACGACCTATCGGCACGTCTCGACACGAGTGACGCCTGGATCGCCGAGCGAACCGGGATCAGAGAGCGTCGCATCGGGGGCACCACCTCAGGGCTGGCCGTGGCGGCCGGACGCAGGGCCCTGGAGGCGGCCGGGCGCGGCGCCCACGAGATCGACTTGCTGGTCCTGGCCACGACCACCCCCGACGCCATCGTGCCCGGGACTTCGGCCACCGTGCAGCACGAGCTCGGCGTGGCCGGCGGAGCCTTCGACCTGAACGCCGCCTGCTCGGGCTTCGTGTACGCGCTGGTGGCCGCCCATGGGCTCGTCATGGCCGGTGCCGATCGGATACTGGTCATCGGCAGCGAAACCCTCTCGAAGATCACCGATTGGGACGACCGGACATTGGCCGTGCTGGTAGGCGACGGGGCCGGCGCCGTCGTCCTCGAGCGATGCGAGGGTCCCGGGCAGCTGCTCGGATGGGACCTGGGCGCCGACGGGTCACTTCGCCATCTGCTCAAGTGTGACCTAGGCGGCTACCTCTACATGAACGGCAAGGAGATCTTCCGCCATGCCGTACGCGCCGTGGTGGAGTCCTCCACCGCCGCGCTGGCGCGAGCCGGGCTGACGGCGGCCGATGTCGACCTCTTCGTCCCTCATCAGGCCAATGCCCGGATCATCACTGCCGCCAGCCAACGGCTCGGCATTCCTGACGATCGCTGTGTGGTCACCATCGACCGCTACGGCAACACCTCATCAGCGTCCATTCCCTTGGCCCTGTGCGACGCCCTCGACGCCGGGCGACTTGCTCGGGGAGCGACGGTATTGCTCTCGGGCTTCGGTGGAGGCATGACGTGGGCCAGCGCCGTGCTGCGATGGGGCGGGTGAGGGACATGCCGACTCTGAGCGACAAGCCGGTGATCATCATGTTGGCCGCCGGCATGGCCAAGCGGTACGGGGGCTGCAAGCCGCTCGCGCCGGTGGGGCTGCACGGCGAGGCCCTCATCGACGTGAACGCCAGCGACGCCTTGTCGGCCGGCTTCGGTGACGTAGTTCTCGTGCTCGGACCTCAAACCGGACCGGCCATCGAGTACCACGTCGAGAAGACGTGGCCCACGACGGTCGTCGCCCACATGGCGCGTCAACCGGTCCCCCTTGGCACCGCCCATGCTGCGCTATGTGCCCGCCGGTTCGTGGGCGATCGGCCCTTTGCCCTGGTGAATGCCGACGACATCTACGGGGTGCCCGCGCTCCGCCTTCTGGCCGATCACCTGGTCTCCGCCCCCGACCATGCCAACGTGGCGTACCGCCTGGCCGACACCATCGTGACCGGCGATCCGGTGACCAGGGGGACCTGCGAGCTGGGGGACGACGGGATGCTCCGAGCCATCGTCGAGCGCAAGCTGGTCCGGCGTCACGAGGATGGACGATTCACGGCCGACGACGGTCGTGAGCCGGCTGAGCTCGACCCCCTGACGCTGGTCTCGATGAACCTCTGGGGCCTGCGGCCGGAGATCTGGCCCGTCCTCGAGTCATCCGTCGTCGCCGTCCATCCGAAGGTGGGTCCCGATGGAAACGTCGGTGAGGCGCTGGCGTCGGTGGACGAGGTCCTTCTCCCCGAGGTGGTGGGCGATTTGGTCACCGGCCGTATCCCGGGCACTGCCCTACAGGCCGTGCGGGTCCTCCATGGCCAAGGACGCTGCATCGGGGTCACCCACGCCGACGACCTACCGGTGGTGCGCAACGAGCTAGCCGTGATGATCGGGCACGGCCAACGGCCCGAGGGGCTTTGGGCCGACCAGGAGTGACGAGCGGGACGATGGACCGCCAGGCCAGGCGCACTCGGCGGCTCACGATGGCGGTGGCGCTCAACGTGGCCCTGGCCGTCGTCCAGGTGGTGAGCGGGCTGCTGGCTCATTCGGTGGCTCTGCTGTCCGATGCCGGCCACAACGTGACCGACGTGGCCGGGCTGTGCGTGGCTCTGGTGGCAGTCCGTTGGGCGCTGCGACCACGCAGCGATCAACGATCATACGGACATCATCGCGGCACCATCCTCGCCGCATTGGCCAATGCCGCCGTCATCGCCGTGGTGACGGCCGGCATCATCGTGGCCGGCTTGCAGCGTCTCGCCCATCCAAGGCCTGTGCACGGGACCATCGTTCTGGCGGTGGCAGCCGCCGCCTTCGTGATCAATGCATCGGTGGCCGCCTCCCTGCACGAGAAGAGCCGGGATCTCAACATGCGTGCCGCCGCCGTCCATATGGCGGCCGACGCTGTCGCCTCCCTGGCCGTGGCGGCCGCCGGGGTGGTTCTCGTCGTCGATCCGGCTCTGCGCTGGGCCGACCCTGTCGCCTCTCTGGGCGTGGGCCTACTCATCATCGTCGAGGCGTATCGGATCATGAGATCGAGTGTGGCCGTGCTGCTCGAGTCGACGCCACCGGACGTCGACCTCAAGGCGTTGACAGCCGCCATGGCCGAGGTGCCGGACGTGGCCGAGGTCCACGACCTCCATGTCTGGAGCCTGTCGAGCGAGGTGCGGGCCCTCTCCGCTCACGTGGTGGTGGCCGGCCATCCCACATTGGAAGAAGCGCAGGTGGTGGGCGACCGGGTGAAAGAAGCGGTGGGTGGTCCCTTCGCCATCGCCCACTCCACCTTGGAGCTCGAGTGCGAGCGATGTGTCGAAGGAGACGACGACCCTTGCCTCATGGACACCCTGGTGCCCCGGCCCAAGGCCCGCCCCTGACGATGAGCACGACAGCTCCGCTCGAAGTGGTGCGGCGGCACGTGGTGGTGACCGGGCGCGTGCAAGGAGTCGGCTTCCGGGCCTCGTGTGCTCGGCGGGCCGGCGACCTGGGATTGGTCGGCTTCGTACGGAACATGCCCGACGGCACCGTCGAAGCCGCCTTTGAAGGCGAAGCCCGGGCGGTAAGCGCCATGGTCGATTGGTGCCACCGGGGGCCGGGGCTAGCGCGTGTGGACGGCGTGGTGGTGGGCGAGCTTCCCCCACAAGGCGAGACGCGATTCACGTTTCGTTGACGCCACTTGCCCCAGACGCGGCGAAGCCCCGAGTAGCCGGTTCGGCCGAAGCCGTCCGTGCTCCTCGGGGCAGTCGCCCTCGGCAGGGGCGGCTCTCCCGTCACCCAGGGTCGGACGACCCCCGGTTCCGGGTGACGCCAGCCGGTCCCAGGGAACCTTCCGACGTCGAACCGTCTGCCTGACCGGGGACTCGTCTCCTCGCTCCCCTGGCGGCCCACCTTGCGGCGTTCCTTCCGGGTTCTGCTTGGTCGTTGTCGTCCGGCTGGTGACACTCTGCGCCGCGGCGCGTCGAAGGTCAATACCGCTACGCGAAATCCCTATGTTCTCCATAGGAATTTCGACGCTGTCCCCAGCGCTGCCCCTGATCTCCCCAGGAAGCCACTCCGTCATCCCCAAGTCATCCCCAAGTATGGGGCGCCGGCACCGCACCGATCCGCGAGCGATACTGGGGCCATGGCCGACCCGAGGCTGCCGGTGCTACACACCCCTGGTCTGGTCGTGGCTCTCGCCGAAGAGGACTGGACCGGCGATGCCGTGTTCCACGAGTACACCTCCGCCGTCGACCCCATCGGCAGTGGGCGCATCAGCCCGGTGCCCATCAGGCGGTTCGCCGCGCCGGAGGGCGACGGGCCATCGGGCACAACAATGCTCGACCTGTCCGGCGAGCTGGGTGTGGCTTACCCGGCCACTGGGCCCAGCCTGCTCGCTCGTTTCGTGTCGGTCGCCGGCGGCGAGTCAGTGGAGGTTATGCCGTCGGCCACCAGCGCCCTGGCCTACTGCCTGGCCGGCGAGGGGACGGCACATTTCGAGGGCCCGGGCGGCCCCGGCACCATGGCCTTCGCCCGGGGCGACGTCCTCACCCTTCCTGCGCCGTGCACGGCCCGCTACGAGGCCTCGACCAGGGTTCTGCTCTACCACGTCGATGATTCGCCGCTCCTGTCGTACCTGGGGACGGTTCCGGCCGGGCCCAGGTTCCGGCCGACGCGCTTCGACGGGGAGGCCGCTCGAGCCGCCCTGGCCGAAGTCGCCGCCCACCCTGACGCCGGGCGGCGCAACCGTGTGGCGGTCCTGCTCGGCAACAGCGCCAACGGGCAGACCCTGACGGCCACGCACACGTTGTGGGCCATGCTCGGCGCCCTGCCGGCCGGCGCGGTGCAGCGCCCGCACCGACACCAGAGCATCGCCCTCGACCTCATCGTCGAGTGCCGTGCCGGGTGTTACAGCCTGGTGGGCACGGCGCTGGATGAGCACGGCGCCATCATCGACCCGGTACGGGTCGAATGGGAGCCCGGCTGTGCATTCGTGACGCCGCCCGGGCTCTGGCACAGCCACCACAACGAATCAGGAGCCGACGCCAGCCTCTTCCCCGTCCAAGACGCCGGGCTTCACACGTACTTGCGCACGCTCGACATCCGCTTCTCGAGCTGAGGGCCTCTCAGGCCTTGTCGGTGACGTCGTGGTCAGGGCCGCGACCACGCTCGCCGGCCTCGAGAAGGCGACCGATCTCGGCCATCTCCTGGGCAACCGATCTCTGGAACCACGCCCGAGCCACGGCGTCGTAGAGAAGGCCGGCCAAGCCGTGCCCGAAGTCCATTTCCTCGACGTGGCGTACTCGGGTTCCCCCTGCCACCTCCTCGATCTCGAACCACGCGTGCAGACCTCGGGGGACTCCGTGCTCAAGCGTCACATCGATGCTGTTCGGTCGCTGCCACCGGTACCTGGTGATGACCGAGCCCGGGAACCGGCCGAAGAATTTCCCGTCCTCCCGGGCCACCATGCCATCGGGCGTGTCGGCCAGCTTCGTGACCCAGACGATCTTGGTATCGGCCTTGGTGTACTGGGCCGGGTCCAAGACAAAATCGAAGACCTCGTCGGGGGTTACACCCCGGATGAACGCAGTTCCTTCTCCACGGATCACGCTGACTCACTCCTCCGATCGACCTGACGGGCTGGACCCACCCGGCGCACAGGGGCCCGACGACGGCTGACGATAGTGCGCATGGGAGCAGGTCGCAGAGCCCGGACCGGGCCGGCCGGGCCGGCGGCTAGCCTGGAATATCCATGCAACAACGCGATGACCTTCGCAACGTGGCCATCGTTGCCCACGTCGACCACGGCAAGACGACCCTGGTCGATGCCATGTTGCGCCAGAGCGGTGAGCTCAGAGCCGGCAAGGAGATGGCCGACCGGGTCATGGACTCCGGCGACCTGGAACGCGAAAAGGGCATCACCATCCTGGCCAAGCACACGGTCGTACGTCACCGCGGGGTGACCATCACCATCGTCGACACCCCTGGGCACGCCGACTTCGGGGGTGAAGTGGAGCGTGGCCTGTCCATGGTCGACGGCGTGCTGCTCCTGGTCGACGCGTCGGAAGGGCCGCTTCCCCAGACGCGGTTCGTCCTGCGCAAGACCCTCGAGGCCAACCTGCCTGTCGTGGTGCTCGTGAACAAAGTGGACCGGGCCGACGCCCGCATCGCCGAAGTGGTCCACGAGGTCGAAGAGCTGTTCTTGGACCTCGACGCCCAGGAGCATCAGATCGACTTCCCGGTGCTGTACTCCAATGCTCGAGCCGGCTGGTCGAGCACCGATCCCGACACCGTGGGCACCGATCTCAGCCCACTATTCGATGCACTCCTCGAACGGGTCCCGGCGCCGGTCTTCAAACCCGGTCACCCCCTCCAGGCTCTGGTGACCAACCTCGACGCGTCGCCGTACGTGGGCCGGTTGGCCATCTGCCGAGTACACAACGGTACGTTGCGCCGAGGTGACACCGTTTCATGGTGCCGTCTCGACGGATCGATACAAAAGGCCAAGATCACCGAGCTGTACGCCACTCGAGCATTGGAACGGGTCGATGTGGACGAGGCCGGTCCCGGGGAGATCGTGGCTGTGGCCGGGTTCTCCGACATCACGATCGGGGAGACTCTGTCGGCGGCCGACGACCCACGACCGCTACCGGCCGTGGTGGTCGACGAGCCGAGTTTGTCCATGACCATAGGCATCAATACCTCACCCCTGGCCGGGGTGGACGGCTCCAAGCTCACCGCCCGCCTGGTCAAGAGCCGGTTGGACGCCGAGCTGGTCGGGAACGTGTCATTGCGGGTCTCCCCCACCGAGCGCCCCGACACCTGGGAGGTCCAAGGTCGCGGCGAACTGCAGTTGGCCGTGCTGGTGGAGACCATGCGGCGCGAGGGCTTCGAGCTCACCGTGGGCAAACCCCAGGTCGTGACCAGGCAGGTCGACGGCGTCCTGCACGAGCCCATGGAGCGCCTCGCCGTGGATGTGCCGTCCGACTACCTGGGGGTCGTGACCCAATTGCTCTCCCTTCGTCACGGGCGCCTGGAGGAGATGGTCAACCACGGCACCGGTTGGGTCCGGATGGACTACAGGGTCCCGGCCCGGGGTCTCGTGGGATTCCGGACCGAATTCCTGGTCGAGACCCGAGGCACCGGTGTGCTGCACCACGTGTTCGACGGCTGGGAGCCCTGGCATGGGGAGTTGCGGACCAGGCGGAACGGCTCCATGGTGGCTGACCGCCGAGGCATGTCGACCACGTACGCCTTGATGGCCCTTCAGGAACGCGGGACCCTGCTCATCGGACCCGGCACGGAGGTCTACGAGGGGATGATCGTCGGTGAGAACGCCCGAGTCGATGAGATGGACGTGAACCCGGCGAAGGAGAAGAAGCTCACAAACGTCCGTTCCTCGACGGCTGACGAGCTCGAGCGTTTGACCCCGCATCTCCATTTGTCGCTTGAGCAAGCTCTCGAATTCATCGGCGAAGACGAGTGCGTCGAAGTGACGCCCAAGGCGGTGCGTCTCCGCAAGCTCGTCCTCGACCAGGCCATTCGTGGGCGAGCCCGTAGTCGCTCCCGGCGCGAATAAACCCCACACTTCGAGCAACCGCCCCCCGGGGAGCTACCGGGGCTGCGACGTCGAAGCCGGCACCCCCGGAGCCCGGCAGTCGGGGCACCGTCCCACCATGTCGAGGCGGTGCTCCAACACCTCGTAGCCCTGCTGGCCGGCCGCCGCCCGCATCGCCTCTCCCAGAGCCTGTTCGAGGCGGGGCGACGGCGCCACGTCCTCGACCCGGCCACAGGCACCGCACACCAAGTGGTGATGGTGCCCCGACAGGTCCTCGGTGAGCTCGAAGCGTCCGTGGTCGTCGTTGCCGAGCACTCGTCTGACCACGCCGGCGTCGGCCAAGGCCGTGATGTTGCGATAAGCGCTGCTCTGGGGCAAGCGGGGCGAGCACAACAGGATCTCGGGCACGGTCAAGGGCCGACCCGCTGTGGCCAGGGTCTCGACCAGCGCCCGACGCATCGGCGTGTAGCGCTGGTCGGCCCCGGCCAGCCGCAGCGCCACGGCATGGTGGACCGATGCCGTCGCCGATGCCGTCGCCTCGTACGCCGTCACCGGGGGCTCCATGAGATGCCATCGTACCGGTCGCACGCCATCGGGAACCGCACCGGAATGGTTCCTATTGCCCTTGACTAGCCCTCGCCCACGCTCCGATCTTGGCACCACGGGGGCCTTGTAATAAGAATCATTCCTGCATAAGCTGACGGCGTGCGAGCCTCCGATAGTGGCCATCGTCCGGCCGTGGCGTCCGGGTTCCGGACCCTTGTGAGCTGGGCCGGCGTGGCATCGGTGCTCATCGGGCTGTTCGGCGTAGCCGGCTGCAGGTCGGCGTCGGCTGGACCGGGAACCGTACGCCAGCGGGTCATCGACGTGGTGGCGGCTGAGAACTTCTGGGGGAGCATCGCCGCCCAACTCGGTGGCGTGCACGCCCGGGTCCACAGCATCATCACCAATCCCGATGCGGACCCGCACTCGTACGAGCCCACTGCTGCCGACGCACGCGCCGTGGCCGGGGCGAACCTGGTCCTCGAGAACGGCATCGGCTACGACCCTTGGGTCGGCAGACTGCTCTCCGCCGATAGTCCGCTCCCCGCCACCATCGACGTCGGGACAAGCCTCGGTTTGACCAATGGCGCCAACCCCCACCGTTGGTACAACCCCGGAGATGTAAGGGCAGTCATCGAGACGATCGTGCGCAGCTACCGGAGACTCGACCCGGCCGATGGTGCATACTTCGACGCCAAGGAGACGTGGTTCGAGAACGTGGCCCTTAGGCCGTACGATGCCGCCATCTCCTCCGTCCGCTCCCGTTTCCACGGCACGCCTGTCGGTGCGTCGGAGTCGATCTTCTCGATGTTGGCACCAGCGCTTGGGCTCGACCTCATCACTCCGGCGTCCTTTCTGAAGGCCATCAGCGAAGGAACCGACGTCTCGGCCTCAGACAAACAGACGGCCGACAGACAGATCATGGACCATGCCATTAAGATCTACGTCTACAACAGCCAAAACGTTACGCCCGATGTACAGGTGCAGCTAGCCGAAGCTAGAGCCGCCCACATCCCTGTGACCACCATCACCGAGACGCTGGCACCCGCCGGCACGACGTTCCAGACCTGGCAGACCTTCCAGCTACTGCGCATCGAAGCCGCTCTGGCTTCGGCGGCATCGAGTCACTGAGGCCATGGCACAAGCACCGGCCCTGTCCTTCGAGAAGGCCGCTGTCAGCCTCGGGGGGAAGACCATCTGGTCCGACGTCACATTGTCGGTTGCAACAGGTGAATTCGTCGCCGTCCTCGGTCCCAATGGGGTCGGCAAGTCCACGTTGGTCAAGGCCGCTCTCGGTCTCTACCCCCTGTCGGCAGGGCGCGCCGTCGTCCTGGGCCGTCCACCCGGTGACGCCGGGCGCGACATCGGATATCTCCCCCAGAGGCGCAGTTTCGACCCTCATCTCCGGGTGCGCGGTGTTGACATCGTTCGCCTCGGTGCCGATGGACACCGCTTCGGCATGGGCTTGCCCGTCGGCTCCCGACGACGCGCTGGTCGCCGACTCGACCGAGCCAGGGTTGAAGAGGTCATTGAGCTCGTGGGGGCCGGAGATTATGCCGGGCGCCCGATAGGCCAGGTTTCGGGCGGCGAACAACAGCGGCTGCTGATCGCCCAGGCGTTGGTGCGCAAGCCGGCCCTGCTGCTGCTCGACGAGCCACTAGACAGCTTGGACCTCCCCAATCAGGCCGCTGTGTCCGGGCTCATCTCACGGATCTGCCTCCAACAGGGCGTGACTGTCGTGATGGTGGCCCATGACGTGAACCCCATCCTCTCGGCGCTCGACAGCGTGGTGTATATCGCTCGCGGGGGTGCTGTGAGCGGGAAACCAACAGAAGTCATCACTTCCAGCAACCTGTCGCGGCTTTACGAGACGCCAGTGGAAGTGTTGCGCACGTCCGATGGCCGGCTGGTCGTCGTCGGTCAGCCCGAAGCGCCGGCTCATCACTACGATCGCCACACCGGACTCCCCCGATGATGGGCGGGCTCTTCTCCCTGCACTTCATGGTCAACGCCCTCGAAGCGGGGACCATCGTCGCCGTGGTGGCTGGCCCCATGGGCTGGTTCATGGTCTTGCGCCGGCAGAGCTTCGCCGGCCACACCTTGGCGGTCGTGTCCTTCCCCGGAGCGGCCGGGGCTATATGGCTCGGGATCAGCCCTACCTTCGGCTACTTCGCGGCCAGCGTTGCCACCGCCATGGTCATCGCCGCTGTGCCCAGAGCGGCGATCGGCGACCGCTACAGCGAGGAATCGGCTGTGATCGGGATCGTGCAAGCCTTCGCCCTGGCTTGCGGGGTCCTTTTCGTCGGCCTGTACGGTGGATTCCTGAATAGCCTGACGGCATTGCTCTTCGGTACCTTCCTCGGCATCTCCGACTGGGAGGTCCGGGTGCTGTTAGCCGTGGCCGTGGTGGTCCTCGTTGCCCTGGCGGGCATGGGGCGCCCGCTGCTGTTCTGCTCCATCGACCCGGCCGTGGCCAGCGCCAGGGGTGTGCCAGTGCGTTTGGTCTCAGGTGCTTTCCTTATCCTCTTGGGGGCGGCAGCTGCTGAGGCCAGCCAGATCACCGGGGCCCTTCTCGTCTTCGCCTTACTGGTCATGCCGGCGGCCACCGCCCAGCAACTCACCCCGAGGCCGGCGCTGGGCCTGGTGTTGTCGGTGGTACTGGGCGTTACCTTCGCCTGGGGGGGCCTGGTGGTGGCGTACTTCACCGACTATCCGGTCGGCTTCACGGTAACGAGCATCGGGATCGTCGCCCTGGCCGGCGCCACCGGTGGACGTGCGTTGGCCGAATCGACACGCCGGATCCGAACGAGGCCGGCATGACCCTCGTGCTATTGGCCCCATGGACGGCCATCGCTCACATGGTGTCCCACGCGTTCGTTCGCGATGCCTTGTTGGCTGGTAGCGCAGTGGCGGTGGCTTCGGGTCTGGTGGGCTACTTCGTGACGCTTCGAGGCCAGGTGTTCGTCGGAGACGCCCTCTCCCACGTCGCCTTCACCGGGTCGCTGGCTGCTCTGCTTGTGGGCGCCGATCTCAGAATCGGGCTGTTCGGTTCCTGCATCGTTTTCGGCCTGGTCATGGCGGCCTTGGGTGTGAAGGGGCGCCCCGACGACACCGTCGTGGGGGCGGTCTTCGCCTGGATCCTCGGGCTCGGGGCCCTGTTCCTAACCCTCTACACGACCTCGCGGGCCGGAGCCGACGCCACCGGCGGGGTCAATGTGTTGTTCGGCTCGATCTTCGGGCTTTCCTCGGCCCAGGCTCAGGCGGCAGCGGTCATCGCCGTGCTGGTGATCGCGACCGTCGTCATCCTGCGACGTCCACTGCTCTTCGCCAGCATCGACGAGGCGGTGGCCGAGGCCCGAGGGGTCCCGGTTCGGGCGTTGGGTTTTGCCTTTCTCGCAGTAGTCGGCATCACGGCGGCGGAGGCCACCGAGGCGGTGGGGGCGCTGCTGCTCCTGGGCCTGCTAGCCGCCCCGGCGGCGACCGCCCATCGGCTCACCACGAGACCGCCAGTGGCGATGTGGCTCTCGGCTGCTCTGGCCCTGGGCTCGACCTGGGCAGGATTGGCCCTGGCCTACGCAGCCCCGCAGGTGCCTCCGAGCTTCGGGATCGTGGCCGTCGCCACCGGCTGTTACCTGGCGAGCGTCTTGGCTACAGCTGGGCGGCGCTCGGGCATAGTGGTGAGGTGATCGCTCCCGGAAACCACGGCAACATCACCGTGCTGGTGGTGGCTGTCGCCCTGGCCACCACAGTCGAGATGGTCGAGGCCTTGACCATCGTCCTGGCCACCGGCCTCACCCGTGGCTGGCGCTCGACCGCTCAGGGAGCAGGCGCAGCCCTGGTTCTGCTGAGCGCATTGGTGCTCGTGCTCGGCCCGGCCATCCGGTCCATCCCTCTTACGACTCTGAGGATCGTGATCGGTCTCTTGCTCCTGGTCTTCGGCTTGCAGTGGCTCCGCAAGGCCGTGTTGAGGGCCGCCGGCCTACGAGCCAAACACGACGAGGACGAGATCTTTCAGCGTCACGTCGATGAGCTCGCCCTCGAGCAACGCAAGCCCGGGCGAGACAGCACCGCCTTCACTGTGGCCTTCAAGGGCGTGTTCCTCGAGGGTCTGGAGGTCGTGGTCATCGTCCTCACCTTGGGGACCTCGTCAGGCCACCTGGCCCTGGCTGGACTCGTGGCCGGTGTGGCCGTCGTCGGCGTGGCCATCATCGGGCTAATCGTCTCCCGACAGCTGGCCGGAGTGCCCGAGAATGCCATGAAGATGGCCGTCGGCGTGATGCTGGTGAGCTTTGGGACGTTCTGGACCGGCGAGGGGGTGGGGGCCCACTGGCCTGGCACCGATCTTGCCATCCCCGTATTGGTCCTGGTGTACGGGTCGTTTGTCGGGCTGGTGGTAGGGGCCCTGCGCCACGGGAGCGAGAGCCGTGTCGTCGGCCGTTGACGGGCTGCGGCGTGCTGCCGTCGCCTTTGCCCGGTTCTGGGTCGACTTTCTGGTGGGAGAGACACCGGAACTGCTGGTCGGCACGCTGGCTGTAGTGGCTCTGGTGGCCGTGGTGGCCCATGGACTGTCGAGTCGGGCGGCCGCCGTCATCGCATTCCCGGTGCTCGTGGCCGCCGTGCTCCTCGTCTCAGTGCTCCGCGGAGCCCGGGGGCGCCGGGAGTGACGTTCCTCGTAGTCGGGTAGCTGTGGGCCATGAGCGGCACCCACTTGAGTGAGGCAAGCACGGGCCCGATGATTGTCCTTGGTCAGCTAAAGCATTCGACGAAGCCATGGGAAGCGAGCCTTCCGTGCGACGACCTGACGTCCCCGCACAACGGCCCGCCGCGAAACTGTCGTCCCGGCCGATTCAGCACGATCCATGAGCGCCACTCTTGGTTTGATCGCGCCTTTTGCCGGGAAACCCACCGGGACTGAGCGAACAGTCACCGTTGACACGTCGGACCCCGTCGGCCACTTCTCCGTCGAACGGGGCCATGACAGCATGAGCCTAAAGCCGACGACAGCAACCTCTAACCCAGACCTTCAGTTGACTACCGAGGCTCTGGTTCGCCTCGTCTACGGCCGGCTCGATCCTGAGCACACGCCTTCCTTCACGGGGAACCAGGATCATCTGGCGCTCCTGCAACGGACGTTCACGGGTGTCTGAGGTGTTGACTACCCTGTGGTCATGATGAGGCTCCGCAGGATGCCCACCCGATTGACAACTGGCGCCTACGTGCTCCACGCCGGCATAGAGAAGTGGCACCGAGACGAACAGCGGGCTCGAGCGGTCCATGCCATGGCTGCCGACGCATACCCGCAGTTCCAGAGTATGAGTCCTTCCGCGTTCCTCCGTGTCTTGGCCGCCGGCGAAATCGCCACCGGAGCACTACTGGTGACGCCATTCGTGTCTCCGATCATGGCCGGCTTGGCACTGACGGGATTCTCCGCCGGCTTGGTCGGCCTCTATGCCCAGACTCCGGGACTTCGCAGGCCGGGCAGTATCTGGCCTTCGCAACAAGGCATCGGGATCAGCAAGGACATCTGGATGCTCGGGGTGGGTATCGGTCTCCTGATCGACGGAATCGCGGATCGCATCGGAAAGCGCTGAGGAGATCCGTCGTTCTGACGCTCATATTCGGTCCAACACGTCACCGTCGAACAGAGGCTCTATCCCGAGTCGCACGGCGTCGGTGTGCAGATCAACCATCGTCGGCTCGTCCCGCCGCGCTCCCGCAGCTGCTTCCAAAGTAGGACGCAGGAGTCGAAGATCGCTGGACGAGTTGAGGAACAGCGAAGGTTGCCCAAGGATGTAGCGAATGGCCCGTTCCAGTTCAGTTCCAGGCGGCAGAGGCTCGTACCAGCTGAACTTCGGGCCGGTCTCCTCCGGGCGCCACCGTCGCCGGGCGACGGCTTTGATCGCTTGCACGGCGACCCTGCGTTCCTCACACAACTCAAGTAGGGCCTCGACATCCTCCCGATAAGTGTGATCAGCGAGCAACGCGAAGTTGTACGGCAACAGCACCGAGTCGAAGTCGAATCTTTCCAGGCTGCGTAGGTGCATCCTGGCGATCCTCATGCCGTGACCGGTAACTCCGATGAAGCGAGTAAGCCCCTCCTGTTGAGCTTGAACCAACCCTTCAACAGCCCCGCCCGGGCTATGGGCCACTTCCCATTCATCCTCTTCGACGAGGTTGTGAAGCTGCACGAGATCAACATGGTCAGTCCCTAGTCGTTGAAGGGACCGCTCGAGGCTTGCCCGCGCCCCCGGGGCGGTGCGATGTCCTGTCTTTGTCGCCACGAAGTACTCATGACGCCCAGCAGCGAGCCACGGGGCGAGTCGGAGCTCGGAGTCGCCATAGTCAGCGGCGGTATCGAGATGGTTGATGCCGAACTCGCTCAACACCGCCAACGCTTCGTCCGCCTTCGCCTGGCTGGCCCATCCGAGGGCCGCAGCTCCGAAGATGACGCGCGTGCTCGAGTGTCCGGTGCGCCCGAATGGCTGGGTGGCGAGCATCAGGTACTCAGAGGACCGCTCGTGCACACGGGCACGTGGGACGGGCAGGCGACTCCCCCGGCTCGTTCGACGGTGACGGCGAACGCCGAGATCGTGGCTGTGGGGTCGCTTCTGAACGTAACGTCGCCCGGCTCACTGCCGTGCAATCCCCATGACACCAGATTTCCATCCACTCTCTCAGCCGATACATCACCGAATTCTCACAGGTTCGGTCGGCACTGTCGAGGTTCGGGCTGTCGGAGTTCGGGCGTCTGGTGGGCGCTGAGGGATTCGAACCCCCGACCTGCTGGTTGTAAGCCAGCTGCTCTAACCAACTGAGCTAAACGCCCGAACGCACCCCATCGTACCTGCGAATATGCCACGCTCCCCTACCCGGGGACATGAGGTAGAGCGCTCCTTGAGCAGATGGTTTCACCTGGTTGCCTTTGCGTTAGAGCCCGTGGGATCTTCCCCGATGTGATCCCCCGGTTGCGCACGGCGGTACGGGTGGACGCCGGAGCGCATTCCGGGTGACCATGGTGGCCACGGTGCTCTGGTGGAGAGCAGTGTCGATCTGGTGGCGCGCCGAGGGCCGTCCGAGATCCGTTCCGGAGAAGTCGAGGAGAATCTGCATGCGCCCAATCGATCGTCGCTCCGTGCTCAAGGCCATGGCTGGCATGGGCGCCATGGGTGTCGCTGGGAGCACCTTGGGCCGAGCTGGTAACAGCCTCGCCCTGGCCGGCAGCGCCAGGGCCCTGTTAGCCCCGGGATCCCGACCATTCCCGACCCTGCCTGCCGGGACCGACACTCTCCCTCAGATCCGCCACATAGTGGCGCTCATGATGGAGAACCACACGTACGACTCCTACTTCGGGACCCTGGCCAAGAACGCCACCTCGGCACCCACCGACGGCCTGCCCGACGGCTTGACCTTCGACGCTTCCGGAAGAGCCACTAACTTCTGCCCCAACGCCAACGGAAAGCCTGTCCTTGTTACGCCGGCCACCACGACATGTCAGGTCGGCTATTCCGTGGGCAACGGGTGGGACAGCGGCCACCAGTCGTGGGACCAGGGGAAGATGGACGGCTTCGTGGTGGCTCAGGGCGATGGGCCCATGACGTACTGGACCAAGGATCTGCTCCCCTTCACCAATGCCCTCGGCACGACCTTCCCGACCTGTGCCCGCTACTACTCGTCGGTCATGGCCCAGACCTATCCCAATCGGCGTTTCTTCACCGCCGGTACCGCTCTCGGAATCGTCGGGGACCCCCTTCCGGGACCCAGCGATCCCCCGCCGCCCAACGGAACCATCTTCGATACGTTGAGCCAGCACGGAGTCCCGTGGAAGGACTACTTCATCGACGCTCCGACAGCAGCGCTGTGGCCCTACGTGCTAGAGAAATACCCCGAACACATGGTGCCGGTGGCCGACTTCTTCGCCGATTGCGCGGCAGGCACGCTTCCCGGCTACAGCATCATTGACCCTGAGGTGTTCGCCCTAATCTCCGACGAGTCCCCTGACGACATCTCCTCAGGGCAGACCTACATCGAACAGATCGTCAATGCCGTCATGCGCGGCCCGGCCTGGAAGCACACCATGCTGATCGTCACCTATGACGAGGGCGGCGGCTACTACGACCACATCCCACCAGCTCGCGTGCCGGCACCAGACGGCGTCCTACCAGAGGTCACCGACTTCTACGGCGACTACTACACTTACACCGGATTCCGTGTGCCGACGGTAGTGGTATCGGCATGGGCCAAACCGGGATATGTATCCCACGTCGTGTGTGACCACACATCGATTCTCAAGACGGTCGAGATCAAGTGGAACCTGCCGGCTTTGACCTTCCGGGATGCGAACGCCAACACCTTGCTCGATTGCCTCGACTTGTCGGCAGCGAACCCGCCGTTCCTGAACCCACCTACTCTGGCTGAAGCTCAGCTCCCCACCAGTACCGCGATGTGCGTGGCTGAAGATCCGAAGTCCTACGTACCGTGACATGACGGCGCCGCGCCACGACTTCCTGAGCGCTCTGGCGCAGGACATAATCGGTCCTCTCGTCCACACAGGCCAGGAAGTGGCAGAGA
>Ga0307374_10004929_pt1 | contig 21940 bp, 18 predicted proteins | sample OX3MG_FD_202532 | JGI IMG/M metagenome (GOLD analysis project Ga0307374, IMG submission 202532) | Soil microbial communities from Risofladan, Vaasa, Finland - OX-3 | ecosystem: Environmental > Terrestrial > Soil > Coastal area > Acid sulfate soil | place: Finland: Risofladan, Vaasa | collected...
GAGCGTGCCCGTGCTGGCGTGGACCCTGCATTCCCGGGTGGCCGACCGGCTCCGCGACGAATTCGCCGCGGCGTTCGTCGGACGGCCGGACGCCGAGATCCACGTGTCGATCAAGGTGGACCGGTCCCGGCAGCACCGGGCCATCCGCTGTCACGGCAGCCAGTCCGACGACAACCCCGTGCTGTGGCGCCGCCTGGAGCTCCAGGGTGACCGCGAGCACCTCCGGTGGCTGGAGCCGCCCGCCGCCCCGTCCGGGACGTGACCGGCCGCCGGACCCACCGGTCCGGAATACCTCTGGGGGTATGTGTGTTGAACAACAGGAACATCGCGCAAAGGAGCAGATGATGGCGACAGTGGAACTGACCAACGAGAATTTCGAGGACACGGTGGGGGCGGGTGGCATCGTGTTCGTCGACTTCTGGGCGTCGTGGTGCGGACCGTGCCGGGCCTTCGCCCCGATCTTCGAGGCGGCGTCGGAGCAGCATCCGGGGATCGTCTTCGGGAAGGTCGACACCGAGGCCCAGTTCGAGGTGGCCGGCTCGTTCGGGATCCGGTCGATCCCGACCCTCATGATCTTCCGGGACGGGATCCTGGTCTTCTCGCAGCCCGGCGCTCTGCCGGCGGCGGCGCTCGAGGACCTGATCACCCAGGCCGAGGCACTCGACATGGACGAGGTGCGCCGCCGGGTGGAACTGGAGCGGTCCGGGGCGGACGCATGAGCGCGCCCGGGCGCGGCCGTTGCCGGTCGGCACGGAGGGGGGAACGATGAAGGCGTTCGAGACGGTCGTCGACGAGTCGATGGAGGACGCGGAGTCCTCGGTCCGCGCCGCGCTCGCCGACGCGGGTTTCGGCGTCCTGACGGAGATCGACGTGGCCACCACGTTCCGGGCGAAGCTCGGGGTCGAACGGGCCCCGCTCAAGATCCTCGGGGCGTGCAACCCCGGGTTCGCCTACCGGGCGATCCTCATCGACCCGTCCGCCAGCCTGGCCCTGCCCTGCAACGTGGTCCTCGAGTCGGTCGACGAGGGCACGCGGGTGTCGATCGCCGATCCACGGGACCTCATGACCGACGTCGACCTCACGGAGCTGGCCGACGAGGTGGCCTCGAAGCTGCAGGCCGTCGTCGCTTCGGTGCACGCCGGCGCGTCGCCTGCGGCCTGACGGCCGACCGCCACGGCTCAGCGGTAGCCGCCACTGACGGCCTGGAGCAGGAGTGACGTGCCGGCCACGGCGACCCAGAGGATGCCCCCGAGGAGCAGGGGCCGCGCCCCGGCCCGGCGGATGGAGGCGACCCGGGTCGAGAGGCCGATGGCGGCCAGCGCGGTCGCCACCATGAACTGGGAGAGCTGGGACAGGCCCGGGTGCCATCCGGCCGGGACGAGCCCGGCCGTGTTCAGCAGCACGGCGACCAGGAACCAGGCGATGAACGTCGGGAAGGACCGCACGACGTGGGTGCCGAGCGACCGCCGTGGCCCGGGGGTGCCGCCGTCCGTCGACGGGCGTGACCGCCACAGGGCGACGGCCAGGGTGACCGGGAGGATCATGAGGGTGCGGGTGAGCTTGACGACGACTGCGGCTCCGGTGGCCCCGTGCCCGAACACGGTCCCGGCCGCCACGACCGACGACATGTCGTTGATGGCGGTGCCGGCCCACACGCCGAAGCCGTGGGGGGACATGCCGAGCAGGTGTCCGATGCTCGGGAAGGTCAGGACGGCGGCGATGTTGAACGTGAAGATCGTGGCGATCGCATAGGAGACGTCGGCGTCGTCGGCCGAGATGACGGCATCGGTGGCGGCGATGGCGGACGCCCCGCAGATCCCCGTGCCCACACCCACGAGGGTCCGGAGATCGCGCCCGACGCCGAGGAGGCGGCCGAGCAGTGCCGCACCGACGAGGGCCGTGGTGAGCGTGCCGATCATGACCGGGAGGGACGAGGTCCCCACGCGGACGACCTGCCCGAAGGAGAGCGCGGTCCCGAGTACGACGATCGAGCCTTGGAGCACCTGCCTGCCGGCGAACTCGAGACCGGGCCGCCAGCCGGCCGCGGGAGGGCGCAGGACCGCCACGACGATCCCCGCGCCGATCGCGAACACCGGCGCCCCGACCACGGGGAACACGTGTCCCAGGACGGTTGCGACGACGGCCAGCCCGATGGCCGCTGCGGCACCGGGCGCGAGCCGGGCGAGCCCGGCACGCCCGGCACGTTCGGCACGCCCGGAAGGAAGTCGGAGTGGACCCATGGGTCCAGCATGCGGCCGCCCGGCCGGAGCGCCTAGACCCCCGTTGGTGTTCAACCTATAAGCTCACATTATGCCTCTGCCCCAACCGTGCCCGGATCTGGTCTCGCTGGACCTGCTCCGGAGCGTGGCCGACCAGGGGTCGATCCGACGGGCGGCCGCCGTGCACGGGATCAGTCAGCCGGCCGCCAGCACGCGCCTGCGGAGCCTCGAGGCGGTGGTCGGGCTCGACCTCCTCGACCGGTCGTCGGGCCGTGCGCAGCTGACGCCGAGCGGTCGGGCCGTGGTCGAATGGGCGTCCCGGGTCGTCGAGAGCATGGAGGGCCTGATCGAAGGCGCCGCCGCCCTCCGCTCCGAGGCCACGGGTCAGCTCCACGTGGCCGCGTCGATGACGGTCGCCGAGTACCTGATGCCCCCGTGGCTGATGCGCCTGCGGGCCTCGGACCGGGACCTGCGGGTGTCCCTGGCCATGGGGAACTCGGAGCAGGTGATCGAACTCGTGCGCGAGGGACGGGCCGAACTCGGCTTCGTCGAGGGCCTCGCCGGCCTGACCGGCCTCCGGAGCCAGGTCGTCCACGACGACGAGCTGCTCGTCGTCGTGGCACCCCCGCATCCGTGGGCGGCACGGAGCCGCCCGGTACCCGCCGCGGAGCTGGCCGCGACCCCGCTGGTTCTCCGCGAGCCCGGCTCGGGGACCCGCGACGTGCTCGAGACGGCGCTGCGACGGGTCGGACTCGCCGTGCGCCCCGTCGTGGAGCTGGGTTCGACGACGGCCATCAAGGGCGCCGTAGCGTCGGGTCTCGGCCCGGCGGTCCTGAGCCGCCTGGCGGTGCGGACGGAGGTGGAGGACGGGCGACTCGTCGTCGTCCCGGTCGACGGCGTGGACCTGTCCCGGTCGCTCCGGGTGGTGTGGCGGCGCGGGCAGGCGGTGACGCGGTCCGCCCGACGCCTCCTCGACCTGGTCACGGAGGCGCGTCCGACGGCGGCGGCCACCTGACCGGAACCGGCGGTGACGGTGGGAATATACCCCATAGGGTATTGTTGGTACAGGTACAGAGGCGACCGGGCCACCCGGCAGGTCGGGATGGAGGAGCAGGGATGTACAGGGACATCGAGACGTCCGAGCTGGCAGCTCGATTGGGCGCACCGGACTCGCCGTTCCTGGTGGACGTGCGGGAACCCGACGAGTTCGCGGCGTGGTCGATCCCCACGGCGGTGAACATCCCGGTCGGTGAGCTCGCCGCCCGCATCGGCGAGGTGGCGACCGACCGGGAGATCGTCACCGTGTGCGCCTCCGGCAGCCGGTCGGCCGTTGCGGCCGAGACGCTGAGCCGGGCCGGCAGACACGTGGCCAATCTGGCCGGTGGGATGCAGGCGTGGTCCGGGACCTACGACTCGATCACGCTCGAACTCGACGACGTGCGGATCGTCCAGGTACGGCGCCGTGGCAAGGGCTGCCTGTCCTACCTGGTCGGATCCGGGGACCGCGCGTTCGTCATCGACCCGTCCGCGGACATCGACGTCTACCGGCGGCTCGCCGAGGAGCACGGCTGGGTCATCGCGCGGGTCTTCGACACCCATCTCCATGCCGACCACCTGAGCGGAGCGCGGGCCCTGGCTGCGGCGACCGGCGCGGCCCTCCATCTGAATCCGGCCGACACCTTCGACTTCCCCTTCGAGCCGGTGGGTGACGGGGACCGCTTCGAGCTTCCCGGAGGCTCCGGACTGACCGTCGCCGTGCTCGGTACGCCGGGCCACACCCGGGGGTCCACCGTCTACCTCGTCAACGGTCGGGCCGCGCTCACCGGGGACACGCTGTTCGTCGACAGCGTCGGCCGGCCCGACCTGGCCGACCAGGCGGAGGCGTTCGCCGGCGACCTCTACGACTCCCTGCACGGGAAGCTGCTCGGCCTGGCGGACGACCTGCTCGTCCTACCCGGGCACTACGGCGATGGCGTGGTCGTCCGGGCCGACCGCGAGGTCGGTGCCCCCCTGGGTCAGCTGCGTCGCGAGCTGTCGGCACTGTCCTTCGACCGTGATTCGTTCGTGACGTGGGCCGCCGCCCGTTCGGTGGACCGTCCGCCCAACTACACGCGGATCATCGAAGCCAACATGGGGCGTGCCTCGGATCCGCTCGCCGTGCTCCGTCAGTTCGAGGCGGGCCCGAACCGCTGCGCCGTCTCGTCCTGAGCGGCGCCACGGTGGCGGGCGGCCCCCGGCGGTCCGGGACGGCCGCGGTGTCCGGTGGGCCGCGGCGGAGCGTGCGACCCGCTCAGGTGCCGGCTGCGGACTCGTCCCAGCGGGCGACCAGGGACCTCGGCGCCACGAGCCGGTAGCTGTCCTCGGCCAGCTCGGCGATCTCCTCCCAGTCCACCGGATCGTCGAGGCGGATGCCGACCCATCCCCGGTGGCCGACGTAGGAGGGGACGAAGAACCGCTCCGGATCGGCGGCGACCAGGAGCGCCTGCTCACCGGGGGCGGCCTTGCAGGTGAGCGCCGTCCCGTCCTCGCGGCACTGGAGGAACAACTTGTCCCGGATCCGGAACGCAGGGGCGCGGTGCCCGCCGAACGGCTTCTCGACGGCCTCCGGAAGGGCGAGGCAGATGCGGCGCAGGTTGTCCACCGTCCCGGGGTCCGGCCCGGGGACGGTCACGTGGCGCCCCTCGTCCGCCCGTCGGCACCGTGCCGGCGCAGTCCGTGCCGGCGTTCGTCGTCTGCGGCCGCGCCCATGGTCATCCCTCCTGATTCCGGGCGACCCCGTCAATCTAGGTCCGAGAACGGCGACCTGTCCCCGCCTCCCGACCGGCGCCCGGGACGACCCGGTACCCGCAACGGCGTAGGTTCACGGGGCGTACCGGAGATCGGCCCCAGGAGGAGACCATGGACGAGCGCACGGCCGGCAGGCGGTTCGAGGGCAGGGTGGCCGTCGTCACCGGGGCCTCGACGGATCCGGGCATCGGTACGGCGTCCGCCCGCCGACTGGCCCGCGAGGGTGCGTCCGTCGTCATCAACGCCCGGGGCGAGGAGCGGCTGCGGGCCACCGAGCGGGCGCTCCGGTCCGAGGGTCTGGACGTGCTGGCGGTGCCCGGATCGGCCGCCGGCGAGGGGATGGCGGGGACCCTCGTGGATGCCGCCATCGAGGCGTTCGGCCGCATCGACCTCCTGGTCAACGCCGTCGGCGGCGTCCCGTTCGTCGGTTCCGCCCTCGACCTGACCCGCGACGACCTGCTCGCCACCGTGGGCCTCAACACGTGGCCGGCCCTGTCGCTGATCCAGGCGGCCATGGCCCGGGGACTGGCCGACGGCGGAGGCGCCGTCGTCAACATCTCCAGCGGGTCGCCCCAGAAGACGACACCGTCGATGGCGGCCTACGCGGCGGCCAAGTCGGCGCTGAACGCCCTGACCCGGACCCTGGCCAACGACCTCGGCCGGCGCGGCGTCCGGGTCAACGCCGTCAGTCCGGGCCTCACCCGGACGGAGGCGACCCGGGACCTCTGGGACGGCGACGACGGTGCGGCCGCCGGGAGCCGCATGCTGCTCGGGCACCTGACCGAGGCCGAGGACGTCGCCGCGGCCGTGGCGTTCCTCCTCTCCGACGAGGCACGGTCGATCACGGGCGTCCTACTGGACGTCGACGCCGGAAACCACGTGGACACGGGCTCCTGGTCACCCTTCAGCCCGGAAGCTGTGGGCCGGCCCGGAGGGGCGACGGACGCGACCGGCACGCGGGTCACCTGAGCTGCGGTCTGCGGTCCGGCCCCCTGTCGTGGCGGCCCGGAGCGGGCCGGACCCGACGGTGGGGTCGGGACGCACGTCGTGAGCGGCCCGCCCGTTGTTCCGATGGACGGAGCAGCGCTGGCGGATGGCATCGGTGACGCGGTCGTGGCACACGGGCCCGACCGGAAGGTGACGATGTGGAACCGGGCCGCAGAGCGCCTCTTCGGTCCCCCGGCCACCGAAGTGCTCGACGCCTGCGTCCTGCAGGACGCCCACCAGGGTGCGGAGGCCCGGGGTCCGGGCTCGACGTCCGTCAGGTGGTCACGGACACCGGGAGGTGCTTCAGCCCGTTGATCCAGCTCGATCGCAGCCGGACGGCATCGCCGGCCTGCTCGATGGAACGGGCGCTCGTGAGCAGTTCCTCGAGCAGGACCGAGATCTCGAACCGGGCGAGGTGGGCGCCCAGGCAGTAGTGCGGCCCGCCACCCCCGAACGACACATGGGGATTGGGGGAGCGCGTGAGATCGAACCGGTACGGGTCCGCGAACACGGCATCGTCGTAGTTGGCGGACAGGAAGTAGAGGGCCACAGGGTCGTCCTGGCGGATCGTGGCGCCGTGCAGCTCGACGTCGCAGGTCGCGGTCCGGCGGAAGTAGACGATCGGCGTGGACCAGCGGATCATCTCGTCCGCAGCGGTCGCCGCCAGCTCTCGATCCTGACGGAGCAGCTGCAGCTGCCCGGGGTTGTCGAGCAGGGCCAACATCCCCTGCGCCATGGCCGTGCGGGTGGTCTCGTTGCCGGCGACGGCCAGCGCCAGGACGAAGACCTCGAACTCGTGTGCACCGAGCGCATCGTCGTCGACCTCGGTGATCAGGCTGGTGACGATGTCGTCCCGCGGCTCGGACCGGCGCTGTTCCGCCAGCTGCGTGGCATATCCGTAGAGGGCGACGGCGGCATTCATCGGTGCATCCTCGGCATCGGCGAATTCGGGGTCGTTGGCTCCCGAGATGGTGTTGGTCCACGCCGTCACCTGCGCCCGGTCCTCGACGGGCACGCCGAGCAGTTCGGAGATCGCGTAGGCAGGCAGGACGGTTGCGACCTCCGTCACCCAGTCGAACGTCCCGCGCTCCACGACACCGGCGAGGACCTCCCGCACTGCCCGTCGGTAGCTGGCCTCGAACCGGGTGATGGCGCGCGGGGTGAACCCTCGGTTGACGAGCCGGCGCAGTCGTGTGTGTCCCGGCCTGTCGGTCTCGATGATCGAGCGGAACATGTCGCGCTCCTCGTCCGTCTGGACGTTGAGGAACACGCCACCGCGCTCGGACGAGAAGCGGTCGATGTCACGGTTGGCCGCCTGGACGTCGGTGTGACGGGTGAGCGCCCAGAATCCGGGTACGGCGGGGTCGTGCGACTCGTGCCAGAACACCGGCGCCTCCCGTCGCAGCCATTCGAACTGCTCGTGCGGGATCCCGGTGGTCCACTGATCCGGGCCGATGAGGTCGATCTCCACGTGCGCTCCCTTTCGGTGCCCCGGCAGCCACCCGTGACGTCCGCCCGTCTCCGGAGCCGGGCCGGGCGCCGCGCTCCCGCCGCCGGACGGTCAGGGGAACGATAGTGCGCTCCGGAGTCGTCGGCTCGCGTCCGGCGGGGGGTGCGGAACCGGTTGCGCCGGCGATCGCGGGCTGTCCGGATCGAGGCCCTGCGTCGAGCGTGGGTCGATCCGCGTCCGCATCCGCATCCGCTACAGCATGCGGGTGCACGTCACGCGTCGTGACGGACCGCCGGTTACGTTGTGCCGATGCGCGCCCGTCACATGGCCATGCTGGTGGCCGGTGTGGTCCTCGTCGGGACCACGTGCTTCGTTGCCACGGCGGCGATCGGAGCAACTCCCCGGTCCAGCTCCCACGTGACCTCGATCTGGCTGAAGTCGGCGACGTACAGACCGAAGGCACCGCCGGGGGCGACGGATGACTACCACTGCACGGTGCTGGACCCGCACGTCGCACACACCTCGTACATCCTGTCCAGCCAGTTCTTCCCCGGCAGTGCGGAGGATCACCACGCCGCCCTCTTCCTCCTCCCGCAGTCACTCGTTGCCCAGGCCAAGCGCGACGAGGTGTTCAAGAACGGATGGACCTGCTTCGGGGAGGGGACACTCCCGAACGCGCCGCTGACCGACTTCGCCGAGACCACACTGCTGAGCAACTGGTCCCCGGGATCCGGGGCGGTGAACTTTCCGAAGGGCACGGGATTCGTGATCCCGGCCGGGAGCATGGTGATCATGCAGGTGCACTACAACCTGCTCGTCGGGGACAAGCCGGTGAAGAACTCGTTGGTGCTCCACACCGTCCCGCTGTCGACGCCGCTCCTGCCCCTCCACGTCCAGACGCTCGAAGCGGCCCCCGACATCCCCTGCCCGACGGGCGTGACCGGACCACTGTGCAACCGGGCGGCCTCGCTGGCCGATCAAGGTCGGCGCTTCGGTACCACCGCCGAGCTCATCGTCAACGGGATCGAGGCGCTCTGCGGTCGCAGTCCGTCGGACCCACCAGCCGGGGACTCGACGTCGTGTACGTCACGGATGGACACCGGTGGCTACATCGTGCGGGTCGCACCACACATGCATCTGCTCGGAGTGGGATTCACCATGGTGCTCGATCCGGGGACTCCCGAGGCGACGACCGTCCTCGACGTTCCCCACTACGACTTCCACCATCAGCGCTCCTACAACCTGGCAACACCTGTCCGTGCCACCGCCGGTGAACCGGTCCAGGTCACCTGCAGGTACGACCCGACGTTGGCGCAGGAGCTGCCCGTCCTGCGCAAGGTGGCGCCGCATTACGTGACCTGGGGCGATGGATCGACGGATGAGATGTGTGTCGGCGTGAGCTGGACGTCGGCAACCCTGCCGAATTCGCACGCCTCCCGTTAGCTTCCGGTCCGGGGCTACGGGACGTCGGTTGCCCCCGGGGGGCTCATCGACGACGGGCGGAACGACCTGGTCGACGGAGCCGACGAGGGGAGGGGGACCGACACGGTCCGGGAGTGGGCCGACGTCCAGCCCTGCGTGGGAGAGGGGGGACTTGCAGTGGCTCTGGCGTCTGACCAGGCCCTTCACCCTCGTCGGTCACGGTCCACACCTTGGATCGCCCCGGTGCAGAGCCGGCATCCGTCCCGAACCCCCCGACGGACCCGCAGACGAAGGGTTTGACACGTGTGTCACCCACACGTGTCTGAACGGGCTCGAACTCGTCCTCAACCCGAACCGACGGTGGGCGCCGAGGCGGGAATGGTCGCCTCGATTTCCGTCCCCCGGCCCGGCGCCGAACGGATGTCGAGCTGGCCGCCGAGCAGGCGGGCCCGTTCGCCCATGCCCAGGAGACCGAGATGGGTCAATCCCGGGTCACCGGCCGGCCCTTCGGTGTCGAAGCCACTGCCGTCGTCGGCCACCGTGACGGTGAGGTGGTCGGTGGCGAACACCACAGCCACGCGGACCTGGTGGGCGCCACCGTGTCGGAGGGCATTGCGCACCGACTCCTGGACGATCCGGAATGCGCTCAGCTCCACGTCGGGACCGAGTCGGCGTTCGGTGCCGATGACGGTGAGCCGGGCCTCGACGCCGTCGTCGTCCTCGGTATCGGCCACCAGGCTCGACAGCGCCGGGACCAGCCCGAGTTCGTCGAGCGACGGCGGGCGGAGGTCCTTCGCCAGTGCACGCAGTCGGGCGGCGGCATCGAGCACCTGGAGCCGGGCTTCATCCAGTGCGGTCACCACCGCCTCGGGCACGCCCCTGTCGGCTCCAAGCAATTCCAGCTTCCGGGCCAGGTGGAGGAAGAGCTGGAGCGGTTCGTCGTGGAGCTCGCGGGCCAACCGGCGTCGCTGGTCCTCCTCGGCATCGACGACCAGCTGTGCGTAGCGGGTGGCCCGCCGCCCCTCGCTGCGCTCCTCGGTGACGTCCTCCAGCACGATCTGGGTGTCCGCGTCCTCCACGCCTGCCGGCGGCCGGACCAGGTCGACCCGGTAGCTCTTCCCGTCGGGCAGGCCGAGCACCCGCCTCTCGTCGGGCCCGGTGCCGGAGGCGTTCCGGACGACCTCGGTCCAGGGTCGCCCGACGACGTCTGCTCCCAGGAGTGCCACGGCCGCCGAATTGGCCTCGGACACCCGATCCCCGGCCTCGAGGACCAGGATGGGCGCCAGGTTCGTCTCGAACAGCCTCCGGTAGCGGACCTCGACGGCGAGCGCCTGCGCCGTCGCCCGCTCCACCCGGGCGTGGGCGGCCCGCTCGGCCTCGATCCGTTGCCCGAAGGCGAAGGCGACGGCGACCACGAGGGCCAGGTTGGCCACGTCGCTGCCGATGTGGCCCTGGTCGTTCGGCAGCAGGAGGTCGGGGAGCCACAGGAGGATCGCCCAGAGGGAAGTGGCCGCGGCACCGGCCAGGCCGTACCGCATCGCCGCATAGCCCACCGGGATGATGAGCAGGGCCACGGGTATCCCGGTGGGGAAGGTGCCCGGGTCGAGCGACGGGTGGAGGTCGACCAGGAGGTGGAGGCCGGCGATGAGCAGGAGCATCGCCTGGATCACCCAGAAGGGGACCTCCCGGACGGGAGGGTGTGCCGACCGCCGCAGCGCGGCAGCGAGATCAGCTCTGGCGGCCGGCGTCGTCATCGGTCCGGGCGTCGACGAGGTGGTGGTTCAGGGCGTAGGCGACCGCCTCGGTCCGCGAGGCGACACCGAGCTTGCCCAGCACGGCCGACACGTGACCCTCGACGGTCCGGGTGCCCAGACCGAGGTCCTGGGCGATGAGCCTGTTCGACCGCCCGCGGGCCAGGAGTGCCAGGACGTCGGACTCCCGGGGGGTCAGGGACCCGGCCGTGGACGGGGTGGCCCGGGACCGGCGGGCCAGGCGGAGCGAGACGTCGCGGTCGAGCACGAACACCCCTCGGGCTACGGCGCGGATGGCGTCCACGAGGTCGCGACCGGACGCCTGCTTCAGGAGGTAGCCGCCCACGCCGATGTCGAGGGCCTCGGTGACGTAGGCGTAGTCGTCGTAGGCGCTCACGATGAGTACCCGCACCTCCGGTGCCGACGCAGCGGCGGCCCGGGCGAGCTCGAGCCCACTCATCCCGGGGAGGTTGACGTCGACCAGGGCGACATCGGGCCGGGTCCGGTCGAGGACGTCCAGCCCGTCCTCACCGGAGCCGGCCTGTCCGACCACCTCGATGTCCGCGACCTGGCCCAGGAGCTGGACCGTCCCCTCGCGCACCAGCGCGTGGTCGTCGACCACGATCACGCGGACCGTCGCGGCCTGCGCCGGGCCGTCCGGAGGCGGGGCAGCTCGGAGCGGCGCCACCTCGGATCGCGGGGTCCGTGCCGTCATTGCAGCCTCCAGACGTTGACTTGTCGGGAACCCCGTGGTACTACGTGGCTATACCCGTAGTATCACGGTACTACGTCAAGTAGTTCACTACACGTTAGACCGGGGGTCCGGAATGACAATAGAGGTGCAGGAAGCGCACGTGGAGGTGGGCCGGCTGGCCGACCCGGTCCCGGTGGCCGTGCGGCTCCACCCCCGCCTACGCGAGGGCATGGCCGAGCGGTTCGACACCTCGGACCCCGAACCAGGGCTCGACGTGGCCCGCAACCCCCATGTCGCCCGGCTGCTGGCCAACCGCAAGCTGCAGTTCCTGCTGATCCTGCCCAACCAGCTGGTGTTCTGGACGGTGATCTTCGTCGGCATCTTCGGAACGGCGATCCCCGGTCTGAACTTCGGGGCCGCCATCACCTGGTACGTGTGGTTCTGCCTGGTCTTCGTAATGATGGTCGTGGTGGGCAGGGCGTGGTGCGCGATGTGCCCGTTCGGCGGGTTCGGCGAGTGGATCCAGCGGCGCACTCTCTGGCAGCGCACCCAGAAGACCTTCTCGCTGGGTCGCAAGTTCCCCGAGCCGCTGGCCCGCCTCGGATTCATCCTGCCGGTCGGATCGTTCCTCCTCCTCACCTGGATCGAGGAGTACTTCAACATCGCCGGACCGGGAAACCCGGCGGCCACCAGCTTCATGGTCATCGGCATCGTCTCGTCGGCACTGCTGTTCTTCCTGGTGTTCGAGCGCCGGACATTCTGCCGGTACATCTGCCCGCTGACCTCGCTGATCGGGACGGTGGGGTCGATGGGCACCGTGGCCGGGTTCCGCACCCGGGACCGCGAGGTCTGCCTGAGCTGTGACACCAAGGACTGCATGCGCGGGGGCGACGAGGGCTTCGGCTGCCCGTGGTACACCTGGCCGGGCAGCGCCGACTCGAACCTCTACTGCGGGCTGTGCACCGAGTGTTACAAGGGCTGCAACGAGGACAACGTCGGGCTGTTCCTGCAGAAGCCGCTCACCTCGGTGGTGGCACCGAGCCGTCGCCGGGCCGACGTGGCCTGGGCCATCGCCCTGCTGTGGGGCCTGGTGCTCTACCAGCAGTTCAACACCACCCACGCCTACGCCATCGTCGACAACTGGCTGAACGCCAGGCTCCACATCCCCCACTACCCGAGCCCGGTCGCCTACTTCGCCGTGATCGGGGCGCTGGCCCTGGTGACGGCCGGCATCGCCTGGGTGATCTCCCGGGTGAGCGCACGGAGCGACATCGAGTTCGACGTGCCCGGTGACTTCCCCGACCGCCGCTCGAAGTTCCGTGCCTACTTCCTGCCCATCGCCTACGGCCTGATCCCGGTGGTGGGGGCGGACTACTTCGCACGGCAGCTGCCCAAGTTCTTCCTCAACTCGCCCCGGGTCATCCCGTCGGTCCAGCACATGTTCGGGTACTCGGGCACCCACTCCACGCTCTACAACACCAGCCTCCTGCACACGTCGGGGATCGTCATCGCCCAGCTGATCGTCATCGGCCTCGGAACCGCTGGGTCGCTGTGGTCGATGTGGCGGATCGGCACCCGCGACATGCTGCCGGTGAGCCGTAACGCCACCGTCATCCGGGTCGCGACCAGCCTGGCGGTGATCGCCTGCGGGCTGACCGCGGCGCTCATGTACGTGGCGATGCAGGCGGCACCCTGATCATGCGAAACACCCCGAACCGAACGACGAACCCGGTACCCACGAGCACGGAGGCACCACAGTGACCATCACCGAACCGGCAGGGACGTCGACCGCCACGGCGGGCGGGCCGCACGTCCAGGTCCTGGCCGACCGCTGCGCCGGCTGCGAGGAGTGCGTCGTCCGGTGCCCGACCCGGGCACTCTCGATGGACGCCGACCGGTGGATCGCTCGGGCCGACGACGAACTCTGCGTGGGCTGCCGGCAGTGCTCGCGGACCTGCCCGTTCTCGGCCATCGTGGTCGAGGGGCCGCTGATGGTGGGGCCGCGCCTCGACCCCGAACCGGTCCGCCCGGGGCCGCTGCTCGGGTCCAACGTCGAGATCCGCTCGGGGTTGGCCGGGTGGGACGAGGCCGTCGCCGAGGCGGAGCGGTGCCTGCAGTGCCCGGACCCGACGTGCATGCGCGGATGCCCGGCCCACAACGACATCCCCGGCTTCATCGCCGCCATCCTCGACCGCGACCTCGACAAGGCCCACGCCGTCCTGCGGCGCACCTCGGTGCTGCCCGACGTCTGCTCGCGGGTCTGCAACCAGGCCGCCCAGTGCGAGGGGGCGTGCAGCTGGTCACTCGCCGGCGGCACGCCCGTCTCGATCGGTCGCCTCGAGCGCTTCATCACCGAGAACCTCCCCGTTCCGCCGCCCGCACGCGTGGCTCCGACCGGGCTCTCGGTGGGGATCGTGGGCTCGGGACCGGCCGCGGCGGGTGCGGCGTGGGAGCTGGTCGAGGCGGGCGCCTCGGTCACCGTGTACGAGAAGGACGCCATGCCGGGGGGTCTCTGCATCTGGGGCATGCCCGGCTTCACCCTTCCCGACGAAGTCGCCGCCCGGCCCTGGGTCCAGCTCGTCGATGCGGGCGTGGACCTCCGCTGCGGCACGGAGATCCGTCCCGAGGACATCGACGGGCTGCTCGACGCCCACGACGCCGTGGTCATGGCCTACGGCGCCGGCTCGCCGCTGCGCCTCCCGGTGCCGGGTGTGGAGCTCGGCGGCGTGCTCAGCGCAACGACGTTCCTGCAGGGATCCAGGCTCGCCCTCGAGCCAGGTGGCGACCATGCCGCCTTCCTCGCCGAACTGGGCCTGCCGACCGATGTCGACGAGGCGTCCGAGACGGGCCCGCAGGTACTCGTGCTCGGGGCCGGCAACACTGCGATGGACGTGGCCCGGAGCGCCCGGCGCCTCGGCCTGCGCGCCACCTGCGTCGACTGGCTCGACGAGCGGTTCTGTCTGGCCCGTCCCGACGAGCTCGCCGAGGCGCGCCACGAAGGGGTCGACGTCCGCTTCCTGCGGACCTTGATCGCGCTGCACGGGGACGAGGGCCGTGTGGCGGTGGCCGAGCTCGCCCGCACCGTCCAGGACAGTGCCGCCCGTCGGCCGAAGGTGGTCACGGGCGACCCGGAGGAACTCCGGGTCGATCTGGTCGTCACGGCGATGGGCTACCGCATCGACCCGGCCTTCGCCGAAGCGCTCCCCGGCACCCCGATTCGGCGCGAGGCCACCGGAGTGCCCGACCGGCGGTGGACGGCGAGCGGCATCCTCGCCAACCCGGCCTCGGCCTTCTCCAACAACAGCCCGGTCGGCAAGCTGGCACTCGGGCGCGAGGTCGGGCTGTGGGCGGCGGCGCTGCCACGTTCCCAGCGGCTGTGGACTGCGGGCGACGCTCTGATCGGCCCGGGCACCGTGGTGGAGGCCATGTCTCAGGGCCGGCGGGCCGCCGCCGCGCTCCTCGACGCGCAGCCGAGCCGTCCGGGCCGGCCCGACGACGGCTGGACCCATGGACTGCGCCGGGTGCTGGTGTGCTACGAGAGCGTGGGGGGAACCACGGCGCGGGCGGCGCACGCCATCGGGGACCACCTGTCGGCGCAGGGGAACTGCGTGCAGGTCCTGCCGATCGACCAGGTCGGGCCCCCCGAGCTCGCCTCCGCCGATGCGCTGGTCGTGGGGACGTGGGTGGAGGGCCTGGTGGTGGCTGGCGTCCATCCGGCCAAGGCGATGCGCCGGTGGCTGGCCGAGCTGCCGCCGCTGGCCGGACGGCCGGCGGCCGTGTTCTGCACCTACGGAATTGCGCCACGGAAGGTCACGGACGAGCTGAACGAGGCCCTCGAGCAGCGCGGAGCGGTCGTGGTCGCCCAGGCGGCGTTCGCCTCGAAGGAGCTGAAGGACGTGTCGGACGGCACTCGGCCGAGGGCGTTCGCCGAGGAGTTGGCCGGCCGGCTCCAGGTCCGGGTGGCGACCGCTCCCTAGCGGACCGGGCGCACCACGTCCCTGCCGGGGTCGTCGGTCGGGTCCCCTGCGGAGGAGGAGGACCCCCGGTACTCCGGTACTGCACGGCCCGGCCGTGGGAGCGGCACCTCCTCGAGCGACCGGGCGATCCGTCGGAGCAGCGACCGGATGGTGGCGGTCGCCACGTGGGTGAGCGCGGCCTCGTCGAGGGCCGCACCGGCACGTCCGAGTGGCGGGCGGTAGCGACCGGCCAGGCTGACCTCGGAGCGGGCTGCGTCCAGCGAGGCGAGCCGGAACTCCCCTTCGAAGCGAGGGAAGAGCCCGGTAGGCCCGGTGGCCTCCCAGACGACCGGGACCACCAGGGTCTCGTCGGTCCCCACCGGGGTCCCGAGGTGGACCGTCACGGACTTCCCGAGCCACGTCGGTCCTCCCGGGCCCAGACGCAGGTGGAGCTCGTCCTCCTCGTCGTCGGCGGCCTCCACGTGGGGGACCAGCCAGGAGCTCCCCGTGCGCAGCGTGGCGGCCACGACGGCGGCCGACAGCTCTACCTGCACCGAGTCGACGATGGCCACCGAGAACGGATGCTGTCCGTGCGCGTCGGCCGGGACGGGGTAGGTGCCCGCATCGATCTGCCGGTCGCGTTCGACCAGGTCGGCCAGGGTGGTCCTGGCCAGGGTGCCCCGCAGGGCCGCCGTGGCGGCGGTCCAGGTCTCGTGCAGTGGGCAGACCTGCTCCCAGCGGCAGGGCCCATTCCCGAGCACGCACGCCTCCGGGACCAGCCGTCCCTCGGCCGCCTCGACGACTTCGAGGACGGTGACCTCCTCCGGCGGGCGGGAGAGCCGGTAGCCACCGTTGGTCCCGAAGTAGGACACGGCCAGGCCGGCCCTCGACAGGTCGCCGAGGATCTGGGAGGCGTAGGTGCGCGGCACGCCCATCTCCGCCGACACCTGGCGCAGCTTCTTCGGCGTCCCGGACTCGAACGCCCGGGCGAGGCAGAGGGCGGAGCGCACGACGTAGTCGCCCCGCTTCGACAGGGCCAGGTTCACCGCTCCAGTGTACCGAGCCGGTTGACGTGAGAACTCCTGCTCCCGGCGAGGGTGCGAAGGTGTGAGCGCCGAACATCTCATCCACCCGGCCCAGGCCGCCGGTCGCTGTTCGTGGATCAGACCGAAGGTGGTATCCCTTCGACGTAGCTTCGTACGAGCCGGATCAACTCCTGGTGGCGGGGAATCGGCCGCGAGCAGAGCTTGCTTACCCGGGGCCCGGGGTAGGCGGTGGTCGCCGTAGTGGGCGATGCACGGGTCAAGGTCTGGTTGGAAGGGGTGGATCGGCCCGTGCTGACCACCTGACGGTGCCCGGCCACAGGGTTCTGCGTGGGTTTTGTCGACTGGACCTGCCCAGTTCCGTCGGTACGCCTGCGTGGGCGAGGGGGGACTTGAACCCCCACATCCTTTCGGACACAGGAACCTGAATCCTGCGCGTCTGCCAATTCCGCCACTCGCCCGAGCGACCGATAGAGGCTACCCGAAGAACCCCGGGACGAATGCACGGCCCCGGGCCTATCGGGCGGCCCACCGGACGGCCCGCCGGGCCCACGGCGGCCACCGCGGCCCCGGCGGACCCCGCAGCGGGACCCGTCCGGGGGCTCCGGCCCCGGGGCCCGCCCAGTTCCCGGGGCGAATTCACCTCCCCGTACCCCCTACCAGGGGGTAGACACCGGTAGGCTGACGCCGACATGGGATTGCAGAAGTTCGAAGGGCGCCTCGAGCGCATGGTCGACGGCACCCTCTCCAAGGCGTTCCGGGGTGAACTCCACCCCGTGGAGATCGGGCGTCGGGTAACCCGCGAGATGGACCTCCAGCGCCGCCTGGGGGTGCACGGCCTCATCGCGCCCAACGCCTTCGTGGTCCATCTGTCGGCCTCGGACTTCGACCGGTTCGAGTCGTTCCTCGACGCCCTGGTCCGCGAGCTGGAGGAGGCGGCGCGGGAGCACGCCCGCACGGAGGAGTACGTCTTCGTGGGGCCGGTCACCGTCTCGGTCGTGGAGGACCCCCGTCAGCGACGGGGCCGGTTCGCCGTGGTCTCGGACGTCCACGAGGGCCCCCAGGGGCTGTCGGCTGCGTCCGTGGTGCTCGCCGACGGCATGCGCGTGGTGCTCGGACCCGAGCCCATTTCCGTGGGTCGCCTGCCCGAGAGCACGATCGTGGTCAACGACCCGAACGCCAGCCGGCGGCATGCCGAGATCCGGCGGAGCGGCAACGACGTGGTCGTGGTCGACCTGAATTCGACCAACGGTACGAGGGTCAACGGGGCCACCATCCGCGAGCGGGTGCTCAACGACGGCGACCAGATCGTCATCGGGACGACCGTGCTCCGCTTCGAGACCTCGTGATCGCTGGCGCCCGACCTTGATCCCACTCCTGGCATCCGCCGCACCGGCCCCGATCGACAACACCCCGCTCCTCCGGTTGCTGGGGTTCGGCGTCATCCTGCTGCTGTGGCTCTTCTTCATGTGGGTGGTCCGCGCCGTCTGGGTCGAGGTGCGCCCGCTCAAGCGCAAGCGGCGACGGGGCAGGGACGTCGACCCGGTGGTGGACGGCAAGCGGCGACGGGCCCTCCGCCTCCACGTGATCCGGCCCGACGAGCAGTCCGGGCGGGTCTACGACGTGGGCGACGAGGTCACCGTCGGGCGGGCCCCGGGCTGTGGGGTGCCGATCGACTACGACTCCTACGCCTCGAACCTCCACGCCCGCCTGTTCCGGCTCGACGGGGACCTGTGGGCCGAGGACCTCGGCTCCACCAACGGCACGTGGGTGAACACGGTGCGGATCGACGAGCGGACGAAGCTCGAGAAGGGCGACCTCCTGCAGGTGGGCGGCACCGTCTTCGAGGTCGGGCGCTGACATGACACTCCTGCGCTCCGGATCGGCGACGGACACGGGACTGGTGCGGTCGGTCAACCAGGACCTCGCCGTCGAGACGGGCACCCTGTTCGCGGTCGCCGACGGCATGGGAGGCCACGCCGGGGGCGAGGTCGCCGCCCGTCTGGCCGTGGACACCCTGACGGTCGCGTTCGGCGCCAAGCCCACCGGCGCCGGACTGTCCGAAGCGGTCAACGAGGCCAACCGGGTCGTCTTCGAGCACAGCCTGGACAATGCCGAGCTGCGGGGAATGGGCACGACCCTGACGGCCGCCGCCCTGGTGAACGAAGACGACCGGGACGTGATCGCCCTGGTCAACGTGGGCGACTCCCGCTCGTACCGCTTCCACGACGGCGAACTGACCCAGATCACCGTCGACCACAGCCTGGCCGAGGAGATGGTCCGCAGCGGCGAGATCAGCGAGTCCGAGGCCGCCGTGCACCCGCACCGCCACATCCTGACCCGGGCGCTCGGCGTCGCCGAGGACGTGGTCGTCGACCTCTGGCGGATCCAGCCGACCCGCGGCGACCGGTACCTGCTGTGCTCCGACGGCCTGACCAACGAGCTCGAGCCGGCGCAGATCGCCGAGGTGCTGGGCACGGTGCCCGACCCCCAGGTGGCCGCCGACCTCCTGGTACGTGCGGCCCGGACGCACGGGGGGAGCGACAACATCACCGTCGTGGTGGTGGACGTGGTGCTCGACGACGAACTGGGGGGAGCGGACAGTTCGGCTCCGGTCGTCGCCGCCGTGGCGCCCGACTTCCGCACCGCCGCCGGAGGGGTCGGCACCGAGGTGCCGACAGCTACCGGCACCGAGGACGTCGAGGTGCTGCCCGGGCCCGAACCGCTGAAGCCGAAGTTCCGTGACCGCTGGCGTGCCCGGCGCAGGGCCCGCCGGGCGGCGCGCGGGCGCCGCCTGGTGACCGTGCGTACACTCCTGTTCGTGGTGCTGGTCTGCGCCATCGTGGCCGGCGCCTTCTACGCCGTCCGGTGGTACGACACCAACGCCTACTACGTGCAGGTCAACAACAACGAGCTGATGATCTACCACGGCCGGCTCGGCGGCGGCGTGCTCTACAAGCCGGTGGAGGTCGAGCGCACCGGGGTCACCACGGCCGACATCCCCGCCTACGCCGTGGCCGGACTCGAGACCGGCATCCAGGAGAGCTCGCTCAAGGCGGCCCAGGCCTACGTCGCCGGCCTGGTGGCCACGCACCACCAGGACGTCTGCAACCAGAACCCGGCCACGCCGGGCTGCACCCCCACGACCACGACCACGACCCTGCCGGTCTCGCCCGGCGCCACCACGACCACGACGAAGGTGCCCTGATGGAACGTCGCATCCGCCGACTCGGGATCGTCATGCTCCTCTGCTTCGCGGCGCTCTTCATCCAGCTCAACAACATCCAGATCGTGAAGGCACCCGGACTGGCGAAGGCGCCGAACAATCCCCGGGTGCTGGCCCTGGCCCGGGACAACCCCCGCGGCGACATTTTGTCGGCGGACGGCATCGTGTTGGCCAGCTCGGTGCCGAACAAGGGCTATTACAAGTACCGGCGGGTCTACAACCCGTACACCGCCACGCTCTTTTCGCAGATCGTGGGCTACGACACCATCTTCGGCACGAGGACCGGGGTCGAGGCCGAGTACAACCAGTACCTGCAGCCGCACACCCGGCCGGCCAAGACGCTCAGCGACCTCCTGACCAATCGAACCGTCACCGGCAACGTGCTCCTGACCATCAACTCCGCCCTGCAGCTGAAGGTGGCCGGCATCGTCGAGGGCATCAACAAGAACGGAAGCGCCCCCCAGGCCGGCGCGGTGGTCATCAACGTGAAGACCGGTGCCATCGAGGCCATGTACGGGCGCCCAACCTTCGACCCCAATCGTCTCGCTTCCCAGGACGCCAAGGCGGTGACGGCGTACTACAACTCGCTCGACCCGAAGAACGGCGCCAACAGCCCACTGGTCTCCCAGACGTTCCAGCACGGGTTCCTCCCCGGGTCGACGTTCAAGGTGGTGACCTCGTCCGCCGTCTACGACCACCAACCGGCCCTGGCCAAGGTGGACTACCCGCTGCCCCTCCCGCCGGCATCGCCGATCGCGGGGTGCATCTCGGTACCCCAGACCCCGCTGCCGGTGTGCAACTACGCCCACGAGGTGTGCGGCGGCACGATCGAGGTCGCACTCGCCGTATCGTGCAACACCGTGTTCGCCCAGTACGGCATGGCACTCAAGACCAGCCTCAACACCGAGGCCGAGGCCTTCGGTTTCAACAAGAAGGTCCCTCTCGACATCCCCGACGTGGGGGTGTCGAACTTCCCGACAGCGGCCGAGCTGGTCAACAACGCCCCCTTGCAGGCGTACTCGGCCTTCGGCCAGGGGACCTCGGTCAGCTCGGACATCGCCACCACCCTGCAGATGGCCCTGGTGACCGCCGGGATCGCCGACCAGGGGGTGATCATGACCCCGCACGTCATGCGCGAGATCCGGGACACGTCGGGCAACCTGATCGAGGCCTACAAGCCGACACCGTGGCTGCACGCCACCAGCCCGCTGACGGCGGCAGCGGTGACCCAGTTGATGCGGGGTGTCGTGACCAGCGGCACGGCGCAGGGCATCTTCCCCGCCAGCGAGGACGTTGCGGCCAAGACGGGGACGGCCCAGACCGGTCCCAACAACGCGCTCACCAACGACTGGATGGTCGCCTTCGCTCCGGCCAACAACCCGAAGGTCGCCGTGGCCGTGTCGGTGCCCAACCAGATCGGCAGCTCCACAGGTGCCTCCATCTCCGGTCCCCCGACCGCGGCCATCCTGTCGGCCGCCCTGGCGGCCACGCCGTGACCCCGACCGACGGGCGTACGCGCCCCACCCTTTCTGCACCGATTTGTACACCGGAACCGAGCGATAGCAGGCATAGGCTTTGACCCACATGGACCCGACCCAGTCGCCGCGTGTCTTCTCCGAGCGCTATGAACTCAACCATCTGATCGCCCGCGGCGGCATGGCCGAGGTGTACCGCGCCCACGACCGCCTGCTCGACCGACCGGTGGCGCTCAAGGTCCTGTTCCCGGAACTGTCGGTCGACCGGTCGTTCGTCGAGCGGTTCCGCCGCGAGGCCCAGGCGGCGGCCAACCTCTCGCACCCCAACATCGTCCCGGTGTTCGACTGGGGGGAGGATACGGGCACCTACTTCATCGTCATGGAGTACATCGACGGCCGTCCGCTGTCGTCGATCCTGAAGTCCGCCGGTCCGCTCTCGGCGGAGCGCACCGCCGACATCGGTTCCCACGTGGCGGCGGCCCTGGGCTACGCACACAAGAACGGCGTCGTCCACCGGGACGTCAAGCCCGGCAACGTCCTGATCACCGACGACGGCCAGGTCAAGGTGACCGACTTCGGGATCGCCCGTGCCGTCAACACCGAGGAGAGCCTCACCCAGACCGGTGCCGTGATGGGCACGGCCACCTACTTCTCGCCCGAGCAGGCCGAGGGCCTCGGGGTCGACTCGCGCAGCGACATCTACTCGCTCGGCGTGGTGCTGTTCGAGATGGTCACCGGGCGCCCGCCCTTCCTCGGCGACTCGCCCGTAGCGGTGGCGTCGAAGCACGTGCGCGACCACCCTCCGGCGCCGCGCGAGCTCAATCCGCAGATCCCGCCGACCTTCGAGGCCATCATCCTCAAGTCGATGGCCAAGGACCCGGCCCACCGCTACGCAACCGCCGAGGAACTCCGCGCCGACCTGCTCCGGTT
>Ga0307374_10004930_pt1 | contig 21940 bp, 19 predicted proteins | sample OX3MG_FD_202532 | JGI IMG/M metagenome (GOLD analysis project Ga0307374, IMG submission 202532) | Soil microbial communities from Risofladan, Vaasa, Finland - OX-3 | ecosystem: Environmental > Terrestrial > Soil > Coastal area > Acid sulfate soil | place: Finland: Risofladan, Vaasa | collected...
CTCGCTGCTCGCCAAAACCGCCGATCGCGGCGGCGCCAACAACCTGCGAGACATGGAGCGGACGGCCATCTTATCGGTGCTCGAACGCTGCGGCGGCAACCGCACGCACGCCGCCGAAGCGCTGGGAATTTCCGTTCGCACGCTGCAGCGCAAGCTCAAGGTGTGGGGACTGAACGCAAGCCAGCGCGACCCCGAGGCGGCGTAAAACCGCGACAGTTTGTCGCGGTGCGACATCGTTCCGCGACGAGGTGACGCGCGCACGACGCACGGGAACCGCCTAAAAACCCCGCAGGCTCCCTGACCCATCGTTTGCGCGACACCTCGCGTCTTGGCGCGCGGCGTGCTTGTGAAGGCCCCTACGTTCACCGTCAGGGATGGCTGGTCTCGGCCACGTGAGTCGCCACGATGTGCGCCCGCAAGCGGAATTCGAAGTCCGAAAGCAACCCCGCTGGCTGCCCCTCGGCCGGATGGCGGGAACTGCACTTGGCCCTGCAGGGCGGTGTTCCGCATGGCACCGAGATCGTCATGCTGCTCGATTCCTGCGGCTTCACGTTTCCGACGCCGCCCGCCTTTGATTCTCAGCGCACGGAGCTGCGCTGTTACCGCGTAATCCATCGCGCTTGGCGAGAGGATCTGTTGCCCGATTTTCTCCGGTTGCTGAGGATTTGGCGTACGGCGGGGGGCCCGCTGTGCCAGGCGGCCCGGCGCGCCGAGTTTCAGACGGCGCTGTTCGAATTCATGCTCGAGCGCCGTCGGGTGGGCCTGCCGGCGCTGGTCGCGTGCCTAGGCCGCCAGCCGCCCTGGCGCACCGCGCCCGCGGGCGACGTGGTTTCCGTCGACGAAGCGCGCCGCCGCTTCAATGCGCTGTGGACTGAGTGTCGGGGCCGTCGGGCCGCTTGAGCCGTCTCGCGCGTCCCACGGCCCGCGGCCCGACGCCCCTCCTGCTCCCGCCGACCGGCACGCTCGCCCGTGACGGTCGGCGGGCGAGTGCGTCAGTTTTTGCGCGGGCAGACGACATGGCCGCGACACAACGTCGCGGGTGCGCCCGCGTGGCGCGGCCCTCGCAACGAGATCTCCTCATCAAGTCTTGATTTCAGAGAGTATCCCGGCGGCCCGGCGTGCCTGGCATCGAAACTGCTAATGCATAGTCCGTCGTCGTAGGCAAGAGTCGTAACTTGACCTTGGATGGAGAAAACGGCAAAATCCAGAATTAGGTCCGGCCCACAAGCTCCAGCAGCAGCCGCATCAACTCTTCGCGAAAAGCGGGCTTGTTCAAGTGGTAGTCGATGCCGGCCTCGAGCGAGCGAATCCGGTCGTCCTGGCTGCGGAACGCGGTAATGGCGATCAGCACCGGATGCACCGGCTCGAGCTCGCGGCGCAAACACCGAGCGAACTCCCAGCCGTCCATGTCGGGCAGGCCGATGTCCAAGAGCACGATCTGCGGCAGGAATTCCAGCGCCGTCTCCAGCGCTTGAGCGCCCGTGCATGCCGTGCGCACCTCGCAGCCCAGCAACCGCGCATAACGCGATAAAAAATCCGCCGTATCCGGATGGTCCTCGACGACGAGCACGCGCGCCGCCAAGGGTCCGGTTGGTGTAGTCGTTGTCATGAAGGGCGTTTTATGCGATTTCAAGGAGCCTCAAACCGGAGGCAAGATCGGCTCACCGGCGTTGTGTGGCGGGCCGCGCGTCGGACGGCGCGGCCGGCGCGGCCGCCGCTGCCGAGGCAGGCGACCGCCATGTCGCTTGTTTCCCGCGTGGAGCGTGATCCTCGACGAATTGCGTGCGGTCATACAACGTGCCACGGTTGAACGATCGGAAGCCAAGAATCCGTGTCTCTTTGGCATTTACCGACATCGGAACGACGCCCGACTGCCAGAACGCCTGGCCCGTTTCGCGGCGGTAGGCAAAACAACCGACTTTCGCCACGCCTCGCTGATTCGTGCTCTTCGCCAAAGCAATTTCAGGAACGCTGGCCGGAGCACCCGCGTCGGATCCGACCGGCACGCTCAGCTCGGTCGCCGGAATCCCGATCAGGTCCTCATGCCGGTCGGTTCCGATCGTTCCCGCTCGCACCTCCACGACATAATCGGCCTCGGACAGTTTCTCCTTAACGATGCATTGCTGCGACAACATCCGCTGACGCAGACAACTCGTCAGGTAGTGCCGGCCCACCGATCCGTCGAGTGGGTCCGTGTCCAGATAAACCTCGCGGTGCGACAAAGGCGCAAAATCAATATTCCCCACCGCCTCGTCGATGGCGGTCGAAATCAGCAACTGTTCGGTTCCCGTGCGCGCGGTGTCGCTCCAGTTCGTGGTGCCGCAACCGGTTGCAGTCAGCGAGAACGCCAGCATGGAAATCGGGATAACGATTCCTCGCGCGTCGGTCAAGTAATGCATTTGAGCGTGGCTGCCCGCAACTGCTGCGCCACAAACACGACGCCAAGACCGCGATTGTCTTAACCCGTCCCGCGACAAGGGAATAGATCGGCACGGCGGTAAACCTTCGCCGAACCCGGTACGCAGGTGCCGTACACCAACCCGAAGCGCCAGCGAGGAACGTGAAAAAGGCGACAAAACCTCGCTTGCGCTTCGGGTTAGTGTGAAATGGGAACGGGTTCGGCGAAGCTTTACGCACGGCGCGGGGACTTGCACGATGTGCTATGCGGCACTCCGACATCGCGTCATTAAAACGCGGCTCGCTGCGACATTTTGTCGTAGTGGGGCCTTTTTCGTTCAGAGCTTGCCCACCTTACGATTGCGGCATAAAACCGGGATAACTTCTGGAACGCCGCAAGGCCCAGTTGCGGTCAATGTCCCTGGTGCGCCAGCCAGCGCTCGGCGTCGAGCGCGGCCATGCAGCCGCTGCCGGCCGCGGTCACGGCCTGGCGATAGTAGTCGTCGGCCACGTCGCCGGCTGCGAACACGCCCTCCACGCTGGTGTTGGTGCGGAAGGGCACCGTCCACTTGATGTACTTCTTGGGCGTCAGCTCCAGCTTGCCTTCCAAGAAGCGGGTGTTGGGCGTGTGACCGATGGCCACGAACATGCCCGACGCCGGAAGCTCACGGGTTTTGTCGTCGAGCAGGCTCTTCAGCCGCACGCCGGTGACGCCCTCACGCTGGTTGCCCAGCACTTCGTCGACCACGCTGTTCCACTCCGCCTTGATCTTGGCATCGCTCAGCACGCGTTCGGCCATGATCTTCGAGGCGCGAAGTTGGTCGCGGCGATGCACGAGGTGAATCTGGCTGGCGAACTTGGAAAGGTAGTTGGCTTCTTCACAGGCCGAATCACCGCCGCCGACCACCACCAACGGCTTGTTGCGGAACCGCGGCAAGGCCCCGTCGCACACCGCGCAGGCGCTCACCCCGAAGTTCTTGTATTTCTCTTCCGACGGCATGCCCAGGTAGTTGGCCCGCGCGCCGGTGGCGACGATCACGGCCTCCGCCTCGACGGCCTCGCCCGCGGAGGGCACGAGCTTGAACGGCCGCTTCGAGAAATCGACTTCGACAATATCGTCGGTGATGATCCGCGTGCCGAAGTTCAGCGCCTGCTGCCGCATGAGCTCCATCAATTCGGGACCGCTGACGCCCTGCTTTTGATGCGGCGCCATCATTTGCCGTCGCTGCTTCTCGATGGAGTTGTCGAGATAGGCTTCCAGGTCGCCGTGAGGAAAACCGGGGTAATTCTCGACCTCGGTCGTCAAAGCCAACTGGCCCAGCGGCAATGTGCCGGCAATCCGGTTGTCTTCGGTCACGGCGCCTTCATACACCAGCGGCTTCAACGACGCCCGCGCGGTATAGATCGCGGCCGTCCAACCGGCCGGCCCACTTCCCACAATCACGACTTTTTCAGCCAACTTGGCAACTCCTGTAGGGTGGGACCAGCGAGCTTGCGAGCGCCGGCCCACCATAAACGACGTCGCTCTTGGTGGGCCGGCGCTCGCAAGCTCGCTGGTCCCACCCTACGCGGACATTATAGGCCCGCAGGCCGCCGCGCCTACCGCAGCGGCTTGCCGGAAGCACATGCCAGCACGTATCCTTCCTAGAGTGCGAGATCGCGCACGTCCGCCAAGACCCAAGACCAAAAACCCAAGACCGAACCTCCCATGATCGTCACCGAAGTCTGGACCGGGCAACACTTCATCGCCGGCCGATGGTGCCCGGCCGTCGGCCAGCGGTTCGACAGCTTTAATCCGGCCCGCGCCGACGAAGTCGTCGGGCACTATCCGCGCGGCACGGCCGCCGACGTCGATGCCGCCGTCGTCGCCGCCCGCACCGCCTTCGATTCCTGGCGGCGGCGCAGCCGGGTGAAGCGCGGCGAGCGGTTCCTCAAGCTGGCCGAGCTGATCGAGCGCGACACCGAAGAGTTGGCCCGCGTGCTGGCCACCGAAAGCGGCAAGGTGCTCGACGAAGCACGGGCGGAAGTCGTCGAGGGCCTGCACATGGTGCAGTACGTGTTTGGCACGGCCCGCCAGCCGAGCGGCCAGGTGATCGATTCCGAAATCGAAGCCAAAGACCTCTACGTCCGCCGCAAGCCGCGGGGTGTGGTGGCCGTCATCACTCCCTGGAATTTCCCGTTCGCCGTGCCGCTGTGGATGCTGGCCCCCAGCTTGCTGGAAGGCAACACCGCCGTCTTCAAGCCCAGCGAAGAAACGCCCGAAATCGGCCAGCGGCTGGTGCGGCTGTTCGACGAGGCTGGCTTTCCCACCGGCACGATCAACCTGGTCCACGGACTGGGCGAGGAGGCGGGCGACGCCTTGGCCCGGCACGAGCAAGTCGACGTGGTCTGTTTCACCGGTAGCTACGAAGTGGGTTCGCACATTCGCCGGCTGGCCGCCGAGCACCCCCACAAGAGTTGCGCCTTGGAGATGGGTTCCAAGAGCGCGGTCATCGTCTGCGAAGACGCCGCGCTCGACCTGGCCGTCAACGCCGCCCTGCTCAGCGCCTTCAAGACAACCGGGCAGCGTTGCGTGTCGGCCGGCCGCGTGCTGGTCCACCAGCGGCGCTGCGACGATTTTGCGGCCGCGCTGGTCGAGCGTGCCCGGCAACTGCGGTTCGCCGACCCGTTCACGCCCGGCGCGTTCGCCGGCCCGCTGATCAATCAGCGGTCGGTCGAGAAAGTCGCCTTCTACAACAGCCTGGCCCGGCAGGAAGGGGCGGAGGTGCTGCTCGACGGCGGCCGCCTGATGGACGGCGAGCACCGCGCGGGCCACTTCATGTCGCCCTTCGTCTACCGGCAGGATTACCGGCCCGACGCCCGCACCATCCGCGAGGAGGTCTTTGGTCCGCACCTGGCGATCGTTCCCTTCAGCAGCGATGAGCAGGCGATTCATATCTATAACGACACGCCTTACGGGCTTTCAATGGCGGTGATTACCGAAGACTATCGCCGCTGGCGGCTGTACCGCGACGAGTGCGACTATGGCATGGGTTACGTGAACCTGCCCTGCATCGGCGCCGAGGTTCACTTGCCGTTCGGCGGCGTGAAGCGCAGCGGCAACGGGCAGCCCTCGGCCGCCGCGCTGATCGACGCCGTGACGCACCGCGTGGCCTTCACCGTCAACCACGAGCGCGGCATCACCATGGCCCAAGGGATGAGCGCGATGGTGCCGGAATCGCAATAGGATGTGATTTGCAAGCCCTCACACCATGTATTCCCGCTTGAGCAAGCCGGGCAACGGAATCGGATACTTGCCGTCGGGCTGACGCACGAGCGGCGCGGGCGAGTCCATCGTCAGCTTGTCGACGTCGGGCGCGAACTCGTGCTCGCACTGCATCATCTGCTCGAAGGTGATGACTTGCCCGGTGTGGCAGGCCATGCGGCCCATCGCCGTCACCAGGCTGGCCTCGGCCCCGCGCTTGGCCTCGTTGTAAGGCTTGTCGCTGCGGATGGCTTCGATCAGGTGCTCCCACTCGCGGTGATAGGGGTTCGGCTCCTTGTCGCCATACTTCCACACGATCTGGCTGTCGTCGTCCATGTTCTGACCCTTGTAGATGCGGCAGCGAGCAGGCGAGTGCCCGGAGGTCGAGATTACGCCGGCCGCCTTGGTGCCGTGAACGTAGCTGGCGAACTTATCGTAGCAGCCGGGAATGTTGCGGCCCTCGAGCATCAGTTTGCTGCCGTCGGCGAAGGTGTATTCGACCGAGTAGTTGTCGAAGTTCTGGTCGATATAGTCGCCGCGAAAGTCGCGGCCGCCGCTGCCCATCGCCTCCACCGGCCAGCCGCCCTTCATCCAGCAGCACTCATCGATGTTGTGGATCAGGAAGTCGCTGTAGCAGCCGCCGCTGGCCCACAGGAAGCCGTGGAAATTCTTGATCTGATAGAGCAGCTCGCTCGTTTCGTTACCCTGCTGCGGCGAGACAAACGCAAAACCGACCGGGCCGGTCATGCGGTATGCCCGCAGCAAAAGGATGTCGCCCAACTCGCCACCCTTGATGCGGCTAAGGAGTTCTTCGCGGGCGGCGCAGTGGCGGCACATCAGGCCCACGCCCACTTTCAGGTTTTTGGCCAGTGCGTCTTCGTAGAGTTTCAGCATCTTGCGGGTGCTGGGTCCGTCGACCGTGGTCGGCTTCTCCATGAACACGTTCAGATTCTTGCCGATGGCATAACCGAAATGCACCCAGCGAAAGGCGGGCGGCGTGGCGAACAGGGCCACGTCGCCCGGCTTGAGGCACTCCATCGCCTTTTGATAGGCGTCGAAGCCGATGAACTGGCGGTCTTTGGGCACGTCGACCTGCGTCGAGAAATTCTTTTGCAGGTGGTCGTAGCTCGATTGCAGCCGGTTGGGAAACACGTCGGCCATGGCCACCAGCTTGATGGGGCCGTTCTTGACGCTCAGCGCGTCGGAAGCCGCCCCCGTGCCACGGCCGCCGCAGCCGATGAGCGCCACCTGAATCGTGTTGTCTTCGCCGGCGTGGACGTGCGGCAACCTGACGCCCATCAGGGCCGTGGCCGCGGCCAGCCGGCCGGTTTGCTTGACGAACTCACGACGCGAGGAACTTCCAAAGCCGGGCGTGCTCATAAGCGTATCTCCGTGAAAGGCGGGTAATAGCGGGCGGGCCGCCCCATCGCTGAAGCGGTGATTGTTAGTATCCACAGCCGGCGACCGCTTCGCAAGGGCCGGGGTGCTGCCGGGCGGAGGCTCACGTTCGCGGTCTACAGAACGATACTTACCATCGGAACAAAAACCGAGTACGGTCTTACCGGCAAGTTCGTCGATTCCTGGCGGTTTTGCGCATGCCCGACCGGGTCTCACCCGAGCGCAGGCGACACGTTTGTCGCGTCCCACGAGGTGCGCGGCCAATCCTCTGCACGCAGTCCCCGCGCGCCGGGATGCCGTTCCGCCGAATTGAGCGAGTCGGTCTTTGAGCAACTTTGAGCGCTGGCTGCACTGTTCGGCTGGCGCGTGCGGGCAAACGCGCCGCGCGCGGCGCGTTCATTAACAAAAGCGACACGCGCGCGTCGCTTTTGTTTGGGCGCCGTCGCGGACGCGGGTGCGGCGTCGCCAGCGTGATCGCCGTAAATGCTTTCGCTGATTCGGTTTGCGACGCTAGCTCCGCTGCGTGCTGCGCGGCGATCGCGATCGGACTCCGCGGGAACCGCGCCGGGCGGGTCACGGGACCACCGGGCGGCCACTTCCGTTTTTGCATTTCGACTTCTTCCGGCTGCCGTCATTCTCTCGTAGACTTGCGCCCATCCCAAAAGGCACCTGAGAGCACCTTGGCAATGGCCGATTTCGATAGCGCGTGGAAAGAAGCCCTCGATAACTTGTTTGAGCCGTTCATGGCGTTCTTTTTCCCCGACGCACATCGGGAAATCGACTGGACGGAGCGCTGCGACACGCTTGAGAACGAGTTGCAGACGATCGCGGCCAAATCGGAGCAAGGGCGGCGCGTGGCGGATAAGCTGGTCCAGGTCCGCAGGACCAGCGGCCAAGTGGAATGGGTGCTGGTACACCTTGAGTTTCAGAGCCAGCCGGAAGCGGACTTTGCCAAACGGATGTACGTCTATAACTACCGGCTGTTCGATCGCTATAATCAAAAGGTGGCGAGCTTCGCGATCCTGGGCGACGACCGGCCGGCGTGGCGGCCCGACCGGTTCGGCTATGAGTTGTGGGGCACGGAGGTCGGCATCCGGTTTCCGACGGCGAAGCTGCTCGATTATGGGCGTGACGAGGCGGCGCTGGAGTCGAACCTGAACCCGATCGCCGTGGTGGTATCGGCGCATTTGAAAACGCTGCAAAATGCGCACGACGACGAGGGGCGTCGCGTGGCGCAGGTGCGGCTGATCAAGGGGCTTTACGAGCGCGGGTATAGCGCGGAGCAGATCCGTCAGTTGTACGGGCTGATGGAGAAAATGATGACCTTGCCCAAGCCGCTGGCCGAGCTGGCCTGGAATGAAATTCACGAGTTTGAAAAGGAGAAAGGCATGCCTTTTATCACGACGGCTGAGCGCGTCGGCATGGAGAGGGGCCTCGCCGAGGGTCTGGCCAGGGGCCTCGAAAAGGGCCTCGAAAAGGGCCGTGAAGAGGGCCGTGAAGAGGGCCGTGAAGACCTGCTGGCGGGCATTGAGGTGGCGTTGGAGCTTCGATTCGCCGCCGGGGGGCTGGCGCTCATGCCCGAAGTCCGACAGATCCAAGATGCGGGCGTGCTGCGGCAGATTCTGGCCAACATCAAACATGCCGACACTCCGGAAGCCGTGCGGCAAGTATGGGCGAAGCGTTAATGCCATGCTCCACGGTTCCACCGCGCGGTGGAAGCGAGCGACCAAAGCAAGCCGGCGTGTCGAGCCAGGTCTCGGCGTCGATCTCAGCCGCTCCAGAACCGGTCGCAACTCCGCGGGAACCGCTCCGCGCGGGTCGCGCGGCCACCGGGCGGCTCAGCCTTGGTCAGACCCTCGGGAAAAAAGGGGTCAGAACGATTAATCGCGACTCGGCTTGCGAGGTCGGCCACGGGGGCGGACGGCCTGTCGAGGCTCAACTTCTTGGCCAGCAATGGCACGCAACGGCGACCGCCGTCATTGAATGCGGCCCTGTCAATCCCATCCTAGCGTCCGCCTTACGCGCGTTTCGCGAAACCGAAGCGCGTCAGGTCGTCCTGCATGGCGGCCGCGACGACGCCTGCAACGGCGCACTGCCCCGCAATCGGCGAGCGGGTGGCCGTCACATCGTCTCATAGGGCCGCGGCAAACCGATGCGGCTGAAGCCATCGGCGAAGTGTTTGGCGAGGTGCTCGCGGTAGAGCGGCTGTAGGCGGGCGCGGCGTTGCCCGGCCTGGATAAGCGAGCGCAGCAAATCGATCTGGATCGTGTGCAGGCGGCGCAGGTCGACGATCATTTCCGGTAAGCCGAGTCGAGTATCGGCGGGCAGAAAGTACCAACCCCAGACGCGCCCGCCTCGAATTGGGCCTTTGATGTCGGACGACTTTAGAATTCCCTGGTCCACCAGGAGTTGCGCGTCGAAGACCTCGGCAACGTTGGCATCCACCGTCTTGGCGTTTGCCAAGTCGCACGTTTGCGTGAGGACGACGGTCCGGCGCCAATGCAACGCCACCGGCTCTAGCGCGTTGCTTCCGGTGGGGACAGCCTTCAGGCGAATGACAGGACATCCTTCGATCAGGTCGCCCTGATCAAGGGCAACGTCCAGGGCGGGCTGGTCGCAGATCACGGCACGACATTCTTATCCGAGGGAATGTCGGGAGGAACCGGCAGTGGATGGGGCTCGACGCGAACCGCAAGGTGCAGGGCCGGTTCACCCTGTGGAAACGCCACCCACGGTTCGAGCATGGCCATGCCCAAAAAATCCGACTCCTCCTCGGTGGGCCGACGAATTTCGACGCGATATCCATTGACCTGAAACACCTGGCATTGGCCCGGCTGAAGATCAAGCTTGGCCAAGGTTTGGGATAGAGCGTCGTTCATGGTAATGGGTCCTCTGCTCTTTTCCAGTATACCGGTCATGACTGTTTTTCCAATTCCTTCGCAGGCCTGGTTTGGGCGGTCAGAAAACCTGCCATCGTTCGTGGCCGGGCATCGGCGGACCGGAAAAGGTGGGACCGAAAAAGGCGGCAGGAACCGTTTTCATGGCCCGCAACTGTCGCGGCTGACCGCGCAGCACCCCGAGGGCTTCTCGTCGCAACGCCAGGCCCTGAAAGCACTTGCGGCGATCGTCCAGACGGACGAGCGGGACCCGGGCGCAGCCAGTTCGGCTGCGCGCAGCCAAAGTGCCGTCGCCGGTTCGGGTTAGTGGTTAGTGGTTAGTGGTTAGTGGTCCCTTCGCGCGGCGCTTGCGCGCCAGCGGCATCGATGCGACGCGCGTGTCGCATCGGTCGCAAACGGCGCTCTTGCGCGGCGTGGTGTTTACGGAGCCGTCCGCCGCGGCGTGGTGTTTGCCATCGGAACAAAAACTGAATGCGGTCTTACGGGCAAGTTCGTCGATTCTTGACGATGTTGCACATGCCAGGAATGCGCGCCTCGCCTCACACCGTATAATCCGTGCTCTCCGCCGCCCCATGCACGTACCGCAAATACAAGGTGGCAATGTCCGACCGCCGCACGATGCCGATCACCCGCGGCAACGTGCCTCCGTCGACCAGCGGTAGATCGGTCTGGTCGTTTTCGACGAACAACTCCAGGGCACGGTCGAGCCGGTCGTCGCCGCGCAAGGGGGTGATGTCGTCGCGCATCAGGTCGGCGGCCAACACCAGCGGCCCGATGTTCGGCGAGCGTGAAGCGAGGTGAATGTCTTCCAACGCCACAATGCCCAGCAGATGAGCGTCGGAGTCGGTGACCGGCAACGCATGATAAGGAGAGCGGCTGAAGCGGTCGAGGATGACGCTCAACGGATCGGCGGCGCTCAGCACGGGGACGTTCTGTGGCAGGGTGACGAACTGGCCGACCGTGAAATCGGCCAGCACGTCGCGCACGTAGTCGCCTTGATGGGCCGGCGACCGCGAGCGGCTGGCCACCTGCGAGCTGTAGATCGAGCGGTCGTCACTGAGCAGGAAGGCGAGGGCGCACACCCAGAGCGTCGGCAAGAGGAGGTTATAGTTGCCGGTCAGTTCGCTGACCATCACCAACGTCGAAAAGGGCGTCTTGGCGGCGGCGGCGAAAAAGCCCGCCATGCCCACGATCACGAAGCTGGCCGGGTGCGGCACCAGTTCGGGCCACAGCCAGTGCAAGGCGATTCCCAACGCGCCGCCTCCGCATCCTCCGATGACCATCGACGGCCCGAACACGCCGCCCGATCCGCCGCTGCCGATGGTCAGCCCGGTGGTGAGGATTTTGCCCAGGGCCACGACCAGCAGCAGCAAGCCGTAGACGACGCTCGACTGGCCGGAGGGCGGCATGGCCAGGGAGTCTTGCAGGGCGCCGTAGCCGAACGAGAGCACCGCCAGCACGCGCTGGTCGCGTGCGAGCGCGTAATAAAGCGCCAGCGCCAGCGCGCCGCTGGCCAGCGCGCCCAGGGCCGGCTTGATGTGCGGCCGGATCTTCAATTGCTTGAAGAATCTCGTCAGGGCGTAAAACGACCGCACATAAAAGGCGGCCAGCGCGATCATGAACAGCGCCAAGAGCGAGTAAGGCACCAGCGAGAGCGGATTGTCGAAGGTGAGCTGGGCCAGCACCTCGGGCGCCAGCGAGAAGAGCGGTTTCCAGCCGAACACCATGCCGAACGTCGAATAGGCGGCGACGCTGGCCAGCCCGGCCGGGATGATCACCTCCGATTCGAAATCGGGCGAGCGATACAACACCTCGGCGGCGAACAGCGCGCCGGCCAGCGGGGCGCGAAAGATGGCGGCCACGCCCGCTCCCATGCCGGCGGCCATCAAGATGCGGCGCTCCGCCGGCCGCAGACGCAGCACGCTGCCCAGGAAGGAACCAAAACCGGCGCCGATCTGGGCGATCGGCCCCTCTCGCCCGCCCGATCCGCCGGTGCCCAACGTCAGGGCACTGGCCACGATTTTCACCAGCGGCACGCGCGGCCGAATCTGACCCTGGCGGTTGTGATAGGCTTCGATGGCGGCGTCGGTGCCGTGCCCTTCGGCCTCGGGCGCCAGGCTGTAGACCAGCAAGCCGCTGAGCACGCCTCCCAGGGTGGGCACCATCAGCAACAGCCAGGGCCGAAAAACTTGCTCGGTTTCCTTGAGCAGGGGCGGTTCGCCCAGCGGCACATGCGGCCGATAGCCGGCCACGCGGTCGAGCGCGGAGTGCGACACCATCTGGCAGGCGACGAAAAACACGATCGCCCCTCCGCCGGCGATCATGCCCACCAACAGCGACAGCAGCATCAGCCGCCCTTGCGAGCGGACCCGGCGGCGGCCGAATTCCCAAAGTTCGGGCATCCACCGCAGCGCCGACGGGGGCCGCTGGTTTGTGTCGTCGTGGTCCATAGAGACTAACGTTGTCAATGTGTCGGCGCCGCAATTTTGGATTTTGGATTTTGGATTTTGGATTTTGGATTGTCGGAATCCAAAATCGAAAATCCAAAATCCAAAATTGCAGCGGGCCGGCGCTCGCAAGCTCGCTGGTCCCACCCTACGCCTGTAGCCGCGCTGCCCGCGGCCGGTTCTTGTCGATGATGGCCGCCAGGATCAACAGGTATGCCAGAAAGCGGACCGTGTAGACGTAGCCGCTGTGGGTATGCTGCGCGCCCAGCACGGCCGAAAGCAACCGCGTGGCACACATCAGACCAAAGGCCACGGCAAAGATCAAGAATAGCCGGTCACCGGTGCCCCGCCAAAACCGCAGGAAGAACAGCGCGATCACCAGGCAGGCCATCGCCGACATTCCTTGCATGAATACGCCCATGGATCCCTCTCCCGCGGCTGTTATTTCGATTCCCAGATCATGGAGTAAATCAGCAACGTCAGCGCGGCCAGGCCCACTAGCTGCCGGTACATCGAGAGGTCGACGTTCGGATAGGTGACCCGGTCGAGATACAGCAACACGTTCTCGACGGCCAGCCCCAGAAAGCAGAGGCTGCTCCAGAACAAGAGCCGAATTCGGTTCTCGCGGTAGCCGCGCCACAGCAGGACGGAACACGTCAAGGCCGTCGCCGCGCACAGCAAATAGATGAAGTCGACCATCAGCTCTCCTTCTCCTTGCGAAGGCGGAAAGCGTCGGCAAAGCTGCGGGCCTTGTCGGTCGGCTCGGCATAAATCAGCGAGATCACCGCCACGCGCCGCTCTTGATAGAGCGTGGCCATGCGGCCGATGAGCGCGTCGAGCTCATCATCGCGCGGGCGATAGCGAAAGCGTTCATCGGGTGCGTGCGTGATGTAGAGCAAGCCCTTGGTTTCCAGGTCGTTCAATTGTTCGGCCATGCCGCTGGCCGCCGCATACAGTGCGCGGCTCACTTCGTCGGCGGTCCATTCCCGGTCGCGCTCGCCGCGCAGCAGCAACAGCAGCTCGAGCTGCGCGACCGACGTGATGTTGGCGGCGATGAATCGTCGGATGTCTTCAGGTAACTCAGTCAAAAACGGCTTCTCGATTTGGCGAAGGGCCCTTGCGGAACGGGAAGCTCGCAGCGATCGCGGCCGCGGACGAAAGAGGCAACCGGCCTTCGGCTGCCGTGGGCGCCGGCCGCCGGGTCGAGAGAAGAACCGACCTGCCGGGACCGGGCAAAAAGCGACCGACTTCGCGCGGCCGCCGTGTGCATGCGCAATCATACCCCGCCGCTGTTGCTCACAAAGAGTCGCAAATAGAGGCCATGTTCGCCGACCGGATTGACGTCGGGCCTTTGAGCCATGGTGATCAATCGTAAAGACGCAGTGACTTCGACGGTGCCCGGCAAGGCAGGCACCGGTGCGAGCATAGCATCAACGGTGCGGTCCTGCAACCGATCGAAAAGGCGTGGTCCAAAGATAAATCACGTGCTGGCGCTCGCCTTCGGGCGTCATCAGCGGCAGCACCTTGTCGGGCCCGATGCCGGGCAGGTCGAAATCGTGCGATACGATGCGTGCCCCCGGCTTGAGGCGTTTCAACTGCGGGATCAGCTTTTCGTTCAGCCGGGGCAGCAGGTAGAGCGTCACCACGTCGGCTTCGCTCAAGTCGACCTGGAAGATGTCTTTCTCGACGATCTTCACGCGATCGTCGACCCCGCGCCGCCGGGCGTTCTGACGCGCCTCTTCCACGCGCCGCGGGTCGATATCGAAACCGACCGCGCGGCAGCGGTATTTCTCGGCCGCCCGCACGACGATCCGGCCGTCGCCACAACCCAGGTCGAAGAGCAGCTCATTCTCTCGCGGGGCGGCCAGTTTGAGCATCTTGTCAACCGTATCTTCGGGCGTGCGCACGAACGGCGCATTGACCAGGGGCCGCGGCAAGGGGGCCGTGTCGATACGCGCAAACCGGGCGGCGTAGTAAACGGCTCCCCCGATCGCGGCGATGCCGACGGCAGCCGCCGCCAGCACTCGTCGTCGGGCTTGAAATCCAGAATCCAAGATCGAAAATCGAAAATCGAGGGAGGTCCACTTGGCTCCCGGTATTATACTGCACGCGGCTGATAATGAGACATTGGCGCTGGCTGGGGCAGAGCCTGGCCAGGTCCACCGCTTTTCCTCGCGGCAAAAGCTCTCAGCCGGTTCAAGTCCCCGCTGGCTGGTCGGCCGGTCTGCCGCGGGCCTGTTTCCTGTTCGGCCCCATGCCGGTTACTATAAAGGCATGGACGATCAGCCCGATCAACTCGATGCGGAGCAAGGCACGGCGGAGCAGACCGGCTCCAAGCTTGCGGACCGCGCCGCGGCCGCACGCCCCTGGCTCGACCGTGCGCTTCTGAACCTGCGGGTGTGGGTGCCCGCGCTGCGCACGCCCGACATGAAACTGCGGCAGGTGAAGTACCGCTCCAGCGACGCGCGCACCGGTATGTCGTGGAACGTCGGCCTGCCGCGGCAGTGCTATGCCTGCGGCAAGACCGACGGCCTGACCATGCGAAAATTCTCGCAAGAGATTCGCGTGTTCGAGTCGCCCACCACCATCTTGGGAGGCTCGCTGGGGGCGAGCGCGTTGTTTCTGTTGTTCGGCATCCTGTTCGGTTGGACGGCGTTTCTCGTGCTCGGCCTCTCGGTGCTGGTGTTGGGCTCGGCTTATCAGTTGCTCAAAAGCTGGAAAGAACGCGTGAAGGTGACCATCTGGAGCTGTGCCGAGCATCTGGAAGACCTGGCGCCGCCGGAGGTGGTGAGCCACGACGAGGATCTGTATGTGTACTTGCCGCACGAATCGCTGGCCGGGCCGGCCCGTGAGGAGCTGATCGCCTCACGCAAGAAGGTGCAAAAGACCAGGCCACCGCCCGTCGCCGCACACGCCGACCGAGCAGAACCGGAGCCTGCGCCGGCCGACGCCAGCGAGTTGCCGCCCGCCGGCCCCATCGCCCGCCGCACGGAGCTGCCGCCGCTGAAGTTGGCCGGCGAAGAAGACGAATAAGCGAGGCGGGTCCGCTATTCCTCGCTTACGCTTCGCCTTTGTGCGGGCCGCTGAATGATCCGGGCCAGGTGTTGTCTCCTGCCGCCTTCGTCGAGACGCAACGAGGGACCCACGATCTCACGCGCGAACCGCTGGGAAAACTCGTCGGCCGCTTCGGGCAGCAAATGATGACTGTCGGCGAAGGCGTCGTCGTTCATCCAGCCGGTGGCGTCAACAAGATCGAAGTCGTATTCGCGCCGCAACTTCGCCAGATAGGCGTCGACGCGCTCCCGTGCGTGCGGCGGATAGACCTCCTGGAACTGTGAACCCTCAGGCATCAGGTACATCGTCACGCCGATGCCGTGCTCGCGGCACAACGACAGCAAGCTGCGCAGAGCGCGGTCGGGCTCTTCCGTCACGTCGAAATCGAAGTTCTTGAAGTTCTTGTATTCCCAGCGGGCGTGTTCCAGCATCCGCTGGTGTTCCTGCTCATTCGCCGCACGCAGCGGAAACGGCAGCCAGCCCAACGGACCGACGTGGCTGAATCCGTCATATTGCCCGGCGTCCGAGCACCAGTCAGACCGCCAGCAGTCCAATAGTTGGTGGCGGAAAGCGTGCGAGGGCACAAGACGCCACTTCCACCATGTCCGCCGCAGCACGTCCGGATGCTCGGAGTACCGGGCCAGCACCGCCAGGTCGGCCGGCCCCAAGTGGTGTACGTCGATGCGGGCCTCTTCGCGCAGATTTCCCCAAACCTGGTTGAGAAACAGGGGATGCACCTCCAGCAGCAGCCGATCGAAACGAAGGCCCTCGGCCAACAGAGCTTCGAGCAGCATCAGATGCTGGACCGGTCCTGCGCTGGACAAGGCAAAGTTGAAGACCAGCGGCGATTGGGCGGTCGGGGGCAGATCGAATTGTTCCGCCCGAACACCGACTTCCGTGCGCGAGCTGCCCATGAGCAGCACCCGCGGTTGGTCGGGCAATTCGCGGATTCGCTGGCGGAGCCGCGCCAGCTTGAAGCCATATTCGGGGTAGCGTATCTGCGGCCAGTGTTCCAGCGCCAGCGAGAGGCCAAGCTGCAACACGGCCATCGTCACTCCTCCCCAGACGAGCGCCGCGCGAGCGCGAAGCCGCATTCGGCAGAGGACCGTTGTGGCTTCCTTGATGCCGGGAAAGTTCATCGGCTGGTTAAACGCCGCGGGGAACTGGCCTGCGCGAGATTTCGCAGGGCGAAGTATAGCGAAAGCCGGTGAGCCTGCAATCGCAGTCAACTGGTGAAGTAGTCGTTGCTCGACAGGATCATCAACTGCACCGCGGTGCGCGAGAAACCGGCGCCGAGGCCGGCCACATATTGGGCGATATAGTTCGGGTCGGGCGCATTGCCCAGGTAGGTGGCGTAGTAGCCGCTGACCAGGTCGTCGCGATACTCGGGGCTGGTGTCGAAGCCGAGCACGATGGCCGCCGGCGGAATGCCGCTGTTGGTGAGTCCGACCCAGTAGTTGATTTCGGCCGCCGAAGCGCCGCGGTTCAAAAAGTCCTGGTAAAAGCCGGCGATCTGTCCGGCCGTCGTGCCGCCGTGCAAGCCGATGTATTCCGGCGAGGCCGCGACCGCCGCCAAGAACACCTCCGGCGGCAGGCCAAACTGCATCTCCGAAATCCAATAGGAAAGACCGTCCGGATCGACCGTGCGATGGAGCAGATGTTCGTACGAGCTGTTGACGAAGTTCGCCAGATACTCGTTCGAGTTCAAGAACAATGAGGCCACCTGGCCGCGACTGACCCCCGCGTTGAGCAGATTCACGAACCCCATGATGTCCGAGTCGCTGGCGCCGCGGTTCAGAAGCTGCTGGTAAAGCTTCTCGACAAAATGGAAGTTCTGGCTCACCAAACGGATGGTCGCCACGTTGCTGTCGGCAAAGCCGTTGTTCACCTGGTAAGTGAAGGTGTCGAGGCCGGTGAAATTCGGGCCTTGAATATAGGTGAAGGTGCCGTCGGCGTTGAGGCTGACGGTGCCGTGGGTGGGCGGCGTGACGAGCTTGGCCGTCAGCGTGCCGCTGTTGGTCGGGTTGTCCAACACCCGGTAGCCACTGATCACCGGCTGGCCCGGAACCAGCACAAACTCATGGTTGAGCGCCACCGGCGCTCCCTGGCCGAGCACCGTCAGGCTGACGGACGCGGGGTTGGAGCTGAGGCCCTGGAAGTTCTTGACCGAGAAGGTGAGACTGTCGTTGCCGAAGAAGTTGGCGGCCGGCGTGTAAGCGATGATGCCCGTCACGGGATCGACCACGGCGATTCCGTGCTGCGGTGGCGTCAGGATGGTGACGGTGGTCGGGTTGGCGCTGCCGGTGACGCTGGCCAGCACGTCCACTTCCTGGGTCACGTTCAGGTCGGCGGCGGGGGCGACGACGTTATTCGCCACGGGGGCCGACTGCGCAAGGCTGATCGTGACGGTGGCCACGTTCGAGATTTTTCCATTGCTGTCGGTCACCTCATAGCTGAAGCTGTCGCCGATCGAGAAGTTCGGGCCCGGCGTATAGAGCACTTCCCCCGTGGTTTGGTTCACCGACACCGTGCCGAGATTCGGCTGCGTCACGATGGTGACGCTCGACGGGACGACGGTGCCGCTGGGGTCGCTCACGTGGTTCAAGACCGGAATGTCGACGGGCGTGCCATAACTGGTGGTGGTCGAAACGTTGCCGGCCACGGGCCCCTGCAGGACCACGCCCACCGTGACGGAAACGGTGGCCGCGCGCGAGAGCACGCCGTTGGTGTCTTTGACGGTGTAGGTGAAGCTGTCGGTGCCGTGGAATCCGGGATTGGGTGTGTAGGTCACCTGGCCGGTCTGCGGGTTGACCGTGACCGTGCCGTCGGCGGGTTGCGTGACGGCCAGCGAACCCGGCGCGATTTGATACGTGCCGTCGGTATCGTAGGTGCCGGCCATCAGGTTGAGGGAAGTGGCGGTGTTTTCTTGCGTGCTCAGGCTCGCGTCCTGGGCAATGGGCGCGTAGTCGGAGGTGCCGTAAAGAGTTAGTTTGAACGAGTCGAACGTGCCGACGTCCTTGATGGGGTCGTCGTCGTAGTTCACGTCGGACACGGTCACGGTCCAGGTGCCGGCCGACGACTGGCCCCAATCTTGCACAGTTGAGGTCGACCAGTTGGTGTAGTTCGCGTTGGGCACCACTACGCCGGATGAATTGAGGTAGCCGTCGGCAGTGACATCGGTGCCGTTGACCTCGTTGGTGCGTTCCTCCTGGAGATAGGATCGGGTACCGTTCGGCGAAGTGAGAACGACCTGAATGTCACCGCGGACTGGATGGGTGATGTTCAATACGACTTCGGCGTGTTCGACGTGCAGCCCCCCGGTGAACGTGACGGACTGGCTGACCCCCGCGGCCACCCCTTTGGGTATGGGCGTGTTGACATTCACCAGGTTGGAAGTGAATGACGTTTCGGGCTGCAGCGGCGTCCAGTTTTTCGCCAGGGTCACGGCGGCCCCGGCGTTCACTTCCCCGAAGCCATATTTATCGTTGATGTGAAAGGGCGTCACCGTAACATTGGCCGGCAGCGGAGCGGTGCCGGCGTAGTTGCCCTGGCTATTCACGGGCACAATGGCGCCGTCGGAAGTGTAGCCGAAGCCGTTATTAAACCAGCCGATATCCGTCGTGCCGTTGCCCGGATCCGTCGGGTCGTTCTTCGTGGCCGATTCGGCAAGGATCTGCTGCACGTCGCGCCAGGAGAGTTTCGGGTTGGCCTGCAACATGAGCGCGACGACTCCGGACACGCCGGGCGTGGCGGCCGAAGTGCCGTTCATGCCGTAGGTGCCGTTGTCGGTATAGGTGGCCTCGTAGTTGTACCCGCTCGGCTGCGTGGGGTCGGCGACCCTGATCACGCTGCTGGAAGGAATGCCGTTTTCATCGGCAGCGCCAAAGCCGTCGTGCCCACCCGGCGCACTGACCAGCACCGAGGCGCCTTTCGCCGAGTAGAGGCTCGCTTTCCCGTCGTCGCCAAGGGCCGCCACGGTGATGGCAAACCGCGAGGCCGTTTCCGCTTCGTCGTTGGTGTTCTGAACGCCGTACTGATTGCCGCCGTTGCCTGCCGCAAAGACGAAGATATTGCCAAGTCCGCCGCGACCAGCGGGCAATGGAGGACTGGACAGAGGCTGCCCCATATCGTCTTTTTGCATCGCGGCAATGGTCAACGGATCGGGCGGACCCTGGATGCCGGAGAAGAAGCCCGACGGAGGATAACCCCAGCTATTGCTAAAAACGTCGATCTGCTGGTTATGGTTGGTAAATGCGGAGGCGACTACGGGGTCGCCGCCTTGGACCAGGTCTCCGTTAGGATCGATGAAGCCGATCCGTTCGGATGCAATCGTGGCGTTGGGCGCCTCGCCCAAAGTGCCGGTGCCATTTGCGCCGTTGCCGGCGATAATGCCCGCCACCATTGTACCATGACTGTCTTCACCAAATTGCGCGCCGGTGGCGACTGGATCCAACAATGGCCCCAGCGGCGGCTCGGCATTGGGAACGTTCTCGAAATAGTCGTAGCTCAGGCTGGGATTGTAATTGGCCGTCAGGTCGGGATGCTGATAGTACACCCCGGAATCGACCACCCCCACCGTGACGCCCTGACCGGTATAGCCCTGCTGCCAGGCGGGCAAGACGTTGACATCAGCCCCTGGCGTGCCCCCGGTTTGCCCCGTGTTGTTCAAGTTCCACTGTTCGTTGTACAAGGGGTCGTTCGTCGGCGGCGTGTAGGGGGCCCCCGCCGCCAGCAGCCAGCGATCTTCCAACGACTCGAGCGCAACGTGGCGCTGGGAAAGCGAACGGCCGAGCCCCCGCTGTTTCACCGGACGACGCTTCTTGGAACGCCGCACGATCCTGCTCATTTCGACGCCGATGAATGTTCGACCCAATGCCATGTGCGCTTTTTCCCGATGAGATGCCCGAAAGAACTCGTATCTTCGAGAATAACTACCAGTTACAACGGCCGCAACGATTTTTACGGCGTCCGCCGTGTTTTTTTGGTCTTGATATTTGGCGACGGCCATCGGTCGCCGCTTTTCAAGGGATGGTCTGCTGCCTGCGGAGCAGGGCCCGTTGAGCGTTTAGCAGCTCGTCGGTCTCGATCGCGCCGTCAATGGCCTTGTCCAGCGTCTCGACCTGTCCGCCCTAGGTCGGCAGGTGGTTGCCGAAGAATTTGTCGAATGCGGCGCTCTCGTTGATCGCCGAGATGATCGCGGCCTGCTCTTGTCGGCGCCCAACCGCGTCGAGGACGTCTTCCAGGGGGATTCGTCGGCGCCCCTTCTCGCCCCTTGCGCACCAGTTTTTGTCGTACTCAGGCAAGTTCCTGTGGCACCAGCGAACCAAGGCCCATTCATCATGCCGGCGAAACTCGTCGGCGACTTGTTCGAGGATTCTCAGGTCGGCGCGCGACAAATTGAGATTGCCGGGATCGGCCCGCAAATGAACGTCGAATTCCCGCTTTTCGATGAACTCGTCCCACTGCGCAGACCGGGGATCTCGCCCTTTGATCAGATCGAGCGCGGGGCTGATGACCGGCCCGCGACGCAGGGCGTAGACCGTTCCGCCACAGATGGGCACGCCCCGATCTTTCAGGCTCAGGCGATCGGCAAGATAAAGAAGCTTGAGGAGCCTCATGTAATTCTCTGATCGGCACGGTTGCCTCTTGATGAGGTAGGCGGCAGCCTCGATCGTTTTGCGGATGTTGAATGCGATCATCTGAAGACCTCCTCCCGCGAAACGTAGGACGCGTCCTCTGCCCCGATGGTTCGCGAGTTGCTTTGGCAGCCTCCCTTTAGGCTAAGGCCGCGGCATCAAGGATATTCTACCGGCACACCCTCGCCGACCCAAGTCCCAAAACCGAAGAGCAAAGGCCGCAACGCCAGTTACCGGGTCTTGGTGACAATGATCTCTTTGGTAAACAGGTTGGCGTTGGGCACGAGCACGATTTTGCCGTCTTTCTCCAGGCTGGTATAGCGAAAGTCGATGGCCACCACCGTTCCTTCCAGGCCGGGCGTGTTGGCGATGCTCACATAGTCGCCCCGGCGAAACGGCTCGTAGACCAAAATCAAGACGCCGGACAGCCAATTCGAGATCACGTCTTTCAAGGCGAATCCGAGGGCGAACCCGGTCAGCCCCACGCCCGCCACGAGGGCCCCGACGTCGATGCCCATCGTGCCGCAGGCCGTCACCACCCCGAACGACAACACCGTCGCCTTGCCGCTCCAGGCCAGCAGCCCCAGAATGTCGGGGTGTACTTTGGCCCGCGTGCCGAGGCGGCGGATAAACCGCTCGAAAAAAACGCCGGCCAGCCAGAACACCGCAAGAATCACGATGCTTACGCCGATGTCGGGCAGCTTTTCGCTCACCTTGTGGATGACACCGCGCCACATCTGCTCGGCGGTGCTCAGTTGTAGCTCGGCGTTGTGCAAACCGTCCACGGTGGTCCTCCGGCTTCAATTGCATGCGACGTGGGGCGGCCTTCCTAGGCCGTCGAAACTGGGCGACGGCCTAGGAAGGCCG
>Ga0307374_10004932_pt1 | contig 21938 bp, 17 predicted proteins | sample OX3MG_FD_202532 | JGI IMG/M metagenome (GOLD analysis project Ga0307374, IMG submission 202532) | Soil microbial communities from Risofladan, Vaasa, Finland - OX-3 | ecosystem: Environmental > Terrestrial > Soil > Coastal area > Acid sulfate soil | place: Finland: Risofladan, Vaasa | collected...
CCGATCCGTCGGCCCTCCGGTGCACGGCGGAGAAGCAAGGCTTCATGCTCTCATCACCCCTGCGGGCGTTGTTGAGCCTGACCTCGAGCGAGCGACGGGTCCTCTACTATCTGACGACGGGCATGGCCGCGCAGGACATCGCCGACGACCTGGTCGTGTCGCTGACCACGGTCCGATCCCACATCCGGTCGATTCTTCGCAAACTCGACGTTCGCTCCCAGTTAGCCGCTGTCGCCCTGGCCAATAGCTGCGGCGCGTTCTTCGAGACCAGTCACGCGTCGTGATGTCCGCCTGACGTCGAATACAGCGCCTCAGCCGGATGTGCGCTGGCTCCCCTGTCGCCACCGTCTGAACAATCTCCGAATTTCGACCTTACGACGACCGGCGAACCTCCACACCGCTCGAAAGACCCGAGCCACTACTGGCTCGGGCTGGACAACGAGATCCTCCGCACCCGCGCCGCGGATCTCCTCCGCCATGCGAAGGTAGACATGACGGCGATAGTGCCTGATGTCCGACATGACATCGTCTTCGGTCAGCACAAATGTCCGAAGATCGCAGATGGACACATTGGGCAGGCCGGCTACCACTTCGTCGAGCACCGCATTCATCCTGCGGTGGTGGAGATAACGGTCCGGCTCCTTCAGGCTCTCCAGTGGGACCTCGGCACCGTTCAGCAGTATCAGTCGGGCGGCGCTCGGTATCGCATTGGCCAGCCAGCGGATGTTCTCCCTGAATCGAGCTTCGGAGATGCCGCCAAGGAACTCGAATTCGTGTGCGAACCACTCGAAGAAGGACCGGTCCATGCCTTCCCGTGCGAACCGCTTCTCCAACGAGGGCCAGGTTGCGGGATCGGTGACGTCCACCACGAACTGGTGCCACGGCACGAGGAGGCCCGTGCCTCGGTGACGATAGAGCCCCTGCGTATAGTCGGTCAGCGTGCTGTACACGAGCACGTCATAGGCGGGATCGACCACGACTGGTGACGCGAACACCGCCTGATCGAGAAACGGGATCCGGTCGACGAGACGGGACTCCTCGCCGGTGATGCCCTCGGCCGACTGACGAAGGGTCTCGGTGTGTCCGACGAAGATGAAAGCGCCCGTGGCGCCCGTGTGGGAGAACTCGGTGGCGATATCGCCACCGAGGAACTGCTCGGTGGCGGTCAGATCGCATCCTCCAACCATGAGGACGCGATTCGGCTGGGTGAACCCGACCGATCGGTCGGGAGCGCTCACCGGTGGGCGGACATCGTCGGAAATGAACTCCTCGTTGGCCAGGGTGATCCAGTCGCTCGGCCCGTCCAATGAGGACGCCACGTCTCCTACGACCTCGATCGTTGGGCGACCCAGGTAGTCGAACACCCACTGCTCGACACCCATGTGCAGCACTCGGCAGGAGAACAGAAAATCGGTGAGCCCATTGCTCTTCCGCGACTTCGAGTAGAAACCACAGATCCCGTAGTCCCCGTACCGGTCTCGGACCCGTATGTAACCCGTTGCGTAGTCGGTGTCGTTCAGCATCGACGAGAACTCGTCCCAATCCGGCCTGCGCTTGGTGAAATTGAGCTGATTGGTACGATTCACCAACTCGAACAAGCGTTGCTCCTCCCCGCAGGTGTCGGTGAAGACACCGATCCGAATGTCACACGATCGGAGGAACCCGTCGTTCGACCCGGTCGATGCCTCGCGGTCGATCAGCTTGTCCTCGAGCGTCCGGTACTGGCTGAGCCGCGACAACGCATGGTCGTCCTTGCCGGCAGACTCGGGAAGTTCGAGAAGGTGGTCGAGGATGTCGGGAGCAGCGGTTCGTATCCCGGGCACGGCATGGCGAACTTCCTCGCGGTTGAGCGCCAGGTCGTCGACGAAGAGCACATCAGGCGGACGGAGCTGGGCATCCTCGATGATGCGCGCCACACGGCTTCCCTTCGGCGTCCAGTCGATGCGAGCGAATACGAACTCGCTCCAGATTCCGGCCTCCTCCAGCTGGGAGCGAGCGATCTCTTCGTCGTTCTTCGAGCAGATCGAATTGACGATCCCTCGGCGGTTGAGGGCCCGAACCAGATCCGTCCGTTCCTGCGGAAGGAAGATGGGGCCTTCACTGAGGGTCCCCTCCCACAAGGTCTCGTCCAGGTCCCAGATGACCATCTTCAGCGGCGACGCCGGAAGTAAATCCGTGGTCTCCTCTGGAACCACGTCCTCGGGCCTTCCATCGATCACCATCGTTGACCGATCGGACTGGTGACGATCCCAAGACCGCGGTGGAGCCACTCGATGCGGCCGCGGTCGGCACGAGCAGGAGTGGATGGTCGGTACGTCATCACGCCTCGAATTGTAGGGACAATCCAGCCTACTGAAGATGGCGAGGCCAAGGCCTCAGCACGTGGGTGGCCCGGCCCTTCGCGGCGTGTCGGAACCATGGCGACAGGTGCCACAGCCTCGGGTTGGGCAGCAATCAACGCTACAGTGAGGAACGTGCAAGGAGGGGTCGAATCGGTTGGTACCGACGCATCCTCGCCAACGAGCAACAGTGCGACGGGCCGGGCCCGGCGACGATTCCGACACGCCGCAGGCTCCCTTCGCAGCGATTGGGAGATGTGGACCGACCCGGCGTATCGGCGCCTGGCTCGGACCTTCGAGTTGCCGGATGGCAGTAGGCGGGTCTACTGCCATCATGTGCGGAAGACCGCCGGCACCAGCTTGTTCCTCAGCTTTCTGGCACTGGGCGGCGAGGACCCGTGGGACGTCTGGAGACGGATCGCCCAGGCTCGTCTGCAGCGAACGACGAGCGGGTCGTACAGTTTCGCATCCAACGATCGAAAGGTACTGGCTGAAGGGGCGTACTTCTTCGGGCGGTCTCACCGACCATGCGCCGAGCAGTCACTCCCACCCAACACGCACACCGTGACCATCCTGCGGGACCCGATCACGCGCGTCTGTTCCTACTTCGACTACCTGGTGGCCGGCGACGCGCCGGATACCCCGGGCCAGGTGGCGGATCGTGAGCGTCACCTAGCCCACGCGGGCTTCGATTCCTTTCTGGATCGTGTGCCGACCCATGGTCTGCTCACGCAACTGGCCATGTTTTCCGACCGGTTGGATGTGTCCGAAGCGGCGGATCGCATCGGACACTGCTCCAGCGTGTTCTTCACTGAGGACTTCGCCGATGGGCTGGCCGGGTTGGGACAACGACTCGACCTGCCCCTCCGGGTCCAGCGGGCAAGAGTCACCCCCGGCCGCTCGTCGCTGACCGGCGAACAGAAGGAACGGCTGCGAACACGGCTGGAGCCTGAGTACGAGTTGCTTCGGCTCCTCGACGAGGGCGGCATCGCTCGAATCGACGGCACCACTTCCCCTTGACCGACCACCGAGCCCACCCCTCGGTCAACATGACCGCTGCCACACCAGCGCCTTGAGCAACGCGCCCCACTCATAGGTGACGTCGTAGGGAAGATGGTTGCGCGGGTCCGCGACCGGAGCCATCACCAGTTGCACCGAGGTGCACCGTTTGAAGAGCATCCGTGCCCGAGTCGTCTGCGTGCGTTCAGAGACGACGATGATGCGATGCCAGTGCCTCTGCGCGGCCAACATCGCCACGTACTCCGCCTCACCTCTGGTATCGAGTGGATCGGCTCGGAAACACATGATCGTCACACCAACGACCCGACGGGGACAGGGAACCGGTTTCTTGCCACCGAGCGAGATCACCGCGATCGGCGCATCGCCGGACCGGGCCAGCTCGATGGCATATTTGGCTCGCATCTGACCGGGGTCGCCTCCCAGGCCAACCACGGCATCGGCCTTGGTCGGTAGATCGCTGGGAGGCCAGAGGAAGAGTCGGGGCGTCAGCACCACGACGGCGACAATGAGCACGGGGACTCCCACCACGAGGATCACGCGCACCAGCCGTCGGAAGAGTGAGGGCGACCGGCGCATGTGCAGAATCTACCGGTCCCATTGGTGCACGAGGCCTCCACGCTGGCGTTGACGGCAACGTTGGTATCCTCGGGGGGAGGACCACCAATGAACAGAAGCCGCAGACTCGTCGTCAGCCTTGCCCTCAACGCGGGGTTGGTGGTCGTCCAGATCGTGTTCGGGGTGATGGCCCACTCGACGGGTCTGCTCGCCGATGCCGGTCACAATCTCTCCGATGTCGGTGCACTGCTCCTCTCGCTGGTGGCGGTGAGGCTGGCCCTACGACCGCCGAGCGCCAGACGGTCGTTCGGGAACCACCGGGCGACGATACTTGCTGCGCTCGCCAACGCCGCGCTCATTGCCGTGGTCACCGCCCTCATCGTGGTCGACAGTGTGCATCGTCTCGGACACCCGGAAGCGGTTCGCGCCGTCATCGTCATCGTCGTGGCTTCCCTCGGTCTGATCGTCAACGGGATCGCCGCACTCGTTCTGCGCGACGGCACCCACGACCTGAACATGCGCTCGGTCTTCCTGCACATGGCGGGAGACGCCCTGGCTTCGTTGGCCGTGGTCGCAGCGGGGGTGATCCTGTTGGTTGCCCCCTCAGCGACGTGGCTCGACCCGGTGTCGGCCCTCGTCGTGGCGGCCATCATCTTGTATCAGGCCGCCCGAGTACTCCGGACCAGCATCGCGGTCCTCCTCGAGTCCACCCCGCCGGACGTAGACCTAGGCCGGCTGACCGCCACCATGGCTGGTGTGCCTGGGGTCACGGAAGTGCACGACCTCCACGTGTGGAGTCTCTCGAGTGAGATGCGGGTGCTGTCGGCGCACATGGTCCTCACCGGCCACCCCACCCTCGAAGAGGCCCAGTCGGTCGGGGAACAGGTCAAGGCCGCCATCGCGGGTCCGTTCTCCATCTCGCACAGCACCATCGAACTCGAATGCGAACGGTGCAACGATGAGGACGATCCGTGTGCCATGGAAGCTGTGACTGTCACCACGAGGGCCCGCTCACAATGAGCTGGAGCCCGGCGGTCATGGCCACGGTCATCATCGACCAGCTCACATCGACCCCCTTCCGCTTGCCTCGTGTCAGGGGAAGAAGACCCGGAGCTGCCAGGAACCTTTGAGCCGACCGAGGCGGACGCCGATGCCACGGGCCCACTCGAACCGTCGTGTGGGCTGGAAGGTCATTGGCGCGAAGAGCACCAGCCAGGCCCACCCCCTGAGCGCGCCTGGAAGGTCGCGCCGGAGGCCGTTGGCCCGGTAGCGCTGGTACAGGATAGGGCCGGTCTGGCCGTAGCCGTAGGACTGGCGGAAGACTCCCCGAAAGGTGGGCCGCGCACGCTTGGCCACCATGGCATCGGGCATGTCGGCGAAGCGGAACCCCCGGAGCTGCAGTCGCCAACACAGGTCGGTGTCGTCGCCGAGGGGAACCAACTCCTCGTCGAAACCCTCGACCTCGATGAAGGCGGCCCGGCGGACGGCAAGATTGGCCCCGAGACCGGAAGGCAGGAAGCCCAGAGGTCGGATGCCGGTCCACAGCTGCTGCGGCGGGCGGAAGTCGTCGTTCAGGCTCCAGAGGTCGAACCGGCCGGCGGCCAGGTCGGCCTGCTGCAGGGCCTGCACGCAGGCGTCGACCCAACCGGCTTGGACGACGTCGTCGGCGTCGCAGAAGGCCAGGTACTCGCCGGTGGTCGCCACTGCCCCGGCGTTGCGGGCCGCCGCGGGCCCGGCGACCTTCGAGGCGTCTACGGCGTGGAAGTTCTCGTGGGCAAGGCTCCACTCCTGGGCTACCTGGAAGCTGCCGTCGGTGGAGCCGTTGTCGGCGACGACCACCTCCCACGGCTCGTTCGGGCGCTGGGCCGTCAAAGCCTGGAGCTGCTCGATGAGGTACTGGCCGCCGTTGAGGACCGGAACGACGATAGTGATCACCGGAGACGTGCCAGACCGTTCTGGCCTAGCGGCTGGGCCGCTCCGCTATGTGGCGTTCCGTGTAGGCCGGTGCTGTTCGGTCCGCTCGTCTGTCGCGTGGCCAACAGTGCGCTCCCCCGAACGGCCTCCAGATGCTTCTCAGTGCATCGAGATGGTAGCTCCGCATTCGGTAACAGCGCCACCGACGCCAGAGCGTTGTTGCAAGCGTTCGCTCGGTGTTGTCTGGATGCCGAGCCGCACGAACATCGTGCCGCTCCTCCAAATGGCCGCGTCGTAGCCGTACCGGCCCGAGGCATTCGGGCGGGCGGCACGCTGCCGCAGCGTGCATTCGTTCGGTTCGAAACTGAACACAAACCCACGATGGGGATGCGCCCGGACGCGACGCAGCCCCGAGTAACCGAACGACCGAAGCCGCCCGAGCTCCTCGGGGCCACGCACTCGGTGGACCCGGCCTCACCGGCGCCGAGCCGTGTCGGACGACCCTGCACCAGGCACCGGACTGCAATGCTCCGAAGAACTTCGCAGCCCGTCCCCGGACCACCTTTTCGGTCGCCTACTGCCCCACCGGTCCCTGCGATTCGATCTTCGATATGGAGTCTTGCGACCCCTTCTCCGATCTCCTCCGGTCCCCGGCGGCGCTTCGGCTTCCCGAACAATTGACACTGTGATGGGCAGCCGTTCGAGGGTCAAGAGGCCGGCGCGAAATCCCTACCTTTTCCGCTGGATTTCTGGTGCTGTCCCCAGGTTTCCGAGAGATGTCCACCGTTCATCCCCAAGCATCCGAGCGGAGGGTCAACCCCGAAGGCGTCTCAGCTCGGCCTTCACGGCCTCACCGTCGGCTTGGCCCTGAGCAGTTCGCATCACCTGGCCGGTGAGGAATCCTTCCTTCTTCTTCTGGACCTTGTCGTCGCCGGCCCGGTACTGGTTCCAATCGTCCGGATGCGCCGCGATCACCTCAGCCACCATCGCCGCCAGCGAGTCCTCGGACATGGCCTCGAATCCCTTGGCTGCGGCGATGACGGCCGGATCCCCACCCCCCGTGGTCAACAGCTCCCCGAGCACCGCCTTGGCCTGTGTGGCGGTCAGCGTCCCGGCGGACTCCATGGTCAGCAGCGCCACATACGAATCGACGTCCAGCCGGCGGGCCGCATCGACGTCGGTGGCGGCCTCGTTGGCCGTCCGGGCCAGGGCCAACCTCGATCCGACCCCGGCCGCAACTGCCGCGGTGACCAGGCTGTCGAGGCCCAGGTCCACCACCGTGGCCACCTGGTCGATCTGAGCGTCCGAGGCTCCCCCGAGGTCGTCGAACAGGGCCACGAGCCTGGCCCGTCGCTCCGCGGGCAACGGGCCCATGGTGTCGGCCACGGCCCGGATCCACTCGGCGTCGGGGACCAGAGGCACCAGATCGGGCTCGAGGAAGTATCGGTAGTCGTAGGCGTCCTCTTTCGACCGCAGCGTCACGGTGCACCCGCGGTCCTCGTCCCAGTGCCGGGTCTGTTGCGTAACGCGCTCACCGGCCTCGAGGAGGGTGATCTGACGATCGGCCTCGTAGTCGATGGCCCGTCCCAACGAGCGCACCGAGTTGAGATTCTTGATCTCGCAGCGGGTGCCGAACGGGTCGTCCGCCGAGTGCCGGACCGAGACGTTTGCATCGACCCGCATCGACCCTTCCTCCATCTTGCCGTCGGACGCGCCCGAGGCGATCAGCACGGCACGCAGTTCGGTGGCATAGGAGCGGGCCTGGGCCGACGAGCGCATGTCCGGAGCGCTGACGATCTCCACCAAGGGAACACCGGACCGGTTGTAGTCGACCAGTGAGTAGTCCGCCCCGTGGATCCGACCGGAGGAGCCCGAGTGGGACGTCTTGCCGGTGTCCTCTTCCATATGGGCCCGTTCGATCCCCACCCGCGAACCATCGGGAAGGTCGAGGTGGCCGTTGACATTGATCGGCTCGTCGTACTGGCTGATCTGATAGTCCTTGGCCTGGTCGGGATAGAAGTAGTTCTTGCGGTGGAAGGTGGAGGGCCTGATCTCGCAGCTGAGCGCGGTCCCGATGGCCATGGCCAGCTCCACTGCCTTCTGGTTGATCACCGGAAGCGATCCGGGCAGACCCAGACAGACGGGGCAGACGTTGGTGTTGGGCTCTTCCCCGAACATGTTCGGACACCCACAGAACAGCTTGGTGGCCGTCTTGAGCTCGCAGTGCACTTCGAGCCCGATGACCATCACCCAGCCCGGCTTCACGAGCGACCGGCCAACACCGGAGGCGCCAAGTCAGGCGCTGCCGCCTCGACCACCGCGGCCACCTTCAAGATGGTGCCCTCGGACAGGGCGGGCCCGAGCACCTGTATCCCGATCGGTAGGCCGTCGTCCCCCGTTCCGAACGGCACGCTGATGGCGGGATGGCCGGCCAGGTTGGTCGGGATGGTGCAGACGTCCGACAGGTACATCGTGAGTGGGTCGCCGGTCTTCGCCCCGAGGGGGAAGGCCGTGGTCGGTGCGGTGGGGCCGAGCAGGACGTCGCAACGCTGGTACGCAACGGCGAACCCCTCGATGATCTTCGTCCGGACCCGGAGGGCCTGGTTGTAGTACGCGTCCATGTAGCCGGCGGAGAGCACATAGGTCCCGAGCATGATCCGTCGCTTGACCTCGGCTCCGAACCCCTGCGACCGGGTCGCAGTGTTCATCGCCGCGGTGTCCTCGGCATCCACCCGCAGCCCGTAGCGGACACCGTCGTACCGGGCCAGATTGGAGGAGGCCTCCCCAGGGGCGATCAGGTAGTACGCCGAGAGCCCGTAGGCCACCTCGGGGACCGAGATCTCCTCCACCCGGGCGCCGGCGTTGGCACAGGCATCGGCCGCCTGTCGGGTGCGGGCCACCACGTCGGGGTCGGCCCCGACGAGGAACTCGGTCAGCACGCCGACGGTCAGGCCGGCCACCCCGTCGTCGAGGACCGAGAGCACCCGAGGCGTTGGGCGGTTGAGCGAGGTCGAGTCGGCCGGGTCATGACCGCCGATCACATCGAACAGGAGCGCCGCGTCGCCCACGGTGGCAGCGAAGGGCCCGATCTGGTCCAGCGAGCTGGCGAACGCCACCAGGCCGAACCTCGACACGGTGCCGTAGGTGGGCTTCATCCCCACCACCCCGCACAGCGCCGCCGGTTGCCGAATCGATCCACCGGTGTCCGAACCCAGCGCCAGTGGGGCGAAACCGGCCGCTACCGCCGCGGCCGAGCCGCCCGACGACCCACCGGGGACCCGACTGGTGTCGTGCGGATTGCGGGTGGGCCCGAATGCCGAGGTCTCGGTCGATGATCCCATGGCGAATTCGTCCATGTTGGTCTTGCCCACCATCACCGCGCCGGCGTTCCGAAGCCTGGTCACCACAGTGGCGTCGTAGGGAGGACTCCACCCCTCGAGTATGCGGGAGGAGCAGGTGGTGGGCACGCCGCGCGTGCACAGGTTGTCCTTGAGAGCCACCGGGACTCCGGCCAGCAGGCCCGGATCGTCACCGGCCGCCACGGTGCGGTCCACCGCGCTCGCCTGGGCACGGGCCTCGTCGGCGGTCACGAGGTTGAAGGCATGGACCTCACCGTCGCCGGCCTCGATGGCCGACAGGTGCTCCTCGAGCACCTCTAACGCCGATCGCGCCCCCGATCGGACGGCGTTGGCCAGTGCAGTCGAAGGGCGCGGCGCGGTCACGGCGCTTCCCCGAGGATGCTCGGGACCCTGAAGCGGTGGTCCTCCACAGCTGGGGCCTGCGCCAACACCTCATCCCGGTCGAGACAGGGTGTGATCTCGTCGGGTCGCAACACGTTGGTCACCGCCATGGCATGGGCGGTGGGCTTCACCCCGGCCAGGTCCAATGACGCCACATCGGCCGCGTGGTCGAGTACCTGGGCCAGCTGGCCGGTGAACAGGTCCAACTCCTCGTCGGTGAGTTCGAGGCGGGCCAGATCGGCGACGTGGGCAACGTCGTCACGGGTGAGACGCTGGGGCTCGGTCATCGGCACGACCTGGTCATCGGTGTGATCCAGTCATCGACGGGCCGGCACGCCCGGTCCATCCAGGACCTCGAGGGCGAACTCGGTCGTCCTCTTCTCGATCAGCGGTGCGTCCCAGTCGAGGGTGGCGACATGGAAACTGCGTTCCAGATGGATCCGTTCCAGGGTTCCGCTCACCGAGCGCTCGAGGACGTCTCCGGACTCGACGGGCACCACGTGGTCCTGACGGCTGGAGAACAGCAAGGTCGGACATTGGACCTCGGCCAGGTGGGAGGCGACATCGTCTGCGCCGTCGAACAGTGAGAGGAGGGGTGCCAGTGGCGTGCCGGCGTAGGCCGATTCGACGATCCCGTCCTTGCTGATGTCCGATCCGATGCCGTCGATCACCTCGGTGCCGGCCTCCAGGAGTGGGCGGAGCGCGTCGCGGACCTCAGCGTCCGGTGCCACGATCAGCGGGTTGACCAGGACCTCCCCGGCGATCTCCGGATGCCGCTCGGCCAACCAGCATGTCAAGGTCCCTCCCATCGACAATCCGGCCACCATCACCTGGTCGCAGTGGGTGGCCAGCGCCCGGTAGGCATCCTCGGCCGCGCCGGACCAGTCGTCCCAGCGGGTCGGGAGCATGTCCTCCACTACAGTGCCGTGCCCGGGGAGCAGGGGCAGCTCGACCGAGAAGCCGGCCGACGCCAGTGCTTCGGCCAGCGGGCGCAACGACTGGGGGTTGCTGGTGAAACCGTGCAGTATGAGAAGGCCGTGGGATCCGCCCTTCGACGACCACGGCTCGGCACCTGGGATGACGGGAGCAATCACGCCACGGGATGCTACCGGTCCTACCGGGCCCGACGGGCACCACCGTGCGCCGGGGGGAGCGCCGGGACTCGAGGGTAGTGTTGACGCCCAGACATCCCAACCGACGGGCAAGGAGCAGACGCAGCGATGGCCACCTATGTGTTTCTGAGCGATGAGTGGCTGGACGAAGCCCGATCCATCCGAGCGGAGTTCGACGGCCAGGGGGCCACCATCGACCACTCGATCCGGATGAACCTGATCGTCGACGCCGTCCCGTTCGGTGAGGGCACGGTGCTGGCCCATGTGGACACCTCCAGCGGCGAGTTGGTCCTCGACATCGGACACATCGACCCGGTCGACCTCAAGGTCTCCCTCGAGTACGACGTGGCCAAAGCGATTCTGGTCGAGGGCAACCCCCAGGCCGGCATTCAGGCCTTCATGTCCGGCAAGGTCAGGGTGGAAGGGGACATCGCCAAGCTGATGGCCCTCCAGTCGGCCACGCCCGACCCCGGTGCCGTCGAGATCGCCGCTCGGATCCTGGCCATGACCGAATGACGGGGCGGTCGGGGTAGTAACCGGACAAGAGCCGAACCATGCCGCCCGTGCCCGATTTGCGCCAAGTTGTCCGCCACCGACCGATGGCCTAGCAAATCATCACGGGTTTCTACCCGGCTACAGATCGTCCACGGCCACCGGTGTTGACGCGCAAGGATTGGCCTCTCGGGGTGACCAAGAATGGGGGAAGATATGCAGGAGAATGAGGGCGGCCTCCGGTACCGAGATTGGCTGAAAGCTCAGGTGGATGCCGAAGAGTACTGGTTTCAGCAGATTGACCTCGGGGACGGACTGGTCACGCCTGGATGGTCGAATCCCGCTCTCGAGAAACTGCCGTTCTATGGGTTACCCGACGACATGTCCGGCATGCGTGTACTCGACATCGGCTGTAGTGACGGGTTCTTTTCCTTCGAGGCGGAGCGCAGGGGAGCATCCGATGTTGTCGCCATCGATGCCTTTCCGGAGTCACTTCGCCGATTTGACCTCTGCCGGACCGCACTGGGTTCAAAAGCCACCGGCTACCTGGCCAGCGTATATGACCTGGACCCGAAGACCTTCGGGACATTCGATTTGGTCATGTACTTCGGGGTCCTCTATCACTTGCATCACCCACTCCTCTCCCTGCAGAAGGTGGCATCAGTGACAGCCGGAACACTGTTGATTCAAACGCGCAGTTTCGAGGCCCCAGGGCTTGGCAAGATCCCAGCGGCTCGGTTTTACCCGGCCGGAATCGAAAGCGGTCTGGCGGACGACCCAACGGTGGACCTCTCTGTCGTTTGGGTACCGAACTGGAGGTGCGTTCGAGACATGCTCCTTCACGTCGGCTTCGTCGACGTGGAGCAACTCCACTCTCATGGTGCGCCTATTCGCTCGAAGCCTCGCAAGTCGACGAATCCACGGGTTCTGGCAAGCAAACTAAAGACCTCCGCAAGAAAGCTGGTTCCTCACAGCGGCAGTCCAGAGAACGGGGCCAGGCAAAGTATCGCGATCTTCCGTGCCGAGGCCCCGAATCGTTCCGTAGGCGTTGTTCCATCAAGCCCCCACACATCTGGAACCGATGGCACATTTTCGGGAGCGGGGAGACTGTAAGGGTCGGTTCCACCGTATCCCCGAACTGCCGGATGAGGGTTGCGATTTCGGGGCACTTGCCGAACCGTGATTGCTCGAGCGAACGCTGTACCAGCGGCATCATCGCCATCACTCCAAACGATCTCAGGTACAACCGGAGGCTCGAACGGGTGCTCCAATCCCTACAGGACCAACTGCGAAGCCCACTGTCGCCACCCGACCGAGGCTGCCTCATCGCCATGCACCGACGCATCATCGACGCAGAGTGAGATCCGGGCCGTTCGGTCGCGGCGACAAATGCTGGATGAAGCGTATTCGGACAACCCGATCTGCCCCTTGTTGTCAGAGGGTGCTATCAGCCGGCGGAGTCCTCAGCCGACATGGGACCCCGACCGGGGCGTGGGGTGTCACGCATGAAGAAGCCGGCCACGCCGGCCGCCACGGCAACGACCGCTCCGACGGCGTAGGCGCGGTGGAACGAGGCCAGCGTTCCGACCCCACCGTGGCCCGAGGCCTGGACCGTGACCATCACCTGGATCCCCGCCACGATGCCGATCTGGGTGATCAGCTGTTGGGCAGCACTCATCACCCCGAGCTCGTCCGGGGCGACCTCGTTGGACGCCGACGACACGGTGGTCGGCGTGGCCATCCCGATGCCCACGCCGGAAAGGGCCAATGCCAACAGGATCACCACTTGTGACGGGTGGGTCCCGAGTTGGGTGAAGACCAGCATGGAGATGGTCAGGATGATGGCCCCGAGCACCACCAGTAGCCGCTCCCCCACCTTCACCGCGGCGTAACCGGCAGCCGGTGCGACGAGGGAGAACATCAGGGGCCGGGCGGTGGACTCGAGCCCGGCTCGCGTCTCGCTGTACCCGTAGATGCCCTCCATGAGGATGGGGAACAGGAAGAACCCTCCCATGTAGGAGAAGTTGGTCAACATCCGGGCGCCGACGGGAAAGACGAAGTTGCGTCTCTTGAAGTAGCGGAGGGGAATGAGGGGTCGGGGTGTCCGCCGCTCGTGGAGGACGAACCCGATGAAGGCGACGAGGCTGACCGCACCAACCGCGATGGTCACCGGCGAGGTGAATCCCCAGGACGGTGCCTCGTTGATGGCCAGCAGGCCGGCAGTGACGGCCAGAGCGAGCGTCCACGAACCGGTCCAGTCGAGTTGGCTCCACGGGCTCGGCTCATCAACGTCGCTGACCTCGACGGGATTGGCTCCTCCGACCGACGCCGCACTCCTGGCCGGCCCACCGGCCCCCGCCTGATCGCCCTGACGATCACTGGTGGGAAGCACGATCACGGCCAACACGGCGGCGACAGCCATCATCGGGAGCTCTCCCCAGAACAGGGCCCTCCATCCGAAGAACTGGATGATCGGCGCCCCGATGGTGACCCCGAGCACCGGACCACCGGCCCCGACCAGTGCCCACCAACCCAAGGCCTTGACCCGGTCCTCGTGGGAGAAGGCCTGGAGGACGAGGGCCATCGACGCGGCGCCGAGGGCGGCGCCCTGCACCCCATCGAAGAGTCGGGCGGCGATCAGGACCCCGGCGTTCGGAGCCGACGCCGTGAGCACCACGCTGACTGCGGCTCCGGTCAGGCCCCACAGGTACAGCTTCCGGTAGCCGCGCAGGTCCCCCAGTTTGCCGAGTACCGGGGCGGCCACGCCGAAGGCCAACAGGGGCCCGGTGGACGTCCAGGTCAGGGTGGACACCGAGGTATGGAGCTGGCGCGCCACCTGGGGTAGGGCCACCACGAACACCGTGAAGGTGACGTTGACCGACAGCAGCCCGGCCAGCACCGTCCAGAGCACCCACCACTGGTAGCGATCCGAACGCGTCAGTCGGCGGTGGATCCGATGGCGGAAGAGGACGGGCCACGGGACGACGATGCCACCCTCAGCGCCGGCACCGGTGCCACTGAGCATGGCCTCGGCCGACCGCACCTCATCGGCGTCGAACCGCTGTTGGTCTTGCGGTCGGCCCGGCCCCCTGATCGGGGACACCGCTCAGCCTCCGAGCCGGTGCATCTCCGCCTGCAGCTCCGCCACCGTCCAACGATCGTCCTTGTCGATGGAGTCGGTCATCGTCCAGGGTTGGAACAGTCGGACCTGGCCCCCCTGCACGAAGAAGACCCTTCCCGTGGCGGGACAGTCCGCCGTGGCCAGGTACGCGACCAGCGGGGAGACGTTGCCAGGGGCCCAGCTGTCGAACACCGAGGCGTCAGCGGGAGCCTGCACGATGTCGGACAGGCCGGGTGTCTGCTCGGTCATCCGGGTCCGGGCGGCCGGGGCGATGGCATTGACCCGCACCCCGTAGCGCACCAGCTCGTCGGCGGCGATGGTGGAGAAAGCGGCGATGCCGGCCTTGGCCGCGCCGTAGTTGGACTGTCCGGGGTTGCCGAGCAGCCCCGACGTCGAGGAGGTGTTGATCACCGATGCCTTGACCTCGGCACCGGCCTTGGTCTGCTCGCGCCAATGGGCGGCCGCGTGGCGGGTCGGGACGAAATGGCCCTTCAGGTGCACGTGGATCACCGCGTCCCAGTCGGCCTCGGACATATTCACCAGAACCCGGTCCCGCAGGATGCCGGCGTTGTTGACCAGGACATGGAGGTCGCCGAAGGCTTCGATGGCGGTCTGGATGAGGCGCTTGCCGCCGTCCCAGTCCGTGATGTCGTCGGCGTTGGCGACCGCCTCTCCGCCCATGGCCGTGATCTCGTCCACCACCTGCTGGGCCGCGGACCGGTCATCGCCGGAGCCGTCGACCGCACCGCCCAGGTCGTTGACCACCAGTTTCGCTCCCTCGGCGGCAAAGAGCAGGGCATGCTCCCGTCCGATACCGCGACCGGCCCCGGTGATGATGGCGATGCGTCCGTCCAGTGCTCCCATGTGGTCCTTCCCCGTCTCTGCTCGATGTGGTCACGACCCCGACGCCGGGCGGGCCGACACCTGTGTCCGACCACGTTGGCAGGGCGCCGCATTCCGGTCAAACCCTAATGGGCACCCTCCGGGGGGCGTGCCGACACCGGAACCAGTCGATCCAGCGGGGCAGTTGCGGGGTCCTCACCGGCGCCCGAACCGCCGGAACCACCAGTTCGGATCGCGGGCGTGGGCGTGGAAGTGGTCGGGTATCTGACGCATCACCCGGTCGAACGACCACACCCCGGCGCCCAGTTGCCGGTCGGCAACCAGGCTGAGCTGATGGAGCATGTGCTCGACCTCCGCCTCGGGCGGCTCGTTGCCATGCTGCTTCCAGACCACCATCGGGACCTCACACACCTCGCAGACCGCCACCCAGCACCGGTCGTCCTCGTAGAACCACTCGGTCAAGCGTGCTGCTTCGCAGAGCTCACACCCGGCGCTGGTGCCGGTCACAGGGTGTAGAGATTGACGGTGGTCCCTGGCTGGACCGAGGTGCCAGGACCGGGGTCGGTCGACAGCACCTTGGTCGAGCCCTCTGGTCCGTAGGGCCCGGCCACGTGGAGACCCAGGGCCTGCAGCGCATCCGTGGCCGCGTGGACCGAGTCGCCGACGAGGTTGGGGACGATCACCGGCTGGGGCCCGAGTGAGATGTTGACGGTCACCTTGGAGCCGAAGGGCTCCGGTCCTCCCGTCGGGTCCGGGGTGGTGCCGATGACCTGACCGGTCGGAACGGTCGAGCTGTACGCGTTGTTCTGCGCCGGCACGAATCCCGCCGCGGTCAGGGCCGCGGCCGCCGACGAGTAGCTGGAACCGGTGCCGGTCACCGCCGGTATCGCCACCGGGGCGTGTCCCTTGGACGTCACGATGGTCACCGTCGACCCGTAGGGAGCGGTGCCGGTGGGCGAGTTGCTGATGACGGCGCCGGCCACCACCGTCGAGCTGTACACCGCCACCGACGCCGGGCACACCCCGACCAGGTGGACGGCCTGGAGGGCCTGGACGGCTTCCGTGCAGTTGGAGAAGGTGGTGAGGTTGGGAATGGCCACCGGAGGCGGGCCCGTGGAGACCACCACGCCGATGGTCGAGCCCTCTTTGGCGGTCACCGGTTGGCCACCGGTGCGGGGGGTCGGCTGCTGGCGGAGGATCAGGCCCGCAGCGACGGTGATGCTCGAGGCGTGCCCGGTCGTCCGAATCGTGAATTTGTCCGACTTCACGGCATGTTGCGCCTGAGCCAGTGACCTGCCCACCAGGAGCGGGATCGGATGGCTGGGGGTGAAGACCTTGTCCCTCACTGCGAAGGCCACCCCGGCGGCGACCAGCGCGGCAACCAACAGCGCGATGCCGGTGATCCACGGCCAACGGCGGGGGGATCGTCGGGGTCTCCCGGCTTTGGGGAGTTTCGGTTTGCCCTTCCGGGTCGACGAGGACGCTCCCAGCAGGGCCGCCGCACCCACCTCGGTGGCGTCGGCGGAATCGCCGTCGAAGCGCTGCCTTTGCGCCGGCCGGACCATGGCCTTGTCCACGCCCTCGACCTCCTCGACGGGCACCGCGTCCACGATGGGGAGTGGGGCCGGATCCGGCAGGTCCGCCGCCAGCTCCTTCAGACGAGAGGCGAACTGGGAGGCGTCATAGCGCTCGGACGGTTCGGGTGCCGCCGCCCAGACCAGCACGTCGTTGAGGGCACCCAGCGCCTCGTGTTCCGGCAGAAGGGCACCGACCCGGGCCATCAACGTGGCCACGGTGGTGTCCCCGATGAACGGGGTCTCGCCGGTCACCCCTTCGTAGAGCACCAGGGCCAGGGCGTAGACGTCGGCCTTGCCGTCGAGCACCCATCCCTCGACCTGTTCGGGGGCGGAGTACCGGGCGGTTCCGAGGATGGCGCCGTCAGGTTCGGTCCACGAGGCCTCGGCCAGGGCCCGGGCCAGCCCGAAGTCGGCGATCCGGAGTCGCCGGTCGGCGTCGAACAGCAGGTTGGCCGGTTTGATGTCCCGGTGGATCAACCCCCGGCGGTGGGCGTAGTCGAGTCCGGCCGCGGCCTCCAGTCCGACTTGTACTGCTTGTTCGGGGGTGAGCAGCGTGGTCAGGTCATAGACCTGTCGGAGGCTGCCGCCGGCCAGGTACTCCAGCACGAGGTACGGCTCGTCGTTCTCCTGTCCCCAGTCATAGACCTGCAGGATGTTGGGGTGGTTGAGGGCCGCCACCGCCCGGGCCTCGGCCCGGAAGCGCCGGAGGAAGGCGGCATCGCCGGCCAGCGCCGGGTGGAGCACCTTGATGGCCACCCGGCGGTGCAGCGAGACATCGTCGGCCAGGTAGACGTGCGCGGACGCACCGGTGCCCAGGGCGGTGACCAGTCGGTAGCGGTCGCCGAGGACACGCCCGATGGAGTCGGTGATACTCGGCATAGTTCCTCTGACAGGCTACCGATCCCGAGGGGTACACCGGTGGAGGGTCACCGGCCGGAAGCGACCGAGTCCCCCGCGACCTACCGAACTGGGCGTGCACGCGACGAGGGCGGGGCCGAAGCCCCGCCCTCGTCAGAGACAGACGCCCGACTGTCGGGCGTCTGTCCGCGTTCACCTTCGTCAGCCGACGTGCACCGTGCTGAACGCCGGGTCGATCTGAGTCGTCGCCACGGTACCGATCTGATCGACGGCGGCCTTGAAGAAGTCGTCGCCAGGCTTCAGCCCAGAGCCGGTGATGGCGCCTAGACAGGCCGTGAGCGTCGACGTCTGACCCTTGTCCTGCTTAGGGGCCTTGACCGTGCCGGTGATCTGGAAGCCGACCTCGTTGGAACAGGCGCCACCGATCACTTCGGCAGAGCCAGTCGTCTTCGTCTGATAGGCGATACCGTCGATCGAGAAGTTGAGCTTCTTCAGCGCCTTCTGGATCGACGCGGTCCCACCCGACGTGAAGTTCGCCCACGAGCCATAGCCGCTCATACCGGGTTCGCACGCAGGGTTGGTCGACGGTGAGGTGGCTGGCTTCGTCTGGCCCGCGGTGTGCTTGTCGCACTTGACGGCCTTGGACAGGATGGTGTTCCCTGCCCCGCCCGAACCGGCGGTGCAACCTCCGCCGAAGGTCGTGGCCGACGTGGTGGTCACGGTCTTCTTCAACGTTGTGACCGAACCATCCTTCGAAATTCCGGGAGCGGCGAAGTTGACGGTGCCGCTCACGGTACAGGTCACAGCGGGATCCGGTGGGGGCTTCACCTTTTTGGCACCGGCGGTCCCGGCCGACGCAACAACGAGGCCGACAGGCATAGAGATCGCCGCGGCGATCACAAGCATCTTCCGAATCATATGTGCTCCTTTTTGGCCCATGTCTCCATGGGATATCGAAGTCGGAGAACGATCGCCCCCGACGTGATACCACCGTCGAAGAACCGTGAGCGAACAGGAGCGAATTTCAGGTCCCCCTCTGCGCTCGCGACACCCTCTTCGGCGTACATGATCCCAGCCAGAACGCTCTGCAATGTTGAAGATCCCCCCTGGACCGGTACTGGGACCCTAACGGGGGGCAAGGGGCAAATCAAGCGTATGTTCGGGGCATTTCCCGGCCCCGAATTGAATTCATCAAATTTGGGGGCAGGGCTGTCCTCATCGGTCAATCGTCCAACGCCATCGAGTGTTCGGAGTGGATCGACGGACCGACCTCGACCGGGCGACGGTTCGGAGTCCGGGGACAGGAACCTCACGGAGCGGGAATAGCTCCAGTCTCCAGCAGCTCGGCGAAGCCGGACCCGTCCACCACGGGAACCCCGAGCTGTTCGGCCTTGGTCACCTTGGAGGCGCCGGGCGACTCCCCGATCACCAGGGCAAAGGTCTTCTTGGAGACCGTCCCGGGCGACTTGCCCCCGCGGGCCTCGATGGCCTGTTCGGCCTCGTCACGCGTGTACCCCTCGAGGGTGCCGGTCACGACCACCGACCTGCCGGCCAGGGTGGGAGCCTCCGCGGGGGCCCCGCCCGGGGTGTCCCGGCCTGGTTCGACCAGGCCCACCCCCGCCGCCCGGAGGCGCTCGACCACGGACCGGTTCACCTCGGAGGACAGCCAACGCACCACACTGGCGGCGATGACGGGACCGACGCCGTCCACCACAGCCAGGGTGCCCTCGTCGGCGGTGATGATGGCATCGATGTCCCCCAAGGCCCGGGCGAGGGCGATGGAGCCGACCTGGCCCAGATGACGGATGCCCAGGCCGATCAGGACCCGGTGCAGCGGACGGTTCTTCGATTCGTCGATGGCGCCCAGCAGATTGGCGATCGAGAGGGCGGCGAATCCCTCCAACCCGTCGAACGTGGCCTCGGTGAACGAGTAGAGGTCGGCCACATCGTCCAGCAGCCCGTGGTCGGAGAAGAGCCGGACCCGTTGCTCCCCGAGCCCTTCGATGTCCATGGCCGAGCGCGAGGCGAAATGGGCGATCCGTTGCACCCTCTGGGCCGGGCAGTCGAGATTGGTGCAGAAGGTGTCACTCTCGTCGGGAAGCCGCAGCAGTGGACTGCCGCAACTCGGGCACACCGTCGGGAACTTCCAGCGGGGGCGCCGCCGCTTGCCGCCAGCCAGCATCGGCCCCACCACCTCGGGGATCACGTCGCCCGCCTTGCGGACCCAGATGGTGTCGCCCGGTCGGACGTCCTTGGCCCGCACCTGGTCCTGGTTGTGCAAGGTGGCGACCCGGATCGTCGATCCCCCCACGAACACCGGATCGAACCGGGCGAACGGGGTGGCCTTCCCCGTCCGGCCGATCGAGACCTCGATGTTGCGCAGCAGGGTCGTGCGCTCCTCGGGCGGGTACTTGAAGGCGATGGCCCAGCGGGGGGCCTTGGAGGTCGATCCGAGCTCGCGCCGTTGACCGAGATCGTCGACCTTCACGACCGCCCCGTCGATCTCGTAGTCGAGGTCGTGGCGGTGTTCGAGCCAGTGGCCGCAGAAGTCGAAGGCGCTGGTCAGTCCCCGCATGCTGCGGATCTCCGGGTTCACCGGGAAGCCGGCGTCGCGGAGGAACTCCAGGCTGGCGTAGTGCGACGTGAAGCGGGGACCGCCCTCGATCTCGCCGACCTGGTAGCAGAAGAACGACAGGTCCCGCGTCGCCGTCACCCGGGCGTCCTTCTGGCGCAGCGAGCCGGCGGCGGCGTTGCGGGGGTTGGCGAACCGGCGCTGGCCCGCCTCCTCCTGGCGGCGGTTGAGCTCCTCGAACGAGGAGAGGGGCATATAGACCTCGCCCCGCACCTCCAGCACACGCGGCGCCGGGCCGTCGAGGGCATCGAGGATGAGGTGGCCGGGGATCGCCTCGATGGTGCGCACGTTGGCGGTGAGGTCCTCCCCGACCTGACCGTTGCCCCGTGTCGCCCCCCGGACCAGGCGCCCGCCCTCGTACAGCAGGCTCATGGCCACGCCGTCGATCTTGAGCTCGCACACCAGGTCGAGGGCGCTCACGTCGCCCATCAACCGCTCGAGACGCTTGCCCCAGGCGTCGAGCTCCTCCCAGGAGAAGGCATTGTCCAACGACTGCATCGGCGCCCGGTGGACGACCTCGCTGAACTGGGCGGCGGGAGCGGCGCCGACCGTCTGGGTGGGCGAGTCGGGCGTGATCAGCTCGGGATGAGCGTCCTCCAGGCCCCGCAGCTCGCGCACGAGCGCGTCGTAGTCGGCGTCACTGATGACGGGGTCGTCGAGCTCGTGGTAGCGCCGGTTGTGATAGTCGATGGCGCCGCGCAGCCACTCGACGCGGCGGGCCGGGTCGACATCGCCGGTCGGGGGGGCGCCGGGATCGTCGCGGTGTCCGGACGGGCGGGTCGACACGGTCACGACGCTCCTCGCCGCCCAGCCGGCCGTCCCAGACGACGAGCGACACGGCGATAGCGCCTGATCAGCTCGAGGTCCACCAGCCTCCCGTCGGCCACGCCGTTCCTCCCGAGATCAGCGTCCTGCGCACCATAGTGAGCCGACAGCGCCATCGCGCCACCCCGTTTGGTCGGGAAGCGGCCCAAGCTGGGACGATCGATGACCATGTCGGACCGCATGCTCGCGTGGGTCTTGCGCCTTGTGTGGGCGGCTCTCCCGTTCACGGTCTGGCCCGCCATCGGTGAGGCCCTCCGTCACCATTCCCAGGCCGTACGCCTCACCGCGTCGACCGGGTCGTGGGTGGTCTGGGCCGCCGTCCTGCTGGCCACGCTCGTCCCCCACCCGCTCGGACTGACGGCCCTGCGCTGCGTCACGCCCGCCGTCGTCGGCTGCACCATCGCCGCGGCCGGGAGCGGCCGGGCCAGCGCCCTCGCCGCCGGCGCGGCAGTGGCCTGGGCCGTCGGGGTGGCGGCGCTGGCCTTCCTTCCCCGCACCGGGGTGATGTTCGTGAACGGCCCGGCGTACCCGAACGAGCGCCGCTTCCCCCTGGCCGTCCCCGGCGCCCTGCTGCTCGGGCCGGTCGAGCTCACCGGCCTGGCCGTCAGTGCGCTCCCGATCGCCGCCGCCCTCCTGCTGGCCGCCCGGCAGTGGGTGGCCGGGGCCCTGACCGCAGCGGTGGCCATCGCCGCCGTGGCCTGGCTCGGCCGGGCCCTGTACGGCCTGGCCCGCCGGTGGATCGTGTTCGTGCCGGCGGGGATCGTCCTGCACGATCCGATGGCGCTGGCCGAACCGGTGTTGTTCCGCAAGCAGCTCATCGACACCCTGGGGCCGGCCGAGCAGGGGACCGACAGCCTTGACCTCACCCTCCGGTCCATCGGTCTGGCCCTCGACCTGCGCCTGCGGGAGA
>Ga0307374_10004933_pt1 | contig 21937 bp, 18 predicted proteins | sample OX3MG_FD_202532 | JGI IMG/M metagenome (GOLD analysis project Ga0307374, IMG submission 202532) | Soil microbial communities from Risofladan, Vaasa, Finland - OX-3 | ecosystem: Environmental > Terrestrial > Soil > Coastal area > Acid sulfate soil | place: Finland: Risofladan, Vaasa | collected...
GCTTGACCTCGTCGATGACGACCCAGTCCGCGGCGCGCAGGGTTTCGAGCCGCTCGCGCGTCACCTCGCCGATGATCCGGATCGCCAGCCCGGGACCGGGGAACGGCTGCCGGAACACCATGTCCTCGGGGAGTCCGAGGGCAAGCCCGACGTGACGGACCTCGTCCTTGAAGAGATAGCGCAGCGGTTCGACGAGCTCGAAACGCAGGTCCTCAGGGAGCCCGCCGACGTTGTGATGCGTCTTGATCTTGGTGGCGTTATGCGTGTCGTGCGATGTCGATTCGATGACGTCGGGGTAGAGCGTTCCCTGCGCGAGAAAGTCGATCGAGCCGAGTCGCGTGGCCTGCTCCTCGAAGACGCGGATGAACGTCGCGCCGATGCGACGCCGCTTCTCCTCGGGGTCCACAACCCCCGCAAGCGCATCGAGAAACTGGTCCGATGCGTCGACATGGATGAGGTTGATGTGGCGCTGCGATCGCATCACGTCGATGACTCGCTCGCCCTCCGCTCGCCGGAGGAGACCGTTGTCGACGAAGACGCACGTCAGCTGGTCGCCGACGGCGCGGTGCACGAGCGTCGCCGCCACCGCCGAGTCGACACCACCACTGAGCGCACAGATCACCTTCCCGGCGCCGATCTGATGGCGTAACGCGGCGACCGTCATCTCGATGAATGAGGCCGGCGCCCATGTGCCCGCGCACCCGCAGACATCGATGAGGAAGTTGCGCAGGATCTCGCTCCCGAGTGGGGTGTGCGCGACCTCCGGATGGAACTGGATCCCGTATCGCTTCCCCGGTCCGGCGAAGGCAGCGCAGACAGAGTTGAGCGAGTGCGCGATCGGACGGAATCCCGATGGCACGGCGGTGACGACATCACCGTGCGACATCCACACTGCGAGCTCCGCGGGCAGCTTCGCGAAGAGTCCAGCCGCCTCATCGACGGTGACCGAAGCGTGGCCGTACTCACGACGCTCGGCGGGAGCGACGGTCCCACCCAGGTCGACGGCAAGGAGGTCCATGCCGTAGCAGATGCCGAGGATCGGGATGTCGAGGTCGTACACGGCCGGATCAGGGTGCGGCGCGTCCGCTTCGAAAACCGATGCCGGACCTCCGCTGAAGATGAGGCCGCGCGGGTTGCGGCGGCGGATCTCGTCGGCGCTGATGGAGCCCGGCACGAGCTCGCAGTACACCTTGGCCTCGCGCACCCGGCGCGCGATCAACTGGCTGTACTGACTCCCGAAGTCAAGGACGAGGATGGTGTCCTGGGCGATCTGCGCAGGCGTGCGCGCCACCGCGCCTGCGTCAGTCGCAACCGTCATCGCTGCAGTGCCACCTCGTGCCTAGACCCCCATCCCGACACGCTGCTCACGCTGCTGCACCTTGCCCTCGGTTTTGATCGACGGGGCGATGACCATCTCAGTCTCCTGGAACTCGGCGATCGTCCGTGCGCCGCAGACGCCCATCGCCGTTTTCAGTGCGCCGACCAGGTTCATGCTGCCGTCGTCGACATGCGCCGGGCCGTAGAGGATCTCGCGGAGCGCCCCCTTGATGCCGGTGCGAATCCGTGTGCCGCGCGGCAGGTTCGGATCAGGCGTCGCCATGCCCCAATGGTTGCCGTGCCCTGCGGCCTCCGATGCCGCGGCGAAGATGGAGCCGATCATCACCGCGTCAGCCCCACTTGCGAAGGCTTTCGCGACATCCCCACCGAGACGCATGCCACCGTCGGTGATGATCACGACCCGCTCGCCGCTGCGCCGGAAGTGGTCGTCGCGGGCGGCCGCGCAGTCACTGGTCGCCGTGACCTGCGGAACGCCGACGCCGAGCACCGCTCGAGTCGTGCATGCGGCCCCCGGACCGACGCCGACGAGCAGGCCCTTGATCCCCGTGTCCATCAGCTCCAGAGCCGTCGCGTAGTCAACGCAGTTGCCCGCGACCACCGGGATGTCGACGGAGTGCGTCAACTCCGAGAAGGAGAGGTGTTTGTATGACTTGCTGACGTGGCGCGCCGTGAGGACGGTGCCCTGGACCACGAGCATGTGCGCGCCCGCCTCCTGGACGATCGGCGCGCGCCGCTCCGCGTGTGCCGGAATCGTCGACACCGCACAGGTCACGCCCGCACCGGTGATCTCTTCGATGCGCTGCCCGATGAGGCCATCCTGCACGGGCGCTGTGTAGATCTTTTGCAGCAGGGTGTTGATCTGGTCGGGCGGAGAGTCCGCGATGGTCTGCAGCACCTCGGCCGGATCTTCATAGCGCGTTTGCACGCCATCGAGGTTGAGGACGGCCAGGCCACCGAGGCGGCCCATCTCGGCAGCGAACGCCGTATCCACCACGCCATCCATGGCTGCGGCCAGGAACGGGATTTCGAGCGTGGTGCCGTTGACCGCGAACGAGACGTCGATCTCAGCCGGATTGACGGTCACCCTGCCGGGGACCAGCGCGACCTCATCGAAGCCGTAGGCTCTGCGGGCCCGCTTGCCCCTGCCCAACTCGAATTCCATCTGGAGATTCTACAGGAGTGGTCGGTGAGTCCCGCCTTGGCAGCGCACCATCTAGTGGAAGGCTGCGCAGGTGACCACCACATCTGGTGGGTCGATCCTCGAGGGTGGATCAGGGCGGGAGTCGGGGCAAAACGTCAGGGATAGATGCCGCGGACCCTGGTCGCTTCCGCCACCTTTCCGACGGCGATGCGCAAGGCCGCATCGCGAAGGCTGATGTTGTGCTCCTGGGACTGCCCCCGGACCGCCTGGTAGCTCCGGGTCATCACCTCGCGGAGCCGTGAGTTCACCTCACCAGACCCCCAGAAATAGGACTGGATGTCTTGCACCCACTCGAAGTACGACACGACGACACCGCCCGCGTTGGCAAGGATGTCGGGAAGGATGAGCACGCCGCGGGCGCTGAGCTCGGCATCCGCCTCGGTGGTGAGTGGTGCGTTGGCGCCCTCAGCGACCACCTTTGCGCGGACGCGCTCCGCATTGCGCCGACTCACCTGCGCCTCGAGCGCAGCCGGCACGAGCAGGTCGACGTCGAGCGTGAGCACGTCGTCACCGGCGATCTGCTCCGCGCCGCCGTAATCAGTGAAGTGCCCGCCCTCCTCCTTGAGGTGCCGGAGTGCAGTCACGTCGAGCCCGTCCGCGCGGTACAGACCGCATGTGCTGTCGGATACCGCAACAATGCGCATCCCTTCGGCGGCGAGCAGGTCGGCGCTGACACAGCCGACCTTGCCGAATCCCTGGATCGCAACGGTCGCGCCGGAGGGATCCATTCCCGCGTCACGCATGGCGAGCACGGTGACCATCGTCAACCCGCGACCGGGACCTGTGAAGCGCCCCTCCGATCCGCCGATCGCCTGCGGCTTGCCGGTGACCGACGCCGGCACGGAGAACCCCGCGTGCATCGACAGCGTGTCCATGATCCACGCCATCACCTGCGGACCCGTGCCGAGGTCAGGTGCCGGTATGTCGCGGTCCGGACCAACGATGAGCGAGATCTCGGTGGTAAAACGCCGCGTCAAGCGTTCGAGCTCGGTGAGGCTCAGCGCGTGCGGGTCGCAGACCACCCCTCCCTTCGCACCCCCGAACGGCACGTCCGCGACCGCGGTCTTCCACGTCATGTACATGGCCAGGGCGCGCGCGTCGTCCAGCGTCATGGACGGGTGATAGCGCAATCCCCCTTTCGCCGGTCCCCGGGCGATGTTGTGCTGGACGCGAAACCCGGTGAAGACCTCGAAGGACCCATCGTCCATTTCGACAGGGAAATGCACCACGAGTTCGCGTTTGACCTCGCGCAGGACTGCGCGCGAGGAATCGTCCAACCCGATGGCGTCGGCGGTGGCGTCGAACTGCCGCTGGGCAATGCTCAGGGCAGAACGCTCATTGGTCCCGGACATGAACAGGCCGCACTATACGCAACAAGGCCGACGTTTGTGGCGGTCTGGAGCACTCGGATTGGGATCGTCAACGCGGCGTGTAGTTGCCTGCCCTGGCAGCAACGCAACGCGCAATCATTGACAATCACGATCACAACCAGCATGCTATGCACGATCGACAGGAGGTTTCGGACATCACCTGTCACAAACACCAAGGAGGCCCATAGGATATGGCCAGGACCAGACGTAGGAGAGGCGGCGTCGAGAAGGCCGTCAAACGCACCGTGAGGCGCGTAGGGACGACCGCTCGCCGTCGCGCACCCGCCGCTGGTGGCGATCTCGTCAAGGCGGTACAGAATCTCGTGAAAGCATTGCCCGTCGGCGAGCTTGAGAAGCGCCTTGCGGGCCTCGAGAAGACTGTCGCGCGGCTCGAAGTGAGCCTCCGCGGTGCAGCTCGTCGCGCAACCACCGCCGTCCGTGGTGGCAAGCGCACGACTGCTAAACGCGCGACAGCCAAGCGCGCCACCGCAAAGCGGGCGACCGCGAAGCGTGCCGGCGCAAAGAAGACGACGGCTCGTAAGACCACTGCGCGCAAGACCACGGCGCGCAAGACAGGGGCGCGCAAGACCACGGCCCGTAAGACCACTGCGCGCAAGACCACGGCGCGCAAGACAGGGGCGCGCAAGACCACAGCCCGTAAGACCACCGCGCGCAAGCCGGCGGCCCGCAAGACCGGGGCACGCAAGACCACGGCACGCAAGACCACCGCGCGCAAGACCACGGCCCGCAAGACCGGGGCGCGCAAGACCACAGCCCGTAAGACCACCGCGCGCAAGCCGGCGGCAGCCCGCAAGACCACAGCCCGCAAGACCACAGCCCGCAAGACCACCGCGCGCAAGACCACGGCTCGCAAGCCGGCAGCCGCTCGGAAGCCCGTGACCCGTCGTCGGGTCGCTCGCAAGTCCGTCGCAGCAGCTCCGCCTGCAGCGGCACCCGCGGCAGCAACGACCACGTAGGTCGCTTCGGTCAGCGACTGACCAAGGGATGTTTCGAAGGCCTCCGGCCGGTGCCGGGGGCCTTCGTTGTGTCTTTCCTCGTTGTCGTTGCCTACGCCGCGAGCAGGGCGGCGATCACCTCGGCGGCGCGGCGCGCATCCGCGGCGTCGATGCCGAGGTGGGTGACGCAACGAATCGTGTGCCCGCCCATCACGGTGACAAGCACGCCATCGCGGGCGAGCTTGACCGCGACGTCGCCGGCTGCATCGTGTGTCTCGATGAGGACGATGTTGGTCGGCACCGACGGGGTGCGCACGGTGGCGCCGGGGCTGCCGAGCAGCGTCTCAGCGATGATGCCGGCGTTGGTATGGTCCTCGGCGAGACGCTCGATGTTGTGCTCCAACCCGTAGATGCCGGCTGCGGCGATGATTCCCGCCTGGCGCATCCCACCGCCGAGGCGTTTGCGCCAGCGACGGACCTCATCTATCACCGGCACGTCGCCGGCGACGACGGATCCGACAGGAGCTCCGAGCCCCTTGCTCACGCATACCGTGACCGTGTCGCACTCGTCGACAAGGTCTGCCGGGGTCACGCCGAGCGCCACTGCCGCGTTGAACAGTCGCGCGCCGTCGCAGTGGACGCGTAGCCCGAGGCTGTGTGCCGCTCGTGCAGCGAGGTGCACCCGATCGGCATCGACGGCGCCGCCGCCGCGACGGTTGTGCGTATTCTCGATGCAGAGGAGGCTCGAGACGGGTTGGTGGACGTCGGTCTCGCGAACGGCTGCCATGACGGCGTCCGCGTCGGGGATCCCGTCAACGCTGTCGAGCAGCCGCAGCTGGACGCCGGCGACGATGGCGGTGCCGCCGGCCTCGTAGATCACGACGTGCGCCTGCGAATCCGCGATGACCTCATCGCCGGGCCGCGTCTGTGCTGCGACGCACGCCAGGTTGCCCATGGTGCCGCTCGGCACGTACACCGCGGCATGCTTGCCGAGGCGGCGCGAAACCTCCTGTTCGAGACGGCGCACCGTCGGATCCTCGCCCCACACGTCGTCGCCGACCTCCGCGCTCGCCATCGCAGCGCGCATCCCCGCGTCGGGGACGGTCAGCGTGTCACTTCGGAGATCGACGACGTCCGGCACTCAGGTTGACCTCACCCTGGATCACCTCCGCATCGTGAACCATGGGCGGTGCTGCGTGCGGTGAGGTCTCGTCCACCGCACTGGCGACGCAGGTGCGCCGCCTGCCGGTTCGCTTCGCTCGATACAGCGCTTCGTCGGCGAGGCTGAACAGCTCACCTGCAGCGTTCGTATGCTCGGGGTACGCGGCCACGCCGATGCTCACGGAAAGCCGCATGGTCTGCGCTCCGGGCAGACGCACGTCCGTCTCCTCGACGGCCAGACGGATCTTCTCCGCGACAACGAACGCCTCCGCAGCGGACGTGTTCGGCATCACGACGACGAACTCCTCGCCGCCGTAGCGCGCCGCCAGATCGGCGCGGCGCACGTTGCTGACCAGCGTGCGCGAGAAGGCCGAGAGCGCGAGGTCGCCGGCATGGTGCCCGTGCGTGTCGTTGAGCAGCTTGAAGTGGTCGAGGTCGAGCATGAGGACGGCCAGCGGCGCTCCGAGTCGCTCGGCGAGCGCCAGCTGCTGACCCAGCGAATCGACGAGGAATCGATGGTTGTAGAGGCCGGTGAGGTCGTCGACCGTCGCCTGACGCTGCACGACTGCGAGGAAGCGGTAGCGCTCGAGCGCGAGCGAGATCTGCTCCGCGGTCGACGCGACGAGGTCCATGTCGCCGCTCGCGAACGTTCTGCTCGCAGACGCGACGGCGATCACGCCGTGCACATAGGTACCGAGGCGGAGCGGCGCCACGCAGAACGCGCGGACACCGAGCCGAGCTTCGCGACTCGTTGCGGTGGCCCCGAGCACGATCGCCCCCCGTCCGTGGTGCCGGTACCCCTCGCCGAGCGGCCCATTCCCGTCGAGCAACCCCGCGTCGTCGATACGCCGTCCGCCACCTGCGACAGCGAATCCATCGCTCATCTCCGACCCGATGACGACGATCATCGCCATCTCGACCTCGATGGAAGCCTGCAGCTGGTCGCACACGTTTGCGAGCGCGGTCTCGAGTGGCTGAGCGAGGCTGAGCTCGGTCGCGACCGACGCTCGCGCAGCGGTGGCGCGCATCGTCGAGCGCACCTCGAGTCGCATCGCTTCGAAGCGTGCCCCGAGGCGACCAATCTCGTCGTCCGAACCCGTGCTCACCGGCGCGTCGAAATCTCCCGCAGCGAGCGCGGCGACAGCCGCGTCGAGACGGCGCAGCGGTCGCCGCAGGTCGATCTGCACGACGACGACGATGAACAGCATCGCGACGAGGATCACGGCAAGCAGCAAGAAGATCGACTGCCACGCCAGCGGTGCTCCCGTGACCGGGGCGATCAGCGCAAGCGTAAGACCCGCACCGACCGGCGCCGACGCGATGGCAACCGGGTGGGAGTCGATCGACTCGACCGTCGGCGCCCCTGCGACGATCGCGTTGTGCACCGTGCTGTCCGGCATCTCGCCGGCCGTCACCGACGCGCCACGCACGCCGCCGTTGAGCGCGTAGCGGCCGTCAGCGCGGATGAGCAGCAGGTCCACCGGATCCGCTGCGGTCGCGACATTGTGGTCGATGGCGGCGATGAAGGATGCCGTCACCGGGCGTGCAACGAATGCCGTTGCCCCGACCTCGGGAAGGCGTGACGTGGCAACGAGCCACGCGGCACCGCTCGGCGTCGCTGCCGTGTCAGCGCGGGAGTCGACTGCACCGACGAGCGTCGATGCCATGGGGCTGCCGTTCGACAGCAGCGCCGATCCCTGCACGGCGACGAGCACGCCATCGGGCGTCACGACACCGAGGACGTCGGTCGTGCCCAGTCCCTCCGCGTCTGCAATGAGCGTCCCCTGGATGCCGCCGGGTGTGACGACGTCATGCTCCGACGTGATCTGGCGCGCAACGCCGGCGATGAACGCGTCGAGCGCCGAGCGCTGGCCCGCGATGAGGTTGGACGCGACACCGATCTTGTCAGCCGCGCTGTTCTCCGCCTGCGTGCGGCTGTTTGCCTGCGCGAGGAAGTACGGGACGACCGCGACCGTCCCTCCGGCAACGAAGATGACGGCGGCGAACTTGAGCGAGAACGAGGCACCTCGCCATGCGCCGGCGGCGCGACGGATCCCTCTCATCCCGGCGACTCAGTCGGAGCGCCGGACGAAGACGATTGTCGCCGCCGCGATGGCGCCGGCAATGAGCAGTCCCGCCACGGTCACCACGTAGATGGAGGCGGGACTCGTGACGATCACGCTCGGCGCGGCGGGCGTTGGCACCGACAGTGCGGGGGGAGCGAGCACCGGTGGGCGTGCACCGGCGGGATGCTGCTGCGCCGCCGGCGCGCTCGTCGCCGAGGGTGGCGATGCTGTCGAGGGGCGCGCCTTCCCGACCGTCACGCGCCGAGCGGGCGGCGTGCGGACGGGTGTCGGCGTCCGTGTCTTGCGAGGTGGCGGGGAGGGAGTCGATGTCGGTGGCGGCACGGGATGCCGGCAGCAACGGGAGCAGTGATCGTCGTCGTGATGGGAGCAGTGATCGTCGTCGTGGCGGGAGCAGGGATCGTCGTCGTGGCGGGAGCCGTCGAAGCTGTGGCCGCACCTTTCTGCGGGGGTGGCGAAGCCAGTGCCGGCGGCATCAACCGACAGGACGGCGGGTCCGGCAACGGCCCAGAGCATCGACGCCGCCGCGAGCAGCGTCACGGCGGCGCGAAACCCACGACGGCGCGTTCGACTCGAGCCGGCGAACGCCCCCAGTACCCCGTTTCTCAAGTCACCTCCGGCGAGGATCGTACGGCCGGTATCGGTGCGACTTGTGACCGAAATGTGACACTTTTCAGGTGCCAATCGTCGTGATCAATTTCCTCGACGGCGAGGTCGTTCTCGCCGAGGCGCCGGAGATCACCTTCGACCTTGCGATCCTCGACGCCGAGTTGCGCTCGATCAACCAGAACAGCGAGCGCGCCCTCTTTCCGGTGAGCGCGATACGGCAAATCCTGGTGGGAGATCCGATGCCGGCGCCACCTGAGGCCGAGGTTGCCACGTGGGACCGTGCCGCCTTTCACTTTCTCGACGGACTGGTCCTTCGCGCGTCGATACGATCGGACGCCCACCTGGGCCGCTATGGCGGTGTCTGGCACATCGTCGAGCCGGGGTCCACCGAGCTCCGCACCATCGCGGTGCCCTACGCGGCGCTGAAGGGCGTCTATCAGATCCATCAGTGGGACAGCCGTCCGGCGAACGAGCGCGATGAGCACGCGGAGCTCGACCAGCTTGCCAGGGTGCTCGCGGAGCGCGAGGGCAACATCGTCGGGGACGGCAATACCCCATCGCGGCGTCCGCTGCTGTCGCGGATGCGCCGCCCGCCGGGTTCAGCCTGATGTCGGACCTGTCGCGCGCCTGTCCAGACATCAGAACGCTCGCGAATCGCGTGCTACCGTCCCGGCTGTGACCTCCACGCTCGCGCGTGGCGAGCCGGAAACGGGCGAAGCAACCCCCTCGCTGACGAGCCGCCTCCTCACCCTCCGCACCCTTGCCTCGCTCGGCCTCGCCGTGGTGATCGTCGGCGTCGCCATCTGGCGCGCGCAGATCAATTGGGGTGCCGCCTGGGACAACATCCGCCACGCCAATCTCTTCATCTATGTTGCGGCACTGGCGGTGTACTACGCCTCCTTCGTGGTCCGGTCCATCCGCTGGCACGTGCTGCTCGGCAATGCGGGCGAGGACCGCCCATCACGATCGCTGGTCGGGATCGTCATCACCTCCTTCTTTGTCAACTGCGTGGTGCCGGCGAAGATGGGCGATATCTACCGCGCCTACCTCGGCAAGCAGAAGCTCGACGTACCGGTGAGCAAGGCGCTCGGGACGATCATCGCCGAGCGGCTCATCGACCTCATCGTGCTCATGTCACTGCTGCTTGCAGCCGGTGCGATCGTGTTCCGCACCAAAGCGCCGGGCATCCTCATTCCGTATGTCGTGATCGGCGTTGCCGTCTGCCTCGCCGGCGTCAGCGTGATTCTCGTCATGCGCGCGGGACGAGGGCAGCGCATCCTGCGCCTCCTTCCCGAGGCGGTCTTCCATCGCTACGAAAGCCTCCGGCTCGGCACGGTGGACTCCTTCGCGCGTCTGCCCACCCTGCTCGGACTCACCGTCCTCGTCTGGCTCGCTGAAGGGACGCGACTCGGCCTCGTCGTGCTGTCGCTGCATCTCGCGGGCGTCCACCTCGGCCCGTCGCAGTTCCTGCTCATCGCGCTCGTCGCCGCGCTCCTCACGACCGTCCCGTTCCTGCCGGGCGGGCTCGGCCTCGTCGAGGCAGGGATGATCGGCGTGCTCATCACGGTCGGCGGAGTCACCAACTCGTCGGCCGTGTCGATCACACTGCTGGACCGGAGCATCAGCTATGCAAGCCTCGTCGTGATCGGGTTCGTGATCTTCGTGCTCACCCACATCCACGTCCCGAAGGCGCGTCGGATCGCGGCTCAGGGGTGAAGGCGCTCGTCACCGGCGGTGCCGGGTTCATCGGCTCGCACATCACCGACGCGCTGCTTGACGCGGGACATTCGGTCACCGTGATCGACGATCTCTCGCGCGGGCGCCGCGCGCAGGTGAACCCGGCCGCGCGATTTGTCGAGCTCGACATCACGTCCGATGGACTGGCGGCCGCTGTGGCCGACGCGAAACCCGAAGTGGTCTTTCATCATGCCGCGCAGATCGATGTCCGTGAGTCGGTACGCGACCCGCTGCACGACGCGGACGTCAACGTCGTCGGAACCGTCAACGTACTCCGCGCGGCTGTCGACGCCGGAGCGCGACGCGTCGTCTTCGCGTCAAGCGGCGGCGCGATATACGGCAACACGGAGCAGATCCCGACGCCGGAAGGGCATGCCTGCCTTCCCGAATCTCCGTACGGCACGGCGAAGCTGTGCGCTGAGGCGTACGGCGGAACATTCAGCCGCCAGGCGGGTCTGGAGTTCGTCGCGCTGCGGTACGCGAACGTGTACGGGCCGCGCCAGGACCCGCATGGTGAAGCGGGCGTCGTCGCCATCTTTGCACTGCGCCTCCTGGGGGGCGACCCGCCGGTGATCAACGGCGACGGCACGCAGACCCGCGACTACGTGCACGTGCACGACCTCGTCCGCGCCAACCTCGCGGCCATCGACGGCACGCCGGGCATCTACAACATCGGCACCGGTGTCGAGACGGACGTCAACACGCTGTATCGGATGCTCGCGGCCGAGTGCGGCGCCGGCGGTGACGCGGTGCACGGTCCCGCCAAGCCCGGGGAGCAACACCGCTCATGCCTCGACCCGTCATTGACGCGCGAGCAACTCGGGTGGTCGGCGTCCATCAACTTCGCCGAGGGCATGCGCACCACGGTCGACTTCTTCCGGAACGCGTCCTAACTTCCGAGCGCTGCGCGGGCACTCCCAAGCTTGTCAGCGCCGGTCGCGCGCAGCCTGAGCGCGGCATCCCGGAGAGCGGGGTCCCGGCCGTGTGCGGGCGCTTCCGCGAGTCGCGCGGACCAAATGAGCTCATCGACGGCCTGCTCGAGCGCGGCGCGTGCCTGGTCGAGGGTTGCGTCGACCGGCGTCGCCGCGATGCGCTCCAGCGCCTGGGCGCAGCCGTCGAACTTTCTCCGCAGGGCGTGGACCTCGTCCTGGTTCCCAGCATCGACGGCGGCGCGGAGCGCCTCAGCGGCGGCAGTGGTGCTGTCGACCACAGCCGTGAGGACTGCGCGGGGATCCTCGTCCGTCGAGGCTCCGGCCCCCATCATTCGATAAGCGCCGACCAGGAAGAGCAGCACCAACAGCACGGCGACGATGTAGATCGCCGGCACAGGAGGTCCCCGCTACTTGTAGCGGAACGTGATGCGCCCGCGCGAGAGGTCGTACGGGCTCAGCTCGACCCGCACCCGGTCGCCGATGAGGATGCGGATGTAGAACTTGCGCATCTTCCCCGAGGTGTAGGCCAGGACATCCTGTCCTGTCTGCAGGCGCACCTTGAACATCGCGTTCGGCAACGGCTCGACGACGGTCGCGTCCATCTCGATGGTCTCTTCCTTGACCTCAACCTGCGCAGTACCGTCGGCCGGCTCTCGTCGACGGACGGGCCCGCGCCTTCTGGTGCTGCCGGGACGGGGTGGACGTCGTGCCAAACAGGGTCTCCTCGAAGCAGATCGAACGGTGGCCGAGCGTATCACGGAGCCGTTCCCTGGTAACGTCGTGTCGATGCCGGGCGAGGATCGATCTCCGTTCATTGCTGCGTTGCGCGATCGGGTGCTCGTCTTCGACGGCGCGATGGGGACGAGCCTGCAGTCGGAGAGCCCGACCGTTGACGACTACGGCGGCGTCGCGCTCGAGGGCTGGATGGACGGCCTCGCGGTACACGCGCCGCAGATCGTCGAGCGCGTGCACCGCGGTTTCCTCGACGCTGGATGCGACGTCATCGAGACCTGCACGTTCCAGGCAACCCGGCCGCGCCTCGAGGAATGGGGCCAGGGCGAGCTGACGCGGGACCTCAACATCGCCGCTGCCCGGCTGGCGCGACGCGTCGCGGACGAGTACTCCCTGGACGGTCGGCGCCGTTTCGTCGCCGGAAGCATGGGGCCGACCGGGTTCCTGCCTGCATCGAGCGACCCGTCGATGAGCCGGCTCGGGTTCGCGGACCTCGTGCCGGTGTTCCAGGAGCAGGCGGCGGCGCTCATCGAGGGCGGCGTCGACGTCCTGATCATCGAGACTCAGCAGGACATCCTCGAGACCAAGGCCGGCGTGTTCGGCGCGCGCGCCGCGGTGGCGGAGTCGGGACGTCCGGTGCCGATCATCGCGTCGGTGTCGCTCGACGTGACGGGCCGGATGCTGCTCGGGACGGACGTCGCCGCGGTGCTCGCCATCCTCGAGTCACTCCACATCGACGTGATCAGCCTCAACTGCTCGACCGGTCCCGAGCACATGCGTGAGCCGATTCGCTACCTCACGAGTCACACCACGCTCCCCGTGGCGTGCATCCCCAATGCCGGGCTGCCGCTCAACGTGGAAGGACGTGCGCACTATCCGCTCGAGCCGGTGCCGATGGCGTCCGAGCTTGCAAGCTTCGTCCGCGAGTACGGCGTCGACATCGTCGGCGGGTGCTGCGGCTCGACGAACGATCACATCCGCGAGCTCGTCGAGCACGTCGCCGCCGTGCAACGCGCGCCGCGCACATCCCTCGACACGGCTCCGCGCCTGGCGAGCGCCATGCACGCCATCGAGCTGCACCAGCAGCCCGCCCCGCTGCTCATCGGTGAGCGCGTGAACGCCCAGGGGTCGCGGGCGGTCAAGCGCCTGCTGCTCGCCGACGACTACGACGGGATCCTCGGCGTCGCGCGCACGCAGGTCGAAGGCGGCGCGCACGCGCTCGACCTCTGCGTTGCTGTGACCGAGCGCAGCGATGAGGCCGACCAGATGCGCACGGTGGTGAAGACGCTGCAGATGAGCGTCGACGCCCCACTGGTCATCGACAGCACCGACGCCGATGTGATCCACGCGGCGCTCGAGGTCTACCCGGGACGCGGGATCGTCAACAGCGTCAACCTCGAAAACGGGCGTACCCGCTGCGACGCGGTCCTGCCGCTGGTACGCGACCATGGGGCGTGCGTCATCGCGCTCACGATCGACGAGCAGGGGATGGCGCGCACCGCCGACCGCAAGCTCGAGATCGCGCGCCGGATCCGCGACCTCGCACGTGATGAGTTCGGCCTGACGCCCGACCAGCTCATGTTCGACGCGCTGACATTCACGCTGGCCACCGGTGAGGCCGAGTGGATCGACTCCGCGCACCAGACGATCGACGGCATCCGCACGATCAAGCGTGAGCTGCCCGGTGTGCTCACCGTGCTGGGGGTGTCCAACGTGTCGTTCGGGCTCGCACCGAACATGCGACCCGTCCTCAACAGCGTGTTCCTGCATCACTGCGTGGAGGCGGGCCTCGACGCGGCGATCATCAACCCGACACACGTCGTGCCGTACGGAGAAATTGATCCGCAGACGCGGCGGCTTGCCGAGGAGCTGGTGTTCAACAGCGTCCCCGACGCGCTGACCCGTTTCATCGCCCATTTCGACGGCGATTCATCGACGAGTGGCGCGGGACTCCCCGAGACCGCCGATCCCTACGAGGGTATGACGACGGTGGAGCGCATCCACGCGCAGATCCTGCACCGGCGCAAGGACGGCATCGAGGAGCAGATCGACCTCGCGCTGCGCGACCTCGACGCGGTCAGTGTTCTGAACACCGTGTTGCTACCGGCGATGAAGGACGTCGGCGATCGCTTCGGTTCGGGCGAATTGATCCTGCCCTTCGTCCTGCAGAGCGCTGAGGTGATGAAACGCGCGGTGGCGCACCTCGAGCAGTATCTCGAGAAGCGCGAGGGATACACGAAGGGCAAGGTCGTGCTCGCAACGGTCTACGGCGACGTCCACGACATCGGCAAGAACCTGGTGAACACCATCCTCAGCAACAACGGATACACGGTGTTCGACCTCGGCAAGCAGGTGCCGCTCAACACCATCCTCGACAAGGCGCAGGAGGTCGATGCCGACGCCATCGGTCTGTCGGCGCTGCTCGTGAGCACCAGCAAGCAGATGCCCGCGTGCGTCAAGGAGCTCGACGAGCGCGGTCTGACGTACCCGCTGATCATCGGTGGCGCCGCGATCAACCGCGGTTTCGGGCGGCGGATCCTCTACCTCGATCAGGAGCGCGCATACGCTCCGGGCGTCTTCTACTGCAAGGATGCGTTCGAGGGACTGGAGACGATCGATCAGCTCCTCGATCCGGACCGGCACGACGCGCTGCTCACCAAGGTGCTCGATGAGGCGCGAGTGCACCGCGAGCGCGAGCACGAGAAGCTCGAGCGCCGCAATGCCGCGGCCGCCGGAGCGGGCCCCCTTCCGGCACGCAGCGCTGCGCGTCGCGACGCGCCCATCCCCGCGGTGCCATTCTGGGGCGCCCGCGTCCTGCGCGACATCCCCATCTGGGACGTCTATCCGCACATCGATCGCAACTCCCTCTACAAGATGAGCTGGCAGTTTCGCGGGGTGCGTGACCCGGCGAAATGGGAGGAGCTGCTGCGGACCGAGCTCGAGCCACGCCTCCAGCGTTCGATGGACGAAGCGATGCGCGACGGATGGCTCCAGCTCGAGGCTGTGTACGGGTACTGGCCGGCGCTCGCCGACGGCGACACGGTGATCGTGTACGACCCCGGCGACATCGACGCCGAGCTCGGGCGATTCATCTTTCCTCGTCAGAACGAGCAGCACCGTCTCTGCCTCGCCGATTACGTCCGTCCCATCGAGGACGCCGCCGACGGTGAGCGCGACGTCATCGCGCTGCAGGTCGTCACCACCGGCCCGGGTGCATCCGAGCTCTCCAACCGCCTGCAGGTCGACGGTGCATACGACGACATGCTCCGTGTCCACGGCTTCGCCACGCAGATGGCCGAGGCGACGGCGGAGTACGTGCATCACCGCATCCGTCGCGAGCTGCGCCTCCCCGACGACCAGGGACGCCGGTACTCGTGGGGCTATCCGTCCTGCCCCGACCTCGAGGACCATGAAACCCTCATGCGCATCGTTCCCGCGGGCGATATCGGCGTCACGCTGACCGAGGGATACCAGTTCGTTCCCGAGCAATCAACTGGGGCGATCGTGCTCCACCACCCGGAAGCTCGTTACTTCGCCGTGTATGGCGGCTCGACGGTCGAGGAGGACGCGCCGGGAGCGCCGGAACGAACGGATATCCCTCGGTCAGCGTGACGCCCGGTCAGCAGAAGAGGTGCGCGTCCTCCGACAGTCGTGCGGCCACGTCGTAGCTGTATACGGAGATGGTGTACGGACCGCGCGTGTACACGACCGCGGGTGGTCCGAAGATCGCAACCGACGGCAGCGAGCGCCCGCACGTCTCTCCTGTCCACGGCGTGATGATGAACGTGCTTCCCGCAGTCGGTGTGTACTCACCTTTGGGCGCGAAGTCGTAGGGGCACAGACTCTCCGGGCCGCCGGCGCACGCCGTCGAGCCTCCGAGCAGCGGCCACACCGACAGCACACCGTTGGACCGCCAGTCGAGGTCGTATGACTCCCAGTAGCCCGCGTACCCGCGAGTGAGCCCGTGCTCGAGCAGCACTGGGAGTGGGTCATCCGCGGCGGGCACCTGGAGTCGGTCGTCGAAGAGCGACGCGTTGAACGTCGCGGTACTCACGGCGTTGTTGACGGCGAAGAGGCTGAACACGCCGACCGCGACGAGCGTCGCGACGCCGGCACGTGAACGCCATCGCACGAGTGAGGCGGGACCGTACCGGACAACGATCGCCGGGAGCAGCGCTGTGGCCGCGAAATAGCACCCGACGAGGTAGCGACCTTGGCTCAACGCCCCACCAGCCCCGTACCCGAGGAACACGAAGGCCCCGAGGAGACAGACAAACGCGACACCCCAGAAGAGCGCGTAGCCCGCAACCGATGTCTCCAGTTGCGCCGGGCCCTGCTCGCCACTCGGCCGCTGATGCAGGCGGACGGCGATCAGTGCCAGCAGACTGAGCCCTGCCGCAAAGCAGAGTCCCACGGCAAGCACCGACATCGCGTCGCCGTACCATCCTCCGCCAATGGTCCAGGCGAGCGTCTGAAGAGCGAGCCCCATGCCACGGATGACGCCGCTCACCCCGACACTTCCCGGCAGGATCGAGACGGTGTGGATGCCCTGCACGCTCATCACGAGGAACGAGACGCCGACCGCCACCAGCGCGCCACACAGTGTGATGAGCACGGAGTGCACCTGTTGCGCGGCCACTCGGCGGCGCAGCAGCGCAACCGTCACGATGTAGGGAACGAGTCCGAAAGCGAGCAGTTGCGGGTCGGTGACGACGCCGACGCCGACGACGATGCCGACCAGCGCGGATCGAACCACGTTGCGGCGATTCCGCAAATCACGGACCAGGTGCCACGCGAGCAGAACGGCCGCCACGTACGTCGTGATGTGGTTGTCGGGAAAGAGCAGCGGCCACAGCACCACGGTCGGCAGCACGAGCAGCAGCACCGTGGTCAGGAGGGTCCCCGTGCGACCGAGCACCACGTGCGCGGTGCGCACGAGCAGCAGTCCCATCGCAACCGTGAGCACGGGTCCGGTCCAGTACTCGATACCCGCGCGCAACGGCACCCACTGGAGCAGTTCATCGAACCAGATGACGCCGATCGATGTCTGCGTCGGCAGCAGCTGCGGGCCGTGGCCGGTCGCAAGGCCCTGCGCGATGTAGTTGAGCTCAGGCGCGTCACTGAAGCGGTAGACCGCGGCGAGCAGCGCCGGCAGCCGGAGCAACGTGACGGTGAAGGACACGAGTGCAGCGACGCCGGCGACGGCGCCGAGCATGCCAGAAGCCTGCAGGCGCCTCGACCCGGCACGGGGCATCAATGAGATCGTCCGTACGTCCGCCACTCGGCACAGCCTATGCGCGACCACGTCAATGGTCCCGTGTCGATGCCCGAATGTGACGCCGCTGGCGCTACTCCGCGTAGCGACGGATGCGCTCGTCCTCCGCGCCGTGTTCCTGCTGGTACAGCGAGCACGAATCCGGAGAGGAGATGCACGGCGGCACGGGGTGTCGGCCGGTGAACCTGTGGGTGTGCCGGTCGACGTGGCAGTCGGCCTTGTAGCGGGTCAGCAGGCCGAACGGACCGGCGTTTTCACGGAGGATCTGCTCGAGATACGGGCAGCGGCGGCCGGGCGGCCGCGACTGCGCGGACTGGCGCTGCGGCTCCGGCCGGCCTCGTTGCGGCGGCGGTGGTTCTGCTCGCATCGCCCCCCGAGTGTAGTGCTCTCTACAGGGAGAGCATCGACTGAATGCGCGAGGCCAGTTCCTTGATCTTGAAGGGCTTGGCAAGCGTCTGGACGTTGCCGTATGCCTCCAGCTTCGGAGCCGTCGACGCGTTCACCAGCGCACTCACCACGAGGACCTTTGGGTCACTGCCGTGGTCGGAGCGGATGCGTTCGAGCACCTGGGTCCCCGAGAGGTCACCCGGCAGCATCAGGTCGAGCAGGACGAGGTCGGGCTGAAACTCTCCAAAGGCCGCAAGGCCTTCATCGCCGCTCTTTGCCACCTTCACCTCGTAGCCCTCCATCGTGCAGAGCAGAGACTCGATGTCGGCGAGCGCGTAGTAGTCCTCGATGATCAGGACCTTCTTCATGGCGGTACTCGTCGCTGGACTCATGTTGGGGCTGGCCGAATATAGCACGGGGTTTTCTGCCGTTCCAGGCATGTCGACGGCGTGACCAATCCGTGACCCGTGTACGCAGCCCGCCACGGCGGGCGGCGCGATTCAGTCAGATCGAACGGTCGATCAAGGTGCCGGTGCCGAGGCCGCCACCGCAGCACATCGCCTGGAGCCCGTAGCGCGCGTTACGCCGCTCCAGCTCGTGGAGGAGCGTCGTCATGAGGCGAGCGCCGCTGGCGCCGAGCGGGTGGCCCAGGGCGATGGCGCCGCCGTTGACGTTCACCCGATCCATGTCGGGGTGGTGCTCCCGCTCCCATGCGAGGACGACCGGCGCGAACGCCTCGTTGATCTCGAAGAGATCGACATCGTCGATGTCGAGGCCGGAGCGCTGCAGCAACCGCGTGGTCGCGGGGATGGGACCGGTGAGCATCGTGACCGGGTCGACCCCGACCACCGTCTGGCCGGCGATGCGCGCACGCGGCGTCACACCGAGCGCGATCGCGCGCTCCACCGACATGAGCATCACGGCGGCCGCCCCGTCGGTGATCTGCGAACTGTTGCCCGCGTGCATGATCCCGTCGGACTTGAACGACGGCTGCAGCGCCGCGAGGGTCTCCATCGTCGTGTCGGCGCGGATGCCCTGGTCCTGGCTGATCACGCGGCCGTCGCCGTTTGCCCCGACCACGACGGGAGCGATCTCGCGGTCGAACCGCCCGGCTGCCTGCGCCTCTCCGGCGCGACGCTGCGATCGTGCCGAGAACTCGTCGGCATGCTCACGGGTGATGTGCCAGTGCTCGGCGATCATCTCGGCGGACAGGCCCTGGGGAACAAGGTTGTAGACCTCGAGCAACTCGGGCGGAAAGGGCGCGCCCGGGCCCTGGAAGACGGTGCTCCCCATCGGCACGCGGCTCATGCTCTCGACGCCCGCGGCGATCGTGATGTCACAGACGCCGGACTGGATGAGGTTTGCGGCGAAGTGGATCGCCTGCTGTGAGGAGCCGCACTGCCGGTCAACGGTGGTCGCGGGAACCTCGATCGGGAACCCGGCGGCGAGCGTTGCCTGGCGGGCGATGTTCAGCGACTGCTCGCCGGTCTGACTGACGCACCCGAAGATGACGTCACCGACCATCGCCGGGTCGATCCCCGCGCGACCGGTGACCTCACGCAGGACATGGGCGGCGAGCAGGACCGGATGGATGTCGCGAAGGTCCCCGTTGCGCGGGTTACCACGACCCAGCGGGGTGCGCACGGCTTCAACGATCACGACGTCAGTCATGGGTTCTCACTTCGGGATGGTGCGCCGCTCGCAAACGCCGGTGGGTCGCCAACCATAGCAGCGGGCCCCACTTCAGGGATCGTAGATGACGGTACGGGCTGCCGGCCCGGAGCGTTCGTCAGGCACGAGCAGCCTCGGAACGACGACCCAGCCAGTCGGCGGTGGTGGGTCCGATACGCTGAGCACGAGGATATCGCCAGGTGAAGGGGCTGCTTCAATGGATTCGGGCGAGACAACCTGCATGCCCAGCGCTTTCAGCCCCGGTGTGGCGTCGTCGGTCACGGGATGGGCCGGCGGGGGCGGTAGCAGCCCGAAGAACGCTTCGATATAGGGCTGATCGAGGGTGTTCGATAGGTAGACGTGATGCCCGTCCGCATGCTGGGCGGCCGTGAGGATGTTGTCGAGCTCGCCGGTGTCGAAATACGCCGCGGCCCGCTGCGGATAGCTTGCATAGAGATCGAGCGTATAGAGCCCGCCCTGGACCAGCAGCCCAGCGGCGAACAGCCCGGTCACCGCGAGCAGCGCCTGCGGCCTGGCTTGGAGCGCGGCGCGGATGCCGTCGGCGCCGAGGATCGCGAGCACGACGAGGAAGGGGAGCATCCCCGATGACCGCAAGGCATGCGGCGTCCCGTTGCTGGTGAGCGCGGCGGCGATCGGTGCCAGCACGATGGCGGCCGCCAGGAATTGGATGAGCGGTTGACGCCGCCGCTGCCAGCAGACCAACAGCCCCGCGACGAGCAGCGGTGCGGTGACCCAAAGCAGCATCCCGCCCACCTCGGTGTTCTGGCGAGGGTTGGCGTCACCTTGCAGGAACAGGAAGTTGGGCGAGAAATAGCTGAGGTAGTTGGCGAGGAAGCGGTCGATCACGACGTTGAGCGGCGCCCCGTCAGACCAGATGCTGATGAGCGCGAATCGCCCCGTCAGCGCTCCGGGATTGATGAGCGCGTAGATGCCGAGCACGACGTATCCCACGAAGACCGGCACCAGTGGCCGCCACCAGCCCGAGGTGCGTGCCAACCCCCAGGCCACCGCGAGCGCTATCGCGAGCATCAGGACCTCAAGCCGCGCTGTGGTGTAGCCATAGATGGCGAATGCGAGGAAGGCCCCCGCCAGACCGAACTGTCGCGGGGTTGGCGTCCGCGCCGAAAGACACCAGACCGCCGCCGCGAGCAGTGCGACCATCGAGACCACCTCGAAACCCACGCGGCTCTCGATGACGAGCCAGGGAGTGAGTGCGGTGAGCGCCAGAGTGCCGAGGGTGATCGCTCGGGACCCGGTGACCCGCCATGCGGTCGCTGTGAGAAACCCGACCACCGCCAGACCGAAGAGCGCCGCCGGGAAGCGCTCGACCGCGACGGTCAGCGGCAGAAACCGCACCAGCGCCGAGACGCTGTACACGTAGATGGGGTTCTTGTACTCGCCAAACGCCTCGAAGAAGAGCGGGAAATGGATGCCGTGCTCGTCGACGCCGAAGTGGGCGATGGTCCAGGCGTTGTAGCCGATCGACGCCTCGTCGACGTACAGACCCGGAGGAGACCCGGACAGGTCGACGAGGTTGCGTACGACGACGAGGACGGCGCAGAGAGCCATTGCGCCGACCCAGAGACGGCGGTATTCCCGCCCGGTATCCGGCCCCGGGTCACCCACGAGCTGCGACGACGAAGTCCTGGAACAGCCTGCGTGCCCAGGGGCGGTCGAGATACAGCTCCTCGGGATGGCACTGGACGCCGACCACGAAGCGCCGTCCGGGGTGCTCCACCGCTTCGACAAGGCCGTCGTGCGCTCGCGCGCTCACGACGAGATCGCGCCCCAGGCCGCGGACCGCCTGGTGATGCATGCTGTTCACGTCGACCTGGTCGTCGCCGGCGATGCTGTGCAGGCGCGATGCCGGCTTCACCTCGATGTGGTGAGTCACCTCGCCGCGCGAGCTCGGCGGATAGTGGTTGTGCTCAGTGGCGAGCATCGCGCCCACGTCCTGCCAGAGCGTCCCGCCGAGCGCGACGTTGAGCACCTGGGCGCCTCTGCAGATCGCCAGCAGCGGCTTGTCGACCTCCAGCGCCCACCGCACGAGGAGCATCTCCGCCCGATCGAGCTCCGGGTCCACCTCGACCGAGCAGTCGGCGCGGATCTCCTCTCCGTAGAGCGCCGGCTGCACGTCCGGGCCGCCCGGAAGACAGAGCCCGTCGCAGAGGTCGAACAGCTGGCGGAGGTTGGCCTCCGAGAGCGAGGCACTGATCCCCACCGGAGTGGCTCCCACAGCCTCGAGCGCTTCGAAGTACGCGCGATTGCGCGCGAGCACCGGGGGAAGGTTCAGTTCGGCAGGGGCGCGCAGCGTGAGTCCGATGAGCGGTGACCGCGTCATGAAGCTATCTTCGCGGGTCAGGAGGAGAACGTGAACCGATTGATGTGCAACCACGGGGCGAGCACGCCGGACTCGCCTTCCCCAAGCTCGAGCCGGCGCTCGCGGCTCACCTCCGCCACGGC
>Ga0307374_10004936_pt1 | contig 21932 bp, 23 predicted proteins | sample OX3MG_FD_202532 | JGI IMG/M metagenome (GOLD analysis project Ga0307374, IMG submission 202532) | Soil microbial communities from Risofladan, Vaasa, Finland - OX-3 | ecosystem: Environmental > Terrestrial > Soil > Coastal area > Acid sulfate soil | place: Finland: Risofladan, Vaasa | collected...
TCAGGCGTGTGAAAGCTCCCGATGCCGCGCGCGAACCGCCCTTGGTAGAACGACGGATTATCCTGCGAGAGCAAGAAGCGGCGCGTGTTGAGATAGTACTGATCGTCCGGCGTAGCGTATCCGAGATACGGCGCCGACAGCAGGCTTGGAATGTTCGCGTCGTCGGTCAGAATGGCGTGTCCCAAACCGTCGACCTCGTACGCGTACATGTACCCGTACTTCGGGACGAAGACCAACCCGTACGTTTGGATGCCGCGCTGCACCTCCGCACGCAACGCGAGCGCTTCATTGGCCTTGATGACGTTATGATAGACGCTGCGCTCGATCTCGGCCATGTCGCCGAGCGCGACCACCGCGAACATCTCCGAGGGAATAAGGAAGTTATAGTAGCACGCGTCGTCCGACGGACGGAAACCCGTCCAGATCATGCCCGTGTACGCTACGGGGCGTCCGGTACCGTTGAAGAGCTCCTTATGCGTGTAGCGGGAGTCGCGCGGATGATTCTGTTCGCGCTCCATCGTTACGAGCACCGCATCGAGCGCCTTGGCGAAATCCTGATTGAAGACCGTCGAGTCGCCGGTCGTTTTCCAATAACTCCACGCCAGCGTCATCGGGTACGAGAGGGAATCGAGCTCGAACTTTTGCTCCCAGACGCGGTAATCGAGCGTGAACGCATTGGCGTAGGGGTCGATTTGGATGTAGCGTACCATGCGCTCGATGAGCCCGCGTAAGAGCTGCCTGACTGCCGGATCCTGGCGCGCGAAGTAGAGGTACGGTCGCACTTGCGCGCTCGCATCCCGCAGCCATTCGGCGGGGATGTCTCCGGTAATGACGTAGGCAGTGCCGTCGGGTGCCGTTTGCGCGAGCTTCGCGGTATCGAGCAGCGTCGCACGAAGCATCGCTTGCAGATGCGGATTCGTGCTCGTATAGCTTTCCGCGAAATGCTGGATCGAGGGGAGATCGACCGGCGCGGCAGAGGCCGGCAGCGCCAAGCTCAGGCTCGCGGCAACGAGTACCCAGCGCAGGACGTTACGGCGCAAGCGCACCGTGAGCGTACAGCGCCGGAAGCTCGCGATAACGCCCCAGGTAGTCGAGACCGTAGCCGACCACGTAGACGTCCGGCGCGTCGAAGCCCTTGTACTCGATCGTCAGCTCGCCGATCCGGCGCTGCGGGCGGTCGAGGAGCACGCACAGCGCAAGCGATGCGGGCTGACGCGCGCGAAGCGTCTTCACCACGTATCCCATCGTGAGCCCGGTGTCGATCGTATCCTCGACGAGCACGACGTCACGCCCTTCCACCGAGTGCGCCATGTCTTTCTCGAAACGGATGCCTTGCTCGCCGCGAAATTTCGTCACGGCGATCACGTCGAACTCCGCGGGAATCGTCACCGCACGAGAGAGATCGGCGAGAAACGGCGCAGCGGCGTTGAGCACACCGACGAGCATCGGAACTCTACCGGCATAGTCACGCGAGATGCGCGCGCCCAAGTCCCGCACGCGGTCGGCGATGGCTTGCGCGTCGAAGAGCATCTCGCCGAGAGCGCTGCCGGTCTGCGGGACGGTCACCCGGCGCTCTTACGACACCCCGCATCATCTTTCCGCCCCGCAGGCAGACGCAAGAGCGCTCGCGTTCCCCCAAGCGGTGAGACGCCCAGGCGGAGCGTTCCACCCGCGCGTTCGGCGATCGTACGCGCGATGGTCAAGCCGAGACCGTGGCCGCGGATCTGCCCGCCAAAACCATTGCCGTCGTCGTCGACGGCGATGAGGACCGTATCGTCGGCCGCCGTACAAGAAAGCCGCACGGTGCCGTTTTTGCGGCCGTAACGAATCGCGTTCTCCACGAGATTGAGCACTGCGTGCATGCACGCGTCGGCGTCGATGCGCGCCGTTGCAGCGGCGCCGCTTATGTCTACCAACGTGGCGCCGCACCGGTGCGCGAGAGGCGCCAGCACGTCGATCGCGGCGCGCACGCATTCGCGAGCATCGCAGCTCTGTGCGACGAGAGCCGGCGGTGAGAGGTCGAGCAGCGAGAACTCGAGCATGCCGTCGACCATTCTGCCGAGACGCAACGCCTCGTGGCGCGCCGTTTCGAGAAAGCGGCGCACGCGCCCCGCATCCGCGTCACCGTCGAGTACGGTTTCCAGATACCCGCGAATCGAGGCAAGCGGCGTGCGCAGCTCGTGCCCCACTGCAGTCAAGAATGCATACCGCTCGCGCTCACGCGCACCCCGCTCCAGCGCGAGCGTCGCGGCGCGATCGACGGCGCGCGTATCTTCTGCGCGCTCCAGCGCCCACCAGCCGCTCTCCATGCGCCGGCCCGTTTGCCTGGCGATGCCGATTACGAGGCGCTCGAGCATGAGGCGGCAGTCGGCCGGGCTTGGCGTGCTCCCCGTGCGAGAACCCGCGAGGACCGCAACGTAGAACCGATCGCTGCCGCAGTCGTGCGCGAGGACGTCTTCTGCACGCACGATGCGCAGCGCCGCGGCACGGAACGCGACGGCGGTGCGACGCTCGAGCGCACGTGCCGCTCGCGTTCCCTTCTGCCACGCCGTCTCCGCAAACTCGGGCAAGCGCAATACGAGCAATGGGATTGCGTTGCTCGGCGCCGCACGAGCCGCCGCGCTCGTCAACGCGCGCACCGAGAACACCTTATGAACGATGGAACTTGTACCCGAAGCCATGCAGCGTTTCTACGATCGGCGGTAAGTGAAATGGCTCTTCGAGTTTTGCGCGCAGGCGGCGAACGTGCACGTCGACGGTGCGCTCGTCGCCGGCGAAGTCGAAACCCCAGGCCCGCGTTAACAGCCGTTCTCGCGAGAGGGCGACGCCCGCGTTCTGCGCGAGCACCGCAAGCAGCGCGTACTCGCGGGGTTTGAGCGTAACGGTGCGGCCGTCGACGCGCGCTTCTCGCGCGTGCTCGTCGATCTCGAGGCGTCCGAACCGCCAGACGCGTATCTCTGCGTGCGCCGTGCCGCTGCGTCGGAGCAGTGCCTTCACGCGCGCCACGAGCTCGCGCGGCGAGAACGGCTTGCAGACGTAATCGTCGGCTCCGAGCTCGAGGCCGACGACGCGGTCGATCTCGTCGCTTCGTGCCGTGAGGACGACGATCGGAACGCCGTGGCCCTCGCTGCGCAGCGTCCGCGCGACCTCGAAGCCGTCGAGCCCCGGCAGGCCGAGATCGAGGAGAAGCACGTCGGCAGACTCGCGGCCGGCGCGCAGGGCCGCATAGCCGTCCTCTACCCCAACGACGGCGTAGCCTTCGCGCTCGAAATGGTGCGCGACGAGCTCCCGGATCGATGCGTCGTCTTCGGCAACGACGATGTGCGAAGGAGGCACGTTATGGTACGGTACCCATCGTTGCCGGCGGGGAGACGCGATCCGTTCTAGCGTACTAGAGCGTTTCGAGCTCGACGCCCTGGAGCGGCCCGTGGTTTGTTGCGTGGTCGCGCAGTACCACATAGATGAGCGATGCCGGAAAGCCGAGGCGCTCGAGGCCCCTCGCAGCCAAAGGGTAGCTCACGACTGGGCGCTTGCGCAGATGCGCGGCAAGCGCGTCCTCACAGCGCGCGCGCTCGCCGGTCTCCATAGCTTGCACCGCATTCGCCGCGGCGTCCCGATCGATGCCCTTGCGAACGAGCTCACCCACGAGCCGCGCATCGCCGCACGCCTTACGCCTCCCCTCGACGTAGAGACGCGCGAAGAGACGATCGTCGAGCAGTCCGTCGCTTTTGCAGCGCGCGACCGCACCACGAATCGCCTCGTCGTCGTAGCCTTTGCGCGCGAGGCGCTGCCAGAGCTGCGCTTCAGTGAGGCGGCAGCGCGCGAGCAGGCGCAATGCCGCGGCAAAGGCTCGTTTGGACACCTCGGCCCTCCTTCGAGATTGTTACTCTTCGGTGGTGCCGACGGTCACGGTGGCGTGGCCGTTGCGCGAGACGTTCTTACCGAGCTGTTCGCGAATCTTCGCTTCGATCTCCACTGCAACAGCCGCGTTCTCTTCGAGGAATGCTTTGGCGTTCTCGCGGCCTTGCCCGATGCGCTGATCGCCATATGTGTACCACGAGCCGCTCTTGCCGACGACGTTTTGATCGAGCGCGACGTCGAGAATCGAGCCCATCTTCGAAATGCCGCGCCCGTACGTGATATCGAACTCGGCCTGCCGGAAGGGAGGCGCGATCTTGTTCTTCACGACCTTCACGCGAGTGCGCGAGCCGACGACCTCTTGACCGACCTTGATCTGCTCGAGCTTGCGTACGTCAAGCCGTATTGACGCGTAGAACTTCAGCGCGCGGCCACCCGAGGTCGTCTCGGGATTGCCGAACATGACGCCGACCTTCTCACGCAGCTGATTGATGAAGATCATCACCGTCTTGCTGCGGGAGATCGCGGCGGTGAGCTTGCGCAACGCCTGCGACATGAGCCGCGCCTGCAGACCGACGTGCGCGTCGCCCATGTCGCCCTCGAGCTCGGCTTTCGTCACGAGCGCAGCAACGGAGTCGATAACAACCACGTCGACCGCGTTGCTGCGCGTGAGCATCTCGGCGATCTCCAGCGCTTGCTCGCCGGTATCAGGCTGCGAGACGAGCAATCCCTCGAGATCGACGCCGAGCGCAGCGGCGTAGTTCGGATCGAGCGCGTGCTCGACGTCGACGAAGGCTGCGGTACCGCCGCTCTTCTGCGCCTCGGCGATGGCGTGGAGCGCGAGCGTGGTCTTGCCGCTCGATTCCGGGCCGTAGATTTCGACGATGCGTCCGCGCGGAAGGCCGCCGACGCCGAGTGCGAGGTCGAGTGCGATCGAGCCCGTGGGAACCACCTCGACTGCCATGCGTTCCTGGAAATCTCCCATGCGCATGATCGAGCCTTTGCCGAACTGCCGCTCGATCTGCGCGAGCGCGTTGGCAAGGGCGACCTGCCGTTCGTCTTGCGCCATCTCTATCTTTCACTCCATTTCTCTGCGTGATGTTTGTACGCACATCACGCTATCCGGCTGCGGTGCCAACTGTGTGGCTCTCTTTCTTCGGCACCACGTCTGAGGCGGCAGGTTTGTCCTTCGAGGATCGAACTCCTGTTCGCTCCATCCGCCTAGCCCAGGGGGCTCTCTTCGAAGAGGGCTTCGATGAAAGATCGAGGCTCGAATGGCTCGAGGTCCTCCAGGCTCTCCCCGACCCCGACCAACTTGATCGGGATCTCAAGCTCCTCGACGATCGCGACGAGGACGCCCCCCTTCGCGGTCGAGTCGAGCTTCGTGACGACGACGCCGGTCAGCGGGGTCGCCTCGTGAAAGAGCCGCGCCTGCGAGATCGCGTTCTGCCCGGTGGTCCCGTCGAGCACGAGCAACGTCTCCGCAGGTGGCGCTCCCAGCTCGCGCTCGATAATGCGGCGGATTTTCTTCAACTCTTCCATGAGGTTCGACTTCGTTTGCAGCCGGCCGGCCGTGTCGACGAGGATCGCGTCCATACCCCTGGCTTTGCCTGCTTTGATACCGTCGAACGCGACCGCGGCGGGGTCTGCGCCCTCGGCGCCGCGGACGAGCTCGCTGCCGGTCCGCTCCGCCCAGATTGCGAGCTGCTCGGCGGCGGCCGCGCGAAACGTATCGCCGGCGACCAGCATCACCCGTTTTCGGCGGTCGCGCAGGCGTTTTGCGAGCTTGCCGATCGTCGTCGTCTTGCCGCTGCCGTTGACGCCGACGACGAGAACCACTGCCGGCGGCCGGTCCAGATCGAGCTCGGTATGCCCTAGCGTGAGAAAGCGCTCCACGTCTTTGCGAAATCGCGCGACGGCCTGATCTCCCGTGGACCACGCTTCTTGCGTCGCGACCGTCTTGAGGCCGCGCACGATCTTCTCGGTCGTGGGCACGCCGAAGTCGGCGGCCACGAGCGTGTCTTCGAAATCCTCCCAAAACGCGGAGTCCAACGGCCTGGCTTCGCGACCCAATGCGCGAACGGCGGCGAAACCGTCGCGCGCACGCGTCAGCGTGGACTTTAGCCGGGAAAGGAAACTCATCGTCGCTGCGCTCTTGGACCGATAGGGGATTTCACCTCGCGGGTCGAGAGCTCGGGCGTGTAGGGCAATTGCAGCCGAATTGCGTATGCGGCAGGCATGACGACGATTGCTTCGCGCGCCTTTGCGGCGCTTGTCCTGACGGCGATGGCGTACGCTCTTCCCGCACGAGCTGCGATGGACTTCGGCGGCTTGAAGTACCGCGACATCGGACCCGCCATAGCCGGCGGCCGCACGACGACCGTCGTCGGTAGCGATGGCAACCCGAAGATCTACTATGCGGGCGGTGCCGGCGGCGGCGTCTTCAAGAGCGCCGACGGCGGCGTGAGCTGGGTGCCGGTGTTCGACAACGAGCCGGTGGCACCGATCGGCGCCATCGCTCTCGCACCGCACGATGCAAGCGACGTTTGGGTGGGCACGGGCGAAGCGAATCCGCGCAACGACGTCGAGCAGGGCGACGGAATCTGGCATTCGAGCAACGGCGGAACCACGTGGCGGCACATGGGGCTCGACGATGCCGGGTCGATCTCGGCGATCTCGATCGACCCCCGCAATCCGCGCCACGTCGCCGTCGCCGTTCTCGGGCAGATATTCCGCGACAGCACGATGCGCGGCATCTACGTCACGACGGACGGCGGCGCGCATTGGACGCGCACGCTCTACGTCAACGCGGGCGTCGGGGCATCCGACCTCGCGCGCGTGCCCGACAGTCCCAACACGCTCTTCGCCGGGATGTACTATCTGCGCCGCACGCCCTGGACGATGATCAGCGGCGGACCCGGCGGCGGGATTTTCCGCTCCGACGACAACGGCATGACGTGGCATAAGCTCGCGGGCCACGGGCTTCCCGGCGGGCCGGTCGGGCGCATCGGCCTAGCCGCGGGAACGCACGGGCGCATCTATGCGGACATGCAGTCGCGCGCGGGCGTACTATGGCGCTCCGATAACGGCGGCGCGACGTGGCGGCTGATGCCGCCCAGCCCGCTCGTTGGAGCGCGGCGCTTCTACTTCTCGCGCATCACCGTCGATCCGGCAAATAACGACCGCCTCATCAGCGTCGGACTCATCCTCTCCATGACGACGAACGGCGGCAAGACCTTCCACGCGATCTCCGAGAACGCGGGCTGGGACTACCATCAGGTTTGGTGGTCGCACGACGGTACGCGCGTCGCGGTCGGCAGCGACGAAGGTGCGATTCTTTCCAAGGACGGCGGCGACCGCTGGCTGCAGCCCTACGATCTTCCCTTCGCGCAGCCGTATCACGTGAGCTTCGACGACGAGATTCCGAACTATCACGTCTGCATCGGTTTGCAGGACGACAACTCGTGGTGCGGATGGGCGAACAGCCCGAGCGGCATCGGCGTGCTCAATCGCGATTGGTTCCAGTTTGCGCCCGGCGACGGCATGTGGGCGATGTTCGACCCGCTCGACCATCACGACATCTGGTCGACCTCAACGGCGAACGACACGGGGCAGGTCTATCTGTACAACACGCACACGCACCAGGTGAGCGAAGTCTCCCCCGACGCCGAGAGCAACGGCAGCCTGCCGGCCAGAGCGCTGCACTATCGCTTCAATTGGGATTCGCCGCTTGCGTTCACGCATAGCGGCGCCGCCCTCGTCGGAGGCAACGTCGTCTTCGAGAGCACCGATCGCGGGCAGCATTGGAGCGTCATCAGCCCGGATCTGACGCGGAACGATCGCGCGCATCAGGGTATTCCGGGCGGACCGGTCGACGCCGACATGTCCGGTGCCGAGACCGCCGACAACATCCTCGACATCGAGACGACGGCGCTCGATCCGTCACTGTATTGGGTAGGAACCGACGACGGGCTCGTGCAGCTCACACGCGATGCGGGATCAACGTGGACGAACGTCACGCCGCCGATCTTCCCACATTGGGGACGCGTCGCCACGGTATCGCCGGGAGCGTTCGACGCCGCAACGGCATTCGCGGCCGTGGACAATCACATGCTCGGAGATAACGGGCCGCATCTCTTCGAGACGACCGATTACGGCGCGCACTGGCGCTCCATCGACGGGAACATGCCGCACGATCTCTACGCGCGGGTCATCCGTCAAGATCCGGTCAACGCGCAGCTGCTCTACGCGGGCACGCAGCGCGGCATTTGGGCCTCATGGGACGGCGGCCGCCACTGGCAATCGCTGCGCCTGAACATGCCGGCCACGGCAATTTACGACCTTCACGTACAACCGACGGCAAACGATCTCGTCGTGGCTGCGCACGGACGCGGCGTGTGGATACTCGACGATATCGCCCCGCTCCAGCATCCCGCGAATCCGCAGCGTTTTACGCTCTTCCCGATTCGTACCACCTACCGCTGGTCCCCAATGCCGCCGATCAACGCGTTTCACGGGCAGCCGAGCAGTCAGTTCGTCGGGCCGAACGCAGAGTACGGCGCGCTCATCACCTACTCGCTTGCGCGCAAGACACGCCACGCGACGATCGAGATTCTCGATGCGAGCGGACGCGTCGTGCGGCACCTGAGCGGCAAGGACGCGCCGGGGAATCGCGGTCTCAATCGGGTTGCTTGGGACCTCGCGGAGGACGGACCGGTGAAGTGGCACGGAACCTTCAAGGATAACCAGGGGCCGGACGAAGGAGCCGACGTCGTGCCGGGAACCTTCATCGTGCGCGTGCGCGCGAACGGCACGACGCGCGAGCAGCAGGTCACCGTAAAGGAAGATCCGCGAGATGACCTGACAATCGCGCAGATTCAAGCGCATCACGACGTGCTTCGGCAGATCCTCGACGAGATCGGCGGCGTCGACACGATGCTCAACGGCATCGACCAGCGCTTGAAGCATGCGCCGCCCGCGCAGCGCGCGCGCCTGCTCGCGTTTCGCGCACGGCTCACGTACGATCCGCGCAATGTCGAAGATCTCAGCGGTCCGGCCGGACTGCGCGAGAAGCTCATGGATCTCTACGGGCGCATCGGGCAGTCGTACCAGCCGGCAACGCAACCCGAGATGGATCAGGCAACCGCGTACCACGCGCAATACGACGCCCTCGCCACGCGATGGAGAGCACTGAGGTAACGAGTTCGGGCGGGGATGCAGTGTATCTCAGGCTACGAGGAGGCTTGTTTGCGCGCGTACTTGCGCTTTGCGTTCGGGTCCTCGGGTCTGTAGCCGAGCTCCCGGCGAAGCTCTTGGAGGCGCTTGCGCAGATGGATGACGGCTTGCGCGTGAATCTGGGAGACGCGTGATTCCGAGACGCCGAGCACGCCCTTGATGTCCTTGAGCGTCTTGCCCTCAAAGTAGTAGAGACGGATCACGCGCCGCTCTTGCGACGGCAGGTCGTCGACGGCGGCGCTCAACTCCTCGCGGACCTCACGTTGCTCGATCTCGCCGACGATGTCTCCCGTATCGTCTCGCAGCGTATCTGCGAGCGGAATTTCGCGGCCCTTCTCTGTCGGTAGAAACTCCTCGAGCGACAACACCGAGCCGCCGCGCACGCGCTGGACGATGCGCGCAAGCTCCTTAACGTCGATCCCCATACGCTCGGCAAGCTCGTCGTCGGTCGGCGCACGGCCGAGGGCGGCTTCGAGCTCCTGGTGCGCGCGCTCGAGTTCCCGCGAGCGCTGGCGGACGGCGCGAGGGACCCAGTCGAGCGAGCGCAAGGCGTCGAGTATGGCGCCGTTGATGCGCGTGATCGCGTAGGTTTCGAACTTCACGCCACGGTCGTCGTCGTACTTTTCGATCGCGTCGAGCAAGCCGAGCACACCGTCGTTGATGAGGTCGTTCAGCTCGACGTTCGGCGGCAAGCTGACGGAGATACGCCCCGCGACATACTTCACGAGATGCAGATACTTATGGACGATCTCTTCTCGAGTGAGCTCGACGCCGCCGATTACGTAATGCACAGTCCGCAGAGTATCTCCGGTATCTCCGATAGCGGGGCGACGCGGTCGACAACGCCGGCAAGCGCCGCCGCTCGAGGCATACCGTAGACGACGCAGGTCGCTTCATCCTGCCCGATGACGTAGCCGCCGCTCTCTTTGAGATGCCGCAAGCCGTCCGCCCCGTCGCGCCCCATGCCGGTGAGCACGACGCCGATTCCCGCCGCGCCGTACGCCTGCGCGACCTCGGATGCGAGCGCGTCGACGCTGGGAACGTGCAACGAGCCTTCGTCGTCGTGCAGCCGAAGGCTGACGCGGCCGCCGCTATTCTGCAGGGCGAGCTGCCTGCCCGCCGGTACGATCGTGACACCACCTGGCTCGAGCACCGTGCCCTCCCGCCCCTCGCGCACGCGCAGCTTCGAAAGGCCGTCCAAACGCTTGGCGAGCGCAGGCGTGAAGCCGGCCGGCATGTGCTGGACCACGAGCACCGCCGCAGGAAAATCTCCGGGGAGCGCGGGGATGAGATGCGAGAGCGCTACGGGGCCTCCCGTCGAGGCGCCGATCGCCACACAGTGGAATGCGCTGCGCTTTCCTTCGACGCTCGAGCGCGTAACGCGTTTGATCGGCGGAGGAACCAGCACCTGGGCGCGGCCCGCACAACCCCGAACCTTCTCGACGAGGTCCAGAGCCACGTTCTCGATGTTTGCGTATGCAGCGTCGGGTTTCGCGACAAAATCGACCGCTCCGAGCTCGAGCGCCTTGAACGTGGTTTCGGCACCTGCACGCGTATGCGCGCTCACCATGATAATCGGCACGTGCGCTTGAGCGACGATGCGGCGCACCGCCTCAAGGCCGTCTACCTCCGGCATCGCAACGTCCATCGTCACGACGTCGGGGCGCAACGCGAACGTTTTTTCTACCGCCTCCTCGCCGTTACGTGCCGTGGCCACGACATGGATGTCGGCGTGCGCCTCCAGCATGGCCACGATCGCGCGCCGCATGAACGCCGAATCATCGGCAACGAGGACCTTAATGCGGTGCAGCATGCGTGCGACGATAGTAGACGGTTTCGCTCGTAACCACCGGCTCGTAGAGGTCGGTCGCGTGCATCAGCGACTCCGCGTGTCCCAAGAAGAGAAAGCCCCCTGGACGAAGCAGCGTCGCGAAAGCTCGCGCGACGTCGAGCTGCGTCGTGCGATCGAAGTAGATCAGTACGTTGCGGCAGAAAATCGCGTCCTGCGGGCCGACGCGAGCCATCGCCTGCGGATCCAGCAAGTTCACCCGGGAGAAGCGCACCATGGACTTCACCGGCTCCTCGATAAAGAACCCGTTTTCAAACGGGCGAAAGTACTTTTCGATCAACGCGGGAGGCGTCGCCCGAAAGGAGAGCTCTCGATAGAACCCGGCTCGGGCCCGCTCCAAGGCACGAGGCGACAAGTCCGATGCGAATATCGAGCACTCGACTGGCCCAATTCGGCCGGACTCGAGCAAACTCATTGCAAGCGAATACGGTTCCTCACCGGTCGAGCAGGCCGCCGACCAGATACGGAGCCGAGTGCCAGTCCGCCGGCATTGGTCGAGGACCGTGCCCGCCAGGACGCCGAGCTGCGCGCGTTCGCGCAGGAAGTACGTCTCATTGTTCGAGAGCAGCGATGCGAGCTCGTCCCATTCCGCTTCGCCCGCCGGCCCTTCGTCCAGATAGGCCCGATACTGCGCGAAGGTTTCGGCGCGGCACGTCACCATGCGCGCCTGCAGACGGCTGCGCAGCAGATACTCTTTGGAGTCGTCGAAGTAGAGGCCGAAGCGGGAACGGATGCGATTGCGAAGCGTTCGAAAATCGTCGCTCGCGACCTCGATCATCGCGCCGCGCGCAACAGAAAGCGCGTCATCTGCACGGAGAGGAAGATGCGATCGCGCAGCGTACGCCCATGCGCTTCGCCGTGGAGGATCTGCGGTAGCCGCGGTGTGGTCGAGAGCTGCTCGAAGAGCATGCCGAAGCGCTCCGGCCGGCGCTCGAGGAAGTGCATCAGTTTCAGGCGCCGCTGCAGCCGCCCTACGAAGCGTTCTTTCACCGCGCGCTCGTACCGGATCGCAGCGCGATGCGGCTCGTTACGATGCGCGAGAACCGATTCCGCTGCAAACCGCCCGCTGGCCGCAGCTTCGTAGATGCCTTCGCCGTTCGTCGCATCGACGAGGCCGGCAGCAGTGCCGCCCACCATCGCGATCCCGGCCGCGAGCACCGGTCGCGGTACACCCATGTAGAGGAGATGCCCTTCGACTTTCACGCACCGCACGCGCGCGTTGGGATAGAGGCGCTCGCGCACGCGCTGCGTAAACGCATCAAGCTCGGCGCGTAGCTTCCTACCATCCATCTTTCCGATGACGCCCAGTCCGATTGCCAGGTGATCGCGTTTCGGAAACATCCAACCGACGATCTGGCGCCCTTCGAGTCCGAAATAGTAATGCATCTCGAGGGTCTGATACGCGATTGCGATCGCGGGCGTATCGAGATAGACGCGGTACTGCAGCGTCGTCATCAGCCCGTCGCGCCAGCGTTCGTAGGCGAGCGGCGTGCGTTCCAGCACCGCCGTCGCACCCTGCGCGAGGAAGACGTTGCGCGCGGCAATATACTTGCGCGCGCCATCACGTGCATCGGCGTACTCGACGACGACGCCGCCCGCATCGGGTCGAAGCTCGCGAAAGAGCGATTGCGTTCGGATCTCGGCGCCCTCGTGCTGCGCGAGAGAAGCGATCGTGCCGTCGAGCTCTTCGCGCGTCGTCGTGTGACCGGGTCCAAAGTACAATGCGTGCTCGTTGCCATGGATGTCGAAAAGCGCCAGACGCGGCGTGTCGTAGTGCACGATCTCGCGCGGCAGATCGAACTCGGCACAGAAACCCGGGCGCAGCCCGGCGGCGCAGACGCGCTTCTCCCCGACGGTCGAGTCCTTTTCCAGCACCACAGCATGCAGACCGGCCCGTGCGGCTTCGCGCGCCGCGGTCGCGCCTGCCGGCCCGCAGCCGACGATCACTAACTCCGCCGTCTCCATTCGCACGGTTCTTCTGCGAAAGGACTCGCTCTCCGGCTCATCGTAGGCACCGCCGGGTGACTCCTGAACAAGCAATCATTGCAGGGCTGGCCGGCGGTGTTCTGGCTCTGGTCTACGGCGTTGCGCTCATCTATTGGGTCATCGCCCAACCGACGGGCAACGAACGGATGCGCGAGATCGCATCGGCGATTCAGGAAGGCGCGATGGCCTTCTTGCAGCGGCAGTACCGAACCGTGGCAATCGTCGCGGTCATACTCGCGGTCATCATCTTCTTCGTCCCAACGCTCGGATGGGAAGCCGCGGTCGGCTTCTTGGTCGGCGCCGTCCTCTCGGGTGCGGCCGGTTTCGTCGGGATGCTCGTTTCAGTACGCGCGAACGTACGCACGGCCGAAGCGGCCCGCACCGGCCTGAAGCAGGCTCTGCACGTCGCGTTTCGCGGCGGGGCCGTCACCGGCATGCTCGTCGTCGGCCTCGGCCTGCTCGCCGTCTCCGGCTACTACGCGATATTACTCGACGTCAACCACGGCGATACGTCGACATCGCTTGCGGCCATGGTCGGCCTCGCCTTCGGCTGTTCGCTGATATCGGTCTTCGCACGCTTGGGCGGCGGAATATATACGAAGGCCGCTGATATCGGCGCCGATCTCGTCGGCAAGCTCGAGGCCGGGATTCCCGAGGACGATCCGCGCAATCCGGCGGTCATCGCGGACAACGTCGGCGACAACGTCGGCGATTGCGCGGGCATGGCAGCCGATCTGTTCGAGACGTATTGCGTGACGACCGTCGCCGCGATGTTGCTCGGGCACCTCATCTTCGGCAACACGCTGCCGGCCGCGACGACGTTCCCGCTGCTGCTCGGCGCGATCTCGATCGTCGCCTCGATCGTCGGGTCGCTGTTCGTGGGCGCGGGGAGAGTCGAGAAGTCGCGCATCATGGGCAGCTTGTACGGCGGTATGATCGTCGCGGGCGTTCTCGCGCTGATCGGATTCTACTTCATCACGCGCGTCGTGTTCGGCGCCGGGACGATCTCGCCGTTCGCAGTCTTCCTCTGCGCGCTCGTCGGCGTCCTCGTGACGGGGGCGCTCACCTTCGTGACCGAGTACTTTACGGGAACGCAGTTCAATCCGGTTCGCCGCATCGCGCAAGCATCCACCACTGGACACGCGACGAATATCATTGCCGGCCTCGCAGTGTCGATGCAGGGCACGGCGATTCCGGCGCTCGTCATCGTCGTCGGCATTCTCGTCAGTTACGGCCTCGCCGGGGTGTACGGCGTCGCCATCGCGGTGATGGCAATGCTCTCGCTGGCCGGTATCGTCGTTGCAATAGACTCTTTCGGCCCGATCACCGACAACGCGGGCGGCATTGCGGAGATGGCCGATATGCCGGAGGAAGTTCGCAGCCGCACCGATCCACTCGACGCGGTCGGCAACACGACCAAGGCCGTGACCAAGGGGTACGCGATCGGCTCCGCAGCGCTCGCAGCGATCGTGCTCTTCAACTCATTCATTCAGGAGCTGGTGCAGCACAGCTGCCACGGCGCGGGAACGCTGGCGGCGTGCTCGAGTGCGATTTCCGGAACGTTCGTCATCAGCTATCCGTACGTTTTGACCGGGCTCTTCATCGGCGGCTTGCTGCCGTATCTCTTCGCCTCGCTTGCATTGGAGGCGGTCGGCCGCGCCGGCGGCTACGTCGTCGAAGAAGTGCGCCGCCAGTTTCGCGAGATTCCCGGCATCATGGAAGGGACGGCGAAGCCCGATTACGGCACCACGGTCGACATCGTCACGCGCGCAGCTCTGCGCGAGATGATCGTACCGGCGCTCATTCCGGTCGGCGTTCCGGTGCTCGTCGTCGCGCTCACGGTTTTGCACGTGCTGCCCGGCAACTCGGGCGCGCAGATGATGGGCGGCATTCTCATCGGCTCGATCGTCACGGGGCTCTTCGTCGCGATCTCGATGACGACCGGCGGCGGCGCGTGGGACAACGCGAAGAAGTACATCGAGGACGGGCACTTCGGAGGGAAGGGCTCAGTAGCGCACCAAGCGGCGGTGACCGGCGACACCGTCGGCGATCCGTATAAAGACACTGCCGGACCAGCCATCAATCCGATGATCAAGGTCCTCAACATCGTCGCTTTGCTCCTGGTCGGGTTTCTCGCGCACTAAGCCGCCTTTCATGTCACCGGTTCGACGGTAAACGATCACGGCATCCGGGGGAAGGCGCAAATCGCGATCGCGAGCCAATCGCAGTAGGCTCACCAGCCGCCGGAGGCGCCGCCCCCACCGAAGCCGCCGCCTCCGCCGGAGAATCCGCCGCCGAATCCCCCTCCGCCGCCACCGAAGCCGCCGATGAACGGACCGCCCCAGTACAACATGCTTCCGTGTGAGGTTCGCGAGGAAATCCACGTGTCGTGCCACGCTTTAGCAGCTGCAGCCGGGCCGTGCGTGACGAACGTCACGAGGTAGCGAATGCCGGCGACAAACACCATCAGCAGCACGATCCAGAAGAAGCCGAGGAAGATGATGAGCGGAAGCCACGGACCGGTGAGTCCGCCGCTCGCACCGTTCGCGCTCGCTTCCGGAGCCGAGACCGCGTGCCCGATCCGCGCCGCGAACGACGGCGTGATCGTGGTCAGCATGTGGTCGACGCCGTTTTGCACGGCTCCGTCGACGTCTCCGGCGCGCAACCTCGGTGTGATGACGTTCTCGACGATCCAAAAGGACTGCGCGTCGGTGAGGTAAGGCTCCAAGCCGTATCCGACCTCGATGCGAACCTTGTGGTCCTGCATCAAGATGAAGAGCACCGCTCCATCGTCGTGATGCCTTCGTCCGATTCCCCAGCGCTCGGCCGCGTGCACCGTCCATTGCTCGAGCGGCACGTCCCCGGTCGTGCCGCCGATATAGACGACGACTTGGTGGCCCGTCGCGCGTTCGTAATCGCGAAGCTCCGCGTCGACGCGCGAGATGGTCTGGGCAGAGAGCACGCTTTGCGTATCGGTGACGTATGCTGTCGGCGTCGGCGGTGCAGCCATCGCGGCAGCAAAAAGCAATGCGGCGAACATCAGGCGGCCGCCGGAAAGTGTGCCTGCAACTCTTTACCTATGCGCTCGACCGCGTGCACGATGGCAGCGGCGATGTTTTTGCTCGCGAAGTAGGGGCGCATCTCCTCGACGACGTCGCGCCAAAACGTCTCGCCAACGCGCTCGTGTAAGTCGCGATCGCCCAAAACCGCATACTTTCGCGCAACCGGCGCGACGAGCACGAGCGCCGCGTTGCGCTCGTGCGCCCCGTGGAGGCCCGCGTGCTCGAACTCCGCCTTCGCACGAGCGAACGCGTCAACGTCCTTGTCCGGTACGATTCGGACGGCGATCCGCCCCGTCGTTCCGGCTTCGGCGGCCCGGATCGCACGCTCGATGCGCGCGTGCTCGGGCCGCGTCACGGGAAGTTGACTTGGGGCGCGCTCTGCGCGGCCGGGTTCGCCGCGAAGTACGGCTTCGGGGCGAACTGCGACCCGAAGAGGCCGACGATGAAGACCGTCGGTGCGGTGTTGCGGCGCGTGTTGAATGCCTGCGCGTCCTCGTTGTAGCGACGCCGCTCCACGGCGATGCGGTTCTCCGTTCCTTCGAGCTGCGCTTGCAGCGTCAAGAAGTTCTGGCTTGCCTGCAGCTGCGGATAGTTCTCACTGACCGCCAGCAGATGCGTCAGTGCCGTGCCGAGCGTGTCCTGCGCTCGCTGATACTGGGCGAAGGCCTGCGGGTTGCGCAGCGCGTTCTGCACCACCTGCGGGGAGATCTGCCCGACCTGCGCGCGCGCTTGCGCGACCGCTACGTACGTCGACTTCTCGAAGTTCGCCGCACCGCGAACCGTGGCGACCAAGTTCGGGATGAGATCGGCGCGCCGCTGGTAGACCGTTTGCACCTGTCCCCATTGCGCCTGCACGGTCTGGTCGAGCGAGACCAGCGAGTTGTAGGTTGCAAAGCCCCAGAGGACGATGACGACGAGAATGCCGAGAACAATCCAGAGTGCATAGGCCGGGCGTCGCTGTTCCATATCAGTTCCCTCTTATATCTGCCCGGCTTCGTGCTCGAGCGCCCGATACTTCTTGTAGATGACGTAGTACGACGTCACCAGCATCGCGATCGCCAGCGCAAGCAGTCCGTCGCCAAGCGGTGCCGCGTATAGCGTACCCATGAAGGCGATGCGCAAGCCCGCACGAATTGCAAACGCGCCGAGCCAGATCACCGCGACGATCCACGAGGGCCCCAGGTACATCACGTCGGGGCGCTCGGTAGCGCGAACCGTCGTGTGCTTTCCGCGCAGCATGCCCAGCGGAATGCCCAGCACCGCTCCTGCCACGAGCGCGAGACTGATCAACGGCGCCGGCGTCGGCGCCTGCTGCTGCTCGCCCCAAATCGCCAGCGCCGTCATCGCAAGAAAGATGACGGGCCCGATCCACATCCGCGCGATGCTGATGCGCATGGGACGCGAGTAGCGCCGGATGAGCAATACGGCAACGACGGCGTAGATCGCCAGCGTTATCGGCAGTGTCTGTTGCGCAGCATGCTCGTTCATGCCGAGACTCTATTTTATCTCGACCTTGGCGCCGGCTTCCTCGAGCTTCTTCTTTGTGCTCTCGGCTTCGTCTTTCGTGACGCCTTCCTTCACGGCTTTGGGAGCGCTCTCGACGAACGCCTTCGCTTCCGTGAGGCCGAGATTCGTAATCTCGCGCACCGCTTTGATGACCTTGATCTTCTCCGGACCCGCTTCGGCGAGCACGACGTCGAACTCGGTCTGCTCGGCCGCCGGAGCCGCTACGGCTGCCGCACCGCCGGCCGCGACCATCGCAACCGGGGCAGCGGCTGAGACGCCGTATTTGTCCTCGAGCTGCTTGACGAGATCCGCAAGCTCGAGCACCGTGAGTTTGTCGATTTGTTCGATGAGATCTGAGAGTGCCATGACCTTCCTCGTTGTCGAAGTTTGAGTTACGATGCCGCCGCGAGCTTCTGCTCGCGAACGGCGTTGAGCACGCGGACGAGTCCGCTTTGGTTGCCCGAGAGAACGGTGACGAGTCCGCGCATCGGGCTCGCCAACGATCCGACGAGTTTTGCGAGGAGCTCGTGTTTCGACGGCAGCGACGCGAGAATCGCGATTTGCTTCGCATCCACCAACCGTCCGTCGATGAAGGCTGCTTTCACGTTGATTCTCTTGACGGTGTCGGCGAAGGCTTTCAGCGCTTTTGCGGGTGCGACGGGATCGTCGCTCGCAAAAACGACGCCTGTCGGCCCTGCCAGAAACGACTCGAATGCCGCCGCCATCTCGTCGCCCGCCGCGATGCGAAAGAGCGTGTTCTTGACCACTGCGTACGCGTTGCCGTCCTTGCGCAGCTCGCCGCGCAGCCGCGTGATCTCCGCGACCGTGAGCCCGGTGTAATCCGTGAGAATGAGATGTTTGGCCCCCGCGAGCTTCTCGCGCAGGTCGGTGATCGCAGCCTCTTTTCGTGCGGTTGGCATCGCCAGCGACTCCTCGTACGAATGAAAAGCGCCCCTCCGATGCGAGGGGCGCATGCATCGAAGGGCCGCAACGGGGCCTCCTGCTCTTGCGCATCCTCGGCAGGTCCCGGTTCGAGTTTACGGCCTCACGGCCACCTGCGGTCTTCGGAGCCTGGGCTAGAGTAGCACACTTGGCCTCGAGGAGGCAACGGCGTGGAACGCTCGAACCGCGAGGCGCGATGCAAACGCTCCCGCCCGCCGCAGCAGCCGCGCTCGAGCGCCTTCTCGCTGGGAATACCCGCATGCTCGCCGGCCAGCCGCTTTTGCCGCCGGATTCGGCGCGGCGCTCGGAGCTCGCCGAGGTACAGACGCCCTTCGCCGCGATTCTCGCCTGCGTCGACTCGCGCGTGATTCCGGAACTCGTCTTCCACCAGGATATCGGCAACCTCATCGTGGCACGCGTTCCCGGCAATGCGCTCGACGACGACGCCGTCGCGGCGCTCGAGTTCGCCGTCGTGATGCTGGGCGCGCCGCTCGCCTTCGTGCTCGGTCACACCGGCTGCGGCGCGATGCGGATCGCGATCGACTCCGTGCACGACCGCCGGCGCCCTCCCGGGCACCTCGCGCCGGCGCTTGCGCCGCTGCTGCCGGCGGTGAAGCAGGCTCGGGGCGGCGAGGGCGATTGGCTCGACAACGCCGTCGCAGAGAACGTACGTCTCGTCGTACAGACGTTGCCACGCCGTTCGCCGCTCCTGCGCGCCGCAGTAGAGAAAGACGCCGCCGGAATCGCCGGCGGCGTCTACGATCTTCGTACCGGGGCCGTTACGCGGTTGCTTTGATGCGATTCGGATCCACTTTGACGCCCGGGCCCATCGTCGAGGCCAGGGTGACGCTGCGCAGGTACGTTCCTTTTGCCGAAGGAGGCTTGGCGCGCAAGATTGCGTCGAGCAACGTGCCGACGTTGTCCAGCAGCTGCTCCTCCTCGAAGCTCGCCTTGCCGACGATGGTGTGAATGATGCCGGCTTTGTCGACGCGGAACTCGACTTTGCCGGCCTTGATGTCACGAATCGCAGCACCGATATTCGGCGACACGGTTCCCGCCTTGGGGTTGGGCATCTTCGTCGCGAGCGTGCGGCCGAGCTCTTTGCCGACCTGCGCCATCATATCCGGCGTTGCCACCGCGACGTCGAATGCGTCAAACCCGCCCTTCACTTTGTCGATCAGGTCCTGATCGCCGATTTCGTCGGCACCGGCCTCGCGCGCTTCCTTGGCTTTGTCACCCTTCGCGAACGCGATGACGCGTACGGTCTGCCCCGTACCATGCGGCAAGAGCACCGTGCCGCGAACCGTCTGATCGCTTTTTTTCGGATCGATACCGAGGCGGATGTGCGCTTCGACGGTCTCGTTGAACTTCGCATTCGCGTGCTTCTTCACGAGAGCGACCGCTTCGCTCGGCGCAAACTGCCGTTCGCGATCGAAGTCCGTCAGGAGCGCGCGCATGCGCTTGCCGTGCTGCCGCATCTAGCCCTCCACCTCGACGCCCATCGAGCGCGCCGTCCCCGCGATGATCTTCTTTGCAGCTTCGATTTCGTTCGCGTTGAGATCGGGCATCTTGATCTTCGCGATCTCTTCGAGCTGCGCGTGCGTTAGCTTGCCGACCTTGTTACGATTGGGCTCCTTGCTCCCCGACTCGATCTTTGCCGCCTGCTTGATCAGGAACGACGCCGGCGGCGTCTTCGTAATGAAGGTGAACGTCCGGTCCTCAAAGACCGTGATCTCGACGGGGATGATCATCCCCGCCTGCGCTGCGGTACGTTCGTTGTACTGCTTGCAGAAATCCATGATGTTCAAGCTATACGGGCCAAGCGCTGGACCGATCGGCGGCGCGGGCGTCGCCTTGCCGGCCGGAATCTGTAAGCCGATTTTTCCTACGACCTTTTTTGCCATGCTTTTAGACTTTCTCTACCTGGAAGAACTCTAACTCGACGGGCGTTTCGCGGCCGAAGATCGAGATCAGCGCGCGCAGGCGCTCCTTCTCCGGCTGGATGTCGTCGACGATGCCCGTGAAATCGAAGAATGGACCGGACGTCACCTTCACGCGATCGCCCTTCTTGAAGTCGATCTTGAGCTTCGGAGCTTCGATGCCCATCTGCTTCAGAATCGTTTTGACTTCTTTCTCTTGCAGCGCAACCGGCTTCTCGCCGGGTCCGGGGCTGCCCACGAAGCCCGTCACGCCTTGCGTGTTGCGTACGACGAACCACGATTGATCGTCCATGACCATCTCGACCAAGACGTAGCCAGGGAAGACTTTCTTGGGCGTGATCTTGCGCTTGCCGTCTTTGAACTCGACTTCGTCTTCCATCGGAACGAGCACGCGGAAGATCTTGTCTTGCATGCCCATCGAGTGGATACGGCGCTCGAGATTCGCCTTGACTTTGTTTTCGTAACCGGAGTACGTGTGCACGACGAACCAGTTACGCCCGTCCTTCGGGGCAGCTTGCGCCGGCGATTCGGCTTCCTGCTCCTGCTCGACTTCCGGCTCGTGCACGGGCCCCAGTTCGTGCTCGGGCTCTGCCGTCGGCGCGAAGACGTCGCCGAACGGATTTTGCTCGGGCAACAGGTGTTCCACTTACACTCCCCCTCCCAGGCTCGGATGAATCCAGGAGAAGATGTATCCAAATGCCTGGTCGAGCGCCCAGGTGAACAGGCCGATCCCGATTACCAGCGCAAGGGTCAACACCGTTGCGGAGATCCACTCTTCGCTCGTCGGCCATGTGACGCGACGCAACTCGGCGATGACGCCGCGAAAGAAGTCCGCACCGCCGAGTGCTGCGGCTCGGCGATTGGCAGTCGCAAGACTGCGTCCCATCGCGCTCTTCTTCTGTTCGCTCATGTGTTCCCCAAGTCTCACGCGTGTTTCTGGCAGGGCGGGCAGGACTCGAACCCGCAACCCGTCGCTTTGGAGGCGACCGCTCTACCAATTGAGCTACCGCCCTACGCTACTCCCGAACGGCTTTGCCGCTACCTCGTCTCACGATGGGGGCGGTGGCAACGGCAGAAACGACAGTATTTGCTCAGCTCGAGCCGCTCCGTCGTCTTTTGCTTGTTCTTCTGCGTGTTGTAGTTCCGGCGCTTGCACTCCGTGCATGCCAGCACTACGATCACGCGGTTTTCCTTTTTTGCCACTTCCCTCGGCCCCGTCGCAGGACATTAAAAACGGACCCCTCGGTCCGCTCAACGCCCTATGCTACCACGGCGGCTCCGAGCACGCAAGACGCCGAATCGCGCCCTGTCGCTGGCAAGGAAGTAGGACCGGGTAAGCGAGGCCCCTACCCGCGTGTGGAGGCCCGCGATTTTCGTGCGCCCGGGCGGAATCGAACCGCCAGCCTTGGGCTTAGGAGTCCCCTGCTCTATCCAGTTTGAGCTACGGGCGCGCGCTGACCTTGCCTCATTTTATGCGGGTTTGCGGCGCAACCGCCCTTCGGCCGGGGCATGGAAACCTGCGGCGCTTACTAGCGGCCGCCCACCCGCAGGGCG
>Ga0307374_10004938_pt1 | contig 21925 bp, 26 predicted proteins | sample OX3MG_FD_202532 | JGI IMG/M metagenome (GOLD analysis project Ga0307374, IMG submission 202532) | Soil microbial communities from Risofladan, Vaasa, Finland - OX-3 | ecosystem: Environmental > Terrestrial > Soil > Coastal area > Acid sulfate soil | place: Finland: Risofladan, Vaasa | collected...
CGGCGGCGGCGGCGGCGGCGGCTGGATCGGCGGCGCGGGAGGCGGTGAGGGGGGCACCTCCGGCAGCTGCGCGTTTGGGACCGGCGCAGGCGGTGGTGGTGGCGGGGGCCGCAGCTACGCGGAAGGCTCAGCCACCGGCGTCAGCATCAGCCCGGCGTCGCTCACGGCGACCCCCGAAATCATCGTCGTTGCGACCATCGCGACCCCGCCGACCATCATCAGCGCCAGCAGCACGACCTTCACCACCGGCGCCAGTGGCTCCTTCACGGTCACGGCTACCGGCTCCCCAACACCGACCGTGTCCGAGAGCGGCACCGTTCCAGCCGGACTGATCTTTACCTCCGGCGTCGGCTTGGGCAGCGCCACCATCAGTGGGGCTCCGGCAGCGGGAACCGGTGGGTCCTATCCAATCACGCTGCAGGCGAGCAACGGCGCCACCCCGAACGCGTCCCAGAGCTTCACCATATACGTGGATCAACCCTTGGCCATCACGAGTGCCGCCAGCGCGACCTTCACCACAGGCGCCGCGGGGACCTTCACGGTCCAGACGTCGGGATACCCGACCGCCGCGCTGACCGAGACTGGCACCATCCCAAGTGGCGTGACCTTCATCGACAACGGCAACGGGAGTGGAACGCTCAGTGGCACCCCGGCAGCAGGGACCGGGGGCAACTATGCCCTCACCCTGGTTGCAAACAACGGCACCAGTCCGAACGGAACCCAAGCATTCACCCTCGTGATCGACCAAGCTCCCGCCTTCACGGGGACGAACGGCGTCACCCTCACGTCGGGTCAGACGAACCCCATTACCATTACCACGACCGGCTATCCCCCTCCAACCATCACCGAATCCGGCACCTTGCCGCCTGGACTCACGTTCACTGATAATGGCAATGGCACCGCCACCATCACCGGACCGGCCCCCGGCACAGGAACGTACAGCTTCACGCTGGTCGCCGCCAACGGGGTCGGCACCAACGCCACCGAGGGGTATGCGATTCAGATCGTCAGCCCCGTGCTGCCCCCTCCGCCTCCGACCACCACGCCCCCACCCCCGCCGACTACCACACCTCCGCCACCTCCGCCACCTCCTGGCAAGGCGGATCTATCGATCCAGCTCCAGACACGTCCCGCCATCGGCGGCCGTGTGCGCTTTCTCGTCACGCTGACGACGGCGATCGCCTCCAACACGGTGAAATGGGGAACCATCACCGTCAAGCGAAATGGCCAAACCTTGAAGGACTGCACCCGGATCCGGCTGACTACGCATCCGGATCGGCAGTACAAAGGGGGAGTGGGCACCGCCACCTGCTCGGTCGTCATCACCAAGGGTCAGTGGATACTCTCGGCGCAAGCGACCGGAACCACCAGCACCCAGGGCTCCATTGCCTCAGCAGCGGACCAGATTCGCCTCGCCGTCATGCGCGTGTCCACTCACCCCCTGCGCTATCGCTACACCGTGGAACTCGTGGGCTGTGTCGCGTCGGGAACCACGGTGAACTGTTCCGGCGTGACAGCGGACCCCGACCGCCCGCTCATCATCAATACATCGGGCGCCACCGTCGATGGCGTTCCGGCGCACACGGCCATGAGCGGGGGCGGCACCTTCAGCTTTATGAAGGCGACCGACCTCACGACGAAACGGACCGGCATCTTCCGGGGATCGAAAGGGGGCTATACCACGCTGATTGGGGCCACAAACTCTGGCACGCTCCCAGGGGGCCCATCCGCCATCACCTTCCTGGGCACCGGCACCCACAACACCCTCGACCTCAGCCAGGAATCCAGCTCGCTCACGATCAATGTGCCCGCCGGCACCGCAAGCAGAAAGTGTCGTCGGTGCGCCGGCGGCAACTATACCTTCACGGACATCCAGAGCTTCATCGGTTCTGCAATGGGAGGCACCACATTCATCGCTCCAGCCACGATGGGCTACGCGTTCCACGGTGAGGGGAAACAGGGGAACACTCTGGACCTGCTGGCCCTCCCCCAACCCACCACCGGCGTCGGGTGGTCGTGGCAGATCACGATCGAGAAGGGAGGGGGTTTCGTCAGCGCAAAGGGCGGCCAGGACACCTTCTCGGACATTCAAGTCTTTGTAGGAGCGCCAGGCTAACCTGCGCGGGCCAGCCGCCCAGGGGTGGCCCGCGTGAGGAATGCCGGCACGTCGTTCTGACGAGCGTCGGCAGTCCCTCGGCGCGCGTCTGCTCGGTGGTGATGCCATGGATCGCGGTCGCGTCCTCCGGGATGGGGATGCCAGGATCGCCCCCACCGGCTGGCCGGGCACCCCGAGGCTGAGCTCGACGGTCCAGATGAGGATCGAGTGAGGGGTAGGGCTGGGGCCGGCGGTTCGCTCGTCGATCCGAGGGGAAATAGAGCTGCGTGGGCCGGGGGCCGCCTGGCGACCCTTATATAAGGGCCGGGGCGCTTCGTTACATCCGGCAGGCCCTTTTGGGCGGTCTGCCCCGTTGCCAGTGTCGCGGCGATGGTGTACGGTGGCCGTTAGGTAGGTAGCTAACTAACTAATGAGGACGCCGGACACCACTCTCACATCAGGCCTCGAGCAGGCAGCGGCGAGCCGGCGCGCCTTTCGCGCTGAGCATGAGCCGGAGGGGGACGACTGGGTGGATGTGGCTGAGGCCGCCACCTTCTTGGGCCTGGGCGAGGTGCGGGTGCGGGAGCTGATCCGAGCGGGGACGCTGCCAGCGGTCCAGGCACCCACGGGCTATACCTGGCGCATCCGGTCCGAGGATCTGGGCACGCTTGCCTATGAGCGCAGCCAGGATCGGGGTCTCCGACGCCTGCGACGCAAGCTCACGGGGGAGAGGACATGAGCGCGGTGGGCTGGCGGCTCGTCACCAAGGCGCAGAACGCGCAACTGCGCATCAACGCCGAGCGCCAGGCGGGCCAGGGACTCTACGACCTCTGGCCAGTCGTACGGCTGGTCGGGGACGCGGGCACCGTGCTGCTCACTGAGCTCGCCGCCGACGCCGACACGGCCACGGGGTTGATCCACCTGCTGGGCCAGCGCCCCAAGCTGGGCACGGTCTCGTTGGCTGAGCTGCGCGACACCTCGCTCGTCCCCGTGGTCGTCCGGACCCCGCGCGGCTACCGGATCGAGCCCCGGCTTGAACGCGATCCCTATTGGCGGGCGACGGCGCCGCTCTCGTGCTATGCCAAGGCGGCCAAGCAGACGGGCACTATCTCGGTCGCGACACCCCAAAACGACGATCTGGAGGTAGCCTGAAGGAGGGTTTAATGATGAACATGAAGCGAGTACTGACGGGGGCTCTGGTTGGTCTGACCATGGCCGGGGCAATGGGGCTGCCGACGCTGGCTGCCAGCTCGCATGCGGGCTATTCGACAGGCCCAGGGGGCCATCGCCTGCTGGTCTCGGTGGCCACCCATCGGATGATTGTGGGGCACACGTACAAGATCAAGGTGCGGGTGGTGCCGGTGAAAGAGGTGCGTGCAGGCATTGGTGTCACGAACATTTCGTGCCTGACGAACAACCGCGAGGGGGTATGCTATCTCGACATTCGCTCACTCACGCCGGGCCGGGATGCCTATCGCATTGATGCCATCTACGGTCGCACGTTCCCTCTGCACACCATCTACGCCAAGCCCCTCGTCGTGACCTGGGTGAAGCCCAAGGCCCGCAAGGGGTGACATGCGGTGCCTACCCACGCGGCTACGCCTGGCTAGACCGCTCCTGGTAGCGGCCCTTGGCGTGCTGGTCGCGGGCAGCACCACCCTGTCGGCCCTCGGCTCGCAGACCGCTATTCAATGGCCTAACGGCCAGGAGCTGGGACATAGCGAGCCGTACTGCGGCCCGAACGCGAGCGCCTGGATCTTTGGGGTTGGCAACACTGGCGCGGGGGGCCAGGTGAGCCCGAACGCTCACGGGCGTCTCATCCTGCATTCCAACCCGCCACAGTATCTCGCTCCAGATGGCGGGGCGGCCTGCACTCTGTTCAACCCGCCAGGCTTCGTGAGCACGACGAACCTGCACTCATTCTATTCGCTGGGCCATCACTGTCAAGACCCACCAATCTCGGGCGTGCCCTGCACTGGGGCTCCGGCGAGCGCGGGGACGACAGCGTACCCAGACTTCGCTCACATGGTCCGTGCCTTCAACGCTACCACGATCAACGGCGTCAACGTTGGGTACGACTACGCATGGTACTGGCTCTTCATCCGGGGGACATGGTGCCCCACGGGGACGGGGGGCGGTGCCTGTCACTACCGAGCGGGCCACTGGCAGCCGCTGCGCGTGACCTATCACGGCCCTCGGGCGCCCTACCAAGCATCGGACCTGGCCGTCGAGAAGGGCACTGGCTCAGTCGGCAAGCCGCCGACGGGCCAGACCTGCGGCACCGCCCCGTCGTACTGCCCACCCGTGGCCAACGCCACCTGGACATTCCCGCAAGAGGGGGTGGGGTGGATCGAAGGTCATGTCACCGTGTGGATCGGTGTCGTGCTGACACCCACGACCACACCCCCGAGCAACCCCACCACGTTCTACGCACCTGAGAACCCGCCAGGCAGTGCGGTGACGGATGTGATGACGGATAACCGGGCCCCCAACCCTGTCACGAAGCTCGTAGGCGCTGTTACGGGTGCAGACCAGGTGACGTGGCACTGGGACGGCAGCATGGATGTCGGCACTGGCGTCAACAACGCCGATTACTATTCGGCGGGCACGTGGCAGTACCAAGTGTCTACCTTCACCATCAACTCGCCGGGCGTCCCATCGAGTTACCCGGCGCTAGGCCAGGAGCCCCACTTTGCCACCCAGACCATCCTTGACAGCAAGAGCAGCATTCAAAATGACTTGCCATCACTCTATACGCTGGTGCGGCCCGTACCTGCAAGCACCAGGTACGCAGGCATCTGTGTGGCAGCTATCGACTGGCTCGGCAACCAACCCAACTACTTGACGGGCGTCCCCACCTGCGCCGACGTCCAGATGACCGAGGTGGTGACGCTCACCGGAGGCGGCTCGATCGAGCTTGGCATTCCCGGCCCCACCGCCTTCACCTTGCAGGGCCGCGCCTACGACGGCGCCCCCAGTGACCACCTGGTGCTCCAGTTGTGCGAACCCGTGACTCCGGGCCCGTGTGACTATCAGGCCACCCGCACCTACGCCCCCGGCCAGTACGTGATCAGTTCGGTCGTGGGCATCCCATCGGGCATGGTGATCCCGGCGGGCGGCGGCCTGGAACTCACCGGGCAGCTGCAGCTGGTGAGCCCTGGCGGCCAGGTGCTGGGCACCAGCGGCCAGGTCACGATGCTTTGGAGCGCCCCGATCATTGGCCTGAGCGCCAGCCCCAGCACCCTGCCCAGCGGGCATACCACCACGATCACGGCGAGCTTGCTCAGCCCGACACCGGAGGACGGCTGGACGGTCGACTTCACGAGTGCTGAGCCAGGGGCCAGCGCCACCAGCTGCACCATCGCCCGTGGCCAGGCGTCGTGCTCGATCCGAATCACCCGGACTGTCACCGCCACGACGACGTACACGATCGGCGGCCACCTGGCCAGCTACCCACTGGCTTCAGCGACGACGCCTGTCACCTGGACGGTGAAGGGGCCGGGTGGTGGTGGAGGGCGCGCAGGGTGTGCTCAGGGTGGCCGTGTCCAGAGCAACCCGCCCGACAATACGATCGCCGTCTGGAATCTCACGAACTACTATGTCAGTTGCAGTCGAGTTCGTCTAGGCGTGATCCGCACATGGACCGTGCCACGGCCCCCGATCCGTATTTGTGTACCCGGCCCACGCCGGCGCGTTGAGGTCCTCGGACCCCCACTGAAGCCAGGAGGCCCACCACACGCGAGTTGGCATTGGGTGCCGGGCCCGCCGGTCTGCCATTGGCAGGCCAGGCCGCCGTGGGTCTACGTCGACACGATGATCCGGCTGGGGGTGAAGTGGTCCTGGTCGGCCAACGGCTCGACGCCGGCGACGAGCGAGATGATGTATGGGCCGACGGCCATGGGCTTGCCGTATCCCGCTGAACTCATCACAAATGTTTGGAAGTACGACTCGAAGGACGCGTTGGTGACGGTCAGTGCCATCCAGCAGCTGCAAGAAGTGCAGACGCGGGACGGCGTGGTGCAGTGGCGGCACAACTCATTGGCATCGGCAACGCCCGAAGTGAGCCAGGTCGAACAGGTAGAAGGCGTGCCGGTAGGGCCATGATGGAGGTCACCGTGAACGCCTGGCGACAGCACCGGCGGATGGCGGACGAGGCCGCATGAGCGCTCGGCGCGTCCGCCAGCCATCTCACGACGGCGCCGTCGTGTCCGTCGACGAGGCCGCGCAGCTGATCACCGTCACCTGCGTCTGCGGCCACGTCATCAGCCGGTCGGCTGAGCAGCCGGCGGGGCCGGTGTCACGGGAGGATATGCTGGCGGTCTGGCGGCGGCATTGCCATGTGAAGAGGATGTGATGACCGAGCGAGGACCGGAAGGCGCTGACCGTTGCCAACGCGTGGGCCATCCTTGCTAACAGCCGGTCCGACCTATGCACTCGCTGATCGAGGGAATGCCTGCGCTGGACTCACCTTTCTCGGAAGTGTGACGAGTCGCTTCCAAGCGTTGACACATACGGCGCCGCGCCGGATACTGGTGGGGAGCACCAACACCAGTGGGAGAGGAAGCCAAGCGGACTGAACGATTCGAACTGCGCCTCACTCCACGTGAACGCGCGGAGCTCGATGGCCTGGCCAGGCGCGAAGGTCGCACGAGCGCTAACGCCCTTCGGCACCTGCTGCACGAGGCGGTGAGCACGGGGTGCCATGGCGAAGGCTAACAAGCTGACGGGCTGGATGCCGGGCATCGGGAGCGTGAGGGTCGGGCCTGGCGACGCTCGAACCGAGGATCTCGGGCTAGACCGGGCCGCGATGTTCAAGGGGAGCGACGACCGGCCCCGCATCCGCCGGCGCCGCCACTTTGCGAGGGCCGCCGTCCGGCTCGTGGCCATGGCTGCCACCGTGGCCGCCGCCGGAGTCGGCATTCGCTGCGGGCTGTGGGCCGCTGAGGGACTGCCCCTGGCTGGCGCTGCCCAAGCGGGTGCGGCGGTGGGGGAGGCGCAGGGGGCCACCCCGGCCGTGGTGGCCCAGGCGGTCAAAGCGAGCCTCACGCGCACGGCGGATGCCTGGCTGCCCGAGCGAGTGCTGCTGCCGGCTGGGTCCTGCCCACCCGTGCCCGTCGCCGCCGGCATCACCATCTGCGTCCCCGTATTTGCCCGGATCGGCTCGGGAGCTCGGGTGGTCCAGGTCGTGATCCAAGGCTGGTCGCCGTCCCCGCTGCCCTTCGGGCTGCTGCCCCAGGGCTTGCCCTTGGGCGGCCAGGCGACCGTGATCTCGGCTACCCACCCGAGCGAGGTGCAGGCGGGATGACCGTCATCGAGCAGGGGGCCCGCGTAGCGGGCGTGGGGCGCGTAGCGGCCCAGCTGGCCGCCGAGGCGGGAGTCGATCCCCGGGCCGCTGCCACCTTTCTGGTCAAGGTGACGAGCCAGCGGCAGACCGCCGAGGGGATGTACAAGGCGCTCTACGAGGCCGCGGACACGGGGCCATGGCGGTTCGAGACGAACGAGCACGCCGTCCTCGGTGTCCTCGACCACGGTGACGAGAGCATCGAGATCACCCTGGCCAGCGCCACCCGGCCCGTCGACTGGGCCCTGGCCGAGGCGCTGCTGCGACTGCATGCGCGGAGGGCGGCGGCATGATCGCCACGCTCGCCCGCCCCGATGTCGTGGCGATCGCCATCGCCATCGTCGCGACTGCGGGCTGGCTGGCCGCGCATCGTCGGCTGAGCCAGCTGCGGCGGCAGGAGGCAGCCATGCTGCATTGGCTGCGGCGGGCCGGCGCCGGGGTGACGTTGGCCCTGGGGCTGGACGACCGTGACGTGGCCGACGCCCTGGCTGTGGGCACCTCCATCAAGGCTGAGACGATCGACGCGCTCATCCAGGCGCGCGATGAGCGCGAGAACAAGGCCGCGCCGGGAGCGGTGGCGGCATGAGCGCCCGGTGGCCATGGCTAGCGTGGCTGCCCGTGGACCAGCAGGCGGAGTGCCTGCGTGATCTGGCGCAGGCGCAGAGCGACGACGAGGGTCGGCTCGCGTTCACGGTCTGGCGGGGGCGCGCACGGATGATGCACGATGGCGAGCTGACGCGGGCCGCGATTGCGTTTGGCCGCACGGATCCGCCGCCGTCGCTGCGACGAAACTCGCGCATGGCGGCGCAGGCGTGAGCGGGTGGTAGCATGATGCGCATGGGGATAGACACTCGCACCGCTCAGCGTGTGCATGAACTGATCGACAACGTGGTGCACGATCTGGAGGCGCAGGGTCCCGTGGCCGACGCTGACGTCATGCATGTCATGCGGAAGGTGCTCAGCGAGGAGCAGGAGGTGTTGGCCTGGCTGGTGGGCGATTCGCCAGAAGCGCGGGCGGTGCGCGACACGATGACTCGCCGAGTCTACGATCGGGCACGAGCGTCGGCACCCCGGCACAATGACGGCGTGGGGATCGAGTGAGATGCCCTACATCCAGGACCTGGCGCTCCAGACGCAGCGCGAAGCCGAGCTGAGGGCCGCGGCCCAGCGAGCTCTGGCCAAGGCGGGCGAGACGAGACGCTTCCTGGATGGGCCGACCCGGATGGCAGCGTTGAACCAACGGCAGGACCTCGTGGCCCGAGAGGCGGCGCAAGCCGTTGCCATTCTCGAATGGATGGTTCTCCATGGCGGGGACATTCGTGGGACTGATCGCAGGGTCTTGACTCCAGACCTCACCCATGTGCCGATCATGCGGAGCGAGCTGGCATTCGTGCGGTCGTGCAGCCGCGACATCCGCGCCTACAACCTGGCCATACCCGGTGTCGGGGTGGCGGCGTGACCGACCGCTTTGTCATCCGACCAGCAGAGCACACATTCCTCGCTCAAGCGCGAGGGATCGTGCGAGTGTACGGGCGAGCCGCGGACTGGCGTGAGGTGCCAGTGCGCGACCGTCGAGCCAGCCGGGAGCACGTCGCCTGGCATCTGGCCGCCATCATGCGCAGGGCCAGCACCGCTCGTAGCGAGGTGCTCTACTACGTCAGCGTGTGGGACAGGGCCGACCTGGTGGCCCAGCACGCAGCTCCAACGGACACGGCGGCACTGGCCATGCGAATCGTGCGCCGCTGGGTGGAGGCGATGGGCGTGCACCCCATGCACGATTCGGTGGTCTACGAGCACGACCTGGTGTAACAGGGCGATCCGCTCACGCGACGCGCGTGTGTGCCCATGGTACGATCACGACGGCACACGCGATGGGGGACAGTAGACACACCGGCTCGATCCAGGCCGTCAACGGCCCTGGCCACATGCACACCGCCCGGGACGGTGCAGCGCTGGCCCCGACTCGTGGCTGCGTGACGAGGGTCCAGTGATGCCGCTGGACTTCGTGTCGCGTGGCCCCGCCCGTCAGAACCCCCGCCACCGCAAGGCGATCGAGCGCATTGCGCATGAACGAATGCTAGCCTTCTTGGCCGACTTCCAGGCGAGTCACCTGCGCGCGATGGGCCAGGGCCGGGGGCTGGTGGACATCCGCGAGCGTGACCCGCTGCTGGCCGGCGCCTTCTCAGCCAAGACACTGAGCGAGCATCGGCTGCTGCTGAGTTTCAAGTCTGCGGCTGGGCATCTCTACCAGGACCTCGCCGTTTGCATCGGCCAGCTCAGCTACGAGGTCCACGAGACGCTGCCCGAGACCCGGCTCACCGAGGACCAGCTGGCGCTGGTGGCCGCAGCCCTTCGCACCTGCGATGCCCAGCCGCCCGAGCCGATCCTGGTCGCTGAGGGGGCTCCGACGCTGGTGCTGGACCCTGGGCAGGTGAACCGGTACGGCGGGTGGGTGTCGGCGCTTCGCCCGGTCGACGGGGACTTCATCGATCGCGAGGCTGGCACCCATCATCTTATCGAGTTGAAGTCCAGCGGCAAGCTGAGCAACAAGGCGGCTCGCAGTGAGAAGGAAGCCCTGATCATGCACGGGTACGGGCTGCGAAACCATTACCTGGCCACCCGGCAGCCTGATCCCGCCGTTCACATCTTCCTGGGGGTGGCCCAGGGGACCGAGGTGTCAAGTGCGGTTCGTCAGTACTTTGAGCCCCACGAAGTCCTCGACGCCCCGGCGTTCTGGGGCTTCGTGAGCCAGCTCGCCGACGGGCATGCCCTCGTCACACGAGCGATCGACGCCCATTCGGGGGAGATCGAGCGCATGCGGTCGCGGCTGCTCGACGAAGTGTATCCGCTGCCCGGACCGGGGCTGGGGCTGAGCGATGAAGATGACGAGGAGGAGGGGTGATCGAGCGCAATGTGATCACGACCCAGGTGACAACTCTGCGGCACCAGGCTCAACGCCTGGTCGCTGAGTATGCGGACGGGGTGGCCGAACTGGTCAAGTGGACCCTGCCTGCCCTGGATGAAGGGGAGCCGCTGCCAGAGGTGGTGGCCTTCGACTGTACGATCCCCTGGGGCGAGGGCGAGCTGGGCGCCCGCGACATCGCCGACGACGTGGCCTGGGTGGCGGCCCTGGCTGATGGCCATGCCGAGGTCGTGGCGGGGCTGCGGGAGGACCTGGCTGACTCGGACGCCTGGCCCCTGCTGAGAGGCCTGGTCGACGACATGGCCAAGGTGCTGAGGCGCTACACCGTGGCCTTGCGGGCCCAGGCTCGACGGAGCTTGTCTGACTTCCAGCCCACCGGATGCGATAATGGTCGGCGTGGCTGCCGGACGAGCCTCTGACCCCCCACCGCTGCCTCGCTCACAGGCGCAGCCCTGCCACATCGCTCTCCTCATCGAACGTCTTGACGAGGCCGATGGCCCAGTCGATCAGATCGAGCGGGCTCTCAAGTTGGGAGAGGCCGCGCTCAAGACGCTCACCGCGGTCCTTTTCGCCGCCCTAGCCGAGGACTCGTGGGCTGAGGCCTCAACGCTACTGACTGAGTTAGGGACCGCCGGGCTCTGGCTGAAGTGCCTTCGCAAGCTTCTGCGCACCCCTGGCGTTCGAGGTCGCCGTGAGTACACTGACCGCCTGATCGATTGGCTCACTGACCAATCACCGGAGTGGGTCAGCGAGTCAATGGGCGAAATGGCTCCTCTCCTCGCCGTCCTCCAGGTTGAAGTCACGCCTCCACGGAGACCGACTGCCTGTGATGTCCTGCACGGAATGGTCGAGGCTCGCAACGGTCGAGCGCATGGCGGCGTCGCCCACGTCAGCAGTCTCCGCCTTGCGGCCACGTCTTGCCTCACAATCGCCCGCAGACTCGTGGCCGAGTGGCCCTGTCCCTCCTGGACCTGGGCGATCGCGAATGAAGACGGCTGGTGGTCAGCTCAGACCGACCAGGCCGCGCAGATCACAGCCCCGGACGCACTGCGAGCGGCTGACAGGGCCGGTCTGTTCGTGTGGACACCGCAGCAGCCGCCGCTCCAGTGCCGCGCGCTGCTGCTTGCTGAGGCTGACCCCCCGCGCATTCTCTGTCTCAACACGAAGCCCAAGGTCCCGAACGGTGTGGTCACGTACATTGACTATGCGACTGACAGCCGCCGCAAGGAGCGCCTGGAGGTGAGCGCGAGCAGAAAAACTCGCGACCGTCCTGAGTGGTTGGATGAGTCGGCTCCGACTCCCCTCGTCAGTCTCGTTGGCCGTGAGTCGGTGATCAGTGACATCCAGAGGCAGCTCAAGCTCAGGCGGCTTGTCAGCGTCGTGGGACCGTCAGGTCTGGGAAAGACCTCGGTGGCAACATCGGTCGCACGGTCACTTGAGAGTGAGTTCGGAGGTCGGATTCTCTGGAGTCACTGCGATCGATGGCCCTCGGGGGGGGATCAGCTCCAGGCGACCGTCTTCGGGGCGATTCGGGACCGGGTTCAGGATCGGCCTACTCTTCTCGTCCTCGATAGCTTGGAGGCGGCACTCGCGCCGGACGCAAGGGGAGCCGCCGTGGAGGGGGTTCGCGAGCTTTGCGAGAGCCAACCCGCGCTGCGCGTCTTAGTGACCACATTGGTCCCGTTGGGCATTGCTGGTGAGGGGCAGTACCCGCTGGAGCCGCTCGGCGCCGCACCGCAGGGCGAGCCGGTGCCCCTTGAGGACGTCGCCACGTATCCGGCACTTGCCCTTCTTCTGGATCGCATCCGTGACGTGAAACCCACCTACCGGATCACGTCGACCGATGCTCAGGCACTCTGTAACATCGCGTACTCGCTTGGCGGGCATCCACTGGCCCTAGAGCTGATCGGCCCTCAGGTCGGTCGGCGTGGAGCGACGGTGGTGGCATCCGATTTGGCAGCTGGTCGACTGCACGGTGAGCGGAGCGATGGTCCTGCCCGACACCGATCGGTCGACGCCCCGGTCGCCTACTCGCTCGCCTCCCTGAACGAGTCGGAGCAAGTGATCCTGGCCATGATTGCCGAGCGTGGAGTCCTGTCGTGGTCCCTGCTGCTTGGGACCGCGGACAGGTTCGGACTCGACGGGGAGCTCGTCGAGGCTGCCATGGCGGGTCTTGAATGGCGGCGCCTGGCGAGCCGCGCCGATCATGGAGTGCTCGGGCCACACGCGATCATCAAGGAGTACCTCCGATCAGATCCGGCGAACCAGGACCGAGCCCTCCGTGTCCTGGAGACGGAGATTGAGTTGCTCCAGGGGTGGAAGAGGCGAGGCGGGGTGACACCACGAGCGTGCGCGTGCGATCTGTGTGCGGCGATCGACGAGTTGACAGTCGAGCGTTGGGTTCGGAGCCCAGGAGAACTCTGGCCCCGTGCCCCGATAGGATTCCTCGACCTGGCTCTATCGTGGGCACAAGGTGCCGTGGAAGAGGATGTGATCGACGCGGTGGGGGGCGAGGGCGAGATGGATGGTCTCGCGGTGCTTAACGAAGCGCTTAATGCCACCCAGGCATCAGATCGACCCGAGGCTCTTCCCCTCATGGAGCAGGCTGCACGATGGCTGCTGGAGGATGGGGGGTACCGATCCGAGGCGCTCGATCGGGTGTGTGACGTGGCGGACCGGCTGCACCGAGCCGGTGATGACGCGGCAGCGCTTGATCTCCTGGAGTGGTGCATTGACGATGAGTACGGTGAGTTCGGAGCCTCGGGCTCAGACGAAGGTGAGGAGTTTGCTCTCGAGCTCAAAGAGGTGTTGGTCCGCCAGATGCGGTGGGCTCGGACCCCCGATCGGATCGCGATTCGCGCACAGGCGTGCCTGCGGTATCTGCGCTGGCTGCTCGATTGCCGTGAGATGGGGCCGGACCACCATCGAGCGCTTCTCCGTCGGGCACGCGTGGTCAGCCAGTGGGCTCAGCGGTGGGCGGAGAGAGCGGGCGACGTGGCCGGGCGCGTGGAGGGAGCCTTGAGCGAGGCGCTCATTGAGTGGCATCTCGATCCTCAGTTGATGGTCTGGTTCGAAGCCGATACACGTGTCCGTGGATTGCTTGATGAAGGGGAGGGCGCCGGCGAGGAGTGGAAGTGGGCAAGGGAGGCGCGACTCACCCTCGTGATGCGAGTGCTTGCTGAGGGCGAGGGGAAGTGGGATTCGCTCGCGGAGGACTGCGTACGGTACGCGGACGAGGCCGTGAGGGCTGAGTCGTGGGCTCAGGCCGCCGAGTGGCTGGGCTTCGCAGAAGTGTGGCGCTTGAAGCAAGAGGCAACCCTTGCGATCGAGCCTCGCATTGAGGCGGTGCGAGATGCGATCGAGCGGCACCTCGGGCGCGGAGCGACGACCATCGCGCTAGAAGAGGCGCGGACTGAATCACGGGGAGCGGTGCTGCGCCGAATGGGCTACTGGCTGCCAGGGGAGGCGGGATATGCGGAGTGGAAGTCGGAGTGGAGTTGAAGACTCCGCTCGACCATGAGGGTGGCGCTCGGTGAGCTGATCGGGAGGATCCGGCTTCGAAGCGACTTTGGCATGGCAAGCTTCAGCGTGGCGGTCGGGCCGAGAGGAGCCGATGTGGAACCTCGAAGCGAGCCACCTCGCCTGACGATGAGCCACTCGGACCTTGGCTGGTGGCCAATCGCCTTGACTTGGCTCTCCCCAATGGCTAGCGTAGTGGCACGTCGGACCCATTGCAGGAGGGTGACGCATGCCCGCAGCGCGCAAGCCGGGGGACCCGATCCCCGAGGATGTCAAGGCGAAGGTTATCGCCGATCTCAGGGCCGGTAAGCTGAGCCAGAAAGCCATCGCCGAGCGCCATGGGGTCTCCCGTGGCAGCGTGGCCAACTGGGGCCGGGCCGCCGGCGTGCTGGGGAATGGGGCCGCGCCAGCCCGATCCACGCCAGCCCGCGGGGCCGCCTCCCGAACCCGGCGTGCTCGCCGAAGCGCCCCGAATGGCCGAGCACCGCGGCCTAGAGCCGCCCAGCCCGCGGCCCCCAGCCCTACCCGTGGGGCTACCACTGCCCAGCTCACCGAGCGCTTCAACCAGGTCCTTGCCGATGCCAGGGCGAACCTGGCCCGAATCCAGGAGGAGATCGGCCAGCTCCAGGAGGAGGAGCGGCTGGCGCAGCAGCTCCTGGAGGGGATGACCCGGGATGCCACCCGGGCGACGACGGCGTAGTTCGGCGCAAGTCAGCTCGCGATGACCGTGGCGCCGGCCAGATGGACTGTCGGGCGGCGAGCCGTGGAGTTCGCTGTGCTCGCCCTGATCCTCGTCGCTTTCGCACCGAAAGCCGTGGCTGGGAGGGTGTCTGCCTCGACCGACCCGTTGGTGGTGCGGACGTCCACCACGTGGGGCTACTCGATGCTGCTGCCGGCCTCCTGGCAGTTCCGCAATGCCAGCTATCCTTCGGATCACTCGACGCTCATCTGGTCCGATCCCGTAGACGCCGCTCAGAAGCTCCAGATCGTGTTCAGCGGCTGTTATGGCTGCTCCCACAACCTCGCCACGGGTGCGCCTCGACCCGCTGTCGGTGGCAACCTCCGGGTCACCAGCACCTATAGCATCAGCCCGACGCGGCTGGCATATGCCGCTGTCTCGTCAAACGACCCGTACCCGGACAACGGGCTGGTCATTGTCACCACGCAGGGCTACACCCAGATCGATTGTTGGGTGCCCCAGAGTGAGCATCACATCGCGACGCTTGTTCTCAACAGCTACCAGACCGTGCCTATCTCGACGAGCCCAGCAGGGCAGACCCAGACGCACTCCACCCGAGGCGGAGGAGTTCCGTCGGTAGCGACGGTGGCAGGCGGGATCGGTGGCGTGCTGCTCCTGTTCATCGTCCTCGGGATCCTTCTCTACTTTTTGCCCACGATCATCGCCCTGCTCCGACAGCACCATCAGCGAGGGGCCGTGTTTGCGATCAACCTGCTCCTCGGCTGGACGCTCATCGGATGGGCTGTGGCACTCGCGATGAGCATGAGTGCCAAGCGTCAGCCGCCGGCAATCGTCCAGCAGATCGTCGGCGGAGCGGCCCCGCCGGTCGTAGCCCAGCCATCGCGTCAAGGGCCGGGGCAGCCGTGGACCCAGCCGATCAGCCAGCCAGAGCCGAGCCCGCCAGCGATCCAACCCATGGCCCCGCCAACGGGTCCACTGGCAGGCTGGTATGCCGATCCCCAGACGCCGGGGCAGATGCGGCGGTGGGACGGGGTGGCTTGGACGGACGAGACCCGCTCTGGCTGAAGACCACCCCCACCGCCGCACGCGACCTGGTGGAGGGGCGGAATGATTGAATGGACAGAAGACTGCTCACAGTCGAGGTCGCATCTGAGGTGGGAGGCCGTGTCAGATAGGAGCGGGTGGGTTTGGCAATGGCCACGCCATCCTCTGCGCCCGATGCCTGCGTCGCATCGACCTGGAGGCTGACCAGATCAATGGTCGACCTCTAATGGGTCACGTCACGGTCAGCGCTGCCCGCTTCCGCAGCATGCTGGCCAATCGGCACAGAACCTCCCAAGAGGCCGCGTCGGCAGTCACAACGCGTGTGGACCTGACAGCACTCGCGCGAGTTGATGCGGATGTCTCGTTCGAAGATCTTGAGCGGATCGCGAAGTACTTCAAAAAGTCGTGGGCCTACCTCCTGTGCGACGCAGAAGAGGCGCTTCCAGACCTTGGCCAAGACCATCGGACCTTTGCCAATCGCAGCGTCCCGCTCGGGCCGGAGATCCTCTCCGAACTAGAAAGCGCTGCCTTCATGCTTGAAGCGGCATCTGATCTCTTTCCAGAGACAGTCTACTGGGTTCCCCCCATCCTCGGGCTGGCCACGGTCCCGGCCCGCACCATGGCCGAAGAGGTCCGGGACTTTCTAGCCGTCTCCGCGGCGTCGCAGCTAGCCGCCAAGGATGAGTATGCCGCTCTTCGGCTGTGGGTCGATGCGTTGCAGGAACGTGGGGTGTATGTTTCGCAGCGGCGGATTAGGAGCGAAACGATTCGTGCCTTTAGCAAGGTCCGCGGCCACCAAGCCGTGATCGTGGCTGACACAGGGGACACCCCGTACGCACGCATCTTCTCGCTGCTACATGAGTACAGCCACATCGTACTGCGGAGCACCGGGATCTGCGACCTTGATCAGCACAGTACGGTCGAGAGGTACTGCAATGACGTTGCGGCCATAGCGCTCTTGCCAGAGGACCTGATGCGCCAAGAGGTTCATGCAGGGATGTTCAGGGGCGACGAAGTTGGAGATGACGAGCTTCTGCGCAGTCTGAGCCACCGCCTGCGAGTGAGCCAGGCTGCGCTGCTCATCCGCCTTCGGGACGCCGAGGTGATCACGAGCGACGGCTATGCAGCAATGGAAGCCCGGCGCCGCACTCGACGTGTGGTGCGGAAGGGTGGTGGCGGGCAGTACTACGCAGTGGCCATCAATCGCGTGGGGCGGCGGTTTGCCCGCGAGGTCTTCGGAGCCGTGGCCGACGGGACGATCAACAGAACTGACGCTGGTGCACTGCTGGGCGTCAGGACGCACCTCGTCGAGCGCTACCGGGATCATCTCGTCGGGGTTGATCAAGTGGTCAAATGACTGCGCAGCCGTCTCTCTTTGACAAGGAACCGCGATTCTGCATCGACACAAACGTCATACTCAGTTTCCTGAACCATTCCGATGCCGAGTACTATGGGTCAGATATCTTCGTGGATCAGTGGAAGTACATGCTAGGCTTGATGAAAGCCCACGCCATCGTCGCACCCGGCGAGGTTGAGAGAGAGCTCGCCCGGTGGGCGACTGCACTTGATGGTCTGCGCCACTGGCTGGACCATCACAAGCCGATGTTCATTCACGAACATTCAGATGCACATCTCGCGTCAGCTAAGAAGATCGTCAATCGCTATCCAGTGTACGGAAGCGTTGACAACTATTTGTGTGACCTAGACGTCATGACGCTTGCGGACGCTATGCATATCGCAGTGCTCACGCTCGAAAGGCCATCGTCTGGTGAGAGCAAGCGACATCCGAAGATTCCAAATGTGTGCCGCGAGTTCGGGATCGACTGCGTGTCGGTCGCCGGATTTCTGCGACGTGAGCGGTTGGCAGATGGCAGCACTCAGTAGGCTCGACGACGGGGTTTGGAGCGGTCGTCCAATCGCGGCGAGAACCTACAGCTTGGCGAGGCGTGTCAGAACGCGCCTGTACTCAACAATGAACGTGTCGATTGGAACCTCACTATAGAACGCGGATGAATCGCACCCGTGCTCGTCATCGAGATGAAGATCTTTCCGGATCTTGTGAACGGTGCTGCGCTGAGCCTCCGAGCCATCACCTGAATACTGAACCTGGGTCCTGAGCACCGTAACCCTGGGGGGGAGTCCGAGGATGCGTTGCTGGTGGATGGAGCGGGTGATGTTGAGGCGATTCCCAGCGCCTTGCGCCATAGCAATCTCGCATCCGCGTTCACGGAGCAGCTGCCTAAGTTTGAGCCACTTAATCACTCTCTCGGTCCGATCAATGGGTCGGACATGGCTTCTCAGCCAGCGTGAGTTCTCTGCAACCTCCCGATCAGCGAGGTCTGAAGCGCCAGGGGCGATCAGGGCGTGTTGCGCGGTCGCCAACGTCCGCCGAAAGAGATCACTCTGGCTACAGGTGAGAACGAACTCATTCCTGTCGAGAAGGACGAGGAGTGCGACCAGGGCGGTGCGCTTGTTGCCGTTGTGGAATGGGTGGTTGTGGATGAGCGAGTGAAATAGGGCTGAGGCCGACATTTCGACAGTTGGATACTTGACCTCGCTGCCGATGCTAGTCATCGGACGATTGGCTGCCGACTCAAGTAGACTGCGGTCTCGCAGCCCCCTGGGCTCGATGGGGTCAGCTGACCTGGAGAAGTCCTCTTCCAGTACCATGTGAATGTGCTCGACATCCTCGAGAGTTAGGAAGTGTAGGTCTCGGATATGTCCGATGGCTTCCCACTGGAGTGGCGGAAGCTCGAGGTTAGGGACAGGCGTGGTGACGCGCACTGCCGGCGCGGGCGGTGCTAGGTGATGGCGTAGTCGACGAAGGGCACCCTTGGGGAGCCGACGAGCTAGGGGTGGAAGACTGAGGCCCTGAGCACGAAGCGTCTGGGCGAGCTCCTCGCGCGTCACGCCAAGACGGGTAGTCCAGTAGTCTACGGTCGTCTGCTCGGTGTAGGGGGACAGGCCCAGTGCGCGCTCCACAGCCGCCAGGGAGCGCAGTGACACACGTTCCGTGGGGCCGGTGAAGCGGTTGATTCCCGCGCCCCACAGCTTCAGGAGGGCATCTTCCACCTCCATCCCAGCGCGGCTCGCCAGGTCCCGGACGGTGGGGGTCTTTCGGGCCATTGACCGAACTAGTAGGGTGCCATGGGTCGGGGAGAGTGCCCAGTGGGCGTCCATGCCCAGTCGTTGCCCCTCGACTGGTGACTCTTGAGCGACACCATGCCAATGCGGTTGCGTGCATCGCGCATCTCTAGCGCGGCATAAGCTTGATTGCGGGTGCCGAGTTGACCCTTCGCGGTGGCCAAGGGTGCTTCTGGCAGCGCGGCGCGCAGAGCCTCTATCTTATGCATATCCGCCAGAACCTGGCGTTCTGACCGAGCCGTGGCGTGGACTGATATCTCATCGGAGCCACAGTGTTATGGTGCAGCAAGATTCGTGGCAAGTGGGGCAGGCGGTCACTATGGCGCTCCTTTGGAGCCGCAAGGGCGTCGCAAAGCTTCCCCGAGCCCGACGCATCGAAAGTGGCGACAGGCTTGCGGGCTGCTCGTGCGCCTCAATCCCACGGCGGCGACCCCCAGTACGCCGGCCCCTTGGTGCAGACTTGGTGGACATCGCACTGGACGGCGCCCCACCGGTTGAAGCGGGCGGGAATCGGGTCGGTATCCGACGTGATCCGCCACGCGCCGTGCAGGCAGCTGGCGTCGAGCACGATGGCGCGCGCGATCCCGTACACCAGGCGATTGGCGTGGATCGGGCCCTGCCATTGGTCGATGTTGTAGGCCCAGGTGAATCGCACCTGCCCGCCCTCTCCGCGCCGCGTGATCCGCGGAGACACGACCCCATCGAATGCGGTGATCGACCACGGTGTTTCGAGCCTGCGCCAGCGCCGGAGCAGCGCCCGGTCATAGTGGGGGGTGAGGAACACGGAGAGGGGCTGACGATCCCGCTGCGGACCCCGGGGAGTGAACGGGTCCCGGCCGATGCCGTTGAAATAGGCATCGTCGGCGTCCATGAGGAAGCGCGGCAGCCGTGCCAGGTTGGCCGCCGTACACGCCAGTGGGCTCGCGTGGCAGATCGGGTCCATCCCGGTGTAGCAGAGGATGGGCAGGCCCGGCGGTTCGGGCTGGGTGGTGCCCGGGGGCCCGGGGGGCTGGCGCCAGCCGCGCGGGAGGGGCGTGGGGGTCGGCTTTGGATGGGGGCGGTGGGCGGCGAGGGCGGGCCCCGCGATGACGAGCAGGCCGAAGATGCTCAGGGCAAGAACGAGCGAGAGCCGGCGCCGGGACCACGTGGACACTTTGTACCTCCAGCGACCCCCGCAAGGACGTTGTACCCGATCGTGCCGATGGATGACAACGGGTTTGGCCTTCCCCGGCGAACAGGCCTCACCTGAGACGGCCTCGGGGCAGCTCCTCGTCCGGCACCTCGAACAATCCCTGCTGCCCCCGCCACGGGATCGGCTGGCGGAAGGGCCGTGGGTCCGACAGGATCCACTGCGACATCCCGCGCACCGTCCACGAGGACGGGTAGTTGTCGAAGCAATCGATCAGCGCGACGGTGCCGAGGATCACCCCGAGCTCCTCCGTGTGGCGGCTGCGGGGCGCCCGCCTCGCCCGTCGGCCCTCATCGAGGCGCAGGCCGGCGTGGATCAGGAGCGGGCCTCGGTACCTGGTGGGTTTGGGTCGGTTCTCGATGAACTTGACCCCATCGATGATCAGCCCCCCAGGGCTGCCGGATCGTGATCGCCTTCATGAGGATCGAGGCCTCAGGCGGGGATGGCGTTGGTCGCGCCCGCCGAGGCGCCCATGAAGGCGTGTTCGCACGCCCGGCAGAAGCGGTCTTCGGGCCGGACGACGCAGCCGTCCGAATAGAGGCCTGCCCAGGCTGGGTCCTCGGCGGGGTCGCTGGCTGGCATTCCATCGACGATCGGGATCGTGTCGGGGCTGCCGCAGGCGGGGCAGGGGATGGGGGTCATGGGGCGACGTCTAGGGATGGCAGGCGAGATCGTCCCTCTTGCTCGGCACGACCAGGGACGGCAGAGCCAGGCCGCCCCGACAGTGTGCTCCACAAAGTGGCTCGGGGCAATGGGTGTCAATCACGATCGCGGGTGGCATGATCGTGGGATCGGTGGGCTCGGGTCCGCAGAAGGGAGGCCTCTTGAGGTCCGTCTGGTTCGTCTCGGCAACACACTCTCATTGCGGGGCGAGACCAGTGTGGCGACGTGATATCGAGCATTTGGTCGATCTCTTCGTCAAGCGCTCTCAGGCTTCCACTTGGATGTGCGACGGCCCAATCGATGAGGTGTAGAAGCGCATCCTCAACCCAGCGATGGTGGTGCGCTGCCCTGTCGGGCGAGATGTCGCTGCGGCCTTGATGCACGATCAGATTGCGATCGTTGAAGAGTTCATCGGGGACTTGCAAGAACGCACTGCAGGCGGCTGGAAGGCCCTGCTCCATCCGCTCGCGGATGAAGGCTTGAACCTGAGGACGATGGGAGAACGGGTAAAGGTATCCACACGCCGGAGTGCCCCGCCCACACCGGCCGTAGCACGTCAGGTACGCAGTTCTGCGAGCGATCCGAAGCACTTCGCCTCCACGCTCGGACCTACTCAGCATGACCTCCATCGCGATCGCCAGATTGAGTGTGAACAAGCGAGAGTCGTGGGACCGCCAGCCGAGGTCAATCAGCTCAAGGGCGAGCAGGAGATGGGAAGCAATCGCACGCCGATGACTTCGGTCTACTGCCAGCGCATTGAGGAGGAAGGTGATTCGCGGGTCACGAGAGACGGCTCGCCGTTGCTCCGGCGGGAACTCAAATGATGCGAGATTGCCTTCGCGGTTGAAGCGGATGCTAGCGGCGGGTCCAAATGTTAGGGCGTCCCGGCGAAAGGCGTTCAGTTCGCCGTGGAGGCCGAAGGTCTGAACGTGAAGGTCGGCGTTCGGATTGCTGATTCGCTGATAGAGGCGAAGAACGCGCAGCACGTCAATCGCACGGCGACCAGCCTCGTTGTAGTCGGACGCTGCCACCGTGATCGTCGGGAATCGAAGCCACGGATCCATGAGTGTCTGCATCTGATCGAACGCGATCCTGCCCTTGCTGGTCCGGCTCCAGGCTCTCCTGGATCGAGCGTGCGCCACCCCTGGCGGCTCCAGTAGTGCTGGTCCCACTCGCCAAGGCTCGGTGAGGGTGAGCGACTCGACCAGATAGGTGGTCGGAGCCGGCGGAGGTCCAGGCGTCATGACGCGCGGAACCTCATGCTGCGGGCGGTCGTCTAGGCGAAGTACTCATTGGGGTAAGGAGCG